>Ga0065711_1029695_pt1 | contig 35171 bp, 14 predicted proteins | sample Hoacrofraction12_FD_59098 | JGI IMG/M metagenome (GOLD analysis project Ga0065711, IMG submission 59098) | Hoatzin crop microbial communities from Cojedes, Venezuela - Epithelial fraction 12 v2 (version 2) | ecosystem: Host-associated > Birds > Digestive system > Esophagus > Crop | place... | reverse complement strand
CAGGGAGGTTGTGGAGTCTCCTTCTCTGGAGATATTCGAGACCCACCTGGACGCGGTCCTGTGCAGCCTGCTGTAGGTGACCCTGCTTCGGCAGGGGGTTGGGCTGGGTGACCCACAGAGGTCCCTTCCAACCCCGAACATTCTGTGATTCTGTGATCTATATTAAAAATACAGTGTCTTAGACTACCTGTGGATTATTGAATCATAGGATGGTTTGGGTTGGAAGGGACCTTACAGATCATGTAGTTCGAACTCCCCTGCCATGGGCAGGGACACCTTCCACTAGACCAGGTTGCTCAAAGCGCCGTCCAGCCTGGCCTTGAACTTCCAGGGAGGGGGCAGCCACAGCTTCTCCGGGCAACCTGTGCCGGTGCCTCACAATCCTCACAGTAAGGAATTTCTTTCTTGTATCTAATCTAAATCTCCCCTCTTTCAGCTTGAAGCCATTACCCCATGTCCTATCACCACACGCCCTTGTAAAAAGCCCCTCCCCAGCTTTCTTGTAGGCCCTTTTAAGTACTGGAAGGCTGCAGTAAAGTCTCCCCACAACCTTCTCTTCTCCAGGCTGAACAGCCCCAACTCTCTCAGCCTTTCTTCGCAGGAGAGGTGTTCCAGCCCTCAGATCATTTTTGTGGCACTGAAGATACAGATAACACTTGGATATCAAGAGTTTGACAGCAGCTTTACATGTATAGCTGTTGGCAGATGGAAATAATTTTTAGGAATACATAAAATGCAGTCCACAGTGGCTTGCTGCTTTGTGTGCAATTTGTCCCTAATGGTGAACCATATGAGTATCTCCATGTTAAGTACCAGTCTGTTTAGCAAATGCTTTGTCCTGGACTTTCTTCCTGTTGTCAGGGGTACAGGACTCACAGAAAAGCTGAAAAATTATCACCCTCACCTGTGTTGAATTTGGTTTTATAGAAGGCCTCTTGATTTAATAGTACTGTCATAGCTAAAAGTGTAACAAAAGTTGCTGCTAGAAGTTGTTAAGTCATAGCCATAAATCTAGGAATAAATACTGGTGTTTTCAGATGGGCATTGCATGCTTTACTGCCCATAGTGTTTCCATCCTGCACAGGGTTTGGAGTCCTAAGGAGACCAGATTTAAATTTCACCTTAAGTTATGTCAGTTCCTTTTCTGTCTTACTCAGTTCAGCTTGCCATGTCTCATCCTTGTTTAAAAAGTAGGCAAGCAACAAGCTTTTAGGTATCTGTAAATTTGGGAGCCGTTTGGAAGAATCCTAGGGATTGTAAAGACTTGTAGTATCATGCAGCCTGCGTGGTACCAGTACATGGATGTTACAGTTTATTTCCAATCTTTGTGTGCCAGTGCAACTTGTAGTTCTATTCTGGATTGCACACATTGGCTTTAGGAGACATTAAGTTTTTAAGCAGTGTGCACTCATCGTTTTGAAGTAGCAAATTAGATGTGCCATTACTTGTACTGGTTTTGTATTGCAGTCCAAGGACACCTCACTATTACCCAAAGGAAGGTGAGGAGGACAGCTGGTTGCCTAGGTTGATCTGGATAGTGCAGAATTTTTGTCATTCCTAATAGTATTTTACAGCTTACAATGAATCTCTTTGTTTCTGGGGAAGAAAAGTTGTATGGGAAAGCTGGTTTGTTCTCCAAAAGTAATCTAAAAAAGAAAAGAACTGGTAAGGCTCTGTAGTCCTGCGCTAAATGAAGCATGGAAGTACAACAGTGAAAGTACTTGATGCGTATTAGATGTACTTCACTGCATGCAGTTTTACGACCCCTGTTACAGGAAAGACATCACCAACTGGAGCGAGTTTAGTCAAGGGTGACCAGTGTAGTCATGGACTGGATCTCTTGGCCTGGGAGGAGAGGCTGTGGGACCAAGGCTGGTTCAGCTGGGAGGAGGGACGGCTTTTAGGGGCACCCAGCAGCATCCCTGGCACCAGTGGGGTGGAGGAGAGCTGGGCTCTGCACAGCAGTGCATGTGTGGCCGGAGGGCAAGAGGCAGCAGTACAAGCAGAAAGATGAAAGGCTCAGGCTGGAGACAGAGAGAAGCCTTTTCCCCATGAGGACAGCCCAGCGGTGGGGACGGAGCCCGGGGAGGTTGGGCTGTCTCCTGCATTGAGGGGTTTCAAGCCCAGACTGGGCGAAGACCTGAGCAGCCCAGTCTGACCCAGTTTTTGAACCTGCTTTGGGTATGGATCTGCAGTTCCTTCCAGTCTGATTTGTCCTGTGTTGGTTATGTTCTCGCTTGGTGTTTCATGCTTTCTGGAAAGTTTTACATGCTTTTCTAACAGGAGGTGATAGAATCTGCACTGAGCTATATTGTTCCTAAATAGTTATTGTTCCCTTACATGGACAGCTTATTTTGCTGAGACCTATATGCTGACCTTTGACATCCTTGTGTTTTTTTCCTGTTTTTTGTAGCCTTCTCCGGAGCACTGATCAAAAAGTGGCAAACACAGTCAAAAAAGGACTGAAAAAGCTTGTCCCAAAGTTGAAGCTGAATAAAAATGTAAAAGGAATAGAAGCATTATTGGAGAAATTGACTTCCTAGTGTAAATGAAGCTAAAAAGACAATTTACATCAAAGCAACCAGCTGAGAGTTGGTAATGATTTTGCACCATCATTGTTTTAAGAAGCAGCGTATGCATTTGTAAATTAAATAATTTCTAAAACAATTTGTCTGTTGTACTCATTCTGTTGTGTGTTTGTAATGATTGTTCTCAGAGATTGAAATCTCAAGATTTCAGAAATAGTGGAAACTTAGGAACATGTAATCAAGACGTTAAATATTTCCTGATTTTGGGTCTTGTTAAAATTTGCATATATGTTGTCATAGTTACCATAGAAACAGAAGCATCTGTTCTGGAGATATTCTTGTGTACTGGGTAAATACACTTGTTCTTAATCCCCTCCCCTCCGCTCCTGGTTTCCTCAAAAAAACAAAGCAGAAAAACAACTGAAGTCCCATTCTTACCCTTGGAAAGTGATGCGGGCTCTCATTCTTCAGAAACTAACAAGAATAGGAGGAAAATAGTGTCTCTGACTTTTTTTGAAGAAGGTCCTGAAGGAGAAGTTGACTATTTCAATGGACTACAGTTTGGTTTTGCAAAGTCTTCTGAAAAGTACAGACTTCTAAGCCCCAATAAACCAGAGGGCTTTGCGGGTTTTTTTTGTGTTTTCCTTGTAATAGGGGAGAGATGAATTTGCTTCTGCAGGATATCAGATAAGTGTCCTATTAATTTCTACTGTACCCTATTTTGATCTAGAAAAATCAGCCCAGTATTTTATTTTCTCTTATTAAGCAAAGCAGAAAAAACCCCAAACCCAAAACTTTCTTGGTAAGGCCTTCATATAGCACCCTGGTGGTGGTTAATGCGATGCTGACAGACTGATCCAAACACAGGACCGAATTAGTTAAATCTCCAACTGTAGGAGTCTTCACTGTTAGCCTCATAGGATATGGCTCCATTTTTAATAGCAGATAGTCATTATTTCTCGTAAGATACAGCTTCCTCAACTTGAAGTACAAAGCTGCTACTTTGAAGTTGCCAGGGGTTAAGTAAACTGGCTTAAGTTTCCGTATTTCACATACTTCAAATTAATCTAAATTACTGACTTTATTGTCAGAGGTCATGATGATCCACACCTACTGCTGCAGCCCATCAGGAACTGCAATGCTCAGCACCCGTGAAAATCAGATTACCCAGTTTGAGATGAAAACTTGCACGCTTAGCGTGAGGTAAAATACTCTGGTTCTCTAGAGTTAAGTACATTTTTGAAATGTGTATGTTTGAGTATAAATAGTTTACCCAAAGCGATGAAATACATTGTTTCATCTTAATAAGTAATCTCTTGCTTCTTACTGGTCCTATCTAGGGTAAATGTGTTTTAGTATAAAAAAATGACAAGATACCTGAATAGGCAAAGCGCAGTTGTAATTCATTGTTAGGTTAATTTAAGCAGTACCTGAACATTATGGTTAGGGGAAATGTTTCTACTACTGTTCCTGTTTGTTGATTTACTGATACTTTGCTGACTGTGCTTCCCTCTAATTCCACCTAGGCTTATAAGTGGTAGTAAGTACTTAAAGGTTAATCCCAATTAGACCTTATTGGCTCTGGCATCAACTGTTCGTGCTTGTAAACACATCCTCTCAGTTACTGAAGGTTGCAGCTCATTAGTTTCTGTAACAGGATTTTCTTTTGTGACAATAAACCAGATCATTTTAATTAGCAACAGATAATGAATTTAAACTGTAGTGAATTGTTTCTAAAGAAGTCTCAGTTACTGCCAAAAAACTCAACCTGAATGAAATATGCAGTGGGTTTGTGACTGAATAATTAGTGGTAGAGTAAAACAGTGTTAGAAAAAAAAATGTGGTACAGCTCTTCTCAATTTTCAGATTACTGAGGGGAATAAACTAATGCTTAGATTAGATTTCCGATCAAGAGAATTAAAGGAGGCAGTGAAAGTAAGTCATAGCTGAAGATAGATGCTAAAAAATTGAACAGCAAAAACTTTTATAAGAATGTCTTCTTATGTAAATCTGATCTGACGCTTTGTGTGCGTGAATTCTGATTCCTTTAAACTGAATGTCTACCAGGCATTTTATTTGCATTTTTGAGACCACGTTTATGATTTATTTTTAATTATGTGTAGTAATTTGGAGTCACTGACTACTAGTTTTCCTTACCACAGTGTGAGAAATGCCACTCTTGATTAAGTAGACATCAGTTGAGGTTATGTTAAAGATGCCGCTATTTGGATACCAGGGATAGAACATAAATTTTACTGTCAAGGTATGTATTTCATGTCAGTTGAAACCAAATTCTGAAATAGCTTAATGGAAGGAGAGGAAAAGGAGATTATGTGGGGTACTAAAGACTTGTTTCGGCAATTTAAGGTACTTCACAGAGCAGACTCATTTTTCCCACTGAAGAAGCTGGTTGGATGTAGTGGCATTTCTGTCCCAGTCTGCTGCAGGTCTCTGTGACTGTGTGAAGGCTGAGAGAGAAATTCTTTGAAAGATTCTGAAGCAAAAGTGTTTTTCTCAGTATGTCCTTTTATTTGAAACGTACTTGGCAGGGAATTCTGTCTGCTTTAGGTTATCCAGACTGCTCAAATTATTGCCAGCATCTTAATATAGCTAGCAGTAATTTTTTTATTGCCAAGAAGACAACGGTAAGTGCACGTGCACAAGTGTGTGCCTGTGTCTGCGGCACTCGCTCAGAAGACAGGCCTTTCCAGGAATTACGGGGCGCTTGTTTGGGAGCCGTTGTCCAGAGCCAACACCTCTCTTTTTCCCTTTGTGTAGCAAAGCTGGAGGATGAACAGCCAATGTTTAACCATCGTGAATGCAAGCACAGCCTTGGACAGAAAAGGTGATGATGATTTTTTTTTGTTTGTTTTTTGGTGCTTAGAAGACAGAAGACCCATTGGTAAGAGTGTATGTTGGTGTGTAATAGTGTATTTCCTATTACCTTGGAAACAGGGGTATACAGATAGGTACTATTGCAACTTAATACCTCTTGTTTTAAGGTACAAAAGGACCACCTTTCTCCTTTGCTGCTGACAGCAGGAGCTACCACGAACAAGCAGTGTTTCGCTTTTCCACTGGCTCTCCACCAACTTACCTTTTCTTCAAAAGCAGAAAATGTACCCAGTGACTCTGACTTTGTTTCTGACTTCAAGGGAAAGACACTGATGGCTGGAAAACGAACTCAGGACCAGGTACACTCAATCTTAGTTATCAGCAGTAATTCCTTACATATGCCAAATTTAACATGATATATCTTTGTGATTTTTTTCTTGCAATAGGCATGTATCTAAAGTTTTGTCGAGGGCCATACTAGTTGAAGTGGGTTTAGTCGTCATCTGCTGTCATGAAAGATTGTTTTGATTGTTGGATTTTTGCGCTCTTTCAATCCGAGCGTGTCTTACAAGTACACTTACACTTTACAAAATACAAAAATCTTACAGATGCCCTAATTTGCCCTGTCTTTCCTAGAGCTGCTTCTGCCTGTCATTTGCTGTAGCTTGTCAGTCTGTGCTAACTAGAGTGTGTCTACGTGGATGACATCTTTTATTGGAATAGTGGGACAATCATAAAAAGCATTTGGGAGGGAACTGACAGGAGCTCTGGGCATACACACATGTGAACAGTTGCTAGAAGCATTGAACCTAAGAAGTCATCAGGAGGTTTTTCTCTGTGAAACAGATGCAGACAAGATACTTGTGGTGCACAAAGAAGTACCAGGGTGTTTCATTTTAAAGATGTACTGACTTATAAGCGTTCCTGATAAGACTTACTTTGTGGCAAAAGCTAATAAGGGAATGTGAGAATTGGTTCAATATGTTGCATTGGTTAAAGCTTCTGCTCCCAGTGCATGCTTAGAAGACGAAGGTCGAGTGCCACAAACGTGCTATGAAGTCATCTTCATGGAATGGTGATAGCACCAGTTTTCCCGCAGTCAAAGTCACTGTTAACAGTTTAAATGCTTTCAGAGCCTTTTACAAATTGATGGCACCAGTTTTTCCACTTAGGCTTTTTTTTTTCTGTTTTTTCCCTGTTTATCTGAAGAGATAAAATATTTAAAGCCTGTTTCAAATTCCACATCTTTTGATACGGGGCAGTGAAAAGAACAGGCAGTACCAATTTGAAGACATGTTTGAGAAATGTCTTAATTATTTCTCTTCAAAAGAATTAAAAATGATTGAACTTGAAGATTTACATTAAAATTTCATGGTATTTTATTAGCCAAAGCCCAGGCTTGAGGGAGAAACTGCCGTCCAGAATTGGTGCTGCTCATCAGCATCCATGCAGCTCCAGTGATTTCCCTGTAAAATGTCCTCATCAGTGACAGATGCCAGACATAATGTTGCATCTCCTATTCTACACAGCATCATGCCTAAGTTGGAGGACCTTTGCTTTCACAGATGATGATTCAGCTTCGCCCTGTCTGAGCATTTTCCTCTTTAGTTTGCTGCTTCGCTGTCACAAAGTGCACGTTGGAACCAGCCCTGGAGATGAACAGAGTTACTGGCTGACCAAATGAAATAACCACTGTAACAGGGCATCTCAGATTGCTGGGCTTCTTCTGCTTCAGGTGCACTTGGAATGTCTGCCACTGGCCGTGCTTTGTCCTTTGATCTCGGTCTGGCACACTAAGGTGGAAAATTTGTGCATGAACTGTCTGCTCTCAAGCAGTGTGATGCTGCTGGGACTGCAGTTGCTGCAACGTGTAGGCCGTGCTTTCTAACGAGTAATTTGTGCCAGGTCACAATATCTAGGAAGCCTTTATTTGTTGCTGTTATTTTTAACCAGATTCCCATATAAATTTTTTTTTTGTGAAAGTGAAACGAGATAAGCAATGTAAGTTTCCAAGCTTACTTTTAGGTTATTTTCTTATTAATAATAGAAACATAGTCATGGAGACTAAAGGGTATGAACGAAGCCCAAAGCATTTTATCTTTGCAAGGGGAAATTTTTGTGTTTGCACTGGACTGACCACTGTTTTAGTCAGGATTCTGCATTACTGACCACGAAGAGAAACCATATTTATACGTGAAAATTTGTTGTCAGGTAGGTATGCAAAGTGCCTTAGGATAGCACACTAATGTACTGGATCTGCATCTGTAATAGTGAGCTTTATCGCAGAGAGTGGATCTGACTTATTTGAAAGGTGAATTTTGTGGTAGAATTTGAGTAAAGAGCAGACAAGACAGTCTGTGGAGAGAGAAACACAGATAGGAGGAGGCATGTAAGGAAGTGGTCTCCTGTGCCATACCAATAAAATACAGCTGTAAGCAAGCAGATATTTTCAGATTTCTGAAGGCAGAAGGACTGGGGGAAAAGAACTTGTTGCAGAAGGAAAGATGCCTTTGGAAAGTGGTGCCAAAGTGGATTGCAGTGGGACAATGCAAGTGTGATAGTGGTATTACAGCTATGCAAGAGTAGTGGAGGGCTGTGGAAAGACATGAAGCACGAACTGTGTGCTTGAAACCTTTTGTGTCTTTCTGTCTTCTCCCCCAGCCCTGCAGCTGATCTAATATACCTGATTTTGAATCCAGCAGCTTACCTGCTGCAACATGAGTCAGTCTTGCTTTTCCTTCTGCCTCCAAACAGAAGATGCTGCATCCCTCTCCTTACAATGGCTCTGGTGTTTGTCAGTCTATTCACTAAGCTATTTCAGTTCACAAACCGGTTAGAGATTTGTGTGTAGTTTTGTTGAATTAATTTCTGTTAGTGAGCTGACAAGATCCACTAAACAAAAGGGAACTTACTTGAACACCACAGCACAAGCTAAGGCAGCGAGAAGTCTGGCACTAGCCAGGAGCAGGCCTTCCCTTTGCAGGGGATCACATTGGTCATTTAGGTTGGCTGAGCTGCAAGATCAAACTTGTATTTCAAATTTGTGTATAAAGTCACACCATTCTCTCTTCAGTGCATGGAGATTTAGAGGAACATGCATTGCACTGCGTGGAAAAATACACCCAGAAAATTATCATTGTTTTAAGCCTGCCGTGCCTCAAAGTGGAATGACAATTGCTTGAGACCTGTGTTTTGCTTGCTTATGTTAAATCCTGCAGTGAAAACCTGGGCAACACTCTCTACTCATCTAAAGCAATCAATTCAACCTACAGTTAAGGTAACTTTAGCTTGAACTTTTGTGTTCCCTGACTAATTTTCTGGTGTCAAGTGAGGATACTTTTGTTGTTTTAAACTGTTCTAGAAATATGCAGATCAAGGATTAAACGCGTCCTGACATCATGCAGATCTGCCTAGAATCACTCCTCTGCTTTGTGGTGACTTTGTGGGAACATTTTAAGCATTGAAGCTTTCTCTTAGAAACAAAAGGAATGGGGAAATTACTCTCCGGTGTAATTAATGCAACATCAGATTGAACATTCATTTAGTCCACAGTGATGATAATACATCTTTCCAGTATAGATTAAATTTTAGTTTATGGTAAACACTCTTGCTGACAGGACTCCAGGCTTTTGGTGCACTCTGTACCTGCAGAAGATGCAGCAGAGTGAGCTAACATAGCAGACAGCAGGCACTAGGTATTTTTGAGAAAGGGAATCTGGCAGCCTGTAACCTCTGGGCGGCAGCAGTGAACAATTTTCCATGCAAGGGAGGACTTCCCACCAGGAGACCCACCTACCTTGCCCCTTCTTACAGGGCCCCGCCATCACAGCGGGACGTGCTGTCACAACCTGTGTGCAATATCTTGAACTTCCCTGAATTTCTGGGTCTTTTTGGTAACTGTTGGTTTTTTCCTGTTTGTTCACCCAAATTAAATATTTGGATCTTAAGACTCTCGGAAGTCAGACCATCCTGACCCTCAAGACTTGGCTGGAGCAGACTTGAGGGCCATGGGGTTCCTTTGATGATAGTGTGGATCCGGCTTATGCCAGGGCTTGATCGCAAAGACTTCACCTCGGAGTCCAGCCTTTCTCCTACGGGTGGGCTGTTGCATTCATCTGCAGTCCAAGCCTACACCTACATACGTAGTTTTTGGCAAGAAAAAAAAGAGAAGTCTGAGTGTCCTACGGAGCAAGGCTGGGTACTGAAAAGTTCCTCTGCAGCCAGACATTTTAGGGACAGTGGTAGCTCTTTTTAGTGGTGTAGAGCTATGTTAGCTCTGCAGCCAATGCAGGTTCTGCCTTTGCTTTGCCAGATGGTAGCAGAAGTGCTTTTCAGGCAGTTTCATCTGCCTGAACCAGCGAAGGAAATACTGTTGCATGAGTACGTGGTGGCCTGAAGAGCAGTTACTAGTGGTAGCTCAAGGCTGACTTTTAAGTACGGTGCTTGTTTATCTGGTTATTGATAGGGGAGAAGTGCTTTTGGTTACACATGGAGTAAATCTGCTTCAGAAGTCAGAATGAAAATACGGAGTCATTTTATAGAGTAGAAAACTCTGACAAGTTTTATTTAAAAACCTTGATAATCTCTATCTCAGGATCTACCTGTAGAATGCTTTAATTTTTCTCAGCAGATTTCCATTAAATTACCTAAGTACATAAAAAGCTAGTAGGTCTGACCTTTCCCTTTTTCAGTCCAAGATAGAGAGATGGATTACAGTCAAATGCCGTGTAATTTCTCTACTACTGAATAAAGAAGTTAATAAAGGTTTTGTAAATAGCAGATAAGCATGAATCAAATATTTTTACATAACATAAAAACAGAACGTTCTAAACATTTGAAGCGAATTTTTAAGCAAGGACACAATTTTTCCTTCCTAGGCTTATTAATAGTCATTAGTTTTCTCCAAAAACTTTAAAGTATACCTAGTTTATAATCTTTAAAATTACACATATTTAAAGACCGAATATTGCTATTTGTCTTAGAAGCCTGGGAATAGCACCAGATGCCTATTACTCTGTGGTTTACTGTAGCTACCCCTTTAAGTGCTATCTTTCTGAATGAGAAAAGCAAACAGCTGCTGAACTGCACAGAAAATGTGATGTTCTTCTAAGACAAGTGTTTGTGCAAAAGCGTATTCTAATTTGAATTCTTTTCACCATCTCATGTAGGAACAGACTTTAGATTTCTGCCACCCTTTTTTTTCTTTTTTTTTTCTTTTTTTTCTTTCTTTTTTCTTTCTTCCTCCTTTTTTCTTCTTTTTTTCTTTTTCTTTCCCTTTTCCCTTTTCCTTTTTCCTTTTGTTTTTCTTTTCTTCAATTATTGCCAGGCCTAAAATGAGCAGACGAAACAACACATAGTTGTCCTAAAACGAAGCCAGGCCATCCAGATAAATGGGATGTTTCTTTGTCTACCAGAGACAACATGTTTGATTCTCCCTCTGCAAGTAGTTAAAATAGAAGACTTTAGCATGGCCACATTTGAAGAGGTTTCTAATTTCTCAGTGATTTGAGAATCCTCGGCCTGTTTCTCCAAAACCTGAGCTATGAAAAATTAACATCTCATAAAACAAGCTCTATCTACTTTAGCTTTGACAGTATTGCCCATCTTGGTTGTGTTTAAGCGTATTTTCCCTTGATGTGGTGATTTTGAAATCTTTTAATTGTTGAAGCCCTGTGGCGTTCAAGTAACCAAGACAATCACGGCTCTCCTGCATTCTTTTTGGATGTCATCATGTGTACCATTTGACTGTTTCATTTGAGTAATCTAGGGATAGTGATAATGCCACTGGAAGTCTTAGTGGATGTGGCAGAATAAATTAACTGAGAGTCTTTCTCAGAAGGAGCCACTGTATCAACAAAGAAATGGCAAAAATGCTATTTAAAAAACAGCTGATACAGGTTTGCACAGCTTTCTGCAGGTTGTCAGAAGTTTGTTCTGTGGGAATACGGACTCCTTCCTTCCTCTGAGCTGGCTGGAGGTCCTCTGTATGGTATGAGCCTCAGACAAGCTCTCATAGGGGGAGAGGACCTTGTGGGAGGACCTTGCTAGTAGCCATCCACAGAAAATGCTGTTGCCGACAAAGCTTTGGGCATTCGGAGCAACATCTGGCTGGTACAGAGGTACCTTAACTTTAGGCATACTCTTTCCTATTGAAATGCACAGACTTACGCTTGTCGCCCCTAAAATAAGATTAGTTAAGCCACAAGGCAGAAATCTGCATAAGGCAATGCAGACAAGAAAATGGTGCGTCTTTGGATGAAAAAAAACCCCAAACAGTAACATCTGTTTTGCTGGAAAATGTTCTACTCCACTAAGGACCCGTTCGCCTTCTGAATGCAGCAGGGCAGGTGAGCTAGGTACTACAAAACAGAAAAAAACAGCAATTTTGTGTAGTCTTCTGCTTAATGTTTCACGTGGCAGTTGCCAGAGTTCCGGCCTCCAGACTGCACACTTCTACCGCGTGTATTGTGTCAGCTCTAGCATTAGTCAGAGCTCTCTCAGTTGAGCTAGGTCACGAACCAATTAAGCATCTAACCCTGCTCCCCCAAACTGTCACATCTGTGTGTTGAGTCAGTGCACAGAGCAATCAAAAAGGTACAAAAGCTGCCATCAATGAGATGGTGGGACTGGGGGTTGGAGGGAGGAGGGGGTAAAGTGCATTAAAAAAGAAGAGTGAGGCAGCTGCTAGGTAAGCTGAGCTGCCCCAGGTGTTCAGAGCGCCCAGATGGGACCTGGTGGTACTGGTTACGATGGCGTCTTCTCCAGAGGGCACAGAAATTAGTCTCCTTGGTGTCAGGAAGTGTTTTAGACCATGGCCATTAGCCTGTAGAGTACGCTAAGTAAGACTTTCGCCTTGTGTGGCTGCAGTGTGCGGTGACAGACTGGAGTCCTTCAGGGCTAAATCCTTCAACAAAAGACCACTTGGGCCGGGGAAGATTTTACTGCTTGGTCAGGGTACTTCTATAGCTTTTTATCGAAGCAGGGCTTGTGACCCACACCTTTCCACCCAGCTAAGTGCTGCAAACACCAAGCTGTGCAGTCTTTGTTTTACTGTCCACTGGTGGGTCATTTTTTTCTCTGTTTAAAATGGAACAGCTTCAGCTAGAGGGGTGGGAGAGACCCACTCCAAGCTGTATTTGAATGGTTAGAGAAGTACTATGGAACTTATGCATTAAGATCTTGTTGGACAGGTAAGAAAGCACTTGCCAAGAACATTCATTTCTGACTCCTCATTAAAACAGCGCTTTTCCTCCTGCTCCTGTTTTGTGTGGAAAGCCTGTTCCCTTACATGTCTTGAGGAACATCTACCTGAATGGGTCCTGCATGTGAGACAAATGAGGTGGAAAACAAGGCTGGTGATTTTTGTCCAGGCTGAGGCTATGAAGAAGTCCAGCTTCAGCAGAGTAAGTGCTCAGGCTCTGGATTTTTCTAGGTGGCAAGAAGCTCCTGATCTTGCCATGCAAAGCTGAGCATCTGCATCTGATCTGCACGGTACATGCAATTATTGGTTCCTTCAGACAAGGAAAGTAAATTAGGTTATCCCATTTCTTGGAAAGTTGGGTGATCACTAACACTTAAGTCCTTTTAATGGATCTAACCCATGCTGCAAGTTGAAAATAAAGCACAGTGGTGTTTTTGCATGCTTTTAAACTGTCATCTCACGGAACTGCAGTTGGGATCTGAGAGAGGCTTCCTGTGGTTTCAGGAAGATCCTTGTCCTGTTGTTGCTGTGCAGGAGGGTCATACAAATTCATACCACCCCTCAAGCTAAAGTAAAGCAGCTATTCTTCTCAGTGAGTGCCAGGATTGTGCCTGCTGCATTGTGTGCAGTCCAGAATAGCAAACATCTATCACATTCAACTCCCAGGGCTCAGCTGTGCCTCAAAGACATGGTTTAGCTTTTAACAGAACTGATCAGCACACAATGTGCTGACTGTCATTCCAAATGACAGATGGGCTTATGATACGTTTGTCTGGAGGTACAGAATGAGAAGAGCAACTTGGTTACTAATTACCTTCTCACCATTGAAAGGAGAAATGTCCCTACGCTTGACACAATTTGCATGGATGTGGCAAAATTAATGAACTTTTTCACCCTCAGCTGTCCCAAGAGTGAGCTTCACACCATTGTCTCCAGTGTGGCTCTGATATTTGAATGCAGCCATTTGCATTCAGCAGGGCAGCGCAGACACAACGTGAGAGTTCAAGAATTTTAAAATGCATCTCTGCCACCAGGCTGTTTAGCAGCAAGAGAGCTGATGAGTAACAGCCGTGGATCATATCAGTGACTGTTACCACTGCTTCTTTTTGTTACCCTTTTATTTTTAACGTTATTTGTATCTGGGTATCAAGAAGATAACTATTCTTTCAGATCTGTTGTTCGGGTTACTCTTTCTAAACTGGTATGACTATTCTTATGTAAAAAGAATACTCCTGATATGCTGCGAACTAAGACATGAAAATCTGATTCCACTTTGTTTTGTTGTTGTTATTTGTTGCATAGGTTTTGGGGTGGGCTTCTGACACTTGAGAAATTGCATCCAGCTATGCAAGATGGCTCAGTGATCTTAGGAAGTAAGGTAATAGTGTGGGTGAGCTAAGGTGTCAGAATTGTGTCCTTCATGGCTATATGTACCAGACAAAGTATCTTGACTTTAAATTGTATTTAAAATTGCTTACAGGTAAGTGCTGGAAAGATCCTTTGTATGAAAAGTCTTGATGAGATATTATCCATTGCAAGTTTAATGTGACTTTTTTTAAATGCTGTTTTATTACTTATGTCCTGTGACAGGCCTATTAGTATTCTAACAATTCAATAAGTAGATACATTAAATAAAATAAATAAATTTAGTTTATCACTTAATCCTATATCTAAAGAAGGTTTTAATTTGGAACTGTTTTCAAAACGGATCAAAGACATTTATCAAATCAGACTCCAGAATTCTTCACTAGTTCTTGGCATAATGATTACAGAGGTGGTGGTGGGAGAAATACTAGAAGCAGTGTGTTGCTTGCCTAGGTATGAAAATTGGAATCATTTGCAGGGCTGCATTTGAAAAATAAAATTGGAACAGTGAAGCATAGCTATCTGACAATGGAAGCAGAAGCTGAAAGCTTAAGGAGTATAGATACTGTTAATATTCAGGTAAATGCTCTAGGCTGTTTTCCTGGTTTAGAAAGCTGGTGCAAACCCAATTTCAGCAATGCAGGCAGTATATTGAGTATTCTATTTGATGAATTTTTGGGACTGCGTTGACAGCAGTGAGGTGGCTAACCCCTAATGGCAGCAATTTGTTTTCCTTTGGTTTGACTATGATGGGTTTTTATTGTGGGTCTAATCAGTAGCAGGGGGTTACACCTTCAAGTGGGTCTAATTCAGAGTTTCTGGGTAGTTAATCTGAAGAATGTTATTCCAGATGGCTGATGAACACTTAGGTCTTGCTCACAGCCTAGCAAAGCCCCCCCAAAAAATCTGTTGTAATCTGAGCCTGTTTTCTTTTGAAAACAACCCCCTTTAGAACAGATTTCACCAGCTACTTTTGTTACTTTTGGCCTTTTCAGTTTCTCTTCCATTATCTTGACTGATCCGTTTTTCTTCTTTCTCCTTTGGATTCTTTTTTCCCTCCCCATATCCAAAGCACAAACTGTATCAGTGCTGTGACAAAGGGTGGGTTGCACCTTCTCCACAGCATTCAGATATTTTCTTCATGGCTCTGCGTGTGAAATCCACCTTCCCTCTTTCTTTCTTGAGAGCCGTGTACTCGTAGGCTTTTAGCTTGCTGTAATAGTCTGAAAATTTGTTGTAGAGAATGGAGATGGGCATGCCATTCAGGATTATTCCAAACGCAATGCAGAGGAAAGCAAACAGGCGGCCAAGGTGAGTTTCTGGACACATGTCTCCGTATCCCACTGTAGAGATGCTGACCTACAGGCAAACCAATATCCACCTTATTAGCTGAGAAGAAACATACAGACAGCTATGATCAGGTATCAGGGACAATTTTAAAGTCAGCGGTTTTTGCACTTTGTGTTATAAATCTGAAATATTCTCTGCTGCCTTTTTTTCTGTACTGTCCATTTTATGCAAAAATCCCTAATTAAAAATAATCCCTCTCATGCAGTAAAGAAAGAGAACAGTGCAGTCTGGCACCGTTCAGGAGGATTTTTAGAAGCTTTCTCCTGCAGAGGGAATTTTCAAACACTTTCTGCACCAGCCTGTCCAGAAGGTCTTGTTTTCTCAGCTGCAGTGAGCCGGTAGAGATGGATCCCTGACTGCACAAATCCAGTGATAACTGCAGCCCTGCTCACTCATTGTGTCACTTAGAACAGATGCCCTGTGTCTAAATCCAATGTACTTACAAAACCCAATATTTTGGGACTTACTCTGTCAGTTGTATTTTGAGTATTACTTTTGTTTCTCATACATATTTTAGGAACTACTGAAAAACAGATTAAAAGCTTCAGCTAATTGTGAAACAGATTTTTGTAATGTTTGCACTATAGGAAGAAGTGACCCAAAACTTTGAAGTTTTTAGATAAAATCCCCTTTAATGGTTACATACCTACAAGGAGCTGTGGAAAAAACAAAGATCTTACTCAGTTGCCTGGAATCTTTTGCTCACAGTGTATGTTTGCAACATATGTGTTTATAGTGCTAAATTGTTTTATCTTTCTGCTCAACTGCATGTCAGAGGTTACAAAAGTAAGGTGTATGTGTGCCTTCAATAGGGAATATTTCTGTTTGTTTTTGCTGACTGGTAGATAGGAAATTTTTGCTGAATGCCCCTTGGAAGAAGGGTTTGGGTGTTGTTTAAAATGTTTTTTTTTGTGGGAGTGATGGTATTTAGTATATTCATTTTATATGAATCTGTACATTTAATCATAACATTGTCTACATAGTTGCACAGAGTTTTTTCTTCTTGGCCATCAGCATTTTCCCTTTTTAGCCTATGGATGTATGAAGGAACTGTCTTTCAGGTGGACCCACTACTCTACCAAGTACTGCAATACTTTCTGTGTAAAATTTAGGTTCAAAAATTCACGGATGTTTGCTTATGGGGATGCTACATATGAATGATGTAATCCCAAACAGTCAGCATAAAAAGTTGCTAATTTGTATACTTCCACTGCACATATCTTGATTGTTTATAGTTTGTGCATTTAGTAAATATAACTTGTTTTTCTCTGGCAAGTAAAACTTCTAGGCTTCTGCAATCTGCCACTTCCTAGTCTGTGCAAGGGATCTTTTTCAGTCAGTGAATTTTCTTTAATTTTTTTCACAGTATCTCAACACACTGTGTGTATCTGTGAAACAGTAATCTAAAACTTTAGCAGAAATAATCCGCAAACAGTAGTACTTCTACTATAATGCCCTTGTGGCTTTAACACTGAAATAAGTCTTTGGAAGGTCACAGTGTGCAGCCTGTCATCCTATAACATGCTAAATAAAATGTTATTTTAAATGAAGAAAGCATTAGGGTACATGAGACAGCACTGGGCAAGCACATTTGTAGGATGCACCTGGTGCTTCCTGTGGAATAAAAAGGATTAGTCACTTGGTTTAATGGAAATTAAGTCACTGGATTTGAATGATAATACAGGATAAATATCTCCAAAAATAAATGCTGAGATGAAGGCAAGATGTTTATCTCTACCAGCCAGGACAAAAGCATTATCCTTTGATAAGGTTCTGTTCCACTGGCATAGTCTTCTACATCGCCTGTGACGGTTTGGGAGGGATACTTCTCCTCATGTCTGTGTGAGACCATGGATGCTGTTGGATTTTGATGAAATTTGAGTGATCCAGACATCTGAATTTTCACTCTTAAAGAACAAGCAGGCTTTAAAGAGAATTTCATGCCTTGGAATTGCAATGTCCATGCTACAGCTCCTTGTTTGGAAATGCTCACTCAGCTAAACAGGCCTTTTTCAGGTAGTCGTAGTCATACAGGTTTCTTAGGAGTATCTAAGTGATTATGTTGTCACCAGCTTGCAGAAATGAGCCCTAAAGGTTTTGCATATAGCCTGCGTGTTCAGAAAACAACATATAAGGCTAATGTCCTTGATCTAGCAATGTACAAAGCACAAATTTTTCCATAATCTGTGTATTTCACTGAAAGATGACCTGTGAAGATCGTATTACAAGACCCTTTCCCTTATTCACTGAATTTTCCCTCCTTTCCATGCCCCATCTTAAAGGAAATTCAGCACGTGTACAGATGCATGTACATATGTAAATGTCTACTTGTGTCTGTAGGGCCAGTTTTTCTGCCACACGCCAACTCACTACAAGCATATGTATGGGAAACCACCACATCTCATTAGCCATCTCTGAACCAGGAGCGCAGGCCATGGGCTCTCAGGGCTGCAGGCCAGGAGAGGTGACCTTGGATTGGGTTGGGGTTGCTGTCCTGTGGGCCCAATACACAGCTTGGTACGTCCAATGCCTATGCTGATCAACTAGCATGAGATCATCTTCCAACCGCTTTCCAGTCTGTTTGCATGGCCTTCCTTCCCCAGGGAAGTGTCTGGGACATAACCAGCCCCATTGCCAGGCCCAGGAGCCAGAAGTGCTCCTGGGGCCCTGCCATGAGCATGAATTATGGAGGCCAGCATCAGCTGCTGCGAAACAAAATGTATATGATGACAGACTGGAACAAGCCTCAGAGTTATGGACAGCCAAGATATGGGCCCTTTGCCTTGTCTCAGCACCTGCAACATCTAGCTACCCTCTAATTTGATCTGTGCTGCTATAGATACACCCATCTTCTGGTGTTTTCCAGCTCTGAAATGCTGCAGGCAGCAGCACAGGCAGGGATCAACTTCCCTTTTTACCCAACACCCTTGATAAAACCACCACCCTGCCTGCCAAAACATTGTTGTAAAAATTATGATTGTGAAACTGCCACACTTGTGCATGATTATCTGTTAAGCCTTTACTTACAGCCTGCAGCTTACTCTCCATTGTCTGCCAGTCTTGATAAACCCAGAATTGTTTCTTTTATCTTCACTACTCACCCTGAAGGACATAACTAACATTTTGATCTCATAATAGTTTAGTTTGAGAAGTATTGGCTAGCTTTCCATAAGTGAATGTATGTCTGTCCTTGGGTGTTAACGCAACCTGAGTCTGGAGTTGAACTGCTTCCTGAACTCTTCAGAGGTGAATTCTGAGTTTGGGGTGCTGGAACATTTCTGCTAGGACACTGCCAGAGCCAGGAGGCATTTAAGCAAGGTGGAGGACTTTAAACTCTCACAGCTTTCTATTCCCAGCTAAATCTTCATGCCCCTGAAAGATGTGAACCCAACAGCCTGAGAAATGCTGCCTCAGAAACACCCCTGCACGTAACACAGTATATAGTACAGGTCAGTGACAGTTCAGACCTCTCAAGGAGACCTGCCCGAATCCCTTAGAGCACTAACCCAGTGGCAGTCGCTAGAAATGAGGTCATTCTGTCTTCTCTTCTGAGGCTTGTCAGCTGAAACTCAGCCAGTTACCCTCACTCAGGCACTTGGGATGGGACTAAAATCACAGTCTTTCTGGCAGAGGTTGCAATAAAAGATTCAAGGTGACATTAACCAGCTCTCAATACTGACTGATGTGGGATTCAAACCAGTGACCTAGATGTAGAAGGCAGTTTATCCCCTTACCAACCCCTTGAGCCAGTCTTCTTTTTGTCTTTACCATGCCAGACTTGCAGAGGAATATAAATAACGGCCAATTTTTTTGTGTGTGCAGACATGCACCTTAGACATGCCACCTAAAGAACAGAACACAATCTTTTGTGTAAAACAACTGTTAGTTTTAATGCATTTTTTAAAGAGCCAGAGCTCTAGGACAGCTTTGGCTTTGCAAGTTTGAGTGATCAGACTATAGTTAATAAACTATGTCTTATCATCTTGCAGTTGTATGATGGGTCACAGTAGATCTGCAAAAACAAGACTGAAAATCCTGTGTCCACTTGCAACCAGCTGGCCCGATGCAAGCTTTTCTTTTTTTTGTTTGGTTTTTTTTTGGCGACTCTGAAAATGAGATTAAATGGGGAAATGCTTTTCTTTCCTGTCTGTTTGCCCACTTGCACTTTTTCATTAAAAATGCAAGTACTGTCAGCATTTGGTCAGGCGGGAATTTCCACACTGTCTGCCTGATTAAGCCTTGATTTAAGCTTACAACAGAGGGGAATGAGTGCATGTGTGTGTGTGCGTGAGTGAGTGCAGATGTCCTGTTAGCTCAGAATTCAGAGCAGATGTTCACTCATCTGAGCCTGCTGCTTTCAAGACTGTCAGTGACTCTAGAAAGGAAGGGGAGGGGAAGGGAGGGAGGGTCTCAGGCTACCCAGAAAGGTGAGATGTATTTACTTACGGCAGCCCACCACCAAGCATGGGGGATGCTGGTGAAGTTGGTACTGGAGACATCATGCTCCACTGTGTAGACCATGGCAGAGAAGGCGAAGATGCCCATGGCAATGAAGAGCAAAAGGCAGCCCACCTGCTGGTAGCACTGGCGCAAGGTAAAGCCGAAGGCACGCAGCCCTGTGGAGTGACGGGCCAGTTTGAGAATGCGGAAGATGCGCATGAGGCGCATGATGCGAAGCACTTGTCCCACCTTGCCCACCCGTCCCACCTTCTCAATATCGTGCTCGTGCTGAGACCCCCGACCTCGGGGCTGGTCGTCATCAGCAAAGCATTCAAGCAGCAGCTGCAGGTAGAGGGGCAGGATGGCAATGAGGTCTACTGCATTGAGGGCGCTGCTGGCAAAGCGGCGCAGGTCAGGGGTAGAGACCAATCGCAGCAGGTACTCCAGTGTGAAGAATGCGATGCACAGGGTCTCAATGTGCTCCAAAACAGGCCGGCTTTCCCCGCTCTTCCGGTCTACCTGCTGCATCTCCTCCACTGTGTTGAGTGCCAGGGCCACCACGGAGATAAGCACAAAGAAGCTGGAGGCCACTGCCATCACCTTGGCAGTAACAGAGGAGAAGGGCTTCTCCATGAGGTTCCAGAGACGCCAGCGCTGGGGACCATAATAGCGCATGTGGTGGAAGAGCTGCTCATTCTCCTGAGCCTCTGCCTGGGAGCGCAGCTCGCGCTGGACCTTCAGCTGCTCACTCAGCTCATCACGGCGCTCCTCGAAGCAGATGCGGCAACAGCGAGGTGTGTATTTCAGCCGCACACCCCAGTAGCTGAGCTCCTCCAGGAAGCTGCGGGGACACAGCTCGTCCCGCACGCGCAGCACCCCTGAGGCATAGAAGTTGTAGACCAACTGGAAGACTGCCGGGTCCCGGTCAAAGAAATACTCATCTACCTGGGCAGCGTAGTCATCGCAGAGGCCCAGCTGGCAGCGACGGTCAGTGGAGGTAGCCAGGCGGCCCAGGCGGGTCTTGGGATAGATGGCCACCGCCTGGTAGGTGAGGCGATAGCTTTGGCCGCCAACGTTGATGTTCAGCACAGATGAAGTGGAAGCCTTCGCCGGGGCTCCAGAGGAAAGAGCAGGGGAGCAAGGAATGGATGACGAGGGCTTGTTTTCTCCCCCGAATGTGTCTCCGCTTGGCCATTTTCCTTGTTCTTTCTCTTCCTCTTCCTCGTCTTCATCATCCACATAATAGTTGTAATTCCCCTCAGGTCCCAGGAGCAGCAGGGGCTGGGAGTTCAATGGAGCGGTAGCAGAAAAGCCACTCTGCTTGTCTACATGCATGCTTTCGTTATCCTTCCCCTTGTCGGGCTGCAGGAGAGCATTTGGTGCTTCCCTCTCTCTGCCTTTGTGTTTTAGAAAAGGAAACTGTCGCCGCATGTTCAACTGCAACATACTATTTTTCCTCACTTATCTCCCTTCTTTGCATTCACCTGATCAAGGAATTAACACCGGTCCTTCCCAACACTACAAAGGCTGACAATCCTGTTTTCTTCTCTCTCTGTCTCAGTGGTATCACGCACAGCAGCGGTTCTGCATTTTTCTCCCTGACAGCCACCACTCCAGTTGTCGTCAAAGCTCCGTGTGGGATATAGACACATGAAGACTGCTGTTGACCGTTTTAATCTTGCTGACAGGGAAGATCTGAGTGCTTAGAGAAGGGGATTTAAGGGCTATTATCCTGTTCCGGCCTCATCTCCCTCAGGCTGTGACGTGAATGATTATGGATCCATAAATCTGTGAAAAATCAGTAAGGGAAAAAAACCCCTAAAGTTTATTGTTAATAAAACCCATACATTTTCCTCATTCAAGTATATGTGGATTAAGAATAATCTCAAAATGAAAATGTAGGAGGGGCATAGTAGGGAGAGAGAGGGGGAAAGAGAGAGGACATGACAGATTTCTTTCATCTACACAAATATAGCATGTCTTGGTTTTCCTCGATGAAAATAATGAATAATTGATATGCAGGTAATGGGTAGGAATTCACTACAGTAGCTCTTAAAATGATTTCCAAAGGTGAGCAAATAAAAGCCATCGCTTTTTATTCCCAGTTAGAATACCTCCATCTGGTTAAGGGCCGAGGAAAGTCGCAGTCCGTGCCTAAACCTTTGGCTGTGCTCTGGGAGTGCTGGTCTTAAGCTGCTCTGGACAAAGTGAAAGTATAAGGCAAGGGTGTGAAGGGTTTTCCAGCACACTACTTCACTTGAAACTCTTCATGAGCTGCTAAGAAACAGAATAAAGCCACTCTTGTTTCTGTTGTAGGGCATGTTTAATAGCATAATGCCACACCAGGTACCTAGCAGGACAGGAGAGGTGCTTTCTCTTTGTTTTGACGGAGGTTTCATCCTCAGCTCTGGTTGAGCTGGCGCAAGCATCTCCGGTAGCAACGAGCATCCTGAAAACCAGGTTACTTCTGCTTTTCACTGGGAGCAGTTCAGCTGAGCTAGAGCTCCTGTAAAGCAGAGCATATGCACAATAAAGTGATGGCTCCTTCAGCATGCTCTTAGCTCATGAGTTAACAGCTTCTTAACACCAGCTCTTTATTCCGCCTCTATACAGGCTGGTACAGGAATGGACGAGGCACTAGAAAACTGCCAGATTTGGCAAAACCCTCACTGGTGTGGAAGGCCTCCCATCTGCAGCCCTGTAGCCTGCCTTCCACTTGTATCTCCCTACCCTTTCACACAGCTGCTGGGACAGTGTATCTCAGACCCTCTGTTGCCCTCAAGCTCCTGTTCTTTTGTCATTAATTTCATGGTCTTCCACCTACAAACCCCAATACTGTTGTTTTGGTGGTGTCCCATGTGAAGCAATTGCTGTTGCTGTGAGAATTCCCCCTTCATTTTACCCTTTATCCTACCTCTCATTGTAGCTTTTATATTTATTAGCTCTTGAGAAACAGGAAGATGTCATAGCTGAGCATTTTGCAATACTTTCGTTCTCAAGCTGCATTCTAATGGGTGCATCACACTGAATAGTTTGAGTTTTCTTCAAGTTGCACTGTTTAAAGCCTGGATTATCGGCAGTTCATGTTTAGCTGCACTTGAAAGCGTTCTGCTTCATGAATTTGTCTCCACTGCCCGTTCACTTTCTTGATGCAAGAAAGTCAAGGCCCCTATTAATAGGGATTGTCAGTACCTTATTACAGATAACAATTTGCTTTGCAGTTTGCTTTGAACATTAAACCATGCCATGTCGAGTCCTTTGTTAGCAACCTTAATGCAAATTAATGTCCAGTTTCAAGGCTGTGTCTTTCTCCTAAGCAAACTAATTCAGACACAAGAAAAAAGTAATCTGCAATGCCATCATTTTACTACTGAAAATTGTTGAATGTTTCTTAATTAAGATTTGGCCTAGACTATAACTATATTCATCTAGACAGCCTCCAATGTAGCATTTCATTTTGCTTTTTGTCAGTCTTACTGGTCTCAGTTCTGAGAAGTATCCAGTAAGGCTTATTGCTCACTACTCAAGACATCGTTTCTCACACCATACTGCAATAGCAGGAGCTTCTACAGGGTGAACTTCATGACTCTCAAATGCCAACACCTCATGCACTTGGACTAAGATCTTGGACATCACTGCTAAGCAAAGCAAGAAAGATCACTAGCTTTGCTTCTGCTCAGACTAATCGCTTTGACCTAGATGTTCTTGGGAACGTAGCTCTCAGGCACCTGGTACACTCTGCTCAAACTTGCCTCTAACTGAAAAAATAAGTAAATTAAAATTGTTTAATTTATGTTCTTTACTATGGGATGAGACTTGGTTCTGAGCTGCTAGACTCTCAGCCTAGATAGACAAGAAAAGGAAGCAACCAGAAAAGTCTTTTTCCCCCTCCATTTTTTAACTTAGCTACCTTATTCAGTGTGCTGCATATCTTCATAAATGTCATTAATAAGAACTGCATAACATATTCTTGCATAGGGAAAAGCAGACTTCGGGCTGCTGAAGGAGCTAGTTAGTAAGGTCACCTGGGAATCTGCTTTTGAAGGTATTGGGGTCCATGAATGCCGGTCACTTTTTAAGAGATATCTCTTAAGAGTGCAGGAACAGGCAACTCCAAAATGTTGCAAGTCAAGCAAGTGGGGCAGAAGGCCACCTTGGCTGAGCAGGAATCTTCTCCTAGAACTTAGGAAGAAAAGAAAACTGTACGGACCATGGAAGAAAGGACAGGCAACACAGGAGAACAATAGGGATGCTGTTCACCACTGTAGGAAGAAAGATTGTGTGGCAGGCTGGTACTGTGAAGGACAACGAAAAGGACTTTTTGAAATATGTTAACAGCAATAGGATGATCAGAGTTAACCTTGGTCAATTGCTTCAAAAGGTAGGTCACCTCACAAATAGGGATGTAGACAAAGCAGAGAAGTTTAATGCCTTCTTCACCTCTGTCTTCAACACCAATGATGGGCGCTGGGACCCTCGGAGCCCTGTCTTGGAAGACCCGTGACTGAGGCAATGATAAACTTCCAGCTGACCCTGAACTTGTCCAAGACTTACTGCTCCAGCTGGATGCATGTAAGTCTAGGGGGCCCGATAGGATTCATCCCAGAGTACAGAAAGAGCTGGCTGATGTTATTGCTGAAACTCTCTCCATTATTTTTCAATGGCCTTGGGATTCTGGAGAGGTCTCAGTCAACTGGAAGCTGGCAAATGTTGGCCCAATTTTCAAGAAGGGTAAGAAGGAAGACCCTGGTAATTACAGGCCTGTCAGTCTCACTTCAGTGCCTAGTAAAATTATGGAGAGGGTTGTTCTGGGGGTTACTGAAAAGTGCAGTCATTGCTCATAGCCAGCATGGGTTCATGAGGGGAAAGTCCTGCTTGACCACCTTGATCTCCTTTCATGACAAGGTCACCCTTCTAGTTTGGTGGGGGAGTGAAGTGCCTCCCACTGTAAGAGAAGATCAGTGTCGTGACCACTTGAGGAACCTGAACATATGTAAGTCTATGTGACCTGATGAGATGCATCCCAGCGTCTTGAAGGAATCGGCTGATGTAGTTGTTAAGATGCTCTCCATCATATTCAAAAAGTCATGACAGTCAGGTGATGTCCCTGGTGCCTGGAAGACTGGAAACATTGTGCCTGTTTTCAACAAGGATAGGAAGGAGGACCCTGAGGACTGACCTGCCAGCTTCACCTCTGTGCCTGGGAAGATCATCGAACAGGTCATCCTAGAAGTTATGCTAAAGCACATGGAGGAGAGGGAGATGATTCGAGACAGCCAGCATGGCTTCACCAAAGGCAAGTCTTGTCTGACCAACCTAGTGGCCTGCTATGATGGAGTGACTACATCAGTGGACAAGGGAAGAGCTATGGATGTCGTCTGTCTGGACTTCTATAAGGCCTCTGACATGGTCCGCCACAACATCCTTCTCTCCAAATTGGAGAGATATGGATTTGACGGAAGGACTGTTCAGTGTATAGGAATTGGTTGGATCATGACATCCAGAGGATAGTGGGCAACGTCCTGTTGTCCAGTGACACGTGCTGTTCCTCTTGGTTCTGTATTGGGACCAGCACTGTTTCATGTCTTCATCAGTGACAGAGACAGTAGGATCGAGTACACCCTCAGCAATTCTGCAGCTGACACCAAGCTGAGTGGTGCAGTTGACATGCCTGAGGGATGGGATGCAATCCGGAGGGAAATGGACAAGCTCGAGAAGTGAGCCTATGTGAACCTCATGAGGTTCAACATGACCAAGTGCAGGGTCCTGCACCTGGGTCGAGGCTACCTTGGGTATCAATACAGGCCCGGGAATGAAGTGGCTGAGAGCAGCCCTGTGGAGAAGGACTTGGGGTTACAGGTGAATGAAAAGCTTGACATGAGCCAACAATGTGCACTCACAGCCCAGAAGGCCAACCATGTCCTGGGCTGCATCAAGAGAAGTGTGGGCAGCAGGTCAAGGGAGGCGATTCTGCCCCTCTACTCTGCTCTGGTGAGATCCTGCCTGGAGTCCTATATCCAGCTCCGAAGCCCTCAGCACAGGAAAGGCATGGACCTGTTGGACTGGGTCCAGAGGAGGGCCACAAAAATGATCCAGGGGCTGGAGCACCTCTGCTATGAGGAAAAGCTGAGAGAGTTGAAGTTGTTCATCCTGGAGAAGAGAAGGCTCCGGAGAGACCTTATTGTGGTCTTTAAGTACTTAAAGGGGGCTTATAAGAAAGATGGAGACAAACTTTTTGGCAGGGCCTTTCGCAGTAGGACGAGGGGTATTGGTTTTAAACTGAAAGAGGGTAGGTTTAGACTAGATATAAACAAGAATTTTTTTACAGTGAGGATGCTGAAACACTGGAACAGGTTGCCCAGAGACGTGGCACGCGCCCCATCCCTGGGAACATTCAGGGTCAGATTGGACGGGGCTCTGAGCAACCTGATCCAGTTGAAGATGTCCCTGCACATGGCAGGAGGGGTTGGGCTAGATGACCTCTAAAGGTCCGTCCAACCCAGACCATTATATGATTCTATGATTTTAGTTGACAAAGGGAAGCTAGTAGATGTGGATTTTTTTTATTTTAGCACAGGTTTTGATACTGGTTCTCACAGTATCCTTCTGGACGAAATGTCCAGCACACAGCTAGGTAAGTGCATAACATGTTGGGTGTGCAATTAGCTGGCAGGTTGGGCTCAAAGTGTTATAGTCAGGTTACTTCAGGCTGGTGGCCAGTCATCAGTGGGGTTCCCCAGGGCTGAATTTTAGGGCCAGTGTTCTTTAATGCTTTTATAAAGGATCTGGGCGCAGGAATCAACTGTACATTAAGTATATTTTCTAATGAAACTAAACTAGGAGAAGCTGTGGACTCCTTCGTGGGTAGAGAAGCCTTACAGAGAAGTCTGGATAGACTAGAGCGCTGGGCAATCACCAACAATGTGAAATTTAACAAGAGCAAGTGCAAGATTCTCTGCCTGGGATGGTGTGGTCCTGGTTATACATACAAATTGGGGCATGGAAGGCTGGAGAGCAGTCCCATGAAAAGACATCTGAAGGTTTGGGTTGACGGCAAATTGAATATGAGTCAACAGTGTGTGCTGGCAGCCAAAAGGGACAACTGTGTCCTGGGGTGGATCAAGTGCAGCATAGCCAGCCAGCTGAGGGAGGATATTGTGCCACGCTACACTGCACTGGCATGGCCCCACCTCAAATACTGTATGCAGTTTTGGCTTTGGCTGCCTCAATATAAGAAGGACATCAAACTATTGGAGTGCATCTGGAGGAGGGCTACCGAGATGGTGAAAGGCCTCGAGGGCAAGACTTACAAGGAGTGGCTGAGGTCATGCGTTTGCTCAGGGGGGAAGAGAAGGCTGAGGGATGACCTCATCACAGCCTACAGCTTCCTCAGGGGGGCAACGGAGGGGTGCTTGCTGATGTCTCTCTGTTGACCAGTGATAGCACATGAGGGGATGGAATGAGGCTGTGTCAGTGGAGGGTGAGACTGGACATCAGGAAAAGGTTCTTCATGGAGAGGGTGGTCTGTCACTGGAACAGGCTCCTCAAGGAAGCGGTCACAGCACCAAGCCTGTCAGAGTTTAAGGGCAGTACGGATGATGCTCTTAGTCGTATGGCTTAGTTTTAGGTAGTCCCACGAGGAGCAGGGAGTTGGACTTAGTGCTCCTTATGGGTCCCTTCCAACTTGAGATATTCTATGAATCTATGATTCTATGATTATGTGGCTAGAAGAAGAAACATGAAAACCTGGCAGTCAGTAACAGTGGGGAATGCTGTCCAATCAACCAGAGAGCGCTCTGGATACCAGCTTGCGGAGAACAGTATTTTCACAAGAGAAAACTATAATTAAAATGGAAGAGGGTCAAGAGAAGATGAGCCTTTGCAAGTCTTTATCTTAAGGAGTGCTCGCTTTCCCCAGGATAGGGGACTGTATAACCACAATGCTTTTTCACTGAGCAAATCAGCTTTGGAGTTGAGTATGCTTGCTTTGTCTTGGTTAAAAAAAAATGAGAACTTTTTAATTAAAATTAGCTTAAAGAATTTATATGGTTCTTTAAGGCCTCAGTGGATTAGTTCCTACCTCACTAGAGGAACTGTTCATAGATTAGTATGTTTTTAAGGTCGGGAAAGGCCTGTAAGATCATCTGTTCTGACCTACTTGAACAATGACCCTAGAACTTCACTCAGTATTTCTGCCATTGTGCTAAAAAGTGTGACTCAAGCTACTTTAACATCTTGGAGACTTGAAATAACATGCTCAGCTATCTGTAGGGAACTGCACTGAAAAACTGCTTGGAGGTTTGTTTCAATGTGTCCAGTTAGGCTCTTTCATTAACCTCCAGTGACCTCTCAAGCTATGCTGACAATGTGGAAAGTACTGCTAATGGTGATTATCAATAATGTAATAATTATGAATGTCCTGTTTATCATATTAGGGCACTCAAAAAGCATCACAGGGCTGAAGGTAGATTTACTGGCTGAAATGTCTGCTAAAATGGTGAGGAGTGGCTCAGGGAGGAGAGTTAGGATTCTGTTCTGTCTGCCTCTCCATACACCAGTTCTTTATAAAAAGTGATTGTCAAAAAAATAAAAAAAAACCCAACACTGAACTAGATCTTTGCCAGAATACCAGATCTGCTCAGAGCTGAAGCAACCTTCACTCCACCCTTCATCTCCACCCAGCTCAGTTAGTTAGACTCAAATGCAAGCAGCAGTGAGCAAGAGGATCCTTCCTGCTCTGTGATCTAAGGGATCTTTGCACCTTACCACTCTGGCAGACTTTCTCAGCCCTCAGACTGCCATGCTGCTGCTGAACAAATACTTCCCTGCTTGTTGGTTTCTATATTTCTGGGTTTTTTTCTGCTTGCCAACCCTGCTGCTGCAGTACCCAAAGGGCAGACTGAGTGGGAAGAGAGGATGATCAAGGAGTGGACTAATCAGCATCACTCAGCCACTCACAGCTCTTCCTGCTCACACGTTATGGTGGAGCTCCCGTGCCTGTGCAATGCCCTGCCTCCATGCATCAGTGTTGCGTGCACCTGCAATAAAAGAGAACACAGAGAGATAGCTCCAGGTGTAGGCAAGAGGCAGAGGGACAGACTGCAAAATCTGACTGGGGTTAAGTTGGCAGCTTGATACCTGAGCAGTTAAGCCATGTCAACCAGGGCAGCAGCACTGGTGTGTGTCCAGGGGGTGTACTTCACGGCTGCAGCGATGTACCTGAGCCCAGGGACCTAGGACAAGCTATGTGAGCTACCATCGCCAGTTGTGTATCAATGTGTCCTTGTCTGCATCTCTTTCCACCTCTGCCACTCCATGCTATCTCTTCCCTCTTCCACTGAACTTCTGCTGATTACTGTAAATTGCAGCTTTTTAAACAGATAAACCCATAACGTTTACTGTAGCTTTTCTCTAGATGCTTTTGCAAAGAAACATCCCTGTCATGATGTCACCTAAAAGCATATTCAGGCAGAATTACCTACAAGAAGCAGAGCAGGAGCGAGTCAGCCAAAGTCCAAAGCAACTTAACCCAGCTCTTAAACATGCATCTTGTGAAATGCGTTGGCCAATGTACCAGCTCTTACTAGGCACATTCAAATTATGATGCTGGGTGCAAAGCTGAAAACTCTCTGTTCTGTCTCTTCAAACCCTGAACTGCACATTTGAAGCTATCAGAAGAGTACAAGGAGTATTGCTACACAGATGGTGTTAAAGAATACAACAGTTCTTATGGTAAATATGAAAGGATTATAACTAGCTGAGGGTAGGAAGACCCCAGATCTCTGGCCAGCAACAACAAATGCTTTGTAATGGATTAATGCCTGTTCTATTAAATCTTGAGCCCAGCCGTGTGTGTTTGAGGGGTGTGGTTTGGAATGAACTGTAAGAAGGAAAGCCAGCCAATGTTGATTCACTATTTTGAAGAAGCCATGCTGTAACGACAGATGAAGTGAAGCATAGGAGACACGTGGAGCATCAGACAGAGAAAGCAAGCCTCAGTTTTGCCTCTGTATTGACTCTATGTGCAATCCTAGAAGCCCATGCAGTCCCTGAGAGGCAAAAAGAGATCAAGATCCAAGTTCCTGAATTGTGTTGTCTTAATTTGAATCTGCTTCAGGCAATTGCTATACAGCAGCCACTACATGAAGGAAGAAAGGGAAGGGTCTTCAGAAGAAGATAGGCACATGCAAGCTAGCTTTTCTCTGGAAGCCCAGCAAGAGGCAAGCCAGCCTTTGCATAGGCATGGACAGCAGTAAGAGAGCAGTGCTAGTAATCTGTGCAGGCAGCGGGTCACCTCACACACATATACAGATACATACACAATGAGGAGAGGTGTGGTATCTACATAGTGAATCAAAAGGCTGCCAGTGACAGGTCATATGGTCATAAAGCGCTCTTACACTTTGGAAAAAAAAACCAGGAATCTTCTTTCTGCATACCAGATATCTCCCAACCCATGCAAGTCCCACAATGGGGAAGATAGAGCTAATATGGAAACCAGGGAAGCATGAGCATTAGATAGGATGAAACCCTATTGCAGAGAGGCTCCTCAAATAGTCTTGGGTGTACTTCTTATGATCTGAATGCACATGTGCCTGAGGGTGCAGACGTGGTCAAAGTTTTCAAGGTAAATGAGATCAATAGGCACCAGCTGAGCCATGGAGGCTGCCTGTACACGAGCTCTGAACCCACAGCAAATGTAAAATGATGCAGCTTTCACTTAACCCTCTTGTATTGCAAGCTTAAGTGAATTCAGTGCCTTGTGTTTGCTACATGCCATGGGTATGGACAAAGAGACCACAGCTCTGCTTACGTGGAATGACTTGCTAAACTGGGGAGATCTGCCCATGAACCTAAGTCTTAATATGTTCAACAGCAATATCTGTGATGTTCAGCAGGCTGCATATCCAGAAGCAGCTATGTGTCAGGTGTCTCATGTGAGTAGAAAAACTGTGGGGAAATAGATATATTTAGCACGTGCTTCAGCAAGTCAATGCATTACAGAAGCGAATATGCATGTGAAAGAGAGACACACAAAAAGGAGAAGAGTACCATATTCCTATATGAGTTCATATCCCTTTTACCGATGGGATGCTGAAGAACAAAGTGGTTTAACCCAGAAACAAACAGCAGAAGCATCAACCAGTATTTTCTGTATTGCATATTGTTGGGCTTTCCGCTGGGCCTTGCTTACTGTATGCAGTGGCTCGTTCCTAAACATTAGGAGCTCTTCAGACACAGGCAGCTGGTCCCAACCCTGCAGTGAACACAAACAAATGTTAAAAAGCACACAACAGCACCAGCAAGAACGAATATTACTTAATGAGTGGGAATGAATATCAGTTGTATATACAGAAGCTGGCAATATGCTGGAAGCAGAGACCAAACCATGACAGTAACACAGCTCTAAGGGTGTGGGAGGGGTGGTCTTTGCAGTTAACAGGCTTTGTGTGTTCTGAGCATTACACCTTTATGGGAATAAGGAGTTTTCTTGCTGACAGAGTTCACCTGCCAGTTTTGCTCTGAGAATTTGTTTCATACTACCAACAGGGAGAAAGCATGGACATGCTTATACAAAGTGTTTGCACTTCCTTTCTCTCCCAGGAATTTACTCTTGTGGGTTTTTTTCTTGTTTTGCTGTTTTCTTATGTATGAGAAAGGCATTTTTGACTGGCAGCATACAGCTCTCTGTTTTTTAATGTGGAAAGACCCTGCACAAACAATAGTGCCACTACACCTAGTGAAAGCCATCTAAACCCCAACAGTGATAAAATAAATAATAAATAAAAATAGCAATAAACCAAAGTGGAAACCATAGATGAAAGTCTGTCCCGAGGAACAGAAGCCCCAGTTCACACAGCCATTCCTGGCCTGCTGGGCACCATGACACGCATTCCCTTCTCAGACTTCAGGATCCCGTAGTGTGCTGGACACCCACCTGTCCCATGAAATGCAAAAAGCCTCCTGAGTCTGTAAGCTGTATCACCCTGGTACCATCCCAGCCAACCCTTCCTCCCTTTCCCCTGTTTGCATCCCACCCTTAGCAAGAACCAGCCACCCAGGTCACAAATCTCAGCCTGACGTAGTTTATGATGATCCATATGCCAGGATCTTGGTGAAAAAAAAAAGACAATATAAAGAGATACAATGAACCTTGGATTCCTTTAGGTCGTATAGTGGTGAGTTGTGCTGGACTCAGCTACAGGGCAATCTGATAGACACGTGTCATGGCCTCTGGATAGTGATTTCTCCTGATTTATGCATTCTGCCACACACTGTGCTGAGAACTGCTGATTCTTTATGTAGACTTTATTGAATCAGCTAGCAACAGGAAAAAAGACAACTCATTCATGCACAATGCATGCAACAGGACCACACAGACTTGAAAAGGGCTTAATGCAAAACATGCATTAAGGAATATTTTTCAAGGCCACTGACAGTCTTCTCCAAGTTCTGTCCCTTGACAAACATATCCACTGAAGTATCTTTTTTTCCATAGTTCCTTCTTCTTGTTTCCTTTGGTGTGAATTCCTCTTGAGCCTTCGCTATCCCACCACTCCAAGTGACAGTAATTTAGTACAGCCCGCCTGCCTTCTGAACCTTACTTGCCGCTTTGCAGCTGAATTACCCTCACATGCAGGTCTCACACTATGCTACATGCTGAGTCTGAAAGAACAGCCTGGCATCTGGCAGGTCCATAAGGGGATGAAAATGTACCTCCTCCACCTCAGTGTACCCACAGGCATATCCAACTGTACACCAGCCCGAGCATTACTTTTGAGGAGGGGTGAAGGGGTGCCACGCTGCTTGAATTTTCTGACCCCATACATGTAAGTCTATAATCCAAAGTGGATTTTCTAAGGCTGTGTTGTTGTGAAGTTTTGGTTGCTTCATGCATGTGCATGTCACACTTCTCCCTGTCACTTTGGGTCTGCAGCTGTGTGGCCTCTGCTTTTCTTACTTCCTTCTCCACCCACATTGCGTCGGCATTGTACTCCCTTTGTCCTCTCTGACCACCTGCTCCACAGCAGGAGCTTTTTCTATAACATCAGTGACACCAGCACTCTTTGGTTTTGAGTCAGCTGTATCTATCCCATGAAGACTTTCCTATCCACAGCACGCTGGAGGGCTCATCTCTTAGCTTCATTATGAGAGTTTAATATGCTCTGTTACCGTGAAATTCATAGTGTTCTGCTTTTAGCATACAAATTGAAATATTTAGCTGCAAAGTTATTAGAGTTTCCTTACACACAAGAAAGATTGGTTAAAAATAAACAAACTGCTCCTGGGGCTTTCCAGAGGAAATTAGATAACTTTGTGCAGTGGAAGAAGAGATTTCACTACTTACTGAGATGCTTCATTCAGACCTAATTGTGATTTTAAATTCCAGGAGATATTTTCCAAACACAAACACAGATTTATAATAAAGCTTTCTATCTGCAAAATTGTGTACCAAAGAACACATCAGTTCAGGGGCAGAGAAAGCTTTTGCAGCCTGGATTTTAGCCAGATTTTGTGTGTGTGTGTTTGTACACACACTTATTTATGCATATGTGTGAAAATCTGTCAGCAAGATTGCTATCCTTATCCCAACCATGTGCCATGTGTAAATCACTTTAATACAGTGAGCTTGTCAGGCATTTCATGAATATAGAGTTGAGCGGTTTGAACAGGTTATCTTTTATTCCCTCACTCTCACCACACACTGCACAGTACTGGCTTGATTTACAGGTTAAACTTTTCTAGAGGAAAAGAATTTGGCTTCCAACTCTGTACTCCTCAATGCAATGCAATACCCAAAACTACTTTTTATTTGGTGTTCTCAGAAGTTGTCATTGTCTGGAGAGTAAACAAGACAGAGAAAACATCTTTTGCTGATATTGCATCTGAAGAAATAATTAATATACCTTAGAAAATCTTCCTTTGATTTGACTTCTGGCAAAAAAGAGGTTCTTCTGTTCTGCTCCCCTACCCTCAAAAGCCAGCAAGAGAAATCAACAGGTAGAGCTGCATGAGAGCGGGAGGTTCCTGAATGTGACACAGTACCAAGTGCCTGTTTAACCTAATCACTAACTTTGTCAAATACTATATAGAAAATTATCCTGAAAATTGGTTCTTTTAGAAAATCCACTATGCTCTGCTATTTTAAAAACCGGTCACAAATCCTTATTTAGCACCTATGAATGCCGATTTTGCTATAATGACAGCTTAATTGCCTGATTCTTTGTGTCAAACTGGAGTTTCCTTGTGATCCAAGACCTCTGTATACAAGACATTATTTTCAGATTTGCTTGGAAGAAAGTATTTAGCAAATACTCTGCAGAAACATGACGTCATTGCTGTTGTCTATAACCATGAAGTAAATCACTGACTCCACAGGTGGGGGAAAATCGAAATTTGTTGTAGCTACTTGAGAAGAGTTTCTCCATCTTTTTTTCATCAAAGACTGATGTCCTTGTCGTTCTTTGCACCTTCTTAAAGAGCTAATCTCTATGTGAACCATGCGGCAGTGGTTCTTTTCCACCACCTCCATGGACAGCATACCCAAAGCACTGCTCCCACACCTACATGCAGAAGTCCATATGGTGCCTCACTGTACCAAAACTGACTTCTGCTGAATGATAGCATCTCAGCCTGCTCCTTCTCTGCTTGTCTGGACTTGGTTTCCTGCATACCCCTATGCACTGTTTCTGTCAGGTGGGATATTGTTATTTCAATGGCAATGTAGCAGTTTCCTTCAGCCTATAATCACACCTAAAATGCTTTTGAAACGCTAAGTCTCTTTCTCATTCCCTCAAGGCAGTGTAGTACCTCAAACACGATGTTAAAATCAACGTTCAGGAAAATGTTCAGAGAGAGAAGAGATCCTTGGGACATTTTATGCTTCAGTGTGATTTTGCTTCTCTTTTGTTTCTACTGAAAATCACTCTGTACTGACATCAGGACAGCATAATATCAAAAAAATATAGCTGCTACGCGTGAAACTGGCGTTCTGTGAGAGTTCTTCAGAGCTACCATGTTAGCCTGATGTATACTGCTTCACTGCGACAGGGGATTGCAGAAATAAAGGATCTAGATAGCTGAAAAAGCACTATATCAGCAGACTTGCAGTTTACCTCTGTAAGTGGTCTAAGAGTAAAAATAGCAACGAAACATGATTCACTGTAACACCCATACGATCAGGAGTGACTTCAGGAAGTCAGATGAAGAAGCTGGGCATAGGTAAGCTTTTCCCTGCTTTAAGTGCAAGCAAGTAGCATGAGTGGCGATATGTGGTTGCCTGGATTAGATGGGCTTCATGGCAGCTCAAACTGAGTTGCTGAATCTGGGGTTCAAAGTCACAGAGCTGTGTGAGAATGGCTTAGTAGAAAGCTAGAGGAGGGAAGGAAGGGGGGGGAGGGAAAAAGGAAGGAAGGAAGGAAGGAAGGAAGGAAGGAAGGAAGGAAGGAAGG
>Ga0065711_1029693_pt1 | contig 35177 bp, 18 predicted proteins | sample Hoacrofraction12_FD_59098 | JGI IMG/M metagenome (GOLD analysis project Ga0065711, IMG submission 59098) | Hoatzin crop microbial communities from Cojedes, Venezuela - Epithelial fraction 12 v2 (version 2) | ecosystem: Host-associated > Birds > Digestive system > Esophagus > Crop | place... | reverse complement strand
GGAAAAAAAAAAAAACAAAAAAAAAAAAAAGACTAAATTAACAGTTGTGTAAATTACGCAAGTTTGTCATGTATGAGAACTAGTTTAAGTGTAAATATCCATGAGCTCTGTGGTCAAGAAAAGAGTTTAGAACATGATAGCGTGTGGCTAGATTTGGAAATTTCTGGATATTGGGCTTACTATAGCTCTCAGGAAGTTTTTATTCAGACTCGCAAACCTATAAACAGAGGTCTTTGGGCCATGGAGAGCTTTGCTGTGATGTGCTGCTTCAGTTTTCAAATGGACTGTGGAAGAAGTTTTCACAAATGTAATTTGTATCTAGGAATAAGGTTGGCTTCCATAAGGATTGTGTGAGAGGTTGAGAGTTTCTGCAGAGATCTAAATTAAAAAAAAAAAAAAAAATCAAGTCCTTCAGATACTGTGTTGACACTATTGCTTGGGTAAATATACCAGAATAAGACAAATATCTGGGAAAAAAGCAAAATTTTTATCTCAGTAAACATGGTGAGTACACACAGTTCCAGCAAAGCTTCTGAGTGATTGGATCTAACCATGTCCTCAAACCATCTTGCAGTGTAAGATCACATTAATATTGTGCAATCTCAAAAAACATCTCAAAACAAAATATTCTTGTTTAATTTTTTGTAAATGTTGTTTACATTTACAAAAAATCATATCAGCTGTCACGTAAATGCAAAACAGTAAGTGGGGAGTTGTTTTCCAGAATAGCACTTATCTACTCAAAACAACTGCAGCTAGGATATTCAACACTATGGAGTCTAAAAATATTTTTATCCTACCTACTTTTCTTTGGATAAATAATGGTTAATCGGAACACAGGATCTGGAAATATTGGCTGTATACACAGGGATGGATTATGGCCAAGACAATGACTTTAGGTGAGGTCTTATCAGCACATCAAGACCTCCTCTTGAAAAAGAAGAAAAAGTGATCATTTTGAATAGAGAAAGAAATAGTTTTTCATGGATTAGTACAGACAGCAAAAATCATCTAAGCTGTAGTTACCACAGATAAAGTTCCTCGGTGTTTTGGCTGTTAGGTGTGAAGAATTTTTGGTAGAAGACAGGAAGCAAATGAAGGTTCTATTTGTGTCATAGCTTCAAAGAACAAAACTCTTGAAATGCCTTCTCAATAAATCCATATCTATATAAATGAGTATCTCGTGAATTTTATAGAATCATTGTAACCTGAGAACCCTCACTGAAATGACCTTAAATTGAAACCACAAATTCAACTGAGGAAGCACACTGATTTTCAAAGGAGAATGAAATACAGGTTTCAGAGTTATGGGTGCTCAACTATTCTTAAATTAAAACACAGCAGAGTTATCACTCAACTATAGTATTATCCTGGCCCTGCAGTTCTTTTATGTATTTAACTACAAGTGCAGTGAATGGAGCATTTCATCAAGACAGTTACAGAGACGGACTTCAATATGTCTTTGTTTCTTTGTGATGATTTATTTGGAAAATATTGTATTTGGCAATAGTAAGAATAGAAACATGCTTTGCAGCTCAAACTGAAAACTAAAACCCCAACTGTGCAAACACTTAGGCAGGTGTTCATTTTTGTGCATTATGAATATCTCTGCAGAATTCAAGACTTGAATTTGTTGCTGGTTTTTTTGTTGCTGTTGTACATGAAACTTTTCACTTTAATTGTACAGTTGAGCTTCTTTTGTACAAGTTTTCATATCTTTTATGAAAGTATATCCTCTAGCAGATTTCCCTAAACTCTTATTTTTATGGAATATTTCTTATGTTATAGTGGATGCTTTACAATATTCTAGTTGGTTTTCTTTGCAACATGACTTGATATCAAAAGTTTAAATGTGTACTACATTTACTATGCATCATGAACACAAGAACCGTTATTTCAAGCAATATAACATTCGGTTTGTTTTTAAAAGACAGTAACTGCCATATATAATCAGACTAAATTTTTACCTAATTCTGTGTGATTTGTACCCTCTATCACTAGGGCTGGATCTTGCCGAACATGGCTGGTCTACACTCACTGCACTTGTCCCACTGTACAACTGTGGGGGGTACGTGATCTGCATTAAAGATCATGTAGGAAGCACAAGTGGATACATTATAACCGCTCTCTGTAAAGTGCCATTGCAAAAGCTTTGTAAAATGGAGAAAATCTCACTAAATAGTAAGGGAATGCTGCTTTTCACTCTTATTTGGGGATTTTTTTTGTCTGGTATTTTTGATGGATCCTCTTACTCAAAATCCATCAACTCATCTGATACCACTGGAACCTGTGAAGTGTTAGCTCTTAACCTCATCCTTTTGGAAGATGACTTAAAATGGGTAAAAGGATGTGTGTTATGTGGAGAAGGGGGATATATATTAAAAAAATAAATAATGTTGTGATAGGGATAAGGGACAAGAGGGGCTGATGGTTTAAATCTCCGTGGGCCTCGGAATCGAGCCTGTTTCAGTCAGATTGTGGCCCTGCTAACAAATCCAATAGCAGCTAATCTGATCATCTGCTCTCTAGTTTTCATGCTGTGTTTTCTTCAGAGTTCCTTCTTCTAGTTCCAGTCTGTGACAGTGTGATAAGACACAAGAAATTTAGTCATCATTGCTGCTGTAAAGGAGCTCAGAGAAGGGATTATGATATTCCATAACCCTTACATTAGACACGGACAGGGGCAGTCACTGCTGTGATTACAGGCCTGAACACTGTTGTTATTTTTCCCACCTTCCCCCATTTATTTATTTATTTATTTATTTATTTATTTATATTTTCTTTTTTTCTTTTTTTTTTCAAAGAAATCTTTAAAAGATTAGCTGAGAAATAGCCATCATCACAATCATCATCCTAAATCTCGTTGTGCAGAACTCAGAAGTTGGGTGGCTAAGAAGGTTGTTACACTTCTAACCAGCACGGCCAAGATAACTCTCAAGCAAGTTATCAAAAATACTCATTCGCTATTCAGTAATTATTAGGAAATTCAAACTGTATAAGCTGAACAAATCAACATGGAATACCAAGAGGATGCCACAGGGGGCATTGATTTGGGAAAAATATCGTTTACTGCTGAGGCAAGTCAGAGATTAGGTTTCCTTTCCTCTGTTCTGCACATGGCAACATTTTTAATGAATATATTATCTGCTGTACCTCTTGTTTCTGGGTATCAAGTGGGTTTGCAGTGCTGTTGCTGAACTGATAATTATACTTGTGTCAATTGACATACCAGCACCAAGTCTTTTTATGCCTTCCATGACTCTTATCCATGTAAAGAAGAGTCTTCCTGAAAAAAAAAGAAAGTAAATTTTTTTTTAATAGCAAAGTCACAAGCTAAAAAACTGGGTGATGATGGAAGTCGGATTGCCTTCTCTCACAGAAGTAACAAAATGTTCTGGAAATAATCTGTTCTGTCGTTTGTTTGCTTTAAAAGCAAGAAGGGAGAGAGCTTTTAGATTGGCTTAAGCTGTTGGCTGAAGATTGCTTCTTGCATTTCAAAAGGAATACCCATCACTGGCATTATTATTTGTTTTGCAACATTATTATAAAGAAAGGTACCGTATGGAAATGTAAGCCATATGCCTCAGACCAAAGCAAGGGGGTGTGTGAAGCAATGGGCAGAGCAGGGCATTCTGCTGGGATGTTCTGTGTCTCTGTACACATGTGGTGTGCAGCGCTGCTGTGCTCTGCTCTGCAGATCTTAGGAGGACCAAGGCAGATCCAGAAACAGACTTATGACAGTTGCTGGACTGGCTCAGTAGCTGCTTGTGAGGCTGTATAAGAAGACTTCATTGCAGATGAACCGTCTGACAGAACATGCCTAGTCACCACTAAACTCTAAGCAACAAGGAAAGATTTTAATTACAGCAGCGAAAGGCAGATCTGTAAATTACTCTGTGGCTGGTTCCACTCAGGATAGAAAGAGGTGCCTGTTGTGAGCACTGGACCTCCATTACGTACCATACAATTCAGGCTATGTTTGGCTTTTGCCTGCAAGTGAAGGCCAGTAGGGCGAATTTGAGAGCTCTGATAACATTGGAGACTGATGGCCTGCTGTTTGGTGAGAGATTTTTAAGTTTTTCAGAGAAGGTTTTGACTCAATTTCTCAAGCAATAGTGATCTACCATTTACAGAGCCTGAGTTTTTGTCTCCCGGATAAGATCAGAGGAGAATGTGTTTAAGTGGAATATTCTTAAAATATGGCAATGTAAATATTATGTTAATACTTTATATTTGAATACATGTAATCACAAAGAAGCGAGGAACTCTGAGGGCCATATTATCATCAGTAATTCCTACAAACAGGTTTTGTTTAAAATTTAATCAACGTATTCCAAATATGGTTTGCTATATTTGATGCTATTACTAGTGGTTTCTGTGTGAACTCATTAATTTTCTTTTTAATTGGAAGATTTATGTGGTACTATCTCTCTGAAAGTTGACTGGAAACTATTAATTCTGACTTATCAAAGTTTCGCATACAGTTAATGTAAGGTTTAACCCAGCAATGTTTTCTGGAGACAGCTAATGCTTTCTTTAAGCAAAATTTCTCTGTAAACTTTCACAGTTTTTTTCTGAGGCACAGACAGAACAACAGTAATGCAGAAACATTGGCTTAGCACTCATTGACCCCTTGACAAACACAGCTGGATTTCTTTGGCCTTTTTACAGAGAATATTGAAAAGATTAAGTATTACCACAGAATAAAAATTCCCTGGTAAAAGTAAGCTGTGAGAGAAGAACTATGCAACCTCTTCTAAAAAATAAATAAAACCTGATGGATGTCTCAGACTGATGGCAAAATTTCCTATTAATTTACAATATTTTGTATTAGGAGATTCAGCAAGCCTTGTGTACAGAGATGACAAGATAAGCAGTGATAGTTTTTGCTAAGTAGGTATGCAATCATCCTTAGAAAAAGGGAAAAAAATCCAGCAAAAAATTGGCCCTCCTCACCTTCCTCTTCTGCATTTTGAACTTCTGTGTTAAAGCTGATTGCCTTGAGTGTGCCTTAGACATTTTAACTCATCAAAACCTTTTGACATTTCTTAAACATATTTTCCTGTATTTTCCCTGCCATCTCAGATACTGCTGATATCCACAAGCAAAGTGATCCAACACAATGGATAAGCACTCACTCTGTTGGCCCAGACCATGAAGATGAATAACAACTGATATTTTTGTTTATTTGCTTTTGATATTTTACTTTCCTTGAGTCAAGTGAAAATTTATTGCAGAGCAATATATCCAGAAAAGACTATGATATGAAAAGGCCTTATTTGGCCTTGAGCTAATCAAATTTGGAACTCAGACTGTCAAAAGTCAAGGTTGTAGACTACTTCCTGTTTCCTTTAAAACTAAAAGAAACATAAAAAGATCTCAAACTTTTGAGCCATCACCATGGGGATTTCAGAAGATGATTGAGGCTGGAACAAAGCGTACCCTTTTGCTTCTGGGTATCAGGAAGGACTTTAATGGTATCATGACATTGATCATTGAATTCAAGGTCACAGTCGTGTCAGTGTTAATGAATTCCAAGTATGATTCCACAAAATATTAGTATACAGCAGAAGGGAAGCAGTGCATATCATAAATGCTTTTAGACGTTATTTATAACAACCCATAATAAAGCTTTATGTTGTCCACCCATGGTAAATTTAGACAACTGTTTCTTTCATGGTCAAGTAAATCAACATAAATAAAGAACATGCTTAAATTCTACACAGATTTTTTGTATTCATCATTGTTTTAACGAAATTGTGTAAATTTCTAGAAACTAGGGTTATAAATTTCTGAAGAAGTTATCTAATCCTGACTAAGTAAAATATTGATAACACTGTGATCTGAAATGATTTTCTGTCTTTGCTGATTTTCTCAGTCTGTAGTCAGTTCACATTTCCTTGTGATTTGCACATATTCAAAGTCAGATGAAATTAGGGCAGAGCTGTCTCAGTGAAGCCCACAGTGACAGAGATGTCCCCAGCTGCAGGAATTTGCAGTTGTGACTGCCTCTTTTTTGTGTCCGCTATAAATATTTCAGTAGGTCATGAAAGGAGCCGGCTACAGAATTCACAAGTATAATGTATTGGAGTTAGCTTGCTTTCCACTGCCTTAGAATAAGCCAATACTTTTTTTAAAATTCATTGTTAAGAAGTATGTATTATACGTATTTTAGCTGTTTAAAGAACATATTTTTCAAAAGATTTAATCAGAAGGGTTTTCTTTTTTATCATAAATTAACTACAATTAGAAATTGGAAATGCAACAAACTTGAGTGATATTTATAATCCCACTTAGAACCTGTTCTTATTTATAGCATGTGTCTCTATCACTGTTAAACCCAAACCTTTCTTACATGTTGCAGTACAAGTGAGCTATGCTCTTGAAGATCTAAGATTCAGGCTGTTAGCTTTGTGGTAGTTTAAGCAATGTTGTGTATCAAAAATTGAAGAACTATTGGCTCTGACACAAGACTGAATTCTGTTTTTTGGAGCTATGGCAAGCAGAGCCCAAGTCAAGGTGATAGCAAACATTTCCCTGTGCTTATATAGATCACTGCAAAAATTCAGAGGTTTTGACAGTGCCCATGCAGTACTAATAAAAGATATCTAGAAAGGGTGGATAGAAACAGAAATGTTAGACCTCTCATTTGAAAATAAACTCTAGAAAACTTCTCCACTGAGTTCAATCAGACAAAGCCAGAGTGATGAACCTTTCCCAGCAACAGCAGTCAGATCAACGCTACCCAAAACCAAGTGGAGACATTGCAGTTGCTATCTGATTTAGGTTTCAACAGACCAAAAAGTACACATAACATGCTGGTTAAAATGCTTCCACTGAATAGTAACAATAAACTCTAATTATCCCATCTAACTACTAGACTCTTTCAACAATTTCCTTTTTTTTTCTATCATGCTCTGGCAAATGCTTGTCAGAAAGATTTTCTTTCCACAAACCTAACACAGCCTGGCTCTGTCAGCTCACTACAGTGTCCCTTCAAATCTCTGGAGCCTCCTAAATCTGTGAAGACTCTATGGAATAATGAGAGAGAAGTTGAACACTTACGTTTGCACTATTTATGAATGGAGCACCTGGTATTCCAGTGTAATTTTTAATGTTTTAACATTACACAAAAATTTCATAGAATCATAGAATGTTTAAGGTTGGAAGGCACATATAAAGATCATCTAGTCCAACCTCCCTGCCATAAGCAGGAACATTTTTCACTAGATCAGGTTGCTCAAAGCCCCATCCAATCAGACTTTGAACACTTCCATTGATGACGCATCCACAGCTTCTCCAGGCAACATGTTCCAGTGTCTCTCCACCCGCCCATAAAGAAATTCTTCCTATGTCCAGTTTAAATCTACCCTCTTTCAGTTTAAAATTGTTGCCTCTTTTCCTGTCCTTGACAGAAAGAAGGCTTTGGTAGAAAGTCTCTCTCCATCTTCTAAGTCCCCTTCATATATTGAAAGGCAGGACTAAAGTCTCCCTGGAGCCTTCTCTTTTCCAGAAAAAAATCTAAGAGAAAAAGAAGTGAAAAAAATGTGTTCTCATAAAATGCCCAGATAGGAACCTAATTAATTGGTATGCAGGCCAAGAGATTAATACAGTAACATAGCTTAACAACTTTCTGATAATTTACTGTAAGGTGCTCAGCTGAACTGTCAGTGCTAAGAAATCAAGACAGGAGACTGGATGTAGTCTGCAATTTTTAGAGCAGGCCTGACATGAACAAACAAAATGCAGCCACTCGTCACTACCTTCCTGAAACGATGTCTTTACTTGGAGTATCCTCCTGCCTGTATTTTCCTCTTTATTCAGAACAACCACTGTGGGCAAATGCATATTTTGAGCAGACCTTAACAGATTTGACTCCTGGCTTGTTAATAAAGGATGCGGTTGTAAATTAATAATTTTCAGCATTTTCACAACCAGAAAATTATTGCACAAGTTTTCCCTTTAGTAAATCACTTCTTCTAAAATAATTTGAAAACCACTTTTTGTCAATATAGTTTTATTATAAGAAACAATTCAGGTTATCAATAGATGAAATAAATGTGACCAGTAAAGAGGTAAACCTGCGTGCATTCGCATCTGGAGGATTCTTATTCTAAACCAGAAAAGGGCTGTGTGCTGAGGAAATGTATGGCAGCTGGTGTTCTTATTGCCTTAAAGTTACTTTAGTTAAGGAATTTGTGTGCACCAATAGTGTATAAGATTTTTTTTAGTTTTGAAATATCTTCTTTCTTAACGTGTGTTAGTATCATAATAAATGACAGATAGTAGATAATAAGCCTTGGTACAGGGTAATGTTCGTGTGGGGAATCAAATCTCCTGAACAGGATGTTTGACAGCTGTCCCATGGCAAAAGGAGTCTCCCTTGCAAGGGTTTTTGAAGCAGCATCTTTAACTGGATTCAGAGAATTCCTCAGACTATTGTTATTGCTCAACTGGCTATGGTTCTACTTGACTCCTCCTGTCTTCACTACACACAAAGCATCTGTTAAATATCTTAACTACATGGAAAGCACTGTTCTAGACGCCATGCATGCAGCAACATCTTCTACTGAATATTTCGTTTATGTCTTATCTGTGCACAGTTTGATTACTTCTGCAGCAGGAATCACAGAAGGCAACTTTAGGGACACTCCACCCACATTAAAAACCAACACATTTAAGTATACTAATAAGATGTGACACAGCAGGAACTGCCTTGAGGAATTTCTAGAACTGACAAAAAATTATCATCCGGGTTTCTGTAACAGTGGAATACCTAATTGTAAATGTTCCTTTATTGCCTAGTTTCAAGCTGATCCCCAGTCCAAACCCAATCTATTATCTCATCTATATAGGTGGCTGACATCTCACCTATACAGGTGACTGAATTAATGATTCAAGTGAATTGAGTCAGCATACAAGCACAGCCCTGATACCCAGCTACAACCAAATTACAACTAAAGAATTAACTTGATTTTCATAGTTTCACTTATAATTTAAGTCCTGTAGCTGTAGATGCACTAAGATTGGATTTGTTTGGGCTGAGCTGATTAAGAACATATTCCTCTCCTGAGTCCTTACCTAAGTTTCATGAAATTTGTTTCCTTACAGAAAAAAAAATACTTGAGCAATGGCCAAGCTCAAAGAAAGTGGAAACTTGTGTTGCCCAAACAAATGTGGCAATAGTTTTATGTGGCAATGAGTAGCACCTACAAAACGTGTCAGCATATTCCTAGCAAGGAGAATGGCTATGGGGCAGACCTGAGGCATGCTTCAGAAAGCACACAGGAATGATCTGTGAAGCTGAAAACAGGCCTACTTAAGCAACCTGGAAAGGTGTCAGGAAGATCCATAAACAAAAGGGGAAAAGACTGTCACACTCTGTCTTGTACAGAGATCGAAAGAGAACATACGGAAAGCAAAGTCTTTGAGCTAATGATCCTTGCCATTGTGTAAAAGAGATGTTTAGGATTTATTTGTATAAACAAAGTATGATGGTGATGTTTCTGTTGTTTCTAAAGAAGTGGGACAATTTTACTATGTTGAATTTCCAGCAACACTCTTGGTTGTGAGAGGAAAGCGTTTTGTGCACTCTGATTAGCCCTACTACACCTTCTTCTAATGCCTAAATTCAGCAGCAATGAATCTGAGATTTCAATCTATGGAGGTTAGATTTTTAGTGTGAAGTATCACACCTGCAGCACTGACTAGCATGCATTGGATTTGGGAGACTGGATTTTGTTCTTAATTCAGCAACTGACCAAAACCTGTGATATTTAGAAAAATTAGGTGACTCCTACGCATAATTTTCTTAATCATCACAAGGATTTTCCGTCATGAATACTTCCACCAGAGGTATTTTATAAGCTACTTACTGCTTTGTAAAACATTTGCATCAAGAGATGACAAGTGCTATAGAATTTCAAGTAAATATTTTTGTATGCCCTGAGCTACACAGCATCATTTCTGGAGTACCCATGTATGGCTCAAAAGTATGTTTGAATAGATGAAGTGGAAACAAACTTCAGCAGTTTAGACTATCTGTAAAATCAAGATATGGTAGAGAGGTACTTTTTATTAAGAAATTGAAGGAGATTTGTGCTTCACGTAAATGTAATTAGCTTTCCTATAGCCACATGTGGCATAACCATCCAGTGTCAAGAAAATTTGGTGCCAGAAATCAAGGGAGAAACATTGCCTCTGTTCTTTATTTTCACTTATCAGAGTGGAACTGGAGAAAAAATATCAAAAAAACTTCAAAAGTATAAAAAGATGAAACTATCACGTGCTTTCTCGTGAAACTGTATTTTCAAAATTACTCTCCAGCCATTGATGTTTAAAGATTGTGATTCTAAATCTAGAATATATAACAATTTGACATATATTGCAGAAAAGTATGACTTCCCTATACCAGCTGCACAAATTTTACTGTATGTTTTTTGCTATTAGTACAGGTAACTAGGATCCACTTTTCATATAAGTTTCCATATATTACCATAATAGCAGCTTTATGCCTCATAGTTACTTGCTTTGTTTTTCATTCCCATTTTATAAAAGTATGCCTAAAGCCCATCAATATTCAAGTTAGAACTTTAAAATGAAACTATAAATTTCAATTTGGAGAAAATAAGCCCTTATTCAGGCTCATAAGTTTTAAATAACACATTACCATTGGCTACATTAAGTTTGCATTTCTAATGTTATTTTATGCATTTGACAATAGATGTTCCACTCTGCTTGGGAGTGGAGAGCAAATGCATGTGAAATGTAAGTCTGCTTAAAATGTAGGAATTTATTAGAGCTGTCAGTCAGGAGTGACATGAGAGTTAAATTATTTCTGAAGATATTTGAGTTGATTTTTACACTTTCTGTTGTTTTTATCCTCTGAAGTTCAAGTATAAATGACTCTTTTAAAAGCTTTTCTTCCTATATTGGTTAGTGCTTCCTAAAGTCAAATAAGATGAAACTGAAAATAGAATACTAGGTGCAATAACCTCTTACAGAAATAGCTAGGTAGCATCTGAAAAAAAAAAAAAAAAGATGCTTAATTATTTATTTCTATCAATCCCAGAAGAACCAGACTGGTTTACTTCTGGTTTTGTTGTTATTTAATTTAGTTCCTTTAGGAAAAGTAGTGACTAATTAATTTTCTTTGAATGCTTTCTTTTTAAAAGTGAAAGGTCAAGTGATGTCTTTTCAACTGTCTGAATATTAGCTATGATACTAATTAATGTAAAATTCTCTCTGCTGCAGGACTAACAGCAAGGAAATTGTGTGAAAGCACTACTTTTCCTTGCAGGAGTGATTCCTATGTTTCTTTACAGTTTTTCTTATTTATTGCGTGGATAGGCTATTAGAATCAATCTGAAGGAAAACAATTCCTTTTCACTTCACTCATTTTTTATGATCATCTGGTGCTACTGCCTGCATTTCTTAAGCCTGTTTTCTTCTACAGAAATTAGAATGAAAAACAATTAGTTCCTTTCTGAAATATTACATGTGTGGGGCAGTGCAGTCATCCTACCTTGATTCATTTTTGTTGTTAAGAGCTTTTGCATGTCTAGAATAACAAATGTCATGAATCACTTTGCACAGTCTCCCAGAACTGAGAAACTATCTGCATAGCTCCCATGTACTATGTCCATCAAAGAAAGAGTGTTTTTTGCTAATTGATCTGTTAGAAGCATTTATTTTTGGCTCAGGTATCAAGACATAACCAAAAAGTTAGTAAGGAGGTGTAGTGACGGATTTTCAAAACTTGCATTCATGTAAATATGATCATGCTAAGGAAGAAGAGATTTCCACAGCACTGGCACTATTTGTACTTTATTGCTGTGTGATGACAGGAAATTCCAATGGTTACTTGGACTGCTGAGAGGTTTTCACATGCAAAGGTCAAAATTCAGTCACGGCATAAATAGATGAAACTTCACAATGTAAACTTAGTCTGAATATAACAAAAAATTAAAGGTGTATTTTTTTCATTCAAGTGAATAATTCTCACACAGTGATTTACACTGAATACATAAATTTGTCATGCATTTCTCCATTATAGGCAGAACTGTTTCCAAAAAGGGTATTATGACCAAAAAACATATGACAGTAGGTCTAAAGTATCTGGAAATGCCTTGCTTACAATTCTAATAGAGAAATCCATCAAACAACTCTGCAAGAGGTTAGAAAATCCTGACTGCCATCTTTCTTTGCTGAACAACTAGATCTCCTCAAAACTTGCATTTGATTTTCCAGATACCTTTGTGAATTACAGAAATCTGGGTAGAGATTGTCTTTTAGACAAACAGATGCAGGAAAGGAAAAAGGGTAAACTTTTGGAATCGGAGAGGCAGTGAATGAATTGATGGGAAATTGGATTCATGTCCATTCTAGTACTGAGGTATACTGTTGACTTAACATGCACTTCTACTGCCTTAATATGCAAACTGCTATAGGCTGTTTTAAACACCTGTATGCATTTTCATAGGTGTCACAACTGTAATTCTGAGCCTTTTATGCACATTAAGATATCAATAAAATACATTTATTTGTGGTTAATGAACCAACAGGAGTCTCACATACAGATTGGAATACTAGCTACATTGAATATTGGCTGAGGAAGAAGATTGTTTCATAGATTTTAAGAAGTTAATCTGTAATAGTACAGAAATATGGGTCACTCAGAAGTGAAGTTCTTAATTTAATCTCTTCTGGTGTTATTCCAAAAGAATGGGTAAGAGCATTTCAAGTTTTTCTGTGTAAGGGAGCACATCTGGGACACTAAATAAACGACTTCTCAGACTGGACTTCAATCAGGTAAGTTTCCACATCATGCCAAAATCCAGAACTCCCACGTAAGACATAGAGTCAACGTAGTGGAATATCTGCTGTGACAGCAGGAGGTCTGGGCTGTGGCCTCTGGCCTGGTGCAGAAGAAAGTGAAATTTAATTTCCCAATCAGATCTTGCATTCCCAGCACAGCCGCTTCTGAAGCCCTGTTTCCTTGATATTCTGCTGTCCTTACATGCCTCTCCAACTGGGTCTTTGGGTAAGGTCCCTGGCAGAAAACGGGATTAGCCCTTCAACAGTGTGGACAAGACTCACTCGAAACTCCATGAATTTGGTCTTGAACTTGAACACAACTACAAGGCAGTACACAGGTGTCTACAGACTCAGGGTCAATCAAGATCTTCAGAGGGTGTATCCCCTTCATACTCTGGATGTTGTTACGTGAGGGATCGATTCATCCATATGTAGAAAAAGAAGGAAGGTCGCAAGGATTACACTGTCTAAAACAGAAGAAACTGACAGTAGATGCCATTCAGATGCAGAAGAGGTTGTATCAGCTGTGCAATCTGAACAATATCCATGGCCAGTGTCTTGAGGGTCTGGGTTTTCATGGTTGGAGTATCACTCTTTCCCCAAGACAAAATATTTAAAATGCGGAAGTTAAACTGCAGAGTGCAGGTGAAATCTGGAATGAGCAGCAACAGTTATAAATTAAGAGGCACTAAGTAATATGTTGTATGACCCAAATATCTACATATGGGAAACGTAGATTTTTTGACAGACTCTGCTGAAACTAAGGAAAAGCTGACCTGTTGAAAGCTTCATCTTCAGCCTGCCCTGTTTGAATCATTCCACCTTACTCTCAGCCAAGTCATTTAATAGAAAATGACATTATCCAGATAACGTATTGCAAACCCATCATGTCTGCAAAAACCTCCCTAGTTGTAAATCAAAACCTTTTTCAGACAGTGGAAACAAGGATAACTTGCTTCAAGTGATGGAAAAGTAGTGTACACAGGAATCTGATAATGCCAGTAGTAGAGGTCACATCCATTAGGATAATTTCAACCCATTTGAGTAAACACAGCCACTGCTCCAAGTAAAATCCAAAAATAGGTGTTGCAAAGCAAGCCATCTAACATGAATGCCTGAGTCTTTGACATTTTGTGGAAATAAATCAGGCCAGGAAAGCAAACTGGAAACAGTTCCATGAGATGACTGTGCAAGAGAGTGTATATTAGAGTATGTACAGGTATCTTCTTTTTCTCTAGCTCTTGCAATATTCTGTAATATTGCCTATTGTAATACTGACAGTACTGTAGCTCAGTATTCATGTTTGGTCCAGAATTTTGTGCTGTCATGGTTTCCTAGGACTATCAGTAGTTATAAAAGAGACAAAGCATTTTGAGGACAGGGATGTGTTGCTGTAGCAGAGGTTCAGCTCCTGAAAGAGTTCCTGAAGAAAGAGGAGCTCCTATTCACCTGAGGCATATTTTTGCACATAGGTGTTTCAATACGGAGTTTCATCAAATAGGTTGTCACCAGCAGATATGACCAATTTTAGACACACTTGTCTGCCATTAAGTCAGTTGCTCTACAAACTCTAAAATGAGGTGAAGGAAAATGGTATTAATAAGCTGAATTGGTCAGGGAGGAGAAACATGTTCTTATCACTAAGTTAATCAGGAACAGGTGTGCAAGCCATTTGTTACTCTAACGCCTGTTTTGTTACATTTTGTTTAAAGAATTGCAGAAAACTTGTGGAAAAGGCACCAACAGGTGGTGAAAATTGTAACTTGAGTTCCTAAAAATGAAAAGACGTAAATCAAGAGCTAGGGGGAATTACACAAAACCTGCAAAAGTGTAAATGCTGCATCACCTTTTCCTTCTTTTTGTTTAAACTATTTTTTATGCATTTATCTCCAAATGTGAAATACTATGACATTCTGTTTTACAAATCCTACCTAGAAAGCCAATATGAAGACAGTAGCTGGAAATCTGATGAGTTTATTGCATGTTTCAGAACTGATGTGATATGGAACAGATATGTCTGGTGGGCCTATGTCTCCTGTCTGGAAATCCCATGCTATAGTGCAGCACCATTGATTTGAAAACAGCCTCATATGGTAAGTTTCAAAACACAGTTCTCTAGAATTAATATAACAGTGTCAGCATGTCTGCTAGATGTTTCCAAGCACCCTTTCCTGTGATCAGCTTGTCTCTGAAGCAACACAGATGTATAGATACATCATTATTCTCCTCCAATTCATTATTAAATATTGTAGCAAGACATTAAATTAAATGGCATTAAATACAATAAATGACATTAAATATTGTCAGTGCTACATGACAATAATGGCTACAGGGAAAGAGGCACTAGTACTTTATTGATATCTCTTCCTCACAAATTTTCCTTAACAACACTCTTCCTCAAATTATAAAGCCTGAGCAAACTCTGCATTTAGATATTCATGCAGGTGTGACACTCACCTTTGCCTTCCGCTCCCTGTATTATATTCACTTGTCCATGTCTTCAAAGAACATTTGCCATTTAAGTTGTTATTCAGAAGCTTTTGTTGAGCTCTTAAACTGATACTGCAGAGCAGTAGAAAAAAAAACAGAGTTCTGATCTGATCTATTCTCTGATGAAATGGTTCTATATTATGTGAAAATTGCTAATCATCAAAAAAGTATTGTCAGAACAAAAATGCAATAATGGATTTCCACCTTCCATATAACAGCATGGTATTAACCTCTAAAAATGTATGACTGGAAAAAAATAAGGAGAAAATCTCATACATTTGAAAAAATGTCCTGCACACATCAGAGTAATTTGACTTTCAATTTTCTGAATTTCATATAAAATTTTTAAAAGTGACTTGGTTAGGTTTTTCTTCAGTTTTAGCTACTGCAGATTAAAAAGCTGATACACTTTGTAGTCAAACTGAAATATGTATTAGGTACACTGGAAAGTGATGCACTGTAGATAGTTCTTGGTTTTTCCGCTCTAGCACCAAGATGAAGTACAGCTGGTTCAGTGGAAACTACGGAGAGGTTCCTGAGAGATCAGAACAGCTAGATTGATGGGACGGAGGTTAATGAAAAGGAAACGATCCTTAACTGTAGATAAGGCAAAACTTTTAAAGGTACTTAGACACCTTAGCTGCTTTCAAGTCACTTCTGAACATCTTATTGTTTTAGAAAGCAGAGTGGTGGAATACTACTGAACTGGATACAGATACTTAATCTGTAGTATTTTTGGTCATTAGTCAGCATCACAAAATCCATAGACTTTTGTATCAGAATTCAAACTTTATTTTACTTTCTCAGTGGCTGTTTTCAAATTAAGATGTCAGAGGTTCCTCTGAACTGAAGGAATAAAGTTGTGAGTTCTTCGTCAAATGGGCATGTTCCAACACTGTAGGGGAACACAAAGCAAGTATATCTCCTAGGACAGCTTACAGATTTAAAGATTTGATCCATGACTCCATTCAAAGACTAATAAAGTTCTAAGAAAGCATATGAGTCAGGGAACATCATAGCTCAATAAATAATTAGTGAAAATATGCATCTTACACTAAAACCATAAAGGGTATGGGAGTTACACTGATGAGTATTGCAGTGTCTGATTTTCAGGAGATTCACCGCTGATCTGATAGCATGATGACTACAGTACTCACCAGAGTGTGAAAAAGCACTTGAATCCTCTTTGTCCCCATCCCAAGGACTATGAAGGCCTTCACTACGAGCTTACCAGAACAACCACACCGCAAGGGAACATTCCCATTTCCTCATGTTGAAGCTGTTATAGTGATGAAGCTGTTATACTGTGGAGTAGATGAACATTTGTTGGGTGGAGGGAGCAGGTGTGAGTATGTGCCATTTAACGATCATAACACAGATTGCTGAACCAGTTCTTGGTGTATATTCACAAAGTTTTTGATGTTAAATTTTTGTATTTTGAAGAAAACAACCAGAGATTCCAGATCTGATTCTAACTAGCAGAGGGAGATGACTGAGAATAGGCAGATGGAAGGCAATATGAGCTAGAGTGACCATAAAATGAATACGCTTATGATCCTGAGGAAAAGGAGGGAGGGTAACAGGGAGGAAGGGAGAAAAAGACAGCATAACAGAAAACACCATAAGAAAATGTGGACTTTGAGAAGGCAGGCTTCTGTAAATTCAAGGAATGTTTTTAGAGAATTTTTTATCGGAACGAAGTACAAAAAAAAAAGAAACATTTAAGAGTTTTTTTGTTTTAATTTGTATTAATGGCACAAGTACAAACTATCCCAGTGTGGAACAAAAATAGAAGTATGATGAAAAGATTAAGCTGACTAAATTATGAACACTTTATTAACCTCGAAGTTACTAAGACAGTATGCAGAAAATAGAAATGTCTGTTCACTAAGGATGAGTAGCAGTCAGCATGGATTTCTCAACAGCAAATAATTTCCTTCTATTATAGAGTAGTAGGCCCTGTGGACAAAGCAGAAGCAGTAGATATATTTTTTCATGACAGAAATCTTTTAACATAGTGCACATGGCATTTTCCTAAGCCAGCTAGAAAGACATGTTTTAGAAAAAAAATACTACAGTGTCAGTAGAAAAAGGGTATCAAAGATTATGGTTTACTGATAAAATCAAACAGATCATCTGTTGTTGTCATCTTCAAAATTTCCTTTTGTGACATAGATGATGGAATGCTTATTAAGTGAGTGGGAAGCAACACAACCACAAAAGCTTCAGAGAACAGGAAGACAATGTAAAATTGTCTTGAAACACTAGGAAAACTATCTGCAAAAAGAAATAGATTCATATTTATACAAAAAAAGAGGAAGTTCTCCATTGTAAAATCAATATGGGGAGAAAACTGGTCATATAAAAATTTTGCAGAAAGAAATTTGGTGTCACAGTAGATAGCAAGACAAATATTAATTTATGTTCAGAACTGCAATGTTATATCATTGCTAAATAATGATTCTAAGCCCTCAAAGGACTAGTTGGAGATCTTATGCAGGAAAGAAATGTGAAATTTCGAGGTTTAAAAAGCATTATCCGTGGGGGAAGACTGAAGCTACTAGTCTTTATCAGGCTGCAGAAGGAAGTGGAGACAAATCATTAATCTTCTAATAAGTAGAGCGTTACTGCAATGAGAAACAGAATAATCTCTTTTCCTTGACCAAGATCAGGAGCATAAGAAGTAACAGGTACAAATGAAAGCATACTTACATTTAAATTGGAATAATGGAGATTTAGGTGGGGTTTTTTTAAAAACATTTTCTGTGGCTATAGTTCTCAGCTTGTTTTAAGAACAAGCTAGATAAGTGACATATTTGTAATGACATACTTGATCTCAGCTTCAGTAGGGAAATTGTGCCATGAAGTCACTTCCTGTCATACTGTTTCTTACAAAGGAGGGACCTTGCCAGGGAAAATGAAGGTGTAGTACACACCACTGCCAATGCTTTGCCTGTTCTTTGAATAAATGGAAGACATGGTGCAGCAGGACTTTGCTTATACTGCTGCATAACAACATATTTTTTTAATAAATACCTATGGAATAATATTACATTTACAATATAAAGGTAAATAACAAGCAGCAGTATTAATTTTCCTTTATTGTGTTTTCTATCTCCACTTTGCCATGCTTCGCTACCTTATTAGCCATGTAAAGATATGAATACAGAAGTGCTCATTTTATCATGACAGTATTCAGTTTTGAAACCAATCTAAAATAAAACCCAGGGTATGTGTGCAAAACTCAATTATGAAACAAAAGGCATCCAGTATGAAATTAAGGTAGTACATTCCATGTTTTATGTTCTGGCATTGTAAATTGTTGCAGAGTTTTTTTTGCTGATAAACCTCAAAAACCTCTCATAGCCAAAAGCAGCTCTAATGGACTGAATCTAAAATTACTCACTTTCACCTGCTGAAACAAATGGCTTTACTATACAGTTCTTTGTTGTCAAATACATTAAAAACACTTGTGGCAAACAAAATTATAGGCTGTGTTTGTTTGCCTAGTGTATTTTTGGCAGGTGGGGGCATGGGAGACAGAGGAAAGACAGTGGGTGGAGTTTTCCCTGCACTTGCCAACATCAGACTAGATAACATTAAGAAGATGTAACACACAATGTGCATGCAATATGTCTGAGTTACACAAGCGTAAAGCTTTTTCCTTCCATTTTTTAATATTTGACCATGTGTAACTAAAAAGTTCTAACCTGTTGGGCATTGCAAGATAGTATGCAAATAGGCCAGCTATTGACAAAGGACTACAGTAATTCACTTTTTTGTTAATCAGGGTGTGATTATCATTCGATTCTTTTGAACTCCATGCAGCTCGCTATTCTGTCTCAACTTCAAGCAGGTGTTTTGTTGTTGCCAGGCCATGAACACAGCCTTGTGTCTGAGTCTTTCAAGTGCGCTAGCTGTGCAGATGAATTTTGCCTGCAAACTTTCCTCAGGCAATGAACTGACTAGTGCAACATGCTCACAGCAATGTTAATCTAGCTCAGGGACATGCACTGCACATGAAAGACTACTTTTACCCTGATTTTTAATTGATATATTTTGCCCACTGCAAGTTTCCTCTCTCTTTCTCTCTCTCTCCCTATCTTTCTCTCTCTCCCTCTGTCTTTATATCTATCTACATTTTCTTTTTATTTTTTTTTTCGATGCAGCAAATGGATTAGAGTGAAATGAAACTACAGTAGCTGGCGGACACAAAGCCGAAACAAGGATGAAGTTAAATAAAATATGAGAGGGTGGATGCTCAGCAAAGAATTCACCTTTGATTTTAAAGATTAGATAAATTGGAAAAGTAATAATCAGTAAATTGAAAAGTGGGGACTATTATGCATTAGCATTGTGACTAGCATAACAAATCTCTTATTTATTTATACTTTCAGGATGGTACAATATTTTATATTATACAATAGCTTATAATGTTTTCTGGAAAGGGGTTACAATGATATATTTTAGCTCTGCAGTCCTGGTAAGAAATTTTTGTAGAGTAATAAGATTCAATGATATTCCACACAAACCATTTGGAATATAAGAATCTGTCATACTTGTTCAGAACATGCCTCTTAAATGTAACTTCCTGTAATTGATGAACATTTGATTAATCTATTTCTATACCATATATTGGCCTTAGCTTTCATGCACTGATAATTAAGTCTGATTGTTGATCTTTAATTGAAATTGTATATGTATGGACATTATTATTTTAGCACTGCAGATCTAAAACACAGTGTAGAATAAAAATACAGCCAGCAGTATGCTGACTACATAACGGTCCCCCTCCTAATTTTTATTATACTGTGTTCCAAACTCATATACAACAGAATTCCAAAAGGCTAATTTGAGATAAGGGTTAGGATAAATCAGGAATATAGTTGCAGAGTCATTTACTGTAGTGTTAGTGAGTTGGGGATTTTCTGTCTTTCCTCAGTATCTACAAGGGAAATATTTAATGGGGGAAATACACCTCAGATTGTCTGCTTTTCGCCATTCACTCTTAGATAGCCAGAACTGAGTTCTTTGCCTTTGCTTTGCACAGTAAAATACAGAGTTCTCTCCCCTCTTCTGCTTCCTTGAAAAGGAAACTTGCCCCAGAAGTTCTTGTTCATCCTATTTTGTGGCTGTCTTTCCTCTCCTAGTTCCAGGCAGGAACACCACTGGACTTCCCTGGCCTTGCTGCTTGCCAAGCAGACACACGTGCGGAAGGATGTCCAGCTCTGTCTGTAGGGAGCAAGGTAGGAAGCTGAAAATCTAAAGCAGAGGATTGACCGTTTTTGATGTGTCTTATTCATAAAATGGGAAAAAATCAAAAACTACTTTATGGGAGAATGAACAAGGGAAAAGAAAGATTTGTGATATAGAAGATTCACGATACAGGAGAGAAAACCAGTGGAACTGAAGTGACAGCACTACAAGTAAGACAGGCTTGGAGCTCTTCCAAAGAGGAATGATTAAGCATGAGCAGGTAAAAAAATACTGATATAATTTGTAAGCTCAAGAAATACCATCTTCGGAACTTCTAGACGCTATTCCAGGCAGATGTGAAATTCTGGGGGATGGGCTATTTGCTGGTGGGTTTTCTTGGTGTCTCAAAAGTCTTATCACTAAAGTGGTCATTAAATTTTTTGCTGTTCCAGGTGTGCATCAGCATTACAAACGTATTCCAACATGTTCTCTCCTTATTGCTTATGAGTTTAAAGACATAATTCTTCCATTTTTGAGACAAATGCAATGTTTATGACTTTCTCATGTATTTGGGAAATGGTTAATTTCAGATTAATTTGGGACCTTATTCAATAAACTCAGAGTGAGAATCAGAAAGGAAAAAAATCCATTTAGTGCAGACTTTTACATTGGTCATATTTTGGATGAAATTTTAAAATATCTTGCACAATTAGTTAACCCAATATTAAATTTCACATCATATAAATTAATATACGTTATAGAATGGTGTCAGTGCTATTGAGTTACAGTATATTCATGCAGGTGACTCTCATTTAGTCAGTGAATTAAGAAAATTCACTCAGCATCTATCAGAATTCATACAAATAATTTATTCTGAACTGAAATAATTTTAAAAGTTATTTTCATTTTAAGAAATTCAGCCCATTTCATGAATTGTTTTTCAAGTATGGCATAATCTTAGATAAAGTGAACTGTTCTTAGATGCAACAATCACCTTGGAAATACATTCACAATTGCAAGACTGACATTTCTAATCAGTGAACCAAACCATTGTTTGGTTAGAAAGGCCGACAGACTTGGGACTTTAGTTTTACAGTAATGGAGTTCAGGTGGCAGCATTGGTTGAAGGCATCCCTATCCCCAGCTCCTCTTCCCTTACGGCATGCCGATGCTGCAGGTAGCAGTGTAAAATAGATCAAAAAAACAAGGTGTTCAAAAGAGCCACCCTTTTTGTACCTTTTGTTTCCATTTGGTTTGTGTTCCTTTTTACATAGATCAGTTCACTAATCCACTGCACGGTGGAATCATATCCTGAATGTGGGAGCATACAAATAAGCTTCCTCATGCCATTCAAGTGCTGTGGCCTTGGATTGATGTTGGAGCTGTGCCATAACATGCTGTTTTATGATACAGCTAATCTGATTTGACAGCTAACTGCCACCAGACAGAGCGATCTTCCCTCTTCCCTGTCTCTCCTCCCAGCCCTGGCCATGCGTGTCTGCTTCCTCTCCGAGCGACGGCTTGGTGGAGTAAACTGACAGAAAACCTTTCCTTCTTTTTTTTGGCATCCTATCTGCCCAGTAGACTGGCTCGGCGGGGAACCAGGTGAGCCCCAGTGCCCTCTGGGGTCAGGCAGAGGAGTGGGGTGCACAGGGGGCCGGCAGCCCCTGGCCGGCAGCGCACCCCAGGATCCCTCCTCTGTGCCTGCACCCTCCCGACAGGCAGCACAGCAAATCAGTGGTACCGCGGCCGACCTTCGGGTAGCTGTTCTAAACTGCTCACTGTTCGTACAGTTATTAAACAAAAAACAAGCCACCCATAAATAAATGCTGAAGAACACCATTATGAGCTGTCAACAGCAGAGCAGTCCCAACATGGATTTAAGTTTATGGTAAGGTATAAGCAGGCTATTGCATTGGGTACAATCTGTGATATTATAAGCACAAATGTTAATTGTTGGCTTTTACGAAGCCTCTCAAAGTAAACAGGTGATTTGAAATGGCTCTAGACTGCCACAAAATGTATTCTGAAAAAAGACAAAAACCATTTAGGCCTCTCGGGAGCTTGTCACAGAAGTGAAATGTCTTACTTCGACTCAGTATGGTGTCCTATGCACTGAGCCCTAGGTTCATCAACCTCAGCATGGATTTGCTCACTGTGAGTTTTCACCGCATGGAGTTTTCCGAGGGAAGGCTAAGGTGAAATAAAACAGTCCATGACAAGGAATTGTTTCTCATGATGTGTGTAATTGCTCTTGGTCAAACTTCTCTCTTCTCTTTTGTGCAAAAGCAAAATGTTAAGCAAATAGTCCCAGGTGAAAGGTGGCAAAAAGTGTGTTGGGTAAAAAAACATGACTGAAAAATACTCTTTCAGCCATTACATAGGGTTCTGCTTTGGCCTGCTTCACCTTGTACTTTGTGGACTTCTGCGCCTGCTGAGGTTTCTTGATCAAAACTGAGAACTGCTAAACAAAAGCTCACCATAGGTTTATTTATGGCCACCTAAAGATTTCTATGGAGTACTCAGACACAATCCCAGTTTCAGGAGTATACTTTTTTTTCTTTATTCAGAAAGTTTTTTAAGCAACTGGAGTAAGAATTACTATAAACTGAAGTCTAATCCCATTTCAGTAGATTATTGTTGTAGCAGCAATTGTTGGAGCCCCTATAGGTTTTTTCATTCTTTCTTTATGATACTACTAAGTTATCCGCAGTGATCTGAGTCACAGACCAATTGGTTTAAATCCTAAATCAGGAAAGCAAGGGTTTTCAGATTTTTTCAGGGAAATGAAAAGGATTTGCAAGCTGAGGTGATCTGCTACTGATTTTCATCCAGCAGGTGCAGGAGATAGAGGAAGCTCAGTTGCTACTAATACCTAAGCAAACACTGAATATATATAACTATATGTGTAAACAAAGAGTAACTGAGAAATGCAGTTAGCTAAATGGATGTTAGTAATGTTAGCTGGAAAGGTTTTCATCATAATAAATTTCACAAATTTAATTGTATAAGTCTCACTGTTTTCACTTCTATAACCAGGATCATTAGGATGCACTGGAGAATAACAATAATATTAATAATAAAACCAACAACAATAATATCGTAGAAATATATCCCATTGTCACATATGGATTTCTGAAATGGGTGTTGTAAAATTCTGAAGGTTATTTTCGTTATCGTATGCTGCTACAATACTAAACCAGATTTTCTGGTGTTCTGTATTCAAGGAAAAAAAAAAGGATAAGGAAAAGATAAGGATAAGGATAAGAATAAAGATAAGAATAAAGAACAGGAAAAACAAACAAGGAGATCAGTAGAGGAAACAAACAAGGAAAGCAAAGAGGAAAAGGACCCCACTCCCAAAGAGAGCTGGAAATCAGTATCAAATTAAAGAATAGCTTGCTCAGTATATAACTAGATGTAGTGCAAGGCCCTCAGAATTGCATATAGAGTGATTAAACATGAAGAGCTCTCTATAGAATATTTTAGAATCTGGATTAAAGTTTATCTATGTTCATTATCTGTGATTTTTTCATGTTAAATTATATTTTTAAGGACATTAAATATAGCATTTTCTTTCCCACATACAATAATAAATATGAATTTATATACATACTTATTATTTTTACATCTATACAGCATGAAAATTATTATCAAGTTTTAATACAGTACAGCTGTATAAGAATGACTATATTCTTCACAACATATTTTGTACATCTTCTTCATATTTTGCACATCTGGGATAAGCAGAGGGGACTGGAACTGGAAATCTCTTTGCATCGGTGTCTTAAAGTCATTTTTATGTATTTATTAATTATTTAATTTGTTTATGTAACAGTATTGCTAAACAATCTTTACTTAGCAAAGATTTAGAAATACCGTCACATTAGTTTTCAGCTGTGGTTAGCAAGCATTCATATTTTTCTAAACAAAAGCCGAGCTGTATGATGGGAAAACCAATATTAGCATATCTAGACTGAACATGGCTTGCAGACTCCCTGGTGAGTAGTGCTTCTACAGCCAAGGATTATTCACACCATATACAATTAAGTTTTCCTTTAAGACTGGTTCTTTTATGCTTCAGATAAAAATGAGAAACTACACAATGTCATCTAAAGAAATAATCACATATATTTAATGAAGAAAAGAAGGTAGTTCACATCTTGCAGGCCAGCCAGATTTCGGGAGTTTTATTCTGTCTATGAATGTCTAAGAGCAGAATTTTGTATACAGTTTGACCTCTTTGATTGTATTTTGAAGTTGTTATTGTACTTTGCTGTCGGCTCTTTAATTAATCTTGCCCGGTCTGTAATATCATTGGGGCAGAAATAATTGTTTAAATATAAAAGGACCTGTTAAGACAGCCACATGGGAAACAGCAAAGCGGTGAAAGAGTGCTCTTCTAAGATTTCCTTATTGACTGTTTGCTAAATAAATCGTATGTTTTAATTGCTCTGTCAGAAGGATCCTTCAATGAGGGAAAGGTGACTGGAGCTGAATATGGGAACACCACAGGACAGCTGTTTGGTCTGGCAAAGGGCTCCGTGTACTTGTAGTATATATCCAGAGCGACCTTTCAGATTCCATGTACATAGTAACAATTAAAAGTACACAATGACTTGACAATGTTCACTGTGACAGACTGCAGGTTGGCTGCTTCCCATAACAGCCTCCCAGGCAGAGAGAAACAAAGAGCCCGGGCCCATCTGTACGCCGCTCTGAATGCCTCATGTTCCAGAGAGCGCGCTTTGTTTCTCCAAACGCCCCAGGAAGCTCTTGAACAAACAAAACTCAGAGGTCCAGAGGAGCCCAGTCAGGACATTAATATGATAATGAATTCCAGATTACCCTGACAGACGTGACAAAGAAATAGATCCTTTTGATAATAAGTTATCAGGTTGATTAGGCGGAATTTGTCTGACTCCACGACTGTTGCGGATATTTCAACAAAGTCAGCAAACCCATGCAGGACATCGCTTCTGTTACCCTCTCTCCCTCTCCTTGTTGCTTTTTGGCAAGTCGGACCCATGTGACTGATTTAAGGCTTCTTCAGTTTCAGTGAAAATGCTGCTACCTGTCCCAGAAGTTATTGTAATCCGTAAATGTGGTAGCACCTCCACTACCGCATGAAACAAAAGAAAAAGGCTGCTTGTCGCAGGCAGTTCACAAGAAAAATTGTGGTTAATTCAGAAGTATGGCTTAGCTTTTCAACTAATGTTCCTAGGCTGAATTACCTTGGTAGGCTTTGTAAGATTAATCTCCAGTCATCCCATCCGACAAGGTAAAATAGTTTCCTTTCTGGCCCATCAGAATAAATCTGATTCTGATTAAAATTGTAATTACTGTTGATTATTGCCAATGGGAGATTAGGTGAAAGTTTTTCAGGTAAAATATTGCTACTTGATTCATACAATTCAAGGAATTTGCATGATACTTCCATAATTTTCAGAAGTGGTGTACGCTGCAGCTCCTCTTAACTGCAGCAGATGTTGTCATGGCTTTTGGAAAGGTGCTTGCAGTTTTTGTCTTACTATTGACTTCTGTGATAATTATTATGTCTTCTTGGCTGGATTCTCCAAAAGGCTCTACAATAAACTTCTGTTATTCCACAAAAGCTCAGCAGCAAAAGGATACGGTGGATACACCTGAAAGAGTAACGTTTCCATACAAAGTCCAAGTATGAACAATTTTGTGTATACACTTATATTGTCTACAATTCTCTGATTCTTCTTTGCATTAATCCTTTAGTTACAAATATTTTATAGCCTTAACATAAAAAAAACCTCTAATGTTCCCATTAACAAGCATTGTAGGTGCCTTAAGGATACGGCAAACATTTTTAGGAGAACACAACAAGAGGGATACGATGCGGTGGATGGTAAGGTCACACAAAGTACCAAAATCTGGTGGCACCAGCCATCTGTAGTTAACAACTATTATATAAACATAAAGGAATGTGCCCTGTTTTCTGAGTGATGGAAAAAAATTGGTCATTAGCCACTCGGGAACACCCAATTCCCCCCACAGCTTTCCAGCTGCGATCCAAGTGTGTTTAAAAAAAACTCAGCACACTTAACAAGAAGTTTGATAGAGTGTTAACAATCCTCAACTTCACGTTGAGCTGTTAACCAACAAAGTAGTCATTAAATGCTGGTAATGACTGCGTTTCTTGGGATTATTGCTTAATTATAAACCTGATAGAGTGGGTCCTGCCTGCTGACTTAGGGGACATTTTCCATTGCAGAGTTTTAACTACAAACTTTTCTTAATATACCACCTCAGTTATAAACCTTTCAATATAAACTATAGCAAGAATACTGCCTTTAAACACAGTTGCTTGTACACTTCACGATTATGTTCAACCCAGAAGTGATCTTGGATTCACCTCAGACAGTGGACTAGCAAAGCACAACTGCTGTTAACAAATGATTTCTCAGGGAACATGGCTGTCTTGTAGAATAAAATAAGCATTTCTAAAAAGGAATTCTGCATACTGATTGACTGGATGGAGTCTAGAGTGTAGGTAGCACTTCATTTCAAAAACCACCATGAAAGTGATGTAAAACTGCAAAAAAGTTTTCTCTTAATTTTCCAGAAGTGACTAAATACTGTTTGAAGTGTACAAGAAATTATTTCAGCAGCCTTGACCTTGAAAGTTCACTATCTATTTCTGGCTGCTGTGCCTTAACATTTCATAATTATTTTCCCAAATCCGTAGATACCATGGCCTTATTCAGGAAAAATTTTCTCCTCTGTGCTGATATCCGAGCATCTAAATATACACTATGCAAATGCACAAGAAAATATAAGGGATGCAGAGTGTCGTAGAGCCACACACTTCAAATCCCAGCACGTGAGATGGCCATGCACAGACACAAGGGGTCTAAGGAGGAAGATAGTCCTATTTTTCTTTCTTTGTTGCTCTAAATCAAGTTGTCATATACCACTAGTGTATATAAGATGTTACAAAAATCATTAAGTAGCTGGGTTTTGAATGTGTGTGTATACTGAGTTTATTATTTTTAGCCATAAAAAGGCTTAAAATATTAAAGATTAATTTAAAATTCTTAAAACTGCTCACACTATAAGGCCACTTAGTATTTTCAAGCAGGGAGGCAATCAGTGAAAAAAAAAAGATTTCATCCTTCAAACTGAATCTTGTTCTCTAATTCACAAAATACTGAGTCTTCTAATGCTAAGTAGCTAAGCAAACTAATACATCTTTCGTCTTTTTTAGACTGTTCTTTTAGGTATTAAACAACGAAGAAATCAAACAAGATTCCATATTTAGAAGATATCAGATCAAATATTCTTTGAAAAGAATAACATAGAATATGTTTATTTCTACAAAATTTTAACTGAAAGTTGCACTGAGAGATAGATAGTTTCACAACTAGTTTGTCTGCAAAATGGCATGTAAGTATTTTTAGAAGGGTTTAGAAGATGGTTAAAAGAGTGAATTTTCAAGTTATTGTATTAATTAACTAATCAGCGACAACTGTAAAGAAGAGTAGTATCTTTTACCAGGACAAATTATATATCTGGAAAAGATGCAAGGCATGCAAGTATTTTTAGTGTTTGTGGTTTATTTCTAATTATTGCCAGTAAATGAAAGGAGGAGCTGTTTGTTGGAAATCTGAAAGGGAAGAGAGACAAATATCTTTGCATGTGTAAATTCTCTTCTTTCTTCGTTCAAGAACTCAGGCTTGTGTCCACAGTGGCTTGTTGGCTCAGTTCATCAGGAAGCCTGCAGCAATTCCCTGAGCCCTCATTTGTAGACACCACTTTGGCAACGGAACAATGCAGCAGATTCTCATTCTAGGGATTACAATACTGTATATAAAGAAAACATAAAAAGATTTACATATAGTCCATGTAATTTCCTCCATTATATTTTAAGCAAGGAGCAGGCTTTTGAGTCTTTTATTGCTAGATGTGTCACAAAGTATTTTAAAAAATATCATCGTTTGTATCACAACATTTTATTTTCAAACATGAAATGCATCTCATACATTATATCAGATAGATGTCTCAGAACCTGCAGGCTGGGAAAAATGGATAAAAGGGGAGCTATTCTTCTGGGGCTAAATCACTTGTCTTGCTGAATGATTGGAGTATCAGGTCTACTTTTGCAACTCCACCCCCTGATTTGCATGCATACTGGAAATGGGCTATGGCCTAGATGAGGAGAGCAGGCGTTGCCTGGTATTCTGTCCTCATGAACGAGAAGGAACAGTGCTGATGAGAACTTAGCTTTCCCACTTGTGCACCAGGCATGAGTGAGGAGATACTGTCAACCATTCACACGTTTTCAACATCCTATGTTCCTACACCTTTCCAGGTGTTTCAAGAGAGCAAAGTGGAAACTGTATCTTCGAGAAATATCTCTAACATCGTAGCCTCACAATGACAAAATTCTGTGCTTCACCAGACAAATGTGCTAGCACTGTTCTGCTCTAGATGAGAAGTAAGCACAAGATCACAGGCACCTTGTTTATGATGGGGAGTAGAATCATAGAGGTATAAAATCATAGTATAGTTTCGGTTGGAAGGGACCTTTCGAGGTCATCTAGCCCAACCCCCCTGCAATGAGCAGGGACATCTTCAACTAGATCAGGTTGCTCAGAGCCCCGTCCAACCTGACCTTGAATGTTGCTAGGGATGGGGCATCTACCACCTCTCTGAGAAACCCATTCTAGTGTTTCATCACCCTCATTGTAAAAAATGTCTTCCTTATATGTAGTCAAAATCTACCTTCTTTTAGTTCAAAACCATTACTCCTTGTCCTACCACAACAGGCCCTGCTAAAAAGCCTGTCTCCATCTTTCTTATAAGCCCCCTGTAAGTACTGAAAGGCTGCAATAAGGTCTCCCTGCAGTCTTCTCTTCTCCAGGTTTAACAATCCCAACTCTCTCAGCCTTTCCTCATAGGAGAGGTGCCCCAGCCTTCTGAACATTTTTGTGGCTGTCCTCTGGACCTGCTCCAACAGGTCCATGTTTTTCCTGTGCTGAGGACTCTAGAGCTGGACACAGGACTCCGGGTGAGGCGTCTCCAGAGCAAAGGGGCAGACTCACCTCCCTTGCCCTGCTGGCCACGCTACTTTTGATGCAGCCCAGGTACCTGTGTATGTTCGATCAGTATCGATCAGTACCTGATCCAACATAGATCCTGCCAGAAAGGAGCTATGTGGGACACATTCAGACCAGAACATTTGAACTCAGACTGAATTTTTTCCACATCAGCACCTATTTGCATCGTACGGCTGCCTTAGAACCATGATTTGGGGAGCTTCACTGTCCTGTTTGCTGTATTGTTGGCTAATACCCTAACAAGCAATGCCTCCATTTCTGAGGATGCACTCTGCTGGCTTCTTGTTCCCGGAGGTATGATTAAACTTAAAAATTTCTCAGTTGAAAAAGAAAATTCCCACCAAACAGCTTGATTTAAGACCTTGACTTTAAACGGAATATCTTCCATTTGCTTAACAAACCTTTGGATCAGGCCCCTAATGGAAAATATGGGAGTAGCTGGAAAGACAGTGGGCCTAAAAACTTGTTACTGTTACCAGCATTGTGTAATAAAAAATGTCAGAGTGCAGCCAAATGACAACAGAGGAGATGCTGGCCACTCTATGCTCTGAGATACCAAAAAGACATTAATTTAAATGAAGTTCAATCACATGGCACATAAAGAACTCCCCGTGAGAAGATCCGAGCCCCTTTGCAAAGCTTTCTGTTTACATAAGCACTGAACACAAATGCAAGTCTCTTGAGCACTATGAGGCGTGATGTACTTTTCCATGGACTCATATGGCTCAGGAGCACGCTGGAGAAGGAACAGGTTCTTTTGCAGTAGTGATCTGGAAGACTACAGTGAAGTTCAAGGCTTTACCTGGAACAGACCCACTGGCTTCTCTCTAACGCTGTAGTACCAGACAGCTAAAAATTGGGTAGGGCCTCACAGCCCGATCCATTGCTGAGGACAGACTCGTTTTCCCCTTACTGCAGAGGACCCACAGACCCACAATGAGTGAAAGAAGGAGCAGCAGCAGCATCTAACTTATTTTACAGCTTTCAGTTTCCTGGTATGTCAGCATAGGGATGGCAGCTATGACCTAGGACTTACAGGAAAACCACAGCTGTCTGGAGCAGCAGCAGAAAGCCAAGATATTTACCCTTGTTGTCTGAAGTGGCACTAGACACCTGCATGTGGGAATGTGAATCTCTTTCACCATTTTTTTCCACAGGTCCTACTGGGTCATGAAGACAGAATTACCACCCACCTTTATCGATCAGAATACGGTACGATAGTTCTCTGGGCTACTTCTTTAGAGATAGTCGAGGCAGATAGGCCCCCGAGAGGCTGATTGGTCCCACATATTTGGACAAGCCCATTGGGATATAATTGGTTGTCATTTTTACATACGTTTGTGCCATCAAGTATGGTGAGACAAATCGACCAGTTTGCACTAGAAAACTGACTTTCAGGTGACAAAAACGAAGATGGGATGAATCACCATTTATGCAAAGTCACAAAAGTTCTTATTGATCTTAAAGGATTTCTCAGGAGAAAAAGTGTTTTAAGTGACAAGACCTTTTCCTTAAACTTTTGACTCAGATTAAAAAATCTAAAAAGGTATCACTATATCTACAGGAAGTGAATGATGGAGTCATCCAAATTTGATAGGGTCCTTGTGAACCTAAAAGTTATCTATACGTGCATTTTCTTGAAAATCTGTTTATCTGGTAGAGTTTTTATTAATTTATTTTGCTTTGTCTTTGTATAGATAATTCGTCATTCAAACAGATTAATTTTGTCACCTTAAATTCCCACTGCCAGGAGTCTTGGAGAAGTAATAAAAAAATCGTGTTCTCATTTAAATGTTACATTCCACATTACATCCAGCAGCACATGCACTGTAAATTAAATAAACCAATTGCAACAATAATAAAATAGGCAAAAGGAAAAAAAGTGTATCTTTTGTACTTTGTACAAGACTTTGATAGATTATATAATTATTCTATACAGCATTTTAAGAATTTCTGTTTACATGTTTTTACCTTCAATAAAATACTAGTAATACTAAATATGGGTCCATTATAAGTAAAGGGTTCTTTAGTTTAGTCTATGATTTCTAGCTTTGTCCAAATCCTTACGTTCCTTATTTCATCAGACTTAAAAAAAATAAAAATCCTGAATTTTAATCTTGCTCAATCCAGCTTCTGCAAAAAAAAAAAAAAAAATGAAGCCTGTATGTACTGTACGACACTGATCTTTGTAGTCTTAGCTTTATCATTTTACCATATTAACAATAGTTGCCATGTTTTCCTGGGATACCCAAAAGAATAGATTAAGGAGCATAGAAAGGAGAGGAATACCATTGTTTGTTACCTGTGCATTCAGATCTTTGTGAAAGCAACTCCCAAAGTTGCTACTTCTCTCTGCACCATAATGATATTGAACAGTGCCTTTTGGCTCTAGCACAATGTGTTATGCATCAGTGTTTAAGAGCATATTGTGCACCATTATTGCCCTCTCTCTAGAGGACTACAAACTGCATTAGTTTGAATTACCAAATCAAAACTTTATGTGCAGCCATTCCCCCACAAGGGCTTTAGCATTTTTATGTCATAATCCCTCTATTATCCCCCTCCTCACATGCTTTATAACCATTAAGTTATTGAAAAATTCTCAACAGATGTCATCTTAAGATGAATGTTGCTGTGCCGACTGGTATCAAGGCTGGAATCTGGATATTGCTCAACTTTACTAAAAATGTCAGGGAGAGAATAGTCAGCTGTAAAAATACAAGATATGCCAGCAATGGTTGTTTTCATGTCAACTACAACATGACTTGTAGTGTTTGCAATTTTAGCTTCTAGAAGATGCAGTTTTCATTTGATGGGTTGGCAGTAATGGCTTGAGATACATAGCAAGAAAAAGGAAAATAATTCAAGGACTTTTTTCCCTCTCCTTTTATGATAAAAGCATATTTATGCTTTAATCTGATTTAAGCCTGAAGTCTTACCTTTTAGCATGTATTGTTCATATTGAGAATCCTGTTGAAATGTGGAAACTTTTTGCATAGTTGTAATAAATATAACAGGTTATGGGTGATTACGTTTTCTCTTTGCATCCAAAGTACTGAAATAACAAACATGATTGCTACTATGGTAATAATAACAATTTATTGATATCTTTCCTCTCATTCTATCAGGACATTTGCAATTTTTGACAACATAAACACATAAAAATTGACATTGTGACATAATTTAGAACCACCTTAAATTTGAAGTAAGCAATGCAAAAGACCTTTATCTTCCAAAGAGGTGACAGTATGGTATTTAAATAATAGGAGATACACACAGCACAGATACCTGTCAAAATGAGATTCAAGAACAGATCCAGGGCCCACATTACTAAGAGCTTTAAAAAAACAGTGGCATTTTATAGTAAATCAACTGTTTAAGAAGCAGTTACTGTACAAAAGAGATGAATAGCATAATATACTTCCAATTCATCAGAATAGCATCACAGTTGAGTTCTTGTATTCAAAGGTGATGTGACAAACCTGAAGAGAGCTTTTTAAAGAAGACATTACAATAATAAAGTCCTGTGATGAAACAGGTATATCTTGCTGTAGACCTGGGAGGGAACATATAAGGGATGTATAGTCTATGAGGACTGAAGTGGAAATAAATCTATTGGTATCTCATCTCAGACATGAAGAGTTTTAGTAACGAAGGAGGCCTGAGAATCTTAATGTGGCTCTCCCCTCATTTGTGATCTTTTACAGAGAGAAAAAACAAATAATGAAAAAGCTTCCTATTTTCAGAGACCTCTAGAACTCACCCTAAAGACCCAAAACTGGCTAATGGAAAGTTTTTCCACAGTGTCTATGACAAAAACTGTTACTATTTGTCTGACTCACAGCTGTATCTGCTATTTTAACTGTCTAGACCCCTACAATTAGGGGAAGATTGATTTCTGGATAGCTTTCCAGCCATCCGCTTTCCATTTTGCATCCTAAAGGCTCCTCTCCCCTGTGGTTTAGCTCATAGTTTCTGCTGGTGCAAATATGTAAAGAGAAGATGGGATGAACGAAAGAAAACTGTTATAGCTGATAATAGCTGTCATAGAGAAGAGGCTGATCAAGCCAATTTTGCCTCTAAGCAACAAAAAGTGAAAATGACAGATCAAGGCCGCGGAAGGCAGTACAGGCCTGACTCTTCACCGTAAAAAATGGCATTAAGAAAGATGATGCACTCAAATTGCCAGATATTCAGAACTCCCGGAAACTCTCAATTCCCGCTGTTTTAACAGGAGATACTTTTGGATGTCCACCCATCTTTAGGGGAATAGAGAAGAACAGGGAATTTTGGAAATAAAAAGTGATGAACTTCTGTTTTCAAGAAGTATTTAACCACAGAAATCTCATCTTATATTGAAGTCTTTATAGTCAATGTACATTTTGTGTTATTGCTATTTGTCCCTGCTGTAAAAATATTCTAATCTGTCTTGTTGTACTGTATATGCTGCTTTTGTTCTGTAGTGTTATTTTAAAACTTATGCCATGTGAATCTTTCTGGTTCTTTTGAAAACGATACTCTACTTGAATTTTACTCACAGTTTATAAATTGAGCTGGTTAGTGTATTCATTTATACACTGTGATACTTTTGCAGCTCAGAGCTTTAATATTTCATTGCAGTGCTGGTATCTGATCTGAGGAAATATATTTCTGTATATATTGTAAAAATCTCCTTAGGTTTTCCCAACTTTTATTTCCATACAGTTCTTCAGTATAGCTTTGGACTGGTTCTGCTCTTCTACTGCATGTTCCCTCCTCTGGATATGAGTAGTATGTCTTGCTGTATCAATCTACCACTAAGCTGGATAATTTCTATTACTTCACTTTATAAAAGCCCATGACGAGCAGCACTGAGGAAAACAATTTTGAAGGTATTTGTGCTACCTCAGTATTATGAGACCTGGCATAAAAGTTACATACAGAAAAATGTTAATAATAAACTAGAAGCTCTCTAGTTTATACCCAATCAAAGTGTATTTCCTATAGCTCCTACAACTCCCTCTGTGACACCAGGGAAATCTACATTTGCAGCCAAACGACTCACTTACTTCCAATTTTACCTGTACCATATTAGGAGTTGACCTATATATATAGATATACAATTCTTCTTCCAAGCAGTTTTCCATTTTCTTCTCCAGCTGTGTTCTCGTTTGTCTGCAGCCGGCAACAAAAGCGCCACGTGGCCTCCCCTCTCCCCACCGGGGTACGGAGGAGAGTGGAAAGAAACAGGCAGAAACTGGTGGGTCGGGATAAGGGCAGTTTAACAGAACAGCAAACAGAGGGAACAGGAACAACAACGATACAGAAAAGGGGAATACACAGAACAAACCAGCAGAACAGAGCCCGCAGAACACAGACACTCTCTCGGACCGCACCGCCGCTGAGCCCTCCCAGTCCTCGAGTGAGTTCCCACCCCCCCAGCTCCCCCCCCTCCCTGGAACCCAGCATGACGGCACATGGTATGGAATACCGGGCTCTGGTTGGTCAGGTGGGGTCAGCCCCCCCACCCCCTCCCACCCCCTCCGGCTGTGCCCCTTCCTGGATTCTGGTGAAAATTAACCCTGTCCTGGCCAAACCCAGGACATT
>Ga0065711_1002261_pt1 | contig 35181 bp, 21 predicted proteins | sample Hoacrofraction12_FD_59098 | JGI IMG/M metagenome (GOLD analysis project Ga0065711, IMG submission 59098) | Hoatzin crop microbial communities from Cojedes, Venezuela - Epithelial fraction 12 v2 (version 2) | ecosystem: Host-associated > Birds > Digestive system > Esophagus > Crop | place... | reverse complement strand
CCCCCCCACCCGTTTGTCCCGCATAGGTGCAGCCCTGTAACTTAGACTGTTAAAACCTAAACTGTCAGTATAAATTTATGATGAGACCTTTCTTTAAACTTGCTTCTCTCCCACCATGTGGATTAGTGATGTAAGTACCAGTAAAAATTATATACAGCTTCATTGTCAGATGTTGTCATGTGGTTTAGCCGTGCTTGTAACAGGCTGTATGAGTTTCTAGTCCAATTTAAGACATGCGTGGGCTTGCTGAATAGCTTGTATTGGGAATATCACACAGAGAAAATGAAAATTCTGAAATCTGTGGATGAAAAATGAGACACTGGGCACCTCGTCATGCATCACTAAATAGCACAGTTGGCTTTTTCAGTACTGAGGGTGCTCTCTTTAGCAGAATGTTATTAAACATCCAGTATTTCTGTAATAACCATGTTCATTTATTTTTCTATTCTTAGACTAGTCAGAGTGGTTAGCGGACTTCCTAGGCTATGATATTCTCCCATTAACAGAATGAAGATGATCACAGAGATGGTAAAGTCACTAATTTAGTACAAAATTTGCACGTAACCAAGCACATGGTAGGGAAGTAGATTGATGAGGCTGTAATATCAATGTTTCCGTTTGGGAAAGGTAAAAGGATTCTTACTGGACCTATAATCCTCTTTGGGGTATCACCGAGTAAAGGCTCTTTAATATATTAGAGTCATACTTTTGTCTGTATCTTTTTAAATTTCTCTTTACAGTCAGCTGTGAAAAGGGTTGTGAAATGTGCTTTCTGTCTTAAAAGCAGTTTCATGTGCTTTCTTTTTTTTCCAGCAGCAGCAGCAAAATATCATTAGTATTCTTGTGGTTTTTATTAGAGGGGGAAGTTTTGAGTAACAAAATTGAGGCTGGAATCTTAACTTTGTTATTGCTAGTAAGAGCTAAGAAGGTACTGGTGCTTTCTCACCATACTTTTCATTCTTTTCTCTCTCCCACAGAAAATGTCTTGCGTGTCTTTGGTAAATTAATGCAGCTCTCACGTTCTGCCGACAAATCATTAGTTTTCTGTTTATAGTAACTTTTTCTAAGTTTCTAAGACTACGTTTAAGTGCAGATTCTTCTTAAAATGCTCATAAGCTATAACATATACAATATCTAGTGCCAGTATTTTCTCCCTCAAAAAGATCAACATAATATTTGCAGTTCATTTATTTGTGATACATGTTTTGTACAAGATCACTTATGCTTAACTTAGTCCTGATTTTGACTTAGCTTAATTTTAACTTCTGCTCTTGATGCATTCTAGTGTATAAGCAGGAAGGACAGTCATTGCTTATATGGATTCTTATTGTATTAAACTATAAATTTCTGTGTAGTATACATACTATATACAAATACACGTACTTAATTTTCTGTTATGGTTATTAACAAATCAATTTTTTACCTTTAGAGCTGTACGAGTAAAGGCACTTTTGATGTGGAAGCTGAACGGAAAAAGTGAAAGCTTTCTTCTTTTCTTGTCGTGTGTGGTAGAATGAAAAACAATAATTATATGTTGGGCTGAACTGAAATGCTGAACTTACCCTTGTGCAAAGATGACTGATTTGTGGTTATTTAAAAGAGAGGAAAAAAAAATAATTGTATTATATTAATTTAGAAAGAGTCAGTATTTCACTCAGGAAATGGTGATATTGTGAGTCAAAATATCTTGGATATTAATGTGTACTTCGTCCCCGAGGTTGTGGTTTTGAAATACAAATGTGAGACCAGGATGTCTGGTTTGGCATAACTTTGACCTTGAAGTAAGAATTGAGGTAAGGATGCGGAAGCCTTTCCTTTTGGCAGAGGAAAACGGAGGATAAGCTGTCATTCTAGAGTTTGTTAACTTTCTTTGGTCGAATTGCAGTTTGGTGTGTCTTAGTGCAGTGCTGACCTTGGGCATTGGCACCGACAGTCGTGTCTGCCTCCTGTGCGGCTAGTTGCTCTGCGAAGCCGTTTGGTCTGTCCTCGTCTGCGCTGTCTCTGCGTAGGCTGGCAGGACATGCTGGGTGTCATCTGTGGCCTTGCACTGCCGTAAAACAGAAGACCACAGGATGCTCTCTCAGTGAGCTGTGGGGTCACCTGAGTGTCAGGAGCATTATCGGGGACCGTAGGAGGTCGACGGACCTGGCATTCTAGTAGCTTGGCCGGCATCCTCTGCAGATTCAGTTGTCGAAGTACTAAACTGGGCAACATCCAAGCTCTGCCTAAACCCTCAGCTGTCTAGTTTTCCAGTTTTTTGTGAAGATGAGTAGAGCTAAAAGGAAAGCCTGTTTCTGAAGTGGAGATAAATACAAAAGAACGGGATCTTTTTGATGTTAAATGAAAAGCGCTCTCCCAGGGATCGAAAGATGGCACATTTTAGCAGTTGGTTATCATTAAATTTGGATTAAATTTTGCATCGGGAAGACTTCTCATATTATTACCGCACCTTTGATAGCAGAGTGGCTGAAGACTTTGTACTTGTCTGGTCAGCAAGTGAAACGAAGGGGAAATGAGGAAATCTTTGCTAGCATCATCCACAAGATTAACGAGGGTAAGCAAGGTCGATTACATGCTGCAGGTGTGTTCTGGCTGGTTTTTTTTTCTTGTTAGTCTGATGTTCTATTTTCTTGTGTATTAGGAAATCAGTTTTGGTAGGCATAGGCTAAGGTCAGGAATCACCTTCTCTGAGATTCCTTCTGTGGTTTTGCAAGGTTGTATTTAGTATATGTTAATGAGCTCACTCTCTAGTGCTAGCTAAAGATTGTCCCGGTCCTGCCAGGAGTGCTGTAGGCCATCTGCATAAAATACAAGGCTTGACCATTTTTGAAATGTCAATTTGCTGGTTTTGTGTCAGAATAGATGAAAAAAAATCTGTCTTTCATTTGTCTGTGAATGTAAATTACATGCATTTCCAAAACATCTGGGAGTGTAACAGTTTAGGAGATAACATTTGTCTTTGCTTTTACTGTACAGTTCAAAAATGGGGAATATTTTTTTGTGCCGTTTTTGTCATTTCTATGCAAATACAAATCTCTGTGAGAAATTAGTGTTCAAGAATTTCAGTGTAATTTTTCCTGGGTGTGGACTTGAGCATAAAAAAAGGAAACAGCAACTTTCCTTTTTCAGAAGAACATACAATACATAGATGTTTAAAATGCATCATAAAACTGATAAACAGTGATAAACTTATTTTTTCTATGTATGTTACCTCCCTCCACTGCAGAAGTTGTTTCAAAGGCTAAACTAAAATGTTACATAGCCATGTTGCTGATATCACCAGTTTCAATGAAAAACTCAGCTTTAGCATTGAAGAGTAACTGTAGTGTGTAAGATTGCTGTCAGCATTTTTATCACTGCCAGCTGACCAATTTGAAGAGTGTTTAGATAGTAATAAAAAAGCTTGCACAGATGCTGGCTCTTTTTGGTGCATAATTCAAGGTGCGGTTTCACTTTCTAAATGAATAATGTCTGTATTTAATATGATTAACATTTGCTTGTAGCTGGAAGCAATTTTAATACTATGTCTCTGCAGAGTTTAAAAAAAAAAAAGAGCTCGCTCATTAGCGATAAATCAAAACTCTGCAGTAGACAGGTGGTTTTCAAATTTACCTGAATTTCGTATTTTGTAAAATGTTCCAATGGCCCTTGAACCATGAATTCAACTAAAAAAGTGTTCATTTTTGTAGGAACATGGCTCTGCAGTGATTTGTAGCAATGTAGGTCTTAAGTGTCCCTCCTGCCTGTAGCTGCGCAGTCTTGCCATCCTCCTTGCATCAGCAGTGGAAGTCATAAGGCTGTACAGTAAGTCCTCGGAGTAGCTGATCTCGTTGAAAAGTAGCTTGGCAGAAAATTAATTTTCAGCGAGATCAGCTGTTTCAGCTGGGTGACCACGTGTGCTAGTGACATGCTTCAGACCAACGGGAGGAATAGGAGAATGTGCAGCTCATAGCGAGAGGAGTGTGGGGCTGTGGTAGTCCAGAGATAAGTTGGCATAAACTCCTGGGGAACCTCCCAGCATCTGCCCGTGCACGCTTCGGTGCTCTTCTGACTATAGGTAGGTGAGAAATAACTCAGCAAGCAGTTATTGCTCAGCTTGTTCCACTGTCTCAGTTAAGGGGCAAAAGTATTGTGCACAGTTGGCACCAGATAGATGAAGGGCACAAAGTGGGGAATTTTGGGGCCCACAGTAGTTGAGCTGTTTCTGTTCAGTAGTGGCAAACCAGTAGCTCTGTGTGGCTACTTTGAGAAACCTCATCGTCTGTTACCTTTTATAGTCCTCTTAGACGCAACCTGTGGACTCCAGGCTTACAATCCTGCTCTGGAAAGCAGCAGAAGCGTATTAATAGGCAGGTTGTTCAGGCAAGGACTGCTTTTTACAGAGTGCTTTGTGATGGCTCAGTTTTTATCTTTTTTTTTTTTAAACAACAAAAAAAAAAGACATCTTTTAAACTTGAAGTCATTTTTTTTTTCGTGAGATTGGTGGGCTTTTTGCAAGCACTCAAAATTCCAGATTAAAAGCTGGATGAAATTCACTGTTTCACTGTCTGCTTGTACCTAGCCAGTTCTCACTGCCATGGAATTCATAATCAGCATTAGTTATATATCTATATGTAAAAAATATATATAACATACATATTTAAAATTAAAGAGATAATTAAATTTTAAATTCTCATCGATACATATTTGTAAGGTTGTATGTGGTTCAGTGGGGTGACCAGTTTTTTATTATTTCTGCATGTTCATTTTCCTGACCACTTATTTGATGTTGAAAGTGTGTCGAGGATGAGAATCATTTCAATGCAATTTCATTCTAAGTTGTGTTAGAACAGTGAACCTTTAAAAAAACCTTGCAATTAAATATTTGGATACTATCTGTAAACAGTATTGGATGTAAGTGCCATTCAAATTCCGAATTGAAACAAACAAACAAAAAAACCAAACCACCACCATCCCCGAAAAACCTTCAGTGTTTTGTTCCTTGCTTCTATTCATTTTTTTGGTCAACTAATTTATTCTAATAACCTACTGGAAAAAGTAAAAATAAAATCAGAGTAGTTCCCCGAGCTGGCTGGCTGTGTTACAGACCATTCATAAGCGATTCACCCGAGGCCAGCAGAGAGGAAGGTGGGCCGGTGGCAGTCTGGTTTTGGGCTGGTTTAGCAGCACTCAAAAGAGCCCAGTGTAATTTTGGAGCTCAGTCAGTCTGACAGCCACCTGCCACATTATAGCAGTTGTTTCCTCAGCACTCTGTCCATGTGGAGGTCTGGTCCAGTTCGCTGAAGCTTACAGAAGACGGGTTATGATGTGGAGGGGAGAGGGATGACTCAAGGTATCGCTCTGCCAGCCCAGCAAGTGGAGCTGGCTCGGTGCGGAGGTGGAGGAGGTCCACGAGTGGGAGCGCAGGGGCAGAGGTTGCTTTTTCAGAGGTGGGGATGCTGTAGCACTGCTGCTCCCTTCAGCAGCAGCGAGCTTGCATTTGGTTTTGGTTGCTGAAACTATACCCTGAGAGTTAATGATAGCTGCTGGTGGGCAAATGCTGCCATGTAACAGCAGAGTTTCCGCTGAGTCTGCCCTTTGCAGTGTGCCAGCTTCTGACTTCCTGCAGTACCTGCACCAATAGCCAGCCAGACATTTGCAACTGTTTTCTCTTAAAGAAATAGATGATCAAGACATTGCTTTAACTGAAATTCTCTCTTTTTACTTAAGAATGTACATGCCTCTGTTATACTTTTCCTTTTAAAGAAAAGCTTATATTAAAGTTTAGCCAGATGTTGTCGCAGTCGTGGATATTACTAAGACAGTACAGCCTTGGAAGCATCAGTTACAGTCAGCTGTGTAAGAGCTATATTTTATGTTTAACTAAACTTTTCGTTTCCCCCTGTGTGGATGAATGTGAGGTTTAAGTTGCACAAAATTAAATAGTCTCTTTATGGGAGCAGTAAGTGGTGCAGAGTGTGTGGGGAATTTAATACTACCACAAGGAACAGGCACTGATGTTTTCTACTAGAATGGCTTAAATTGTCATGTGGCATTCCTAATTGTAATCTGTCTGAGATGGAAATGCTGAACATAGCCAAGAAGTCCTGTAGACTAGCAAGACCGATGTAAACAAGCTAAATATTCAATTCACACTCTCCCTTGCCAAAAAAAAAGTGTCACATATAAGCATGAGGAGAAATCAAGTTATTATGGCAAAAATGACTGATGGGTCTAAAAGCATTTGAAAAGTGATGAAACAACAGATTTTTTTGTTTGTTTGTTTTAATCACAATTGTGTAACGAGGTGCTTCTAATAATGAAAACCTTGAAATATTTGTTATAGAAAAATGCTTAGTGACAACAATGAGATTAGGTACAGTGAGAATTCTTACAAATTCTTGGAGACAATGTGCTTTGAGTCATTAAGGCTTGAACTACTGGAAACTTCTGTTAGCAAGAGTATGGAAAACGGGTATTTTTGACAGTGATGGTTTTAAGGTGAAAAAAATTTGTTGTTTTGGTTCTTAACACGTACGTGTCCTCATTATATATTTATCCTTAAAGAGGAAGCCTTCAAGGTGCACATGTATAGAAGCTGCTGTAGATACAGAAAAGAATAGTTTTAACCACAGTATTGGTAGCAGTGGGCTTGGTGTGTTAGCTGTTTAGCCTTAAAGAGGTGATGTCTTTGTGGTGTGCTTGCGTGCTAGCATAAGCAGCATATGAATAGGTTTTATTATTTTGTCCTTGCTTAAAATTCAAGGAGATTCAAAATGTCTTTGTAGGAATCCCGCCTTTCTGTGGGCAGGATGCACTGACATGGGATTTCCTAGCGAAAGAAAGGAGTGCAGGTGTGCGGTGGTCAAGTGTCTGCCTTTTTAGTAAGCACTGTAGTTTGAGAGGTGTAGAGTGGCAAGAAGTGGTTCAAAACTGGCTTTTTAGAAAAGGATGCCAATGTTTTAGTTGAAACTAGGTATAAGCCATAGGTAATAAACAGTAAAAGCATATTGCTGGTGTTTTAATGAGATGTAGCTGCAGACCTCTGCCTGCTCCGCTTGAGAATATGTGGAATTGTATTTCTCCCAGAATTTGATGATGAACATTAAGCATGGTACACCTGCTTGTTAGTCTAGTTTTCCAAAATACAGTTGTCGGAGTTTATCCTGTAAATTGCAGTCTGTGAATAACTGGCTGGTAAAATTATCTAAATAAATGTACATGGAAGAAATAATATTCTCATGAGAAAGAGCACCTCACTTGGCTCTTAAATGGTTTCCCATATGTGGTGATCATACACAGGTTGGTTGTTCACATGAGCTGCGTCTAAGAGCTACTTGCCTTTCAAGCATCAAGATGCTTTCCAAAGCAACTCCTAAACTGTGGAATCTTGGCTTCAAATTGTGATTCAACAAGTCAAGAAAACATACAAATAGTCTCTTTGTCCATGTTAGGACCAACCTAGGGGCAAGGGTGTTGAATACAGCAAAGTGTTCTTTTTAAATTAATAATTGTTGGTGGAGTGGTAGTACTAAGGAGGTCTAGTCATGAATTACAAACATTCTGTGCATAGCGATATGTTCCTATACTATTTGAAAAAAGGTCCCTACTTCAAAAGTGGTGCTGACTAACCAATCTTAGTCTTACCCACACCACAGTGCTCTCCGAAAGGCATTAGAACAAAGGGAAGAGATCAAGGTTGCACTTGGGGTTTGCTGACTTGACAGTTGAGGGCTCTTTGTCAGTGGCAGCATCTTCACGTTGTCCCTGAACGTCTTTCCTCCTTGTTTTACTTTCTGTCACCATCGTCAGCATGAAGTCTGGACTCGTGTGACTGCTTAAATAGAAATACGTCATGAAAAGACAAATTGAGTAGGCTTTAGCAGCGCTAGTATTCTTTACAATTTACTATGCAATTTATTTTTGCTTGTGATGAGTATTGCTTAGGTTTGCAGCCAGGTGCAGGAGTTTGTCAGTAAGTGAAATTATCAATGGATTTTGCTAATGAAAACATGTATAGAAATACAGTGACATGAAATAAAACATGGTATGTAATCTATCCTGCCTAAATCCGTTTGTTATGTTCCACAGAAGTCTAAATTCAGTAGGTCTCTGCTTACTGGAAGCTCCCTGGCTGCCTTTAGTTGCTTGTTGGATGTTAAGTATTGACTTTAACTTCTTTAAGTCCATAGAGAAGTCCATATAGTTCAGATTGGTCAGGTCTGCAATTAAAGAGGGATTTCAGCTCAGTGTGCAGTAGTCAAGAGTAGTCATGCATTGTACAGGAGGTTTGCAGTCGAGGCTCTCTTCTGAGTGTGAACATCTGTTTGTTTCCTTTCACTTTTCTACAGGTTAGGGCGTTTGGTGAGAAGGAAGTAAAGCTCATGCTCTGAATCACGGTCCCAAGACTCTGTTTGCTTTTATCCAATGACAACATGCAGTAAAATCTGTGTATGTACACATATATGTGTGTGTCATATATATATATACATATATACATAAAAAAAACAGGGACCGGGGTCTGGTACCCTGTTTCCATCTTTCTTCTACCTTCCATCATCTGAGTGCTTAAGTAGATAAAGAAGAGTCAAAACTTTATCAGCTCGTTTTCTGTCTCCATGCCTTGCATTCTTGGTTGCATAGCGGCTTTGCCTTAATAAGAGTGGTGGAGAGGGCTCTTACTGATATATCCTGTAGGCTGATAGAGTGTTCCCGGGAAATGTGAATTCAAAGCCTGAGGAGGGACTGGACCCCAGTTACCGTGCTGCTTGTGTATGCTTCAGTGCTGTAATACGTCAGGGAACCATTACCACCCTCTGTCATGTGAACTGTATCACAACTGTATCTACCATGTTTTATCTTTCTCAAGGTGAAGAGATGTCAAATATCAGAAAACTTTATCATCTGCTGTTGTTCTGAAATCGGTATCTCTTCTCTGCTGATTAGAGAGGAAACCTGTGTGTTTCATCAAGAAAAATCTCCATCCCCACCCTCCTTCCTGCAGCCAGACACCTAGCTTAGGCAGATTTGTTTCCACTCAGTAATTCAAATGAAGATCAAAAAATACTTTTTGGAAAAATACCTTATTGTTTTTTGTTCCACTGTTTAGAACCATCAGTAAGTTGAGGGCTTCTGTGAAATCCAGGAACAAATATCAATAAACTCTATATAAAAGGAATAATGTGCTCCAACCGTGATTGCTTGTGAAATTAGCGGTACTGCCTTGAAGCAGCTATGTCCAGTATAACCTAACAAACAGCCAGTACTCTGGGGACGGAAGCCGATACCATGAGCAGCCTTCCAGATTTGCTGTCATGAGCTGAGGCCTCAGCCAGCTGGTATTTGCACATGAACATTTTCATGTATTCAGCTGAGGAGGCGATGCAGTGCAGGTGCCCGTGCTGGGTTTTCAGTAGTGGTTTCAGACCCACAAGTCTGTTTCACAATCTAACGCGTATTGATTCCGCCTTACCCCCCCCCGCAACGTTGAATCCAGTTTTTTGGGGGGGGAATTTTAAGCAATTGGATCACTTGAGAAATTTTTTAGAGCTCTAAGTATGAATAATCTATGGGTAGTAATGCAGTATAACTGAGAGTCTTGGCAAACCAGTTGTGTTACTGTGTATGTTTGTCTGCCTTACGGAGCATAGGAGGGGGGCACAGTAGTTTCCATGCAGAATCTGCAGAATTGTGATACGTTTCCCTGTGGTTCTGGCATGCAGAAATGTGTATGATCATCTTTTAATGGACGCCCCATGCTGCAGGGGGATCTTCTGAACTAACTGGTGACATACGCTAATTGTGGCAGATAACCTCAGATAAACATACTGGAGGAGATGGTCTCCCTAAACTAAGCAGAAATTTGGTTTCCTGTAGATTTTGACTCTTTGTAGTTATAATTTAAGTACTAACTGGTTTATTATATGTTATTTTAACATATGATACCCCAGTACAACAGATCAGTTATGGAAGTGCTTATCATGAGTATTTGGTGACTATGCTTGTTTTATTCCATTAACTTAGAGATAATAACTGACAGGGAGAAATTAAGTCCAATGTGAAATACTGCTGATTCTTTTATCCTGCAGCGTCATGGTAGCTGAAGTGGTAATGCCTTAAAGCTTTCTCGGGACACATTTTAAATAAGCAGTCTTGATGTGATGAATTTTTCATGTAAAAGCTGTTTCTGTGCTAAAGAATTTCTGGTTTTGCACATTAATCTGGCTTAATGTCCCATTCTTTCCATATTACTGCAGGCAGTTCAAAATCTGCTCCATTAACATCTGTGATGTTGCCAGGGGGAGAAAGAGCACTGTGGTCTTGATAACCGTACTGTTGGTAGGCTGGCAGATAGATAGGCTATTGAAAGCAGACTTACAGCATTTCTATTTGGATTGGGGTGCTGCTCCTGAGACCGCACTTTCATTATCCATCTTTCCCGTTTCCATGAAGTTCATTTTCCCTGCTTGGGGATACTCTGCTAGCTCATCTCTGATGGTGCAAGGTTGGGAGCTGGGCCTGTTTGTGAAGGGCAGCCATCACAGGGCTGGTCTGCATCCAGGCAGCAAATAGTTTTGCAGGGTGAGTTAAAGTTTTGGTTCTTTGATTAAAATTTCTTGCTTTTCAGCCATAAGTGTTTACCCCAAGTCTCCACTTCCATGAAGAAGAATGCATCATGTAGTTTATTGATCTGGTGGTCCTGGAACTTACTGTGCAAGCAGTGTATCCCAGCTATAATTCAGTGTTACGGTAACATTTACATTAATTAAGTAAACAAGATAGCTGTTAAGGTCACAGATGAAGAATTACCTGTATAAGATTCAATGGAAAATCTACACAACGAACTTGCAAGTTTTAATCAAAAGTAACTCCTTGGTGGGAAACATTTTAATTTTTGTAACTGTGCCTTTCTGAGTAATGTACTTCTCAAGACAGAGCAGTTGGATGCCACTTTACCTCTTTCTTCTATAGTGAATTCTACTTTGCAGTGAGTTCTTGTACAAGCAGATGTGCTCAGAGTTGTTGCCTAGCAAGTCAAATTTGGGTTTTGGTAACATCTGCTGCGGGAGTTCTGGCCATCAGGAGTGCTGACAGAGGTGTGGGTCATTGCTAGAGGTCTGTGGTGTGCATGTAATTCTCTCCCATAGCACCACTGTTGTTTGGTTTCTCCAGTTAAGACACTGTGTCTTTTTTTACCATTTTTTTCAGAAATGTGAATGGGATTCTTCTTGCCAGTCCATAAAATTCATGCTGAAAAGCGTGGCCCTCAGCTAAAGCCAGTAAACCTTCTGGAGCGAGGGGGAAAGGAACTTTTTTAGCAGGGCAGCCATTAAGTCCTGAAACAGGCATCTCCAGAGACTATTTAATTCTGCTTATTTTAGAAACATGTCTCTTCCTGCTCTTTTTATAACCAGAGCCTTGAGGATGGGGGTGGGGGCTGACTGTATGACCAGTGTAGTCCATACAGCCACGGCCTGTGGCTGAGAAGTGGTATCCTTTACTTACTTTATCCCAGTGCTTTTTTTCTCCATCCCCATCTCACCGTCTCTGCCATGCCAGGACCAGCATTTTTGTACCTAGATGGCTGAAACTAGCCGCTTTCTGTTAGTGTTTCAGACAGATCTTTTTCTCGCTCCCGCAGAAAACGTCTCGCTCCCACGCTCCTCGATGGCTGCACTAATGCTAGCACTGTGGTTGGAAAGGAAAGCGGCGAGACTAATCAACTAGAAGGTTGATTAACAAGGGTGAATAGTCGACAGGGAGGATGGGGCAGCTTTCTTAAGTGACTTTCTATCCTTACACTAGGTGAAAGTAGCTGTAAACATAATCTCAGTTCTAGGAGGGATCGATTCCATACAGCATTTCTGAATCAAGCGTTAAACCCGTGAAAACATAGCTGATGCAAAGAGGTGTGAGTCTGCGGGAAGCACGGACGCGAGTCCAAAAGCGCAAGTTGCTTATTCGCTTCTAAGTTTGTAAGTGTAATCAGAGTTGTGCGTGGGGATGTGAGTAAGTAGGCTGTCTGGTTATTGCATGGAAAAGGTGGCTTCTGCACAACGACTCAACTCTTACTGTGTATTTTAATGTTTCCCGTGTGGTCTGAAGCGTGGTTACATAGTTCGGTAGAAAGCTTTGCAGCGAGGCACACTTCAGTGTGCAGCAGGAGCTGATGCTTCGCAGGGTTTTCGTTCGCTTGGTGTTGGCTTGGTGGATGCCGGAGTACTGGATCTGAGGAGGAGCTGCTTGGCTGAGTGGAGTAGTACTGCGGTGGCCCAACAGCTCGTTGTTAACGTCACCTTAATATTGGTATAACCTGTGGCCTGCGTCAGGCGGGGTGAAATGCTGAGCTGAGGAGGGGTGAGAGAAAAGCAGCATAGCCCTTGATATTTCATTTCAAATGAATTAATGTTTCTGTAACTCTCACCCTTTTTCTTGATCCCATTTGCCAAATGCTATTGCTGTTCTAAAAAATAAATTTGAAAAGCTGCTAAAGGCCTTAGTGCTGTGGAGTAGTGGTAACCTTAATTTCTAAATATTTTCATGATTAGCAGAATACAAAGGTGCTAAATATTTGATCTGCAAATTCAAAATTAGTCTCGATATGGAGCAATAATCCATCCTTTTTCCTGTTGTCACTTAGTGAGTCTCTCATTTCAAATTAGAAGCCCCAGAGATTTCCATCAAAGCTGGTTTTATAAAGAAAAAAATTCTCTTCAAGCATTACTATTTGTAGAGACACTTAGCAAAAAAACTTGGAAAGCAATGAGTCCAAACATTGAAGGTTATGTCCATGTTTGTCTTCCTAAAATATTTAACAAAAATAAAATGTGCAGAAATAATTTTTAGATCAGTTTTTCAACAGTGCACCATTTGCAGCCTTTTAAAAAGGATCCAACTGGTGATGTCGTAGTTAGAGATATCAGTTATTGACGAGCTTACCTTTTGCAAGCTTTGAGCTGCTTTTTTTCGGGAGCAGGGGAATCACTTTATCAAGAATTCTGGGATATTTTTCAAGGATTTAATTAAAAAGGGGAGAACAAGTATAATGGAAAATACATAAATGTTGCGCAAAAAAAATCATTTATTTCTTGTAACAATGGGTTCTTTTCCATTCCCGTCATTTGTGGTTGAGTACTGACATGGGGTTTAGTTCCAGCTCCACCAGCGGGTTCCAAAAGCTTCCTTTGGCTGTGTAGCATAGTTAGGCGTATTTGTTTCAGTTTATTCCCTTAAGAGAAAATCTGCAGCAGGGCAACCCACAGTGCTGGCCAGTGACTTGCAGGAGAATGCGTTTGACACTGTTGTGACCAGGCAGTGGCTAGGAGGAGGCTTGGAGGCTGAGGACATGCATCGCTTTGCTTGCGGTGACAATCAGAACTGAACCCAAATCAGCAAAGCTTTACTTGAGTTTTTCCGAAACTCAGCAGATGAAAAAGCTATTAAGCAGTGGAGGTAACGGAAGCGAGCTAGCGTGTGTCGGAGGGCAGGCAGCTTGCTTTAGGAGAGGCATTGGCTTAGCCATATATGGAAGAGGACGTTTTCCTTGTTAACTTTACAGGGAATCTGTGCCCAGAACTACATTCATCATGCAGATGCATTTCCACAGGAACGTTGCTCTTCCAAATGGTCTTAGTCATAGTTTTAGCACTGTGTCACATCTTTGCTGACTTATTTATATAGTCTACATGGGCTTGCTGTGCATCCGCTGCTAGTCTGCCCTAAAAAGGTGAACTGTTTATAATTTTCTCGTTTTGGCTAACAGAAAAGACAGTACAAAACTAATGCCAGCAGCTTATTTTTTTTCGTTACTGAAAAGCCCACCCTGTTCTGGGCTGTATTTAAAGCAAAACTTCTAGAGTAACAAAATATCCCTTCATTTGTGGGAAGTCAGGTTTGTTAAACACAGAACATACCTACCAGAGAAGAAGGAACTTAAAAGTTGAGCAACCTAGTTTGAAACCTTCTTGACCAGATTTTAGAGCAGCTATCCCTTCTCCATTAGGTCTGGATGCATGGGCAGAGTAACAGTTATGAATGACCCTAAATCAGTGTGGGAAAACCAAAGCTCGACTGCTGTGCTTATTTAAGCATTGCTCACTTTGCTGCTAATTTATATGAATAATAGTACATCTTCTAGAAAATGACAGGTTCATTTTGAAATGCTCTGCCAAATTCGCTTTTCCTTGGCTACGTTGCAAAATACTTTTTATAACAGAAAGGTATTAAGAATATTGATGTTTCCAGGGTGACTGGAAAGCCTTTAATTAGAAATAACATTTTAGGATGCCCAAGGAAACTGGCAGCCAGGGTCCCAGTTCTCAGAATTCTTACAATGAATGAAAGAGAAATTGAATGTAAAATATTACCAAAGTTTCCGAGATGTGACAACTGACCCTGGCTGACTACCTACTATTAAGAGCAGAAGAAAATTTAGAAAAAAATAGGTACTATTTGAAACCTATTTCTAGAATGTAGTCCTAATTCTGGAGTACTAAGTCTCGCCACTGGTTAAGGACAATGACGAGTCAGTAACTGCAAGTTGTGATTTATACGCATTCAAATCTTGTCTCATGAAACATAAAGAAGATATAGTTTGTATGTATGTGGTGGTTTTCTGCCAGGCTTTCATTAAGATCTATAGCACTGAACAAAGGGTAAAGTGTTTTTTCTTTATTAAGGGTAGTACCCATTAATTTTCTGTCTAAAGAAGAAAAAAAAGGGACTGAGTTTATATCAAGGATGCTTTATGTTATACATTGTGAGGAAATTTCTAGTTTGGAGTATGAGGTGCAAAGTTAGTCTGTAAAATGCCCTTTGAAGATTCTGAGGAGAATATTTTGGAAAGGACCTTTAAGTTTGTCTTAAAACAGAGATTTGAATAGAGAAGCTCCGTTTCCATCTTGTATTTCTTTGGTATCTTTATTTAGAAGTGTCTCTCTGATAACATGCAGAGCATAAATAGTTTTCATAAGATATTAATAGATTAGTTTGGGTTCTCCCCTTGACTCCCCAACATCTCCCAGTTTCTCATAGCTTGCTGGTTTACCTAAAAATAAAATTTCAAAATAATTTAAGACGACGCTACTGTGTTTGATGTCTTCTAAATACCAAGTTTAGCCCACAAATGTGGTTGTATTAGAGCAAAACTGTCTGGTTGGCACAACCAAGTTCATTTGATTTGCATGTGCTCCATGTTCCTTGTCTCCTCTGAAACACAGTTAGGTGTCTGCAGTTTCATGCAACTCTTTTTGCTTACTCATTACAATAAATCATACAATTTGGTCTTCTGTTTCTGTGTTTCAGACTAGTTTAAAATTGCTCACGTTGGCTGGTGTCCTCTGTTGCTTGATATGGAATGGATTTGCTCAGCAAGGTAAGTCACTTGATTTCATTGCAGTAGTTTAACATTGCTTTAAAACTGTATATATTTAGCAGTTATTTATGTAGCTAAATATAACACTGTTAGATGAGTGCTAATGGCAATATGTCAGCTGTATCTCATGTTAATAACCTGTTTGTAGTTAGAACTTAGTTTACCAAGCTAGAATGAAACAAACTAGAATTCTGTTGTTGTTAGCACATTTTTATAAATGAAGTGACTGATCTGTGTTCTTTGCTAGGTGGAAGTGACTGCATAAAAGCTAATGCAAAATCATGTGGCGAATGTATACAAGCAGGACCAAACTGTGGTTGGTGTAAAAAAACAGTAAGTGTTGCAAAATTCCTTTTGGTTTCAAATTTTAGTAAATACTTTATAGAAATGTCTATTTGCATTAATAATAGTTTCTTGTAGCTCTTCAATTGAATACTTATTTGTACTTAAAAATTCAGATACTATGATTTTGCTGATGTCCTGATTTGAGTAGAATTGCTTTTCACGACGTATTCACTTCTCCTTTTCTACATCTCAAGTGTATACAGCCCTACAGGTTGTCTCAGTTATGTAAAATCATTCCAGCATGGAATCTGTCTGTGTAAGCTTATTTGTATTCTTCCAGTGACATTAGGGTAAGAAGGTAATTTTAGACAGACGTAGGTGGAATAGGGGAAGGGATCAAAGGTTTTCTTTTATAAGAGAAAGATGTTCAAATTTTAGATTTCTGTTGCTGGTAGACTTGGAGGGTATGAGATTGGTTTGTGTGGGTTGGTTGGTTGTTTCTGTATGAGATAGAATAAGAGTGCTTGCTTATGTAATTAAAAAATGAAATTCAGAAAATACAAAATGTAAGATAATCTTAAATTGTGTGACTTAACCAATACATGCTAAAGTGTTGTCTTCAGGTAAGAAGAAAATGGTCGTCTTCCATTTGTTAATGAAAACTGGGAATTTTTCCTGGTTCTTACTAGAAGTTTAGCCTTGAACTGTCAGATTCATTGTAGGTCCTAGTCATCAAGAACGGACAATCTTTGAGATACATTTATTTATATGCATATTTTGCAGAGGGGGAAATCAGAATCGCCAAGTTTCTCAATTAGAAGCCTTATTTATTCATATTTGAGGTTGGAAGGGTTTTTTAGGTTGGAGGTAATGGTAATTTGTTGTTCAAAACAAAGTTACGTATTGGTTTTGCTTATGGATCTTACTTTTGTATTGAGTTTCTCCAAAATAAAAGAATTGTCGTCTGTCTTTTCCCTGCTGTGTCAGCGTGTTGCTGTTATTTTGTTGTGGACTACCAAGGTACACTTACGTAATCTTTAATTAAAGCTTTTTAAAAAAAAAAAAGTTAAAAGGGAGGATAGTTGCCAAGTAGGCTGTACAACTAGGTTCTCATTATTGACAGCTACAGGAAGATAAGAGCTTTTTCCACCTGCTGTCACTTGTGGAGTAGTCGATTTAAAAGGATCTCCTGCTTCTGTCAGGGGTGACATTGGGCATTTTTTTTTCTTTCATCTTGCTTGCACCTTATACACAGATAAGTATAAGTAGATGCAAATTCCTGAACTAAATAGTATTTCAGTACTGTGTGTTTTATTACTGAACTTTAAAGAAAAAATACTGAAAATTGAGTCATTGTAAAAAGTGTTATTTTGGGTAGAGTATAACAAATTGCAGATAGCTGTAAACTTGACATTCTTTTGCCTGTGTTTTCTAGGACTTTTTGCAAGAAGGAGAACCAACATCTGCCCGGTGTGATGACTTGGCAGCACTAAAGAGTAAAGGCTGTCCTATGGAAGACATAGAAAATCCCAGAGGTAGCAAACAGGTGCTTGAAGATAGAGAAGTAACGAATCGTAAGATAGGTACTGCAGAGAAGCTGAAACCAGAGGCCATTACACAGATCCAGCCACAAAAATTAGTACTGAAACTAAGAGTCGGTAAGGACAGTTTCATTCTAGTCTTCGGATAATTTTTCTGACCATCACATCTTCATTTTTTGTTTTGACTGTGTAGCCATTTTGTTACAGAAACTGCTGTTGTTCAGATAACCTGAATGACAGCAGAGCCATTCAGGTCAGCCCCAGAAGTTTAGATACTTCAAATACGTTTTGATTTTTGAGAAAGATTAGATATTATCGCTTGTTCCCAATAGAACTTCTGAGAAAACAGATTCAGCATGGATTGATACGTGTATCAGAAAGGTAAAATTGTTTTGTTTTCGGTATTTTGTAGTTTATTTTCTTCAGTGTGCCTTCTTAGAATGAAAGTAGAGGAGTGTGCAAAAACATGGAGAAGTTACAAGAGCATTTCCTTTTCCTTGAAGTACTGCTCTCGCCTAAAGTCTGCGTGACTGAACTGCATGGTTTTATAGTTAAGCAGCAAGAGTTTTGGATTGCTACATAAAATACTTTCCAGAGGCTAAAGATGTGGACACAGGACTACTGTAATGAGAACAAAGTAGCTGTGTACCATTTCCAGCCCCTAAAGAGAACTTTATTTCATTCAAATGAGGGGAAAAAAACACAGGGCCAGTAGCTCATGCAGTACTTGAACATAATGGAGATTGTCCTGAAGGAGAGTTCCTAGGTACTGCAGACGTATTCAACAGCTGCCTTGTATTTACCTGGAATAAGAGGCTGTACTCGGTGTCAGCTGCTTGGTGGTGATTGCCTTAACAAATGTGAGGTCATCTGAGGAAGCTTAGCACTATAGGAAGAGAGAAGGAAAGGAAAGTTACTGTGTAGTTTTTGGTATTGACCCTATTTATTTCTAATGTGAAATTAGAAATTTCAACTTCAAAACAAATTATTGTCCCCCTGTTGACACAGAAGTTTGTTCATCAGACATTATGAGGGTCCTGGGCAACCAAAACCAAATTAGCCAAAAGATTATGACTCTGTTTATCAGCACTTGCCTTGGTCACAAGGTCTCTGATTAGGGACCGTGTGCCTGCAGAGGGGTGTATTTGCTTTCTGTGCAGGCTCGTTTAAACAGTAACTAAGGAAAATTTAAGCTTTTATAGTTTTTCTTTTTTTTGGAGGGGGGTGGTGGTGAAAACCATGCTGCATAGCTGTGTGAGCCATATGCTATTCCTTTTGTCGCTCTAATGGTTTCCCCAGTTTGCTAATTTTGCTCATATTAGGCAAATATTTCCTAATTGTTAATCCTAGACTTAATCAGCAGTGATATCACCATTTAACTTCAGTGACTGAGGGAGGTGGGGGAGAAAACTTCTCATTCTATTCCTTATTTTCTGTATAATAGGCAAAAGAATACTTTTCCATTTTACAGGGGGATAATTCTCCTGCAGTGTCTTTTGACATCAGAGTCAGACTACATGCTTCTGTTGGGGTCTGGGCTTACAACTGCAACAAATAGTAACTTGCCATTATCTTACTGCCACGTCTACGCTCTCAGCCTCTATTTGATGCAAAGTAACTTGAAATGCTCTATCCAGTAATGATTGTTCTTTTATAAACTTATTGAAAAAATGTATTAAACTAAACCTTGAGAATTTTTGGAATCTGTTTTTGTGCTGTTAGATCCCACAGCAACCTTGTAGAATTTATTGCAAGTGTCGAGATTTGAAATTGCAACAACTAAGAGAGGCTTGATTTTGGCGGGCTGGTATTTTCTGTGGGGAGATAAAATACCTTGGAAGTATGAAGTTGGACATCTGAAAGAAATACTTCTTGAAATTTTTTTCATCTTAATGTGGTTTTAAGCATTTCGATTAACTGGAGAAAAAAAAGTCACTCACTTTTAGTTCAAACCCTCCGTCAGTATTTCAGAGAGTTTCCTTAAAAAGGCATTTTTCTTGCTAGTGCAGTTGTTGAATTTTTAATGGCTTCTGTTTTTTGTTTAATCTTTGAAACAGGGGAACCCCAGACATTTTCATTAAAATTTAAGAGAGCTGAAGACTACCCTATTGACCTTTATTATCTTATGGACCTCTCCTATTCTATGAAGGATGATTTAGAGAACGTGAAAAGTCTTGGAACGGCTCTCATGGTAGAAATGGGAAAAATAACGTCAGACTTTCGAATTGGTAAGAAAGATTTACCTATTCTAAAAAAAAAAATAAAAAATGAAGTTTCCTTCCTGATATTTTTCACATGATTATGTATGAAGAGTAATTTTTTTTAACATTAACAGTATTCTAATTAGATATTCTGATACATAGAACCTATTGAGGAACATAGGAGTACTTGGTGTTGGTGGAGAAAGTGGAACGTGAACAAGTGTGAGAGCTATTTCTGACTTCAGTTCAGCTATAATGTATTTGCATATTGTGTCATGATACAATAAAGAGAATTCAATTCTTCAATTTACAGGGTTTTTATTTTTCTGTCTTAGGCTTTGGGTCTTTTGTGGAGAAAACTGTGATGCCTTATATAAGTACAACACCAGCCAAACTCAGAAATCCTTGTACAGGTGACCAGAACTGTACAAGTCCATTTAGTTATAAAAACGTGCTTAGCCTTACCAGTGAAGGAAACAAATTCAATGAACTTGTAGGTAAACAGCACATTTCTGGGAATTTAGATTCTCCTGAAGGTGGATTTGATGCAATAATGCAGGTTGCAGTTTGTGGGGTAAGTGTGTATTGGTTTTCTTTACTATTAGATGAAATTGTTGAATACAGCCGGGGTGCTTTATGCTGGCTGATGTTTCACATCTCATCTCATGCTAGCAAGACAAGCTAGACTAGGCAGACTGCACGGATATATGCATTTGTCTTTTGTAGAGACCTCTAGAGAGCAAATGAAACCGGGAAATGTGAAAGTGCCCAGTAGAGGTCATGTTCACAGCAGATAGATGCGTTCCAAAGACAGTGTTTTTAAAGGTTGTTGTAAAAGAAGAGTCAAATTCTGCTCGTAAGTTTATGAAATCCTGAATTAAGCAACTATTCTCAATTGTTTCAAAGCTTTATACGGTTCTTCCAGCTCTTGTTTCAGAAAAGTTTTGTGAATTGCAGCTTCTACTAGCCTCTCAGAAGTAGATGGAATCCTGACTTTTACTTATGTTTTAGGATATCATGTAGATCGCTGCATTCTTCTATGGTGTTTCTGTAGTCTGACAGACCATTCTGTGCACCTATACAAGATGGACTCCCGAAAAAGTGTTACCCAAGTTTATTGCTTGGTTACCGTATTATTTTTGTTGTTGATCAACGGAATCAGAACTTTCTGAAACAATCTGGAGTCTTATTTTTAAAGTGCAGTGTTAATCATAAGACTTCAGGTTAGTTTTTGTTGTTTTTTATTTTTAGTGGTAACTGGTATTTAAGTGAGACTTATACATCGTCCTCTCTCCTTAAATTAACTAGGACTTCAACTCGGTTGAAGAATTTTTAAAAAAGCAGGAGAGGGTAGGTTACAGAATTAGGCCCTGCAGTCATGGGCCGGGATGCTCGTGGGACAGCGAGAAAGGGCAGTCCTGTGGCAAGCACTGTGCTGGCCACAGATCTGGACAAGATGATTCTTCAGAGCCTAACACTGAGCAAGTCACAATCTTCCAGTTGCAGATTGCAACAGTTCTCTACGCATTAACGTTGTCCTTTGTGCTCAGGCTGCATGGGAGTGACACAGAAGTGGACTGGCATTAGAGAACTGGACTGACATGTCCGATTTCTAAAACCCTGTCACTTTTCGGGTACTCCAGTGAGAACGGAACAGACTAAAGTACCTCTCAATGTTTCTTGCCTTTGGTGAAAAACCTGCAGCAGATTTTTTGGAGCAGACATTTAACTTTTAAGGTTTGAGTGAGTTATATGATTTCCAGGGTGACACTTTTGCAGTATGGCTTCTCCTAAGTCTGTCTACTTTTTCATGCATTTATCTCTCGAGTGTTGGTCCCCAATGCTATAGAATAAATTTGTGCAAAATACCAAAAATCCATTTGTTTGTTTCCCAAGGAACAAATTGGCTGGAGAAATGTTACAAGACTATTGGTGTTTTCCACGGATGCTGGATTTCACTTTGCAGGAGATGGTAAACTTGGTGGAATTGTTTTACCAAATGATGGGAAATGTCATCTGGAAAATAATATGTACACAATGAGCCATTATTATGTAAGTCTTTACATCATCTTCTAGGGAAATTAATACATTGCGATGCTTAAGCTCAAAGATACTCATTAGGGCATCTGGTATAGTTTCAGACCTCTACATCTTTTGAACTTTATCCATTTACCTCTGTATCAAGTGACTTTAGCTTAACTAAAGCACATGTGCAAGAATTAATCCAATCTTGACTGTCATTTCTTGAAATTTTCCAACTTTCACACTAGAATGTGTTGTTGGATTTTAACCTTTTTAATAATTAATAATCCTGCATGTCCACTGGCAAATTGTGGTGGCTCTGTCCCATTATTAAAAAAAAGCAGGGAGGTCCTTGTCAGTTTTTTTAAGATTGCTTGAAATCTTATGATGCAAAATGTGTGATAAGTGTGCTTAACAACATTGACTTCATGGTTTATTGATAAGTAGATCAGATAAAACGTGAAAAGAAAAACATCTACTGGATGGGATAAACATAACAAGCTTTACAAATTTTGTTTGTTCATATATTCCTAAAGTTAAGTGAGTATTATTCAACAAAAAACTAAAATTAATTCAATTTTATTTCATCTTTTCTTTATAAAATAGTGCAAAATGTAGTGGTTTTCACTGAGGTAAGTCATATGGGAAACTACAAAGGTAATTTTCTGAGAACATGGAGATGAGGGATTTAACCTGGAGACTTTAAATGGCAGGGAATACAAAATGTTACTGAGGAAATAAACACCTACTTTCATGGGGCATATATGGAATCTTTTCAATGCCTGTTCGTTTTCAGAGGTTGTTTTGGTTTAGAACTGTGACATAAGCTGGCTAGTTAGAAGTCTTACATGTGTTTCTAAAGGTGATTTGTATGTAAGATGCCAAAGTATTTCTGATTGTTTTCCAGCATGTCCCAAACTTGAATTGCATTTTATGCTTGATTTTTTAGGATTATCCCTCTATTGCTCATCTGGTACAGAAGCTTAGTGAGAACAATATTCAGACAATCTTTGCTGTTACTGAAGAGTTTCAGGCAGTTTATAAGGTAAAGACAAGTAACTGTTCCTTGTCTCTGTAGTTTTTTCCCCTCAAACATAAAGACTGATTCAGATTTGCTCTGAAATCATTAAAATTGATAGATTTGTAAGTAAAATAAGTATGGAAGTAAGAGATCATGGAACTAATATTTTGCTATTTATTAAGCCTTTTTAACTTGTTCTAATAAATACCGAGTGCGTGTGTAATTTCCAAGGAGAAAATGCCCCTTATTCTTGCCCCTCTTTATACCATAGAGGTAGGAGGAAATGGAGAACATATTTGCAGTGCTGCTTTATATGAACGTTTTTACAGCAAAATAGCTGAGGGGGGTGCGCACGCTGAATCAAGAGACACACTTATGAAAGAGCATGTTTTGTCCTTTGTGGTCTGTTTATATCCCTGATGTTTAAAATTAACTAGACTGCTGGATTGTGAAATAGGAAATGACTGTGTAAAGGAGATGCATGTTTTTCCTCATTTTAACCTACCAAGGTATTTTTCTTTTTTTAGCTGTATTCAAATTGTAATATTTTTTTTCTGTTTTGTTGGAAATAGTCTTTTATCTGCCCATCTTTAATGCACTAGAAGTGTGGTGCTGCTTCTTTAGGATCTTGAAGATACATTGTATGTGGTCAACTTATACAAGAGGAGTCTTAGTATTCTATTACCAAATTTAACATGAAAATGCAGAGGAAAACAAAAGGCCAGATATTTGTTTATACTAGTAGTGCTGTGTATAACCTCAAAAAGCATGAAGAGATCTGCAACGCTTTAGACTTGTTTTTAGAAGTACTTGACCAGTTAATCCACCAAAGCATTATATTACCATACAGATATTTATAGTACAAATTATGCTTTGTTTGTTAATAAGACTGTCATTTTCCTTTTACTTTTGTAAATATTGAAAGGAATTGAAAAATCTCATACCAAAATCAGCAGTGGGAACATTGTCTTCAAACTCCAGCAATGTGATTCAGCTGATCGTTGATGCGTACAATGTAAGTTCAGATTTTGTTTGGGTTGTGTTTAATTTTCTTGCTTCTAAGCTGTTATGAGTTTTTCAGGTGGATACTCCAAGGTGGATTTTATATTTTCTACAAGACAGGAAGTTAGTACACTAGCTGTTGACAGTAAAACCACATTAAACATATAGACACTATAGCAAAAAGAGGTTAAATGGCTAGAAAGATGTACTCTTAAAGCCACTTAAAACTGCAAAGAAAAAGTTGTCATCCGTGTTTTCCCTTTTAAAAAATAAAATCCACAACCAAGAAATCCCACTGTTTCTTCAACATCTTCATTTCTTGCCTGCTTCCCTTGTGGAAGAGAAAAGGGCCATTTTGCAACCTCTTGACCCCAAAGGAAATGTCTACATCAACCTTGGGGAACCCCTGAGTTTGGCCCCAAAACATTTTCTTCATAGCTATGTTGTGTAAACGAGCCCCGTTTCTCCTTTGGAGTACATGGAGCAAACAAGTGCCTCCGATGTCCATAGGGACCTGCCCTGACCCCACGTAAGTGTTCAGCCGTGAGAAGGGGTCACCACAGTGTGACTGTGGGCAGCCCTGGGCTGGGGTTTCTTGGCCAGTGGGAACTTGTATAATTCCAGTGTGCCCGTGGGACTGGGGCTTAAACTGTGCGTAGTTGTGTAAGGTCTTTTCTTCAGCAAAATGCTTATGCGACTCAGTTTGATGTTAGCTAATAACTATTGGTTTAGTCCCTTTCTTCAGAGGTTATCCTGGAAAACAGTAAGCTACCAAAAGGAGTGACAATCAGTTACAAGTCTTTCTGCAAGAATGGAGTGAATGACACACAAGAAGACGGAAGGAAGTGTTCTAACATTTCAATCGGAGACGAGGTAACTTACAACAGAAGTGCTTCTACTCAAATATAAAATTTATTTAAAATGCCCAACATTCGGGGAGGGTTTAATAGTACAGACAAAACTCCTTTTAGTGATGTGTCACTCCATTTATTTTTCTTTGCAGGTTAAATTTGAGATTAATGTAACAGCTAATGAATGTCCAAAGAAAGGACGAAATGAAACAATTAAGATTAAACCTCTGGGATTCACTGAAGAAGTGGAAATTAATCTCCAGTTCATCTGTGAATGTCAATGTCAAAGTGAAGGAGAACCTAATAGTCCAGCCTGCCACGAAGGAAATGGGACATTTGAATGTGGTGCATGCAGGTAAATAAATAAACATTTTCTGTTTTTACAAAAGACAAATGTGAGCAAGACATTTGTTTCCTTAATTAGGGTTTACTTGATTGTACTGAATTTTAGTGAAAGGTCAAGAATTACTCTTACAGACCTATTTCTTTTAGGATATTTTGACATACTGCCTTATCTCTGCAAATAATCCCTGTGCTGGAATTCATAGATCATTAAACTGGCACTATTGTACAAGTCGGAATTCTCATCTGGCCTTAAGTCAGTCCTTTAAAGGATATAGGTCTCACTGCTTTTTCCGTTTCTTTATTTAGTTTTGAGGTCCGTGTAGTGTGGCAAAATTATGGATTTATGGGACAAAACAAATGGGATTGCTTTGTGATGGTTTTTGCAAGTATTCATACTGATCTAATTCTATCCTTCTAACGTGAGGTCTGATTTCGAGAAATCCAATGGCTTGCTATGTTTGTGGTAGGAGCTCCTACCCAGATTGACACCAATTGTTTCATAGCAGGAAAGAGTAAAAAGTCATAAAAGAACCACTTTTTATTTTGGATGACATCCCAGTCTCTTCTTCCTGCTGTATTTCTAACCTTTTGCCATCTTGTTACAATGTTTCTTCTAATTGCATATATATATATACATTTTTCCGAATATGTATAATTTTTTTGTGTACTTAGGCCTTTGAAATGTCTGTTATTGCCCATCACAGGAACTAGATTACACATGTATTCCATATTGCACATTTGAAAATTAAGTAAAATGATACTGGATTTTTTGGAATTACACATAATGAAAGCAGAGCAAAATCTTACAGTTTCAGGGGAGACTGGTTGAAGATCAACCTAGTAAGTCAAGGTTTAAGCCTTTTTTTCACCACATCACCCCCCACTCCCACCCCCAAGAAACTTACAGCAAAAATTAAAACTGTTTCCTCTTGGAAATCCTTGAGACGAGAATGGTAAGGACAGAATGGAATTAAGATCTTCTCTAGGAAAACAAGACCCAGGACTTTGGAAAACAGTATTGGTTCCTGCCTAATGAACTGTAACTGAAGTAAAGTGTAGAATTCTCAGTCCTCGTGTTTTAATATGTGACTTATTAAAAATAAAGCAAAAGATACTGACTTCATTCTTAGAGGACTTTTGGTGTAGGATGGACTGCCATCTGCCTGGTAAAGTTGGTGGTGGTCGCTAACGAGGTGTTTGAAAGGCTGAGGTATGGCCCCCTAACTGCTTAGTTATTCTGTAAATTGAGGAGTTAACCCACCATGTATCCGGTATTTATGGTCCATTGCTCCATTTTGCTCAGTTTTTTATGTTCCCTTTAAATAAGGAGAATGGATTTTCCCATCTTCGTGTAGAAAGACTTCTTAAACTTGGTGTCACTTCACTGGTGTTCCCATGATTTCATGTGAGGAAGAACAGACTTGTGGGTAACAACAGCCTTTTGCTTTTGCAACAGTAGCAGTTTCCTGATGGAACCCTTGTCTCAGATTGGTGCCCCACAGCAGTTTGTCAGTCGCTGCTGGGAACAAGAACAACCTCCGTTTGTTCATCAGTACTTTACCCTTGATAATGACAAGTGCTGATCCCCGAACATCTCAGCTCAGCAGCTCTGAAGATCATCTGTTCCCCAGCCTAATTGCTGTTCATGGGAAATCTTTTCATTGAAAGATGACAGCAGCTACAGTGAACAGTCACTGTCACTTAAAATAATTCTTGTTCTGTCACATGAGGGAGAGATTAATAGTGGTTATGTGGCGATTTAGTTAGAGATGGTGACACAGTTTCTCACCTGGAATGAGTAATCAGCATAGGAGCAACTTAGTCCAGTTTGCTCCAGTGGCTTCAAGAACGGCTATGTAGATGTCAGCTGGAAATCTGATTTGAGGTTTAACTCAGAATATTATTCCTTGACAGAACAGTCACTTTTACTCATGTTCTTAGTGCTATTTTTGCAGTCTTTTTATTGTATGATGTAAGTTTATATTTTCAGTTGTGTTTTTACCTTGCAGATGTAATGAAGGACGTATTGGAAGACTATGTGAATGTAGTACAGATGAAGTAAATAGCGAGGATATGGATGCTTACTGCAGGAGGGAGAACAGTACAGAGATATGCAGTAACAATGGAGAATGCATTTGTGGACAGTGTGTATGCAAGAAAAGAGAAAACACCAATGAAGTGTATTCTGGCAAATACTGTGAATGTGATAACTTCAACTGTGACCGATCAAATGGCTTGATTTGTGGAGGTGAGAAACTACTTCAGAGTTTTTTCTGCAGGCAAAACTGGCCAGCAGTTTACAAGTCTGTCAACTCCACCCTGTAGAGTAGTGATACTTAGCTTATAGTTCATAGCTACTTGAAAACAGAGGGGTGAGAATATGCACAGGTTTAGTGGTTGAAAACGTCTATTAATAAAACAGCTGTCTGTGATCATGAACATATAATGTGTTAATACACATTTCACCTTCCTTGAATCACAGCTCCAAGAAGAATGTAAACTTGACTTCTGCTGTTTATTACAGAATTACCATCAGCTATTATAGTAAAGAGTGCTAAGACAGCTGGCCTGAGATGATAATGTTATACTGGCTCAGTGTAACCACTGCGTCAATAAAAAGAGATAATGACCTCAGCTTACTTGTAATAGTGGGTGCTTCACTTGGTGCTTGACGAGATACCAGTGAGATGCTATCTTGAGACTATTCTGAAAGGTAAGTGAAGATTAGAACATGCAAGATCCAGAAAAACACCTTAAGTGCTTGAAACAAGTCTCTGATGGGAGTTAATTCCCAAAATCAAAAGCAATTTAGAAAATGCTCCAGCAGCCAGTGTCTAAATAATTTTGCTGCGTGCGTTTTTTTCCTGTAACTTCCCTAGGTTGCTTTGCACATGGAATTACCTGGTAGGAGTGTAACTACCTCCTCAATCTTGACTGTGATACAGAAGTAAAACAGAGAAACCAGTATGCTTTAACTGAATTATGAGAATACCTCATCTGTCTGGTTTGCTCAGAATACACTATTGCTCACAGCTCCTCAAAGGATACGGGCAGTGGTGGTGTTCCAAAATATGTGGTGACAGAGAAGTATTCACTTAAACACTTTATTCTCAGTGGAGAAGGAGGAGCGTAGCCAAAGATTTTCCATTTCATCCAGATCGCCCTTCTGGAGACACAGGTATCCCCTGTGTAGGGGGTGTAAGGAGCATGAAGTTTGGTTGGGTGGGTGAGGTCAGGAGTGCAGCAGCTGCGTAGTGGTGTTCTGGAGATCCAAAGGTGTTCCGTTTTTCTGTGTTGTGAAGTCGAAGTTAGTGCATTCCTCATGTTTTTAGGTCTTGCTTTATAGATTTTACATAGTGATAGATACGAAGACCGCAGTGATCAATGCAGCTTATACACATAGAAAACTGTGAACTGAAGCAGTGTTGTAGCGCTCTCCACCCAGCAGATATGTCCATCACACTATACTGTTCTTGATCAGCTTTCCCTAGCCTTGTTACGTTGGTTGTGAAAGGAAATCCAAATGTTGGAGACTGGGAAAAGGGGACAAATACTTGCAAGTAGTTTTTCAAGCAGCTAAAACTTATTTTGTAGCTCATAATTCATCAATGTCTTCATTATCTCATCACCAGGGTTTTCTTTTCCCTGTATGTATCCTGAGAAGGTGAACATTTATTTCTTGCTGTCACAAATTTTATGCTTTTTATTAGACTTCATTTCACTGTAGTATCTTTTCAATACACAGGAAATGGTATCTGCAAATGCAGAGTGTGCGAGTGTTTCCCCAACTTCACTGGCAGCGCGTGCGATTGTTCCTTGGATACTCTTCCGTGTATGGCATCTAACGGGCAGATTTGCAATGGAAGAGGAACCTGCGAATGTGGGACCTGTAACTGTACAGATCCCAAATTCCAAGGCCCTACATGTGAGATGTGTCAGACTTGCCTTGGTGTCTGTGCAGAGCACAAGTAAGTACCTAGAAGACCAAGTCCTAGTTTCTGTGTATTGGAGTTTACGGTATTTACATGTGCAGAGTTTTTAAAATGGGGCTTTTGATACTGTGCTTTATTCTACCCTGAAGTGTAGGGACGTTGTATCGTATCATCCCTTTAGACAGTAGAAGTTGTTGGGTGAGAATCAATAATTGCAAACAAAGCATTGTTAATACAGTATTTTGATTGCTTCCAGGTAGGCTAATTATTTTTTAAATTCTTTCCCTGCCATTTTTTGTTAGGCATAGAAATGTGTACATTGTGTTAAATCAGTTTTAACCATTCAGATTGGCTTGGGCAGGTTACAGCTTTCCCCTTTTTCATGTATGATTATGAACAGCCAACCTTCTGCAGAGCTGGAGGGAACGTAGGTCTATACTGTGACAAGCTGTAAAGTCCCATCATCTTGACCTTTTGAAATGGATGTAACAAAAGTGTACCTATACTGTGCAATTTCCAGCATAGTTAAAACTTCAGCTAAGCTTTTTGCTTAATTGAGAAAGCCGAACTATCCTGACAGTCAAAAACTAAACCTAGATCTGTGTGGGCCAACAAACTTTTTATCCCTGCCTTTGGAAATCCAGGTTTTTGGAAACCAAGCATTTTATGCATGGAAACTTTGAAGTAAGTTTATGATTAGTGGCTGGGCTGATTCCTGGCTTTGTGCAGCTGACTTTAAGGTTTTCTTTCTAGTGCAGTCGTCTTAGTAGAAAAATCCTGCTCAGTCTACTTTTTTTCAGTGAGTTACTCAGAGCGATATCCTGCTGTAAAGCTTGTCACTCAGTTTGTTCTTTTTAATCTTTCTGTGTCTCAGATACTGTTTCACTGTAAATATTCTGTTCCTGTGTCGCCTTCCCTGAGAGTATTTGTTTTCCAGGTGGACATGTTGAAAAAGCTTTAGCTTTACTTCCTTTTAGAGATTTAGGTCAATCTTTTCTTTTTTTTTTTTTCTTCACCCCGCCCCACTCCTTGAAGCTTGTGGGTCTTCCAGGGGACAAAGGACTTTATTAAAGGGGGCTTCAGTTAATCACCAGACACATAAATGTTCTGACTGGTAAAAAGCCATGTCTTGCTTTATTTTTTCCTGGCCTTTAAGGCAAAAGAGTTGGTTTTGTTGGCTTTTTCCCCCACATTTTCCCCTTTACATTTCTTTAGATTAAATGCTGGAAATCTTTCATGAACGTATTAAAAAGCATTGCTTCTGATTCATGTTTCTACAGGGACTGTGTTCAGTGCAGAGCTTTTGATAAGGGAGAAAAGAAGGAAACATGTTCTCAGGAATGTATGCATTTCAATATGACACGGGTAGAAAGTCGAGACAAATTGCCACAGCCTGGACAGCCCGATCCCTTGTCTCATTGCAAAGAGAAGGATGTTGATGACTGCTGGTTCTACTTCACATATTCTGTCAACTCGAATGGTGAAGCCAATGTCCACGTGGTGGAGACCCCAGGTATGAATATGACGTTTCCTGCTCTCCCTTCATCTTTGTAGTTAATTAATGCAGTTGTGTGCTACAAAGTAGCTCTGGTTGATTTGGGTAAATTAGATGCATTCAGAAGTAGTACCTGTTCCTGAGTGAGAGTTGTAGATGTCTGGAACTTGAGTAGCTTTAGAAAAACATAAGTCTCTGTAGATTTACTTTTTTTTTTAAACCTTTAGGCTGACGGAAACAGCTTTTGGTTTTTTAAAAAAAGAAGTCAATCAGATATGTATGTTTGTTAAAGCATTTCATGTTTCCACTGGACATACTTTGCCGGCTTGTTTTACCTGTCCTGTAGCAAGTCCGAGATATCTAAATTTTGGTAATTTTTTTTGACTGGATGTCATGGTTTAACGTGGCAGCTGGCAACTGAGCACTAGACAGCCACTCACTCACCCCTCCCCTTCTCTCGCAGTGGGATGGGGGCGAGAAATGGCTGAAAGGTGGAATTCATGGGTTGAGGTAAAGACAGTTTAATAAGACAACAAAGGAAATACTACTACTACTAATAATAATCTTAATAATGAATATGCAAAACAACCTATATATAATACTATTTTCTCACTGCCCAGTGACCAATTCATAGCCAGTCCCCGAGCAGCAGTCGCAGAACCCAGAACTTGCAGATTCTGCGAATTTTGCAAAACTCCTGAAAATGACTGAACTCCCAGAAAAGTTCAGACTCCTGGACCAGAGAGTATTTGGACTGAAAGCAAAGAGAAAGAAAACGGAACATTCCTGCCAACCCCCGTCCATAAATTGAGCGTGACGTCTCTGATACGGAATATTTCCATTGTCCCGCATGGGCTGGCTGCCTGGCTGTGCTCCCTCCCAGATCCTACACACCTGCTCGCTAGCTGGATATGGGAGACTGGAGAAAGTTCTTGATTCCTTAGCAATAACTGAAAACATCAGTGTTATCAACATTCTTCTCCTACTGAATCCAAAACACAGCCGCTACTGGGAGGAAATTTAACTCTAATCCAGCTGAAACCTTGGACTTGGAGTTCTTGCATGTTTAAAAATGCAATTGCTAGTTATTTTACCCAAATACTCTAGATTAATAGCTTAAGAGGTTAACAGCATGTAGACTTTATCATCAGAATGTGAATTGTTCTATTGCTAAGACTAAACACGCATTAGAAGGATAAAAATAAGCTGGAATGTTACAGTATGTACGCATTCCAAAACCTCCATTATTTAAAAGGCAAACAGTGTTGGCATATCTCAGATACTCGGAATATTGCCTTCAGTACAAAATAAAATCTTAAAAGCATCTTGATATGCATTGCCTTCACCGTTTTGTAAAATCATGTTTCCCTCGCTTCGTTCCCTAGAATGCCCCAGCGGTCCCGACATCATTCCCATTGTAGCTGGTGTGGTTGCTGGAATTGTTCTCATTGGACTTGCATTATTATTGATTTGGAAACTACTAATGATCATTCATGACAGAAGAGAATTTGCTAAATTTGAGAAGGAGAAGATGAATGCCAAGTGGGATACGGTAAGTCAAGAAGCTTTTATCTGTATGAAAGCTACAGTAGTTGAGGAAGAATAGAAGGCTTTTCACATGCCTTTAATGTTTCAGACTGTACTCCTGCCTTTTGGCCTATGGAGGAACAGAAATATCCATACTTTAAGCCAACTTGAAAACATGTTACACGTTACCACTAGCAAAAAAAGAAAGAAAAAAAAAAAAAAACAATAACAAAAAACGCCAAACCTCTTTGAGAAGTAAATCTTGGGTTAGAAAGGCAAGTAGTAACTTCAGTTGAAATAAAATTTCAGAGAGAAAATGTGATGGTGACAGAACAGTTCAGCTTTGCAGTTCTACCACACTTTACAGCATATTATTAAAATGTTTATTAGAAGATAAGAGTCACTTTTGTATAAAATTAAGAAGAAAATTTTATGTGTGCGAAAGAGAGCTTGTAAATACTCGTACAGGTTTAGTTGGGAGATTTCAATAACTGGTCTCAAAATCGTGGCCAGTACTGGTTTGTTAAAATCTTCCCAGCCCCCTGTCAACAGAAAGTATGCAAGAAAAACAAGCCTATGGCTTACATAGGCTATCGGGTCGCTGCCTCTGGGAAACTTTAGGAATCTGCTAATCAAAAACCATTCACTACAGTTCTGTAGAAGTCAACACCCATGTATACTTGATAAGAAAACACTTTAAAAAAAATCTCCTAGGAAGTCTTCTGCTTTTATTTAAGAAAATTAATTAATTCTATGCTGGAAAAAAAAGATGGCTAGTACTTTTTATATAGCGTGATATATATTTTTGGGATGATAGTTGAGAATGTTAGTTTTCTTTTTTTCCCTGTTGAATTATTCGACATTGACCATTTCTTTTACTTCAGCAAGAAAATCCAATATACAAGAGCCCTATTAACAATTTCAAGAATCCAAACTATGGACGTAAAGCTGGTCTCTAAGTCTCAGTTTGTATCTTCTTTCATTTTCTTTCCTTTGTTTTTTCCCCTTTGCATGTCACTTCAAACTCACTGTGTGTCACAGTCAGTTAATCACAGTTTGAGTCTTGCTCGGTTTGTCTCTGCTGCTTTGATTCTGGGGTTTTAAAGAATGCAGCTTGAATAATTTTAACTTGTTTTGACAGCAAGATTGCTTACTTACTAATACCACCAGTACTGGCTTAAACTATTCTACAAGTGATTTTTTCTTTTCTTGTTCTTCTTCTTTCTCTGGATAAATGTGTGGATATGTAATAGAAAAGCTGCTAGGGCTGAAGAAGCCCTTTGGATTGTGGAGAGACACAGCATTCTGGGGGGGTTTGTCTTCTGTTTCCTCAAATCAGCAGTCAGTTTGCTTAAAGTTGATGTGTTTGCAAAAGCTAGTTTAGATACTCCTCAGATATCCAAGCCTATAAATATCACTGTTTTTATTGGAATACCTCTGGGAACATTCAGAGTAGCTGTACAGATTTTTCTTCTTTTAACTGCTTTGGCTTATTTAACCTAGTATAGAACTAGCCTGTGTTTAAAATGTGAAATACATATACTCTGCTGATTTTATAATTAAATATGCATCTTATTTTTTTCTATCCTAATTTCTATTGAAACTGGCAATATCACAGTCCTTGTAGCCCAGCCAGCTTAGGGACCTTCATAGAAAAAAGCATAATTATGAGAGGAGAAAAATGTTCGTGTCCCCTCTAGATGCATTTTCCCCCAGTTTCTTAGTCCCTCCTGAACTCTGCCTGAACACCTCATTTCTGTTTGGAAATGCTGACTTCAGTTCTCTTCACACCCCGCACGCAAGGAGAAATACAGTTTCCAGAAGAGCCAGTCAGTAAACCAGAAGTGATGGATAGATACCTTCTGCAGACTTTGAGGTTGCAGTTTTTTGAATGCATTAGGTGTTCTCCTCCTTCCCCGGGAGCCCCAGCTGCTCTCCGAGGAGTGTGGAGAGATGAGAAGTGCAGAGATCAGGTTAGAAGGAGGGGAACGAGGAAGTTGGAAATGCAGCACATCCCTTTAAATATCCAAGGGCTTTTTTTCAGGAGCCAGTGGAAGGGAAGGATCTGTGTCTCTAATTTTATTCTGTCTGCTGTCTCCCTTTTTCAGGGTTGCGCTCAAAAGATTTTATAAAGGAAAAATGAGGGGAGAAACCAGGAATCAAGAGTATTTAAGCTCTTATCTGTGCTCACTGTGGCAACAATTCCAAATACTTTGTCTAGCATTCTGAGCCCTTCCTTGAGGAAATATATTTTCCTTTTCTCTTTGCAATCATTTCACTTTCCAGTGTGTCCAAAATTGATTGTAAAAATGTTCATTCTGCTTGCCACACCGACCGCATTCACCTCCTTTCCATTTTTCTTCAGAGTCATTTATTCTGGGGAGGAAGTGGAGTTCTCGTTCCTTTCTAACATTTCACGTCATCCATCTGGTGGAGTCTCTGTTGCCTTCTCTTCTGCTGTTCACTTAATTGTGTACTTTCTGTTGCATGCGGGACAAGCATCTAACAAACCATACGGTCTGCAACTGCTATGCTGTGCTCTCGTGCTCTGCCCTGTGACTCTTCCGGGATCTAATGTCCTTGGTGCTGCCATTTCTCCTCAAAGTGTCCTTCTGGCAGACAGCTTTCCTCTGGTGTAAATGGAGGGGTTGACTTCTGCCTTTTTTTTCACTCGCTGCAAAGATTAGAAGTATGGAAGAGTGTGGTTTTGTAAATGTGACTTTATTGGATTTGGTATGCATAGAAATATCAGAACTTTGGAGAGAGTGGGAGGTGGATTTAGCTTTACTGGCCACCGAAAAGGAGATCAGTATTGGCAGAATAGATGACCCACAGAAGCTAAAAGAAGAAATTCCTCCTTTCCCCTGTAATGAAGATTTTCTGGGGTTTTTAGACAGTTGAAGTAGCCTTTCCTTTTGATGAAAAAAGAGTTTTTTGTATTGCTGAGGCAAGAAAGTAATCTAAAATCACATTACAAGAAAATTACTTTGCAGTTGGTTCCCTCCAGGTGTATACGTACACCACAAAATTAGCTGGGTGCAGTTCGTGTGACCCTTCCCGCTCTCCCACAGCCGTCTCGCAGACACGTGGGCTCGGTCCTGCCGCAAGCCAACTGCAGTGGCACGCAGCTTGCCGTGGGCCGGGGGCTCCACCGGCCGTGGTCCGTGGCGAATGCATGGTCCCCGCAGCCCATGCTGGAGGCGGTGGGTTGCACTGAGCTCAGCTGGTCCTTGGCCTGCAGTGCAGCCACTTTCCTGGTGTCCTCAGCTGTTTTCCTTGCTGTCCTCAGCAAGTTTGCTGATGACACCAAACTGGGAGGTGTGGTGGATACACCAGCAGACTGTGCTGCCATTCAGTGTGACCTGGACGGGCTGGAAAGTTGGGCAGAGGGGAACCTGATGAGGTTCAACAAAGGCAAACGCAGGGTCCTGCACCTGGGGAGGAACAACCCCATGCATCAGTACAGGCTTGGGGCAGACTTGCTGGAGAGCAGCTCTGCGGAGAGGGACCTGGGTGTCCTGGTGGACGACAGGTTGACCATGAGCCAGCAGTGTGCCCTGGCTGCCAAGAAGGCCAATGGCATTCTGGGATGCATCAAGAGGAGTGT
>Ga0065711_1029694_pt1 | contig 35182 bp, 20 predicted proteins | sample Hoacrofraction12_FD_59098 | JGI IMG/M metagenome (GOLD analysis project Ga0065711, IMG submission 59098) | Hoatzin crop microbial communities from Cojedes, Venezuela - Epithelial fraction 12 v2 (version 2) | ecosystem: Host-associated > Birds > Digestive system > Esophagus > Crop | place... | reverse complement strand
GGGAGGTGATGTGGAACAGACCTGTCACAGTGAGATTCGAGTGTAAGAATACGTCGTCTAAAAAACTTAAGATAAAGAAGGTAAAACCTGACTGCGGATGTACTACCGTTGATTTTCCGAAGGAAGTGCCGGGGGGAGAGACCTTCTTCATCACCGCCGTTTACGACGCGCAGACACTGGGCCATTTCTACCGTCAGGTGGAAGTGACAAGCAATGCGACGCAGAAACCGATATACCTCGCTATGTCGGGAGTTGTTTCCGCTACAGTGAAGGATTACTCCAGCACTTTCCCCGTGCAGATGGGACCTATCCGTCTCAATCGCAGCGAAATAGTTTTCGATGATGTCAACAGCGGAGATGTGCTTTCGCAGGAGATCGAGATTATCAATACGAGCAGGAAGACTTACACTCCGACAGTGATGCATCTTCCGTCGTATCTGTCTGCGAGATACGTGCCGGAAAAACTGGGACCCGAGCAGACGGGTGTCGTTTATATCACTCTCGATAGCAAGAAACTGCGCGACTACGGACTTACCCAGACCAATGTCTACATGGCTCGCTTCCCGGGCGACAAGGTTAGCGAGGAGACGTCAATCAATGTGTCGGCTATCCTGCTGCCCGATTTCAAACATCAGGACCAGGGTGACCAGATCTTCCCTCCAAAGATGCAGATGACGGCTGATTCGGTATTCCTCGGCGAGTTCGGAAAGAAATCAAAACTATCCCAGACGATAGAGATTACCAATACCGGAAAGAAAACTCTTAATATAACCTCCCTGCAGATGTTTACCCTCGGACTGAAGGTGGCTCTGAGCAAGAGTAATATCGAACCGGGTGAGACGGCGAAACTTAAGATCACCGGAGAGCGCGACCAGCTGAAAAAAGAGCGTCGCGCGCCTCGTGTGCTTATGATAACCAACGATCCGGAGAGGGCGAAGGTGATTATCCCTGTTTATTACAAGTAAGATATGATACAGATAGAGATTGACAACGGCAGCGGATTCTGTTTCGGGGTGACCACTGCTATCGAGAAGGCGGAAGAAGAACTCCAGAAAGGAGGCACTCTGTACTGCCTCGGTGATATCGTGCACAATTCGATGGAGTGCGAACGGTTGTCGAAACTGGGCTTGCAGACTATCAATCATGAGGAGATGGGGGAACTGCATGACGCCAAGGTGCTGCTCAGAGCTCACGGCGAACCTCCGTCGACATACGAGACGGCGAAAAGAAACAATATCGAAATTATCGATGCTACATGTCCTGTGGTGCTGCAATTGCAGAGAAGGATAAAACGCCAGTTTACCGACAATCCTGATGCCCAGATCGTCATTTTCGGGAAAAACGGACATGCCGAAGTGCTCGGCTTGGTCGGGCAGACGGGAGGAAAGGCTATCGTGATACAAAACTTCGAGGAGGTGAAGACTCTCGACTTCAACAAGGATATCTATCTCTATTCACAAACGACAAAATCGCTTGACGAATTTCATCGTATCATAGACTATATCCAGGAACATATATCTTCCGGTTGTACCTTCCGCAGTTTCGATACAATCTGCCGCCAGGTGGCCAACCGCATGCCTAATATCAGCAGTTTCGCCACCAAGCACGACCTGATTCTTTTCGTGTGCGGGAGGAAGAGCAGCAACGGTCATGTGCTTTTTGAGGAATGCCGGAGGGTGAATCCCAACTCCCATCTCATCGAAGGACCGGGAGAGATCGACATGCAATGGCTCGAGGGTATATCCACCGTAGGTATCTGCGGGGCGACAAGCACTCCGAAATGGCTGATGGAAGAATGCCGTGATTATATCCTCGACAGAAAAGGATAGTCACGCGAGCATCCGGCTTACATATTCCCTTACCTGTTTGCGGGCGAAATAAAGCCTGTTCTCCGTTGTCTTGTACTTCAGTTCCAGTTCGTCGGATATTTCAGCGACCTGTTTTTCTTCGTATACATTCAGTCTGTATACCGTTGCGAGATTCTCGTCAAGTCTGGAGATGCCTTTCTCCAAAACGTTCTGTATCTCATGCACTGCACAGACTGATTCCGAGCATTCGTCTTTGTCGTTGTATCTTATATATTCGGCATGCTCCCGTACGTAATGCTGATGGCGCCATCTGTCCATCAGCATATTACGTATGGTGCGGTGTATGAGGGCCGGCAGCAGTTTCGGCATCAGTCTTTCTTTCATCGACATTATGCGGAGGAAGGCATTCTGCACGATGTCCTTGGCCTCGTCGATGTCTTTTATCTGACAACCGATCTGGCTTACGATAGTATCGAAATTGGCATCGTAGTACGAGCCGATTGCGTCGAAATCCTCTTTACACCTCATGATTTACTTGATTTTAACGTTGATAGTCTTCATTTCGGGATCGCTGGAATACAAGCCTGTCTCGATCTTGAACTTGCCTGTTTTCACCCTCATGGCGTTGGTGGATGCATCCCACCACTCGAAACTGTTGCGGCCGAGGGCGATATCCACTGTCTTTGTCTCACCCTTGGCGAGATTCACTCTCTTGTATGCACGGAGTGTCCTTATCGGACCTTCGGTATCGTCGGGCTTGCTGATATATACCTGGATTACCGCGGAACCGTCGCGGTCGCCGGTGTTGCTTACTTCAACAGCCAGACTGCCGTTCTTCTTGTCATACTTAGTCTTGCCGATGCTGTAAGAACTATAGTCGAGGCCCCATCCGAAGGGGAAGAGTGGTTCACCTTTGAAATAACGGTATGTGCGGTTGGTCATCGTATAATCGAGGAAGTCGGGCAGATCGTTGTCGCTTTTGTAGAATGTTATAGGTAGATGTCCCGACGGATTGACCTTGCCGAAGAGCACTTCCGCAACAGCCTGTCCTCCCGACTCTCCGGGATACCATGCCTGAACGATAGCCTCCGCATTCTCGGTCTCAGGAGTGAGAGCCATGGCACCTCCCGAACAGTTGATCATCACGATTCTGCTTCCTGCCTCTTTCAGTTTCTTTATGATGTTGCGCTGTGATTCCGGCAGTTCGATGCTGGTACGGTCGCCTCCCTTGAATCCCGGATCGCTCACTTTCATCTCTTCACCCTCGAGACGCGGGGAGATACCTCCGGCGAAGATCACGATGTCGGCATTCTTGGCGGCATTTATTATCTCGTCATCATTAAGTTTCAGTTTCGCTCCGAGGTCGAACTGCATCACGGCCATAGCTGTCGTCTGTGCGTAGTCGATCTGTATCTTGTATTCCTTGCCGGCCTCTACCTTGCGTGATGCCGCAGCCTTCTGCACATTCTCGCGGCCTTTCCACTTGTTGATGATGGTGTCGCCGTTGAATACGAGTCGGAGCATGTCGTCGAAACTGGTGCTGAATTCTATCGTCTCCGAACGGGTGGGGCGGAAGATAGCCTCATATCTGGCGGAGAAATTCTCGAGGTTGACACCAGGGCAGAATACCGTAAAACCGCCGTTGCTGAGGTTGATGGGGGCTGTCATGATAGCCACTGCCGCCGTATCGCCCTGCAGGTTGATATTGTTCCAATATGTGGCTTTCATGCCTCTCTTGCCGTCTTCTGTGTAGAGATCGTTGAAACGGCTTTCTATCACCTCGTTTTTGGTATATCCGCAACCGGGCACATATTTGACGTTCTTGCCAAACATCTTCAATCCTTGCAGGATGGATACCGATGAAGTTGGAATGCCGTTGTAGTTACCCCAGAGCATCAGCGAGTCGTTGGCGTTAGGACCGATAACCACAATGTTGGCATCTTCCTTCAGCGGAAGGATATCGTTTTTGTTCTGGAGCAGAGTGATACATTCTCTTGCCATATCGAGAGCCAGTTGTTTGTGCTCTTTTGATGCGATGATGCTGGCAGGCAGCTTCGTCCAGTTTACCATCTCCTCGGGATCGAAGTCTCCGAGTTCGATTCTGAATTTGAGCAGTCGTTTCACGCTGACGTCGATGTCGGCCTCGCTAATCTCACCGCGTTTTACGGCCTCTGTCAGCTGTGCGTAGTTTCCGCCGCACTCCACGTCAGTACCGGTGAGCACTGCCTTGGCAGCAGCACTGGCGGCATCTTTGGATACCTCGTGACGACCCTTGATCCAGAAATCGTTGATGGCACCGCAGTCACTGACGACCATCCCCTTGAATCCGAGGTCGCTGCGCAGTATCTGCTGCAGATATCTGTTGTTGCCGCAGCATGGCTGTCCGTCGATTCTCTGATAAGCGCACATCACCTCTGCCACGTCACCCTCCTGGATGAGGGCCTTGAATGCGGGGATGTATGTCTCCCAGAGATCGCGTTCGGGCAGATTCTCTATGTTGAAGGAGTGACGGTTCCACTCCGGTCCGCTATGTACGGCGAAGTGCTTGGCGCAGGCCAGAGTCTTGTAATACTTGCTGTCTTTCGGGCCCTGGAGTCCTCTTACAACCGCCAGTCCCATCTCTGTCGTCAGATAAGGATCCTCGCCGTAGGTTTCCTGTCCGCGTCCCCAGCGTGGGTCTCTGAAGATATTTATATTAGGTGTCCATACCGACAAGCCCTGATATCTTTTTATCACGCCGCTCTTCTTGGCGATATTACCTTTCACTCTCAGCTCGTCGCCGACAGCGTCAAAACATTTCCCGAGCAGTGCCTCGTCCCACGATGCAGCCATTGCCATAGTGATGGGGAATACTGTGGCATATCCGTTTCTTGCCGCACCGTGAAGACCTTCGCTCCACCATTCGAAAGGAGGGATGGCCAGACGGTCGATCTTTCTCGAACCGTTCATCATCAGCCATGTCTTCTCTTCCAGTGTCAGTCTGGAACACAGGTCTGCGGCTCTCTCCTCTGATGTAAGACTCGTATCGAGGTAGGGTAGCTTCTGGGCGTTGGCGCTTACGGTGCATGCCATTGCCACTGCGATAAAAAAAGCTTTCTTTGCCATGTTTGAAATTTTGTAAGGTTGTTCTAATATTTTTTCTTGCCGCAAATTTACAAAAAAATGCGTAAAGTCGGTGTGCATTTTTTATCAAAGATTGCAGACAAACGGATTTTTCCACATAAATCGGTAAAAATTCCACCTAATCGGTGAAAGTGAAACAGTAATCTTGAACGTATTATATTAAAACAATGTCTAAAAAATATTATAATTATGGTTTCAAATGAAAAGGGTAGCCGCGGCTACCTAATCTCGATTGTTATGGTTGCCGTACTCGGAGGCTTGCTCTTCGGATACGACACGGCGGTTATCTCAGGAGCTGAGAAAGGACTGCAGGCATTCTTTATGGGTGCCAGTGATTTTACTTATACCGACGGGTATCACGGTTTCACCTGCGCGTCGGCTCTTATCGGTTGCATCATCGGTAGCGCTATCTCCGGATATCTCGCATCCAACTGGGGCCGCAAGCGTTCTCTGATCTTCGCCGGCGTGATGTTCTTCATCTCGGCTTTGGGAAGCATGGAGCCCGAATTTATGTTCTTCAATCATGGCGAGCCGACGTTCTCGCTGCTTATCATGTTTAATATCTACCGTGTCATCGGTGGTATCGGTGTCGGTCTTGCTTCGGCGATATGTCCTATGTATATCGGTGAGGTGGCTCCGTCGAATATCCGCGGTATGCTGGTGTCATGGAACCAGTTCGCCATCATCTTCGGCCAGCTCGTGGTATATTTTGTCAACTTCCTGATTCTCGGCGATCATACCAACCCAATCATCGAACACATCGGTGAGGGCGTGAATGCCATTGCTCCGGGCAGCGACCCCTGGACGATATCCACCGGATGGAGGTATATGTTCGGATCGGAGGCTATCCCCGCCGGTTTGTTCGCCATCCTTATCTGCTTCGTTCCCGAGACTCCGCGTTATCTCGTGATGATTGGCAAGGACCAGCAGGCTCTCGGTATTCTGCAGAAGATCAACGGTGCCGTGAAGGGCAGCGAGATACTCTCCGATATCAAGAATACTATTACCGAGAAGACAGAGAAACTGTTCACTTACGGCACTCTCGTCATCTTCGTGGGTATCATGCTGAGTGTGTTCCAGCAGGCTGTCGGTATCAATGCCGTGCTTTATTATGCTCCCCGAATCTTCGGCGATATGGGTATGACCAACCCGATGGTGAATACCGTTATTATGGGAGTCGTGAATATCACGTTCACTCTCGTGGCTGTATTTACCGTGGAGAAGCTTGGCCGCAAGCCGCTTCTTATCTGTGGTTCTATCGGCATGGCTATCGGAGCCTTCGGCGTGGCTCTCACCTTCGGCAATCCGTCTCTTAGCATGGTATGCATGATGTCGATAATGGTTTACAGCGCTTCGTTCATGTTCTCATGGGGTCCTATCTGCTGGGTGCTCATCGCAGAGATCTTCCCCAATACCATCCGCGGTCAGGCTGTAGCTATCGCAGTGGCATTCCAGTGGATATTCAACTGGATCGTAAGTTCTTCATTCGTGCCGATGTTCAATATGCATCTGCAGCCGGGCGATGACTTCGGCCACTGGTTTACTTACGGACTCTACGGATGTATCTGTGTCATCGCGGCTCTGTTTGTCTGGAAGCTCGTTCCCGAGACCAAGGGCAAGACTCTCGAGGATATGAGCAAACTCTGGAAGAAGGAATAATCCTTTGCAGATATAATAAAAAAGGTCTCCGGCGATATGATTCGTTCCGGAGATCTTTTTTTTTATGTTTGTTCTTGATCTTGTCTGTTTATTTGTGGGAATGAAGATTTGTCCTTACATGCCCGTTCCCGGCGAGGATGGTGCAGATATCATTGACGTCGGTAAGTTCGATATCCTCACTTTTCAGCAGATTACCGTCTTCGTATATCTTGTAGTTGAAACTGTATTTGTAATTACCGTTGGTGGCGAAAGTGGTGACGGTGATGTAAGTGGCATAACTGTTGTCTTCCGTGACGATAGTGTAGGGCTTTGCCGATACGGGGCTCAGGGCGTCGAAATTGATAGCCATGGGGTAGTCGAGCGTTCTCTCCTTCTCATCGTAGAGCAGGGCGTCGCGGCTGATGGTGGCACCCGAATCGATCTTCGCAGCCGTTACGGTAAGCACTCCGTCGGCTTTCTTCCAGTCGCCTAAGAAGCGGATCACGGTCTTGTAAGTATGCTTGGAATTTTCGGGCTTGCAGATATCCCCAGCCTCGATGGTGTCATCGAAGACGCTGCAGTCTTTGCTGCACCCGCCGCAGACAACCGATGCCGCGAGCAGTATTGCCGGTATGAGATATCCAGTCCTTTTCATCATTAGCACTTTCGTATTTATCGCGACAAATATAGCGAATATTTTTCATATCCGCTATATTTTTATTGTTAAAATTGCAAATTTTGCTGAAAAAGTGTCCTTTTTTGTCTATTTTAATCTCTTCATCCACTTGTTTCCGCTTACGATATACATTCCCCGGGGCAGTCTGTCGATGTCGGACGCATTGCCGAGGCAAGTTCCCGATAGAGAGTATATCCTGTCGTTTTTGCTGTTATTACAGACAGTGATTCCGCGTATTCCGGCAGGGACACTCTTATAGGTGGTCTTCACCGTGGCTCCTTCTGTCGTTATCTGATCCGTAAGACGGATATCGGCCGAACTGGCACCGAGGTAGATATCCACTGTTCCGTCCTCCACGTCGAAAGTGGCGTTTTCGGTGTTGTAATATGACAGTTGGTCGTGACGGAATACGATCTCCACCGTCTTCGACTCACCGGCCTTGAGCTCCACTCTCGCAAAACCGATCAGCTGTTTCTGCGGACGTTCGATCGATGACTGGCAGTGAGCATACAACTGCACTATCTCCGCTCCGTCTCTGTCACCGGTATTCTTTATCGTGGCGGTGACTCTGACGCTGTCGCCGGCTGACAGAGAATGTTTGTCAAGCGACAGGTCGCTGTATTCGAAGGTGGTATAACTCATTCCGAATCCGAAGGGGTAGAGGGGTGTCTTGTTGTGATACATATAAGTATAGTGATTCTTCCTGATGTCATACTGTAACATATCCGACGGCAGGTCGCTCAGTGAGTTATACCATGTCGAAGTGATCTTTCCCGACGGATTGTAGTCGCCGTAGAGCACGTCGGCGATAGCCACGCCCTGAGCCTGACCGTCATACCACGCTTCCACGATGGCAGGGATGTTCTTCTGAGCCCAGTTAATGGTGAGTGAGGAGCACGACTGCAACAGCAGGACGACATTCGGATTGGCGGCATACACTGCCTCGAGGAGTTTCTCCTGCGCTCCGGGGAGGTCGAGCTTCTTCCTGTCGCTTCCCTCGTCGGAGGTGTCCATGTTGGTTCCCGCTGCGAAAACCACGACATCAGCCTTCTTGGCTATCTCCACGGCCTTGTCGATATTGATGTCGTCATTATCGTTCACAGCACAACCGATATGATAGTACACCGGTCCTTCTTCTTCGAGAGGGTTATATCCGTCGGCATTGTAGAATCTGAACCAGTCGACATTGGCGCAATAAGTGTCGCCTCCGACAAACTGGGTATATACCTTGTGCACACCCCTGAATACAGTCGGGTCTACCGATACCGTCGTCGTGGTGTATGTGCTCCAGTTGCCCGTCGGCTTGCATACCACCGTACATGCCGGATCACCGTTCATATTGTCGAGATAGAACTTTATCGTCGTCGATTTGGAATTTTTCGCGCCGTGATTCACGTCGAGAGTGGTGCGGCCGTTACCGAAATCGACACTTTCGAAGGCTACCCAGTCGCCGGAATAGATATATCCCAGATTGCCGGACGAGCCGTTGAACTCATGTGCTATGCGGCGGTTTGTCGACTTGGTGCTGTGCTCGGTGCAGTCCTCAAACTGTATCGTGCCGTTGTCGAAACTGACGCCCAGTTTGGCTGCGATTCCTTCGAGGGGCGTCGACACGTCCGACGGCGATCCCGAATAACCACCCAGGCTGACGGTATTGCCGAGGGGGCCGATTACCGCCACGGTCTTGTCCTTGCTCAGGGGAAGGAAGTTGTTGTCGTTCTTCAGCAATACGATACACTCGCGGGCAGCTTTCAGTGCGAGGGCCTTGTGAGCGTCGCAGTTGAGCACGTCGTCGGAGATATTCCTCCACGACACATCCGCGGCGTTGTCAAACTCCCCGACGGAGAACCGCGCCTCGAAGATACGGGTGAGAGCCGTGTCGAGGGCTGCCTCGGTGAGATATCCTTTCTCGATAGCCTCCTTGCAATATCCCTGGAACACGTCGCCGCAGTTGAGGTCTTCGCCGTTGCTCATTGCCACTCCCGCAGCCTCGGCGGCGGTGGATACATACTTGTGATTGGCGTAGATGTCGTGTATCGCCTCGCAGTCGGAGGTGACGAAACCGTTGAATCCCCATTCCGTGCGGAGGATGTCGATGAGCAGCTCGTGATTAGCGCAACAGGGTGTCTCGTTGAGTTCGTTGTATGCACTCATCACCGATCTCACGTTGGCGTCTTTCACTGCCATCTCGAAGGCCGGCAGATAATATTCTCGGAGATTTCTCTCGTCCATATTCGACGATGTGTTGTGGCGCCCTTTCTCGTAGTTGTTAGCTGCGAAGTGCTTTGCCGTGGCGATGGTCTTGTAATACTTCGAGCCGCTGCCCTGCATGCCCTTGATATACTGTACGGCGAGCTTGCCGGTGAGGAAGGGATCTTCACCGTAGTTCTCTTCGTCGCGTCCCCATCTCGGATCACGGCTCATATTGATGGTGGGGCACCAGTAGGTCATTCCCTTGCCGGTGGTGTTGTTGTATACTCTCGCTTCGTCGGATGTGGCCGTGGCGCAGTCGTAGATGAGCTGCAGGTCCCAGCTGCTCGACATGGCTTTCGACGACGGGAAAGAGGTTGCCAGTCCTGATCTCGCCACTCCGTGAAGGGCTTCGTTCCAGTAGTTGTATTTCACGATTCCCAACCGGGATATCGCGGGTGACTGATGGCCCACCTGGCTGATTTTCTCCTCCAGCGTCATCCTCGACACCAGATCTTTGGCTCTTTCGTAAAAGCTGAGTGACTTGTCCTGATAAGGATAGGTCTGCGCCGTTGATGCCGATACCGTCATCAAACTTAACACGGCTGATAGTAATACTGTTTTCTTCATAAGTTTTATTTGTCTGATTCTGCCGCAAAGTTATATCATTATCTTCTCAGGGAGGTGGATTTTTTGTTGTTTCGTTCCCGTTCCGTCAATTTTTACACATAAAAAAGATGAAAAATACCTTTCTGCGGACTAAAAAAGGAATTATATGCTTGGAGAGTATCGTTTTATTCGCTATCTTTGCAGTGCAAACCAAAAAGATATCAAACATGCGCAGACTAATTATCATTTCGCTTGTCGCTTTCTTCGGGCAGGCGTCTTTCGCCCAGATAAACGACTCCAATACTCCTTTGCATCTGATGAAGCCCGACTACAAGAGCGGCTACGGCGTATCGACCGTCGAAGGGGTGAAGACGGTGATGGACAGGGTTCTTAACTATATCTCCGCAGTCACTCCTCCCGAGATCGAGAACGCCAAGACGGGAAAGACGGTGACTGATTACAGTAAGATCGACGCCGACTGCCGGCTCAAACCGGGCGACTTCCGTCTTACGAGCTATGAATGGGGCGTCACGTATTCGGCGGTGCTGGCGGCATATCAGGCTACTGGCGACAAGGCTTATCTCGACTATGTTTATCAGCGCTTCAAACTGCTGTCTGACGTATATCCTTATTTCTACGATCTGCATCGTTCGGGGAAGAAGTTTGATGTCAACATGCGGATGGTTGTCGATCCTCACGCCCTTGATGATTCTGGTGCCATGTGTGCGGCGATGATCAAGGCGTCGCTAGCAGACAAGGATATCAGCCGGCAGGGTATCGACCTGTCTAAGATGATAAAGACCTATTCGGGATTTATCCTCAACAAACAATACAGGCTCTCCGACGGCACTTTCGCCCGTATCCGTCCGTATAGGAATTCCGTGTGGCTCGACGATATGTTCATGGGAATCCCGACCGTGGCATTTATGGGCAGGTATACCGGCGAGACGAAATATTTCGACGAGGCGGTAAAACAGATCCGTCAGTTCCGGCAGCGTATGTTCGTGCCTGAGAAGGGTCTCTTTCGACACGGATGGGTGGAGGCTATGGAGGAGCATCCTGCCTTCCACTGGGGAAGGGCCAACGGATGGGCTATCCTCACGATGTGCGAGGTGCTCGACGCTCTGCCTGATGACTATGCCGGACGCGATGAGGTGCTCTCGCTGCTCCGCGACCATATCAGGGGGCTCGCTGCTCTGCAGGATTACGACGGATACTGGCATCAGCTGCTCGACAGGAATAATACTTATCCCGAGGCGTCGGCTACGGCGATATATACTTACTGCATTGCCCATGCCATAAACAAGGGATGGATCGATGCCAAGGTATACGGACCGATAGTGCAGTTGGCATGGCATGCCGTGGAGTCGTCGGTGAATGACAAGGGACAGGTGGAGAAAGTGTGCGTCGGAACGGGGATGGGATTCGACAGCTCTTTCTATCAGTATCGTCCGACTCACGTGATGGCTGCTCATGGCTACGGACCGGTGATATGGGCCGGAAGTGAGATGATAAAACTGCTCCGCCAGCAGCATCCCAAGATGAATGATAGTGCTGTGCTCTTTTATCAGAATGAGATAAAGGGGAACAGCCCGATATTCAGCGAATAGAAATTTCGTAGCAAGAAGAGAGCTGAAGGCAGAGTCCAAGCGGTGAGGCGCAGCCTTCCGGTGGGGGAGAGCTATCCTTAGGTTCTCGCTCCCACTGTTTCTGGCTGTGTACTTGGATCCACGCCCCCTCCGGAATTGGTAGGGACTTGGTACTTGGATCCACGCCCACTGTATCTGGCTGTGTACTTGGATCCACGCCCCCACTGTTTCTGGCTGTGTACTTGGATCCACGCCCCCTCCGGAAAAGCTTCGCTTTTCCTCCACCCCCTCGCCAGCGAGGGGGAGAGGCTGCGCCAGCGAGGGTGGAGAGGCTGCGCCAGCGAGGGGGAAGAAAAAAAGAGGGAACCTGCATGGGTTCCCTCTTTCCTATATTCATTACTTAAATTTCTTACTTAGCGATAAACTTCTTTCCGTTCTGGATGAAGATACCCTTTTCTGCCTTAGAAACCTTCTGGCCGGCGAGGTTATACAGACCGGTGCTCTTTGTTGCTGCATTCTTCTCGATGAAGTTGATGCCGGCAGCCTGTGCGTCAGCCAGAGTAGCGTCACCCTGGAGAACATATATCTTGTTTTCGCCTGTTACGCCCTTACCTGAGATCGTAGCCACAGCCCAACGGCCTGTTACGCCTTCGCCAAGAGCTGAACACTGAGGCTTCAGGAAGTTCATACCGTAGAAGTTCGTCTCCATATTAGAATAGTAGCTGTTGTCGATAGCCCAGTCGACCCATGTGTCATCACCGTCGCTTGTCTCAACCTCGACGCTGTAGTTAGCATTGTCGTCGCTGTCGAAGAATGGGATAGCGGTACCTACCATGGCGAAGCCCATGTCCCAGTCACTTCCAGACTCCTGTCCGTCGGTGGTAACGGTCTGACCGTCAGCGCTGACACGGAGAACGTTGAACTTAACATCTTCGGGCTGGTTGCTGAAGTACAGGTCGGGAACGCTTACTGCGTCATACATACCGGTGAAACCGAGTGACATGGCGACTGTTGACTTATATCTGAATGATGTATAATCAGTCTCGTCCTTCGGATTGTATAAGAAGTTGCGGGCGGGAACGATAGTGTTGTCATAGTTCTCGTCAACGAGCAGACCTGATGCGCTGAAGTCGATATTCTTGTCGAATCCTGTGAGAACGACGCAGAACTTATCCGTCAGAACGATAGGCTCAACAGCTTCTGTTCCGAATGCATCCTTCGAACGCTTTGTGAAGATGATGGTTCCGTTATAGACAGTCTTGCTGTTTCTGGTAGAGGTAGACTTGAAGTCGAGAGTGTCGGCAGCTGTAGCATACAGCACGTCGATGATGTTGGAACCGTGAGTCTTGCCGTTCTCTGCAACATCGTAGATGTAGCACTTCAGAGTGTCGCCTTCAGCAATAGGAGTGCCTGTGATAGACAGACCGTCAACGAAGAAGTTCTCTACATACAGCGGAGACATCGGTTTGTCGAATACCTGCTCGCAAGCGTAGCATACGTATGTGGTATCAGCATTGTAGGTAAGAGTACCTGTACCGAACATATTGTCGTTGTCGAGTAATCCCCAGCCGTATGTGATACCGTAAACCTGTCCGTCTTCCACCTGTCCTGCGTGGTCGTCAGCTACTTTGTGAGTGCTGATAGAGTCGGTACAGAGAAATCCGCTGTAAGCCATTCTACCGTAGTAGAGCTTGTAGAGGTTGTTCTCGCCGATAGCGAAAGAGTCGGCAGCATTCACGAGGGTAGGAGTGGCATACTTCTCCATCGGAGCCTGTGTCCATACGAGGCTGCCGTCAGTAGCATATTCAGAGATATCAAAGCTCTGTGCGAGGCTGTTGTCGGAGTTGTAGTAGTTGATATGCCATGCACCGGTGGTCTCAGTGCTCTGATTCTCGAATGTCACCTCTGTGAAAGGAGCGATATCAATCATCGTCTGATAGTATCCGTAGCCTTCCAGGCTGAAGCTCTTGTAGTAAGCTCCCTCGGGGCGCTTGTAGAAAGTACCAGTGGCGGCAGTCTTCTTCATCTGGGCCTGTGCAGGGTTGTGCAAGGTCAGTCTTACTGTATTGTTCACTGGCAAAACGTTCTTCACCATCTCCGGCTTCCTGTTCTGTGCAGAAGCCGCTACCGCGAATGCTAACGCGGCGGTTAAAAGTAATGACTTTTTCATAATTAATCGTATTTAATTAATAATATGTATTTTAATTTCTGTTAGCCACGAACCAGATATTGCTGTTGTCAGCCCTGGTGAGTTTCATTGTCGAGAGGTTGAACTTCGTCGTCGCTGCGCTTACGATCCACTTTCCCGACATTGCGCTGAGGAGTTCCTGCAGTGCCGGCAGCGCGTTGTACATCGTCTCTGCCGATGTCGATCCCGGCTCCTTGTACTGCAACGTGATTCCCTCGTCGTCGCTGCTGTAAGTGAAGATGTAGTCGTTGGTTCCCGAACGGTTCATGCCGCCCGACTTGTACTTATACTCCACTCTGATAAACGTCTTCCCGTTGAGTGTGCGGAGGTAAAGCTTGTTGAGGGTATACTTCACCGATGAGAATGCGTCGGTAAGATTCGTGTAGTATGTGGCGTAGGCGTCCGACATCTCCGACGACTTTGCCCATGAGAACTTATACGTGTCGTTGTCGAGGGTCTCGAGGAAGAATCTCAGGGGATTGTCTCCGTCGATATAGCATGTCTCGTCTTCGGTGGCGATAAACATATCCTTCTCCTCGTCATATTTGAACTCCTGCACCGTCACGTCGTTCTTTGTCATGGCGTCGCGGAATCTGAGGTAGAACTCCCCTCCGCGCCGTGTGATGAGGAAGGGGTTGAAACTCTCGTCGATCACCTCGTCGCCGTTGTAGGGATATATCTTCGGCATTCCCTGGCTGGCACTCGTCATCTTATACAGGCTGTCGGCGAAGCACATCACGTTGAATGTCGGGGTGCTGCTGGAGAACATTTTGCTGTGGAAGGCCTTCACGTCGGCCAGATAACTCTCGTAGTCGACACCCTCCTCGACGGGAGTGAGCAGATTGTAAGTGCCTCTCTTCTTGCCTTTGAGCATCATGTACGAGGCATCCTCGGGGGCGTCGACGATGACGAACTCCCAGTCGCCTCCCATACCTGTTCCCGACTCATCATCATTATAGTCGGCCGACGAGTCGGTGAAGATCAGGTCGTAGGGATCGGCGAAGGCATGCACGCAGTTGTTGTATGTCGAGAAGGAGAGTACTGGTCCCTGGTCGGTGATGATATCCCATACCGAGTTGTCGCTGGTATAGCTGTTGTCGGAGAGCACGTTGTCCATGGCGACGTTCACGGTGTGGTCGGCGTTGAAGCGCATCAGCAGGAGGTATCCGCAGCCCTCGGGATATTCGTCGCTGTTCTGCGGATAGAGCTGCATGGCCCATCCGTTGGGGGCGGCCTCGAGGCGTGCGCTGTATACGTCGCTCACGGAGTTGAGTCGTTCGGCGGCGCTCTCGGAGAAGATGTCTTCTTCCTCTCCGGCGCAGGCGGTGAAGAGCAGTGATGCTATCACGAGGCCTGCTGTCGATATATATCTTTTCATTGTTTTCATCTTACTTCTGTATTACTGTTGTGGCATAAGTGACTTGTAGGCGTTCACCTCGTTGAGGAGCGAGTCCATCACCGTTACTCCCGATGCTGTGGGGTAGGTGAGGCGGTTTACGAGTTTTCCCTGCGGCATATAGAAGGTGCCGTCGGCGTTGGTGACGTAAGTGCGCTTCTGCACCTCTGTCCTCAGGTCGTCGAGGTCGGTGTCGAAGTATGTCTTGAGCCATTCCCTTACCATCTCGATCTTCTTCATGATGGTGGCGCGTCCGTCGATACCGGTGTCGTGGGTCCACTGCACGTTGCCGTCAGCGTCGAGAGCCACCGTTCCGTCGGCGTTTCTCTTGCATACGCGGCGGTAGATCTTATACTCGGAGCTCTGTATATGGTCGTTGAAATATCCGATGGTGTCGAGGTTGCAGCCCGGCGAGAGCAGTTTGGCGTATGCCGAGTAGCTCTCCACGTCGACCTGCTCCCACTCGTAGTCGGCGGCGCCGAGCAGGCGTTCCCAGCTTACGGAGTCGAGGGTGACGTAGTTGGCGAGGGTCTCCACCCAGTCTTCACCGGCGGCGCTGGAGGCGTAGGGCGACACGAATCCGAGTCCTGCCGTCACCGAGTCGGGCATCGTTCCCCATCCCGAGGCGTCGTAGTGGCTGTTGGAGATGGTGTTGAAGGCTGTCGGGCGCAGATGGCTCTGGTCGAGGATATGACCGAACTCATGGTGCATCGTCTTGAAGAAGTATTCGTTCATCGTGGTGATGTCGTCCTCGTAGAGGTTGTTCACATTATAAAGGGTGATCTTCAGACCTCCCTCGGCCGTTCCCAGGGTCTCGGTTCCGCTCGAGGTGTTGAGTGACTTCGAACCGATGACGTGGATGATGCGCGGACTGTACTGCTTGAGGAAGTCGAGTCCGGCGTACTTCAGGTATACGTCATACCAGAGATACTTGCTCAGCACAGCCAGTTTCACGCATTTGTCATAGCTTGCCGGCGTGAGGTTTTTCGCCATATCCGAGCTGGTGAGTCCCTTGTCCTCCAGTTTGTAGATAAACTGCAGGTTGTAGGGCTCGAGGAAATTCTTCTTCACGAAGGTATCGAGGGGGAAGGTGCTTATCGTCCTGTCGAGGGGATATTCGGTAGTGTCGAATATCGACTCGGTGAAGTCGTCGTCGGAGCACGATGTCACCGCCGCGGTGCCTATTGTTATTGCTGCTAAAAGATATAATATTTTCTTCATGTTCGTTGTCCTCCTATTCTTTTACGATAAACTTCTCCACGTCCTGTGTCAGTTCGTCGGTGTTGATCTTGCCTGCTGTGGGGCGCGACGACTCCAGACCGGCCGAGAGAGCCTCCCATGGCACCTCGATGGCCCAGCGTTCGTCGTTCTTCGTGAGGGTGAACTCCTCTGAGTAGGCTCCCACCTTGTGGGTTACGTCCATACCCCATCTCTTGAGGTCGAACCAGCGCAGGCCCTCGGCCACTGTCTCGAAACGGCGGAAATCGTTGACGCAGTTCATGTAGGGCACTGCCTCTGCCGGAACCACGTAGTCGCTGCTGATATTCTGTGTGAAGTTCCAGTCGGCCTTGCAGTTCACGTTGGCGGCATTGCCGTAGTAGCTCTTCAGGATGCCGTCGGTGAGATATTTGATATATCCTCCGTCGACGTAAGCCTTCTTGTCGGTCTCGCTGAACGAGTTGATACTGTTGTTCCAGTAGTATTTCAGGTCTGTTGCGGCTCCCGCATAGTCGGCGAGCATCGTCTTGGCCTCGGCCCTCTCGAGGAGGAGCTCGTTGGATGTGAAGGCTCTCACGATGATATGTGGATATCCGATGCCGGCGATCTTGTCGCTGTATTCGAACTCCTCGGCGATCTTACAGGTGTAGAAACCGTAGTCGGCGGAGCTCGAGCTGAAGAGCATTCCTGATACGATAGCCAGCGGCGTACAGATATATCCGCTCCACAGCGAGCTGCTGTGTATCATCATTGCCTCTCTCACTGCCTCTCCGGCCAGAGAGTAGCGGTATCCGAAGATACGGCGCGAGAGCACGGAGTAGGTGGTGAGCAGCATCAGGTTGTTGTTCCTGTCGGGGTGCTGCCAGGCTGTGCCGTAGTCGCTCGACGACGAGCAGTCGGTGAATATGGAGTAGTCCATCTGCATGTTGGCTGTCGACAGACTGTCGGTGCCGAGCACTGCGTCGGCGTGCTCCACCACCTTGGCCCACTGTCGGGTGTAGAGGTAGAAGCGGGCGGCGAAGGCATGGGCCGCATTCACGTTGAAGTGATATTTCGGGGCCTCGTAGTAGGCGTCGGTGACATCGCCGAGGGCTGCCTCGAGGTCGGCCTGTATCTTCTGGTATGTGTCGTATACGTTGCCGCGGTCGTAGTCCTTATGCACCACTGTCTCGGGCTCCGTCACGTAGGGCACTCCGATATCTTTCTTGCTCTGCTCCTCGTCTTTGTATGCCTGTGCGAAGAGGTTGACGAGCAGGAAGTGGCTGTAGGCTCTCACCAGCAGGGCCTCGGCGCGGCATGCCTTGAGCTTGTCTGTCATTCCCGTCTCCGCGGCTATCTCGTCGATGGCCTGCAGGGCGTGGTTGGCGATGGCTACGGAACTGTAGTACGACTCCCAGAGCGTTCCGGGGGAGTCCCACGACGAGTAGGTGGCGTCTGAGGCGGCGTCATACTGGTATAGCTGCTCGTCCATACGGGCGTATGAGGAGTAGTTGTAGTGCGCCAGTATCTGCTTGTCGTTGGGGTTCGACGGATAGTGGGGCGCCTGGTTGTCGATAAGGTTGTCGCTCGAGAGCTCGCTCACCCACTCGTAATTGGTGGCGGGGTAGGCGCTGATGAGCAGTTTCTGCACCTTGTCCTCGGTGTCTATGGTAGTGCGCTCGTCGGGGGTCTTGTCGAGGAAGCTGTCGCTGCACGATACGGCAGTGACGGCGAGGAGCGCCAGAGTGAATATCTTGTTATATTTCATGTCGTATAATATCTTTAGAATTAGTGATTACATTCCCAGACGCAGTGTCAGGGTGAACTGCTTGGCCAGCGGCGAGGCCACACCTCCGGAGTTTACGTATTCGGGGTCCTGGCCGTTGAGCTTCTTGTCAGCGTAGATAAGGAAGAGGTTGGTGGCATCGAGCTTGAGCGATGCTGTCCTCAGTCCTATCTTGTTTATCAGATTCGGTGAGAAATCATACGTCAGAGATATATCCTTCATGCGGATGAAACCGCCGTCGGCCACGCGGGCTGTCGAATAGTTGTATGCGTTGTAGGCATACGACAGCTGGCTGATGCTGTAGTACTGTCTGCGCGATGCGATGGCAGGCACGTCGGTGAGGGCCTCGTCGCCTGATACCACCCATCTGTTCTTGAACTCCTTGGGCATGGCGCTCTGGTCGGAGTAGTATGCGGAGAAGGTCGGGTCGAGTCTCACCTTGTTGCCGAACGAATAGGTGATAAACACGTTGAGTCTCCAGTTCTTCCATCTGATCATATTGTTCAGACCTCCCGTCGTCGTCGGCTCCGTCGGTCCTTCGTATACCAGGAAGTCGAGGTTTTCGTACTCCTGGAAGTTGATGTCGGTGGATGTCTCCTCTCCCTTTTCGTTGATCACTACGGGTATACCCTCGTCGCTGAGTCCCACGAAGGGGATTGAGAAGAGTGATCTGTGGGGATAGCCCTGGCGGATATTGGCGCCCGAGTCGTACACGAGGTTGATGACGTTGGCCTGCGAGAGCACGTCGGTGATCTCGGTCTTGGTATACGAGAAGGTGAGGTCGGTGTTCCACTCGAAGTCTTTCTTCACGATATTGCGTGTGGAGAGGGTGGCCTCGATACCGTGCGACTTCATCGAAGCCACGTTGGCGAACTTCCTGATTTCTCCGCCGGCTCCCTGGGTGTTGACATATCCCATCAGGTCGTAGTTGTCGCGCCAGTAGAAGTCGGTGACGAGGTTGATCCTGTTGTTGATGAATCCGAGGTCGACGCCGAAGTTAAACTCGCGTTTCTTCTCGTATGTCAGTTCCGAGTTGCCGAGCTGCGAGAGGATGATACCTGTCTCCTGCTGCTCTCCCTGGGGTCTCCATATCGTCGTGGCGTTGAAGATGGGGTAGGCGTTGGAAGCGGCCATCTGGTCGCCCACGAGTGAGTATGATGCTCTCAGCGTGGCGTGCGATACGGCGTAGTTGTGACTCTCTATCCATCTCTTCATCCATGCCTCCTCGTGTGCGTTCCACGAAGCACTGACGTTCCATGTGGGGAGCCATCGGCTGCTGGTGGCCTTGCCGAGCATGTTGCTGCCGTCGTAGCGGCCGGTGAGGTTCACGGCGTAGATGCCTTTGTATGAGTAGTTCAGGTTGGCGAAGTAGGCCAGACGGCGGCTCCACGACTTGGAGAACGAGGTCAGCGTCGTTCCTTCTTCCTTCGCCTGCTTGTAGAATTTCGGGGTGATGGTTACGATACGGCTGTTTTCGTAGTCCACGCCGTAGTCGCTGTGCATCGATGCTTCGTAGTCGGCCTTGTTGGCTTCCATACCTACGACGCCGTTGAAGATATGCGTGTCGTTCCACACCTTATTATATTGTACTGTTCCGCGGAAGTCGAGCTGGTCGACGGAGTTTTCGTTGAGCACGTAGATACCTCCCGTGGGCATCACCGATACGGGCAGCGAGTTGGGCTCGTCGGGGTCGGTGTAGAGGAAGGTGTTGCTGTACATCACGTTGGGGTCGTCGACACCGGCTCTGTAGGCCTCGGCCTGGTTGGAGTGGTTGAGCACGTAATGCTCTCGGGTGGCCTTGTATGTACGATACGATCCGAGGAGGTTCACTTCGAGTCCGAGCACGGGCTTCCAGTTGATCTCTCCCTGGAACTTGATGTCGTTGGTCTGCACCTTGATATAGTTGTTCTCCAGCTCGGAGAAGATGTTGAAGTCGGCGTAGTTCCGCTTGTATGTCTCGTCGGGGTCGAGGGTTCTCGACGTGTTCATGGCGAAACTGAAGGGGTTGATATCGAAGTCGCGGCTTATGTTTCCGCTTACGGGGTCGACGTCTCTGTTCAATGTTCCCGGGGCGTCCTGCTTGCGGTGGCTGGCCGTCGACCGCATGGTGACGGTGAGGTTCTTCGACAGGTTGTACGAGGCGTTCATATTGGCGGTGTATCTCTCCACCTTGCTGTCCTTGTACCATCCCGGGTCGAGCATCGCCGACATCGAGGCGTAGAGGTTGGCCTTCTCCGTTCCCGTGGATACGCTCACGGAGTGGTTCTGCATGATGTTGTTGTTGAACAGGAGGTCGAACCAGTCGGTATTCCTGAACTCGGCCTGCTGCAGGTAGCTGTTGATGGCCGACGTGGTGTAGGGCAGACCGAACTGGCCCGTGGTGGCGTCGTACTTGTCCATCAGACTGTACATCTTTCCGTAGATTCCTGATGATGAGCCGTTGGCGAGGGTGGAGAATTCGAGCCATCCTTTCTTCTCCATCTCCTTGTAGATACCCATCTGCTCCTGCGAATTACAGATATTGTAGTTGGAGTAGCTTGGCTTGAGGCGGTATGTAAACTCGCCGGTATAGTTCACCGAGCTGCTTCCTGCGCGTCCTTTCTTGGTGGTGATGACGACGACGCCGGCCATGGCGCGGGCACCGTAGATACTTGTGGCCGAACCGTCCTTGAGCACCTGGAAGCTCTCGATATCGTCGGCGTTAAGACCGGCGATGGCGTTGGAGATCAGCGTCTCGGCGTCTCCCGACGACAGGTCGTCGGCACTCACGTTGACGGCATCCTCCATAATCACTCCGTCGACAACCCACAGAGGGCTCGACGATCCGTAGATACTGGTGGCACCCCTGACCCTGATCTTCGGGGCCGTTCCGAAGGTGCTCGACACGTTCTGCACCGTCACTCCGGCAGCTCTTCCTTCGAGGGCGCGGCTGACATCGGCGACTCCGTCGAGCTTGGCCTTGTCGGCGTCCACCTTAGTCGTGGCACCCGTAAACAGTCGCTTGTCCATCTTCTGGATTCCTGTCACTACCACTTCGCCCACCATCGTCTCGTCGGGGTGGAGGGTAATCTTCATGTTAGGGCTTCCTTTCAGCGTCTGGGTCTTCATACCGACGAAGCTTACTACGAGCGTGGGGCTCGACTCCGAGGCGCTCAGCGTAAACTTACCGTCGATGTCGGTGATGGCGCCTTTCTTTGTGCCCTTTACTACCACCGACGCTCCGATTACCGGCTCACCGTCTTCCGACGATACCACAACACCGGAAATCTTGTTCTGTGCCAATGCAGAGAGTTGGACGAATATCACTCCCAGTATCAGCATGGATAATCTTTTTAACATATTTCTTCTCTCTTCTATTAAAAACTGGTGCAAAGGTACGAAAAAATCTTTAAATGATAAAGGATTGTGTGAAAAAAGTTCGAATTGTTCGCGATTTATTGTCAAAAATGATGGTTTTTGCTGATTTTAATTGCAAAATGATTAAAATTTAGCCAAATTTTTATTGTTTCTTTTTGCCGTGTCGGATATTTGTCATATCTTTGCAACGTCAAAAGTTAATTAAAACAATGAAGAAATGTGCAATTGCGTGTGTATTTTTCTTTCTTTCTTTTCATGCAAGCGCACAAACTTATCTTAAGTGTGATTTCAACAACGGCATCCCTGCCGACTTCACACTGATTGATAACGACGGACTCACGCCTTCGAAAGACTCGGAGAGCTACGGGTTCGAAGTTGGCAAGCCCTGGATCCCCCTCATACCGAAAGGAGGAACCGACTATGCGGCTTGCAGTACATCTTACTACTCTCCCTCGGGACAGTCTGATGACTGGCTCATTACTCCTGTGCTGTCTATCGATGAGGCTGATGTGACACTGTCGTGGCGTGCGATGGCTTCGGATAAGAAGTATCGCGACGGATATGCGGTGTATGTTTCTACTACTGCCGGCAAGACAATAGCTGACTTCGATACGGCTAACCCTCTCTTTACAGTAGGCGAGGAGGAAAGCAACTGGACAGGTCATCAGGTGGATCTTTCGGCCTATAAGGGGAAGACGATCACTCTTGCTTTCGTCAACAACAGCAACAACAAGAGCCGTCTGTTTGTCGACGATATCATCGTGGCTAAGAAGGCTAATCTCTTTCTTAAGACTGACATCCCGCAGGCTACAAATCTCGGGGGCGAATATCCTATCAGCGGTACCGTATACACTTACGGCAGCGAGACAATCAACGGATTCACCGTCACTCTGACTTGCAACGGCGAGACTTACACCGAAAGCTTTGCTGATGCAGTGGTTCCAGGCAAGGAGACGAGTTTTACGCTTCAGAATAAGATCAAACTCGAGAAGATGACCGCTATACCTTATATTATTGCTGTAAGCGACGGCACCTATTCTTATAGTCATAGCGACGAGATTACCAGTTATCAGCGTAAGATCGTAAGTGAGGAAGTGACCGGTACCTGGTGTGCGTGGTGCGTGCGCGGTATCGTGGCTCTTGCGAACCTTAAAAAGACGGCTTCCGACTATTTCATCGGTATTGCTGTTCATTCCGGCGACATCATGGCTAATGATTATGTGTCGAAACTCGGCGGCATCAAGGGCTGGAGCGGACTGCCTACAGCGGTATTGGGACGTACTATCACTTGCGATCCTTCCGAAATGGGAAGCAAAGCCAAGGATATGCTCAATGAGGATGAGATCTGTTCCGTGATATCTCTCGAGGCATCCGTCGATGAAGAGCAGAAGAACGTGACGGTGAAGGTGAACACTATCTTCGCTGAGTACATCGAGAATGCCAACTACAAACTCGCTTTCTCGGTGATAGAGAACAATGTGCATCATCCTGAAAATAGTAAGTACAGTCAGAACAATGCAGCTTACTCAGGCGGCGGCTCGGGTGTGATGGGAGGCTACGAGAATCTGCCGACAACCATCAGTGCCGAGGATATGTATTTCCAGGAGGTGGCGCGCGGATTCCTTGGCGAGTTCACCGGTATCGACGGATCGATCCCTACTACTATCCAGGCTATGCAGGAGAATGTATACGAGAATACCTTCGCATTGCCGGAGGGTATCGACAATATCAACGAATGCGAACTGGTCGTGATGCTTGTCGACGGAGCCGACAAGCATCAGGTCAATGCTGAGGTGGTGAAACTGAGTTCTACTTCCGGCATCCGTCTCACCGACAGTAATGCTTCGCAGATACAGCGCTGCTATTCTGCCGACGGACATCTGCTTTCACAACCGCAAAAGGGTATCAACATCGTGAAGATGGCTGACGGCACTACTAAGAAAGTCGTGCTGAAATAAAAGATTTAGTTGTATTTTGTGATTTTTAAAGCATTTCTATGTCATTTTTGAAATAAAAAGTGACATGGAATTGCTTTTTTTGTCTTTTTCCTTTTGCCGTTTTGCCGAAAATGACTACTTTTGCAGACGGAATGAGAAAACTTGTAATTATAATAACGATCCTGCTAACACTGGCTGCCTCTGCCGCACAACGGCAGTACAATGTCGCGTTCTATGACAAATGGGCCAAACTGCCTGTCAAGGCATTGTGGGACAAGGGGTATGGATATATCGACGACAAGGAGAAGAGAGACAGTGCACTGCTCTGTTTTACGATCGCATCCAACAGATACTATGAAAACAACCTCCGCGATGATGATCTGGCATACGTCGTACGGTCGATGAATGCCATCGGATACATGTACTTCTTCTACTATTTCGACTACGAACAGTCATACAAATATCTTCATCTCGCCCGAAATGTTGCTGAAGAGAACAATTTCAAAGACTTGCTGCCTATGATCTACCTCAATGTGGGTAATCTGTATGTGGCTAACAGCGACGAGAACTATTCCGATATGTCTTTCGCCAAGGGGTTGGAGATGTATAAGAAGGCCTTCTATAGTGCGATAGATGTGAAGACATGGGACAATGTGGTCTTGGATATCTCCAATATGGCAAGTCTGGCTTTCTCCATGCCTGATTCCCTGTTTATCGATGACGAAATCGACACGTTCCTGAAACTTGATTTCCCGGATACGGTGGAAATGAGTGGGTATGCCAGGCTGATATGCCAGGCGGTGAAAGCTGCCGAAGCTGAGAAATATACAGAGGCGCTGGCCTTGTTCGACGATGCCTTGGAAGCGATTAACGACCCTCAGTCGCTCTACGGGCGATACCTCGTGCTCAACTGTGCCAACAAGGCTGAAATCTATCAGTTGATGAACCGACCCGAGAAGATGGTGGAAGAATATAAAAAGGCGCTTGAAGCTACAGAACAACTTGATATAAAGGATCTTAGAGTAGATGTGTATCGAGAACTGGGCAAGAGCTTCGAACTGCTCGGAAATGCTGATATGGCCAGGGAGTATCAGTTCAGATATCTTCAATTGAAGGATTCTATGGCCATGACAAGCAATATCAACCGAATCGACGAACTGAGCTTTGTCAGCGAACTCAATGCCGTCAACGAGCAGGTAAGGGTGGAGGCTCAGAAGGGCAAGGTATGGATGATTCTCTGGATAATACTCAGTATTGTTACGGTCGTCATCATCGCCTTGCTCGTCTTTATCATAATAAAGAACAGGAAACTGAAATTTAACAACGAGCTGCTCTATCGCCGCAATGTGCAGTATATCGACCAGCGCGACAAGCTGCGGGAGGCGCTGACGGAACAAGAAGAGGCTATGAGACAGGCGGCAGCCAAAGAGCAGGCAGAAAAGGATGCCGCCGATACCGATACTGCCGGTCTGGAGAAATACAAAGGAAGCCAGCTCGGCGAGGAAACGAAGAAGGTATTGGTCAAAGACATCGAAAGAGTGCTTTCCAATCCCCAGGTGATATGTGCCGAGAATTTCACGCTGCAGAATCTCTCCGACCTCGTCGGGGCTAATTATAAATATGTGTCGCAGGTGATCAATGAAAGCTACGGAAAGCACTTCAACCAGCTGTTGGCCGAATACAGAGTCAACGAAGCCTGCCGCCGTCTTGCCGATCAGGAGAACTACGGACAGTATACTATTGAAGGCATCGCCACAAGCGTCGGTTTTAAGTCGAGAAGCAATTTCGTAGCTAACTTCAAACGCATTATCGGACTGACCCCCTCTGAATACCAATCGATAGCAAAAAACGAGAAATAGTACTGATTTCGTGTCTTTATTCATGAATTGACACACAAACCGTCAGATTTTTCGCGGTTTTTCTTTCATTTTGTTATATCTTTGCACCCGAAAAGAAAGAACGCCGAGGCATGAAGTAATGAGGCTCCGCTATCTTGCCGACGCGCTGACAATGTAAAAGGGGCTTCGCAAAGACTAAAGTAATATGAGGAAAAATTTTCTACTTAATGCTTCTACGTTGCTGGCTGCGCTGCTGATCGCCGGTGGTGCATCTGCACAGAAAAAGTTCATCCCCGTTGGAAAGGCTATGATCGACGGACAGATGGTGAATACCTTCGTGAAGGCTCCGGGAAATGTGCCTGTCTACGACAGACCGTCAAACAAAAGTGAGATGAAAAAAAGTGTAAGTCTGGCTACCACTCTCGTTAATGAAGACTTTTCAAAGATGACAAAGGGATCGGAGGACGAACCCGACACAGTCACTCTTTGCAGTTTCTATGGTATCGACGGGGCTGACTATTACATTCCCGAAGAATATACTAACGCTCCCGGATGGACGGGCGACAATATCTTCCAGGCTGGAGGAATGATTGCTGCAAGAAGTCATAATGTGACCACTCCCGCCGTGCTGAATTCACCGCTGGGTGACTTCTCCGGAAAGTTGGTTGTTACATTCCGCGTAAAACCGATCTCGACCAGTACTGTGCATATTTTTGTTAATATGCTGGATAACGGTATTGAAAGTCCGACAGTAGGTGAGGGTGAGGATCTCTTATACAACGTTGTCAATGTCTATCCTAATCAGGGATGGCACGATGTAACAGTCGACATGACAAAGTATCAGGCTACTCCTGATGCCTTCCTGCAGCTGTGTATCTATGGTGACTGCGTTATCGATGATATCAAGATCAACGCTACTTATCCGTTTATCGCAGCTCCCGTGATGAAGGAGATCACCGACGTTACGGATTCTTCATTCACAGCCAACTGGTACAGAGTTCACAAGGCTTACGACTACAGGGCCAAACTTTACAAGAAGAATTGGATCACTGACGGCGACACTACAGTAGTTCAGGATTTCGAAGGTGATGTCCCCGAGAACTGGATCTTCGGCGGCAATGCTCATGTAGAAGAGGGCATCGGCCAGGATAACAGCAAGGGCGTCGTTCTCTGTGAAGGTGACACTATCACCTCGCCCGACTTCGGTTCCGTACTGCGCAACCTGACTTGCTGGCTGAACTTAACAGCTGATGATGATGCAAATGTAGATAACACTTACCTGATGCTTGAATACAAGGTGGACGGAGTCTGGAGATCTCTGGGCTACTACAAGGCAGCATACTTCAAGAATAAACCCGACGTAATTAATATGGCCGAGGAAGCTGCAAACTATTTCCCCAACAAGGCCAGCCAGCTGAGAATATATATGGTTAACGCTCCTGAAAGCGCAAAACTCTATGTAGACAATTATAATATCACTTCCGCACGTATGTTTGAGTATGAAGAGGTCGGTTCTGAGAAGATTGGTATCAAGACCCTCAGCTATACATTCACCGATCTTGATCCCGCTGCAGACTATGCATACTCTGTCAAGGCTCACTACATGTATCAGGAGTCGGAGGAAATTATCAATGGGGCTAATGTCATTGCAGCTCCCCTGGCAACCGACGCTACAGATGTCGACGAGCGAGGCGGTTATACCGCAAACTGGAACCCCGTGACAAAGGCAACAGGCTATATCGTTTCCAACTACGGCGTTACAAATGTCGAGGCTGACGGTGAGGCAACCATTCTCGAAGAGGACTTCGCTAAGATCGACGCTTCGGTAACCGACGCAACCAGCATGGTAAGCGGTGAGAAACTCGGCAACAGCGATGTCGTTTCATTCGACGACTATACGACAATCCCCGGATGGACAGGACAATACAATACTCTCGTTCAGAGCGGTCTTGGAACAACTGCAGGATATGTGGCTACTCCTCTGATGTATCTCGCAAATGCTGATAAGTACTATCTTACTATCAAGATTTACGGTTACTATGGTGACAAACTGTATATAGTAACACCTAACAACACATACTCTTTCGATTTCCAGCAGGATCCTTCCGATACCTCCGGCATGCTCGGAGTACTTGAGGGTATCGCAACAGTTCCCGAAAGCGGTGAGGACTACTCGATAAAGTTCCTCTCTGCATACGGTTCCTACGGATATCCTATGACCATCGACTACGTGAAGGTTAGTCAGGATATGAAGGCCGGAGACAAGGTGTACACATTACTCTCTCAGACAGAAGTTTCCGCCGATGAGACCAACTGCCGTATCTCAGGTCTCAGCGACTACGACTTCACTACTTACGCATACTCCGTACAGTCGGTATACAACAACGGTTTCAGCACTGTTACCAGTACCGCTTCCAACAAGATGCTTCTGAATCTCGACGGTTCTGATCCTTATGGTGGCACTACCGGTATCTCTGCTGCCGAGAAGGCTAATACCATCAGCGACGTTTACTCCGCTAACGGTACCAAACTGCAGAAGTTCCAGAAGGGCGTCAACATCGTCAAGATGAGCGACGGTTCTGTAAGAAAAGTTATGATCAAGTAACAATACTCTCTCAATTATCTTTCTATTGATTACTCTGCCTCTTGAAAAATAGAGGCAGAGTTTTTGTGCTAAAATACGGAAAACAGCAACAGAATGAGAATCAAACTGTTTTTAGCGGCGGCGCTCTGCTCTTACGGTATGCAGTCGGTGTCGCAGAATATAGATAAGATCGACGCCGGTCTGAAGCGTGTCATCCGCGAGAATACTCTTTCGAAGGACGGCAGCAGTCGGATGGCAGCGCAACAGGAACTGACCAGCGTCGTGATGGAGTGTGCCGATGCCGATGCCATGGCCGAGAGCCTGAAGCAGAAGGGTATCCGCGCCAAGGCCATCACCAATACCATCCTCACCGCACGCATACCGGTGATGCAGATTCCTACTGTGGCGAAGGACGACAAGGTGAGGTTTATGGAGGCCGCTCCCGTGCTCGAGGCGAAGATGGACTCCGTCCGCCTTGATGTCGGTGCCGACCTGCTACACGCCGGACAGGGCCTCGACACTCCGTTTACCGGCAAGGGCGTCATCGTCGGTGTTATCGACCAGGGTTTCGAATACAAACATATAGCCTTCCTCGACGAGAACAACAAGACGAGGGTGCTGGCCGTATGGAACCGTTCGGGATACAGTACCGGCACTGATTCCGAGCCCACTACCGATATCCCTGCCAACGGTGACGGACTGATAGGCAACGGTCATGCCTGCCATGTTACTAACATCGCGGCAGGTTCCAAAATTGCAGAAAACGATTACTACGGTATCGCTCCCGATGCCGATATCATCATGATCCCTTCGGAGTTCAATACCGCTGAGATCCTCGAAGACGTGAAATATATCAGCGACTTCGCGGAGGAACAAGGCAAACCGTGGGTGATCAATATGAGCTTCGGAAGTACTGTCGGCCCTCACGACGGGACGACAACTGCCGACCGTGCCCTCGACAGCATCCTTCTGGCCGGCAACGGACGGGCCATCATGGTGGCTGCCGGTAACGACGGAGATTGCAGGATGCACGCCACTCATACTTTCAGTAGTGACAAGGATACCGTCAGGGTGCTCCTCGACAGAAGCGGCTATGGAGCTATGGCTAACGTGTGGTGCCAGACCGCAGACTCGGCAGTTCATATCCGGCTTGTGCCTTTCATCTATCAAGACGGGGTGATCAGTTATGACAATGCCGACGGATGGGATGACTATCTCTATGAGACCATCTATCCCGATAACAGAAAACAGATGTACAGCGTCGGAATGCCCTACGACAAATTATACGGCAGGCAGTTCGGCTTCGAGGTTACCGGTGATGCCGGGACTACCTTCCACGCATGGGTTAACAGCGGCTACGGCACTATAGCCGAGGCTCCCGACGACCGTTTTATCTCGGGCGACTACGATATGTCTCTTAGCGGGGAGTTCGCTACGGCGAATAATACTGTCACCGTGGCTGCCACAGTTACGAAGAAACAGTTTACCAACACTTCGGGCAAAACCACCGTATACGACTTCGGCGGCTATGGCGAGGTAGCAACCTTCTCCAGCCGCGGTCCGGCTCTCTGCGACAATCCCAAACCGACAGTGGCGGCACCGGGATCGACAGTAGCTTCGGCAGTGTCGAAATACGGCAGTTCGTTCTCTGCCGACGGCAACGGCGTGATACAGGACGTGAAGCGCGGACTGAAGCATTTTTATTATTCGTCTTACTACGGCACGTCGATGGCTACACCGGTGGTGACGGGTACCGTGGCGCTATGGCTGCAGGCTAATCCCCAGCTCAGCATACAGCAGATCCACGAGATTATCAGGACTACTTCGCGAGGCGGCGGGGAGTGGAACAAAGATGCCGGTTACGGCCGTATCGATGCTTACGAGGGTCTGAAGATGGCTCTCCGTCTGGCCGACGGTGCCGGTATCGCACGGGTGTACGGTGATTCTATGCCGGCTACAATCCTCAGGGAGGGCTCCGTGTGGAAGGTGCTTTTCAGCGGATATGAAAAGACTGCCGTCATCTCTGTAACCGATATGAATGGCCGGACGGTCTATTCGTCGGCTCTCAGCGACGTGAAGCGCGGCGACGAACAGGTGCTCGACTTCTCGGATCTCATGGGGGCTTATATCGTGAGCATACAGACCGACGGCGGCAAGACTGTGAAGAAAATTCTTATGTAAAACAAAGCAAATTTAAATAATGATGAAGAAAGTTTTTACTATTGTTTTAGCGTGTCTCTTCGGCTTGCACTGCAGTGCCGCTACTGACGACACTTTCGTATATCTCGATGCCGATGGCAACGAACTGGCCGACGGTGCGGAGATCACTGTCAGCAAGGTGGAGGAGGATGTCTTCTTCGGCGATCTTCTTATCAACCCGAATCTGAAGGTGAAGAATTCGGGCAGCGAGGATGCCGATCTGCGCATCGACTATCAGATCAAGTCCATACCGGGGGGCAAATTCCAGATTTGTTTCCCTACGTCCTGTCTGTATAACGAGGCGGCAGGACAGTTCTCCACTCCTTCGGGAACCGTCAAAGGGGGCAAGTCGCAGGCGATGCTTACGGAATGGATACTCGACAAGGAGAAAACGGGCACTTGCACCGTGGTGTATCAGATCATAAAGATGGCGGATGGCAATGATGTGGCTAAGGGCCGCACTCTCACTGTCAACTTCGTATACAATGACGAGGCTGCTATCGACAATGTTGAGAATACTGCTGCCGCCGAGGTGGTGAGATATAATCTCAGCGGACAGATGTGCGGCAAGAATCGCAAGGGCCTGAATATCGTAAGACTGAGCAACGGCAAGGTAGTGAAAGTCCTGAATAAGTAATACTGCTCCGAAAATATAATCCGGCTGATGATAACTGCAATATCATCAGCCGGATTTTTGTATATCCCTGGCCGTAGTTCTTTACAGATGTATCTTTTTGGCCTGTATCACTCCGTTGTCATTATACACGAAGGCCACGATGCAGAGCTCTCCGATGTTGTAGCCGCTGCCGGCCACTGACAGTGAATGATTTCTCGTCACCGTCTGTCCCTCGCCGATGCTGATATCTTCCCCCCAGTCGCCGTTCACTGCTTCGCGGAGCACATGGTTATGAACATATTCCGTATCCACATGTCCGTCGGGCATGGTCTGTATCGCAGTGATATTGTCCTCGAGCAGCCACAGTTGTAGTTTTCCCGTGATGCTTTCGGATGCGAAGAGAGTGCTCGATACCGTTATCTTTCCGTCGCCCGACACCGACCCTTCGAGGGAGATGCTCAGCGGCGTCGTCCTGGAGAACTCCTCGTTGACTCTTGTCGTCCACTTGTCGTAATCGACGGTTCCTCCGATGCGGTCGATGACACCCAGCGGCTGGCGGTCGGCCTTCCAGTAGTTGTAATAAACGTTACCGAGATCGGTCATCAGTCCTTTCACCGTCGCGGTGCCGGCAAACCCGAGGGGGCCGCTGTGGATGCTCACCGCGATGAGGGCCGTGTCGCCGTATTGCGCTGACAGTTCCTCGATGAGTGCCGTGGCCGTGGGACAGTTGGCGCAGCGCTGTCCGGTGAAGTCCTCGAGCAGCACGGCACGATTCACCTCAGCCGGCTTAACGTATATCAGCCTGTCGTCCTCATCGATATTGCTGCATGCTGCGGCGGCTATTACGATGAGGCTTGCGGTGATGTTATGTAGTATTTTCTTCATCAGTCTTAAAAGTTATAGTTGTATGACAGGGTGAAGCCTTTTGTCGCGGGAACGTAACGGCAGACGCCTCCGGAACAGTTGAATCCGGCTCTCGTCCGTCCGTATCCGGCCTGTATGCGGTGGGCTCCGGTATTGAAGGTCACGCTGCCCTGGTAGTAGTGGATGTCGGTCTCTCCCACGTTATACTCGTCGGATACCGTGATCATGAAGTGGGGCAGGATGGAGAGCTCGAGGAGCCCGAAAGCCCAGTCGCCCTGGTCGTCGTCGGTGAAGAGATACTGTGCCTCGCCGCGGAGCGTCATCTTCTTGTTGATCCTGTATTTGGCATCGGCGATGATGATGTCGGAATGAATCATCCCTCCCTCGCCCTCGACGATGGTCTTGTTGTAAAACTGGTTCATATACATCAGATTGATCTTCCAGTCGCGGCTCAGCTTCTTGTCCACCTGGATGTTCAGGTCCTGGTAGTATCTGCTGTCCGTCCCCTCGCTGTGGTGGAGGGCCCTGACGTGTGAGAAGTTAACCTTCATACTGGTGCCGTACTTCCCGCCGATGACGGTATTCTTCTTGAAACGGTATCCTATCTCGGTCTGGAAGGCCCATTCTCCCTCGGGATGGGTGGCGTAGGGGTATAGGGCTGCCAGTGCGTAGGTATGGTCCATCGTGAATGCCGGCAGATGGTTGATAAACGAGGACGTGCCGTTCATCGACCGCTTGCTGCGGAACGACATATTGTCATTTCTTCTTGCCTGGGCCAGGATGCTCAGTCCCTTGTCGGCATAACTGGCGGAGAGCATCCCCACATTGCCGTAGTCGTAGCTGTATCCGTTGTCGAACGACGGGTCTTGCGACTTCCACGCGTATTCGGCGAGGATACTGAGTTTCCTGACTTTCACGTTCACCCTGCCGTCGAAAGCGTTGACATATTCGGGCAGATTATACTTGTGGGTGGCGTCGGCGAAGATATCCTCCTGCTTCTCGTATTTGTTCACCCACGAGGCCCCGATGCTCACCGATGTGCCGGCGTCCTGCATCTTCTTCGACCACTGGCTGAGGTCGATCTCCGCGTCGGCACCGCTCACGATGCCTTTGTTCAGGCTCCAGTATCTGCGCTGCTTTCCGCTGAGGGCCTTCACCGTCAGTCCCTTCACAGGCCGGGCTGTCACTCTGGCTCCCACGAGGGAGTTGTCGATGCCTAGTCCGCGCTCTTCGTAGGTGCGGAGGATGAAGCCCGAACCGAACTGTTCGTAAAAGCTTCCCGCTGTCACCTCTATCTTGTCGAAGTGGGCTTTCAGATAGGCGTAGGGCACTCCCCATCCTTTGAAGTCGTTTTCAAAACCGGGCAGGGGATGTTCCGTAAACTCGAATCTGAGGCCTCCGTCGAGGTGCTTGCTCATCACGTTGGCGTCGACGTAGGTGTTGGTGAGGGCCCAGTCGTCGGTCGACTCGGTACCTATCTTGTCGTCGTCCTGCGGGATGAGGATGTCGCTCTGTATGCTGCCGCTCACCACTACTTTGTCGTTCTGTGCCGGCAGGGCGGCGGAGCAGAGTCCGAGAACCAGCGTCGCTAAGTATCTTCTTGTCATCGTATGACTGTTATTTGTCTGCGTTGATAAGCTCGCGCACTTTCTCTATCAGCTCTTCCTCGGCTCCGTCGGTATATCCGTTGTGCTTGTATACGATATTGCCTTTGCCGTCGACGATGAATACGTAGGGTATCATCTGTATTCCGAGGGCTCGCTTCAGGTCGCCATTGGGGTCGAGGAGTATCTCGTAGGGCCATCCGTTGTTTTCTGCCAGGGGCTTCACCTTCGCGGTGTTCTGGGCTACGTCGATGGATACCGCAATGAGCTTCACTCCTGTCTCTTCCTGCCATTCGTCGTATACCTCGCTGATGGCCGACAGCTCTCTGTTGCAGGGCTTGCACCAGGTGGCGAAGAAATCGATGATGAAAGGCTTCCCTCCGTTCGACAGGGTGTCGACACGGACGGTCTTGCCATCAAGGGTTTTTACTTCTACTGCCGGCAGCTGGGCAAATGCACTATTCACCAATATCGACAATAACATGATTGCCAATAACTTAAATGTTCTGTTCATAATAAGAATTTTTGTCAATTAAAACTATGCAAAGATACAAAAAAAAAGACTTTTTTGCAAGTTTTTTAATATTTATTTTTGTTCTGAAAGGGAAAAATTTTGTTTTATTTTTCGGTATAGAGATATGGCTTTTAGAGAGTGTCTCGCGCGCGTTTCCTGGAGATTTTTTAGAAATTTTCTTGCACATTTTGCACGTCTCTCTGTTTCAGTGATTTACGGGTGGTGTATGTTTGTGGATGCTATTTTGGGCTGGTTTTCGTGTCGGATATCGCCGGAATCTTCGCCGGAAACCCAGACTATGTTTTCGTGATGCAAAAACGTAGTTTTCGAGGGTCAAAAACTACGTTTTCAGCTGGTGGAAACATAGTTTTGGATTTTGATTGATGCAGCTATGTTCGCCACCAGTAAAGGTCGGGGAATGAGATGGTTGTGTAGTGTGTAGGAAAAGTTTTGAAAAAGTTGCTGGTAGGGAGGGGTTGGGGAGAGTCTGCGCCCCCTCCTTAAAGCATTTTGTTATTATTATTGATTTTTCGGAACGTAATCCAAAAATGGCAAAATTTTTGGAACGTAATCCAAAAAATAGGTATTTGTCTTTGTTGTTTCGGAAATTCGCACCGGTGGATATGAGACAGGACACTGGCGGCCCTTGTGGGAGAATTTTATCATTGCCGAGAAATTCAAACATAATGAATATACGGGCCAGCGTTTTGCCACATATTTCTGGAGAACGACCGACGGGCAGGAAATCGACCTCGTTGAGGAACGTGACGGGAGATTTTATCCCACGGAGTTCAAGTGGAATCCTAAAAAGGGAAATGTTACAATACCAAGGAAATTCAGGGATGAGTATAATCCTGAGACATTTAATGTCGTTACCCCGGAGAATTACCTCGACTGGTTGGAAATATAATAAAATGGATTCGGGGAAGATTCTGCTTTCCTAAATTGAAAATTGGAAGAGAGGAGAGGAAAAAGGGGAGAAAAAGAACCGGACCGGTTTCACAACCAATCCGATTCGAAAAATAACATTGCTATTAACCTTAAAACAATTTACTAATTAACTTAAATTCCATATTTACTGCTATTCACGTATGTTATCTGCCAAGATGCAGCAGTTTTCCGCTATCACAGCTTACTTTCGCGAATCACAGCATATGACATCAATCCGAATAATAACTAAAACTTTATCTTATGAAAACTTTCTTCTTGTTGATGATATAGACACCACCCTTGGCATTGCCGGCGCTGACCCTCTGTCCGGAGAGATTGTATACCGGCATCGCGGCGTTAATGTCGTCGGAGAGAATCTCGCTGATGCCAGCCTCCTCGGCCGCCGTCATCGTGATGCACTCCACATTGGCCGTATACTTCGAGCCGTTGAAGGTGATGATAAGATACTTGACCCCTTCGGAGAGCACATCCGTCTCGACCGAATAATCCTGGAACGACGTCCAGCTGCCGTTGTTGTT
>Ga0065711_1003493_pt1 | contig 35183 bp, 21 predicted proteins | sample Hoacrofraction12_FD_59098 | JGI IMG/M metagenome (GOLD analysis project Ga0065711, IMG submission 59098) | Hoatzin crop microbial communities from Cojedes, Venezuela - Epithelial fraction 12 v2 (version 2) | ecosystem: Host-associated > Birds > Digestive system > Esophagus > Crop | place... | reverse complement strand
GGGGGGGGGGGGGGTGTGTGCGTGCAGAGAGATGAAGGTGAAAATAGGGCAATACATGAACAGTTCTTTAGACACAACCTCTGCAGGCCACAGTATAACCCTACATTTTTCTCTGGGAAGAAAACATTTTCTAAGAAAAGGTTCATCACTGAAATGTTGATATAGATCAGTATGAGATCTTTCAAGTGAGTAGCAAATTAGTTAAGGGAGAAACGATGACATGCTCCTTTGAAGATTCATAATGTTGGAAGCCACCTAGTGAAGTTTCTGATGTACTTGATGTTATTTGGCATATTCACTAATCACCTAGGCACAGGCAATGAGCTGCAATGAAATTTCTTGGAAATCAAAACTGGGAGGAAAGCTCAAATGAAAGGACTGGAATTTTAAACATGAATGAGATGAAGAGTGGAATAATAAAGAATTTGATTTTAAAGGACTAAATCATGTCAAAATATTTACAAGGTTATTTGGAGACTAAAAACATGCATTTCTGTTATAAAATCAGTGGTGAAGAGAAGTCTGCTTTTTACTCAAGAGCAAGATTACTCCACAGCATAAACACACCGTGTCTGTGAACAGGCCAATGGCATAATATCATGCATAATTTAAATAATTTCCAGAAGAGGTAAGGAAATTATTCCCACTGTAGGACATATTGATGTGAACAGTTTTCTTACAACCTCTCAATTCCAGTCACCTGTGTAGAAGGAGGATTTATTCAAGTGGGAAGAGATAAAAGAAGATCAACCAGAACTGCAAGAATACAAGTCAACTTCACAAGTCTGCACAAGAAGAATACTTGTTTTCAAAATGAAGGTTGAGACTTTGTATTTAGATATCGATGATAAATGAATTAAAACAAATAAAACACCACTGGGGACAGTGAAAAGGATTCCTGGATATAGGGTTGTGTGGACATGAGAAGAAATGGGTATAAATTTACCCCAGATGTTTAAGCTGGCAATTAGAAGACTGTTTCTGATCATTATCACACTGAATTATGGAGCAACAAAAAGAGAGAGACTCATTTTAAGCTAGAATGTAGTAATGATTCCCTGATATAATAAAAAATATTATAAAGCAAAACAGTGCCTGGATGTTATGCCTCAATAGCTATTTCCATCTTCCATTCCAATGAGCAGTAATAGCTATTTCAATTCAGTTTCAGAAGTTTTCAGACCGTAGCATTCAACTATTACTTTTGAAAAACACAAGAAAGAAAATTACAATTTCTAAAAGAAATCAACAAAAAAAATGCACCATGAGCCCTTAAGAAAACCCAGAAATGAGGTGGGGAGGGAATGCTGTTTACAAAAGCTACGCAGCCAGGTATTTAGAGGAAACACATTATTTCTTAGCAGAGAAGCACGAGCCTAGCTTGCTCAGAACACTGCACCCGGCTGTGGTCAGAACCAGCTGCATCTGAAGCAATAAAACCACAGTAAAGCAAAAAAAAACTTTCATGTAGATGAAGTCTCCTAATGTTTGGCAGCTAAGAGCTTTATTTTGCAGCATGTCAGTTTAAGATGTTTTTATAAATTATTTCATTCCCACATAAATGTTCACGGTTTAAGTACTGACATGGCAGGACTACTTTTGAACCACCTTATGCTTTTAAATGTAGCAGTATCAAGGAACCCTAAACTGATGTGGTTGCTTGTCATAACTGGCACTGAGCCAATCTATATTTAAACTAAAAATACAGTTTCACTTTTTTTTATGTATTCTAGAACGAAATCTTACCTAAATATGTAACATCTATGATGCACATTGAAGTATGTGACGTATTTCTCTCCCTTCAATTTTCTCTCATTCTGCACCACAAGTGTTCCACCTTAACACGTATCTCCACTCTTGGTCAAATATAATGATCCAAGAAATTTCCATCAAAGTATATCTTGAACTATAAGACACCCCCCCCTCCCCCAAAATACCATAGCAGATAAAGTATAAAACTGTTCTGATGATGTTTCAGTTGCCCACCTCTGAAGTAAATGCCTTAGGAAAAGTCTCCATAAAAACATTACTCCCGTTCACCTCATCAGAATGACTTTTCTCGTATGAATTACAATCACATCTCATCCCAGCCTTAATTTACTTTTCATGCCAGTGCTCCGGAGCAGCAGGATTTGATATCACAAGTTGCCACTTGATACAGAGAGCTGATTGAAACTGATGAAACACAGCCCCAGCCTCAAAAACTGGGTAGGAATGAACACTCTCTGCTTGATGATCAGCCTTGTGATCATACCATAGATAATATTAATTTACTGACAAATACCACTAGCTACACCGATATGGGTTTTGTGTCAATCATTACATTCCCAGAGAGCATGCTACTGAAGAAACAAAACACACCCGCAGCCTGGAGGGATATCCCACGGGATGCTGCAGGGTTGTTTCCAGCATTACCTAGTCTTTATGGGAAGACAATGGCTTCTCTTTCAGACTGACGGGAGGCCCAAGTGCTTTGCACAACATGAGAAGTGCCAGCTGACTGAACCCACGAACTGGAGCACTCGCAAGCTGGTCAGGTATTGACAAGCATTAAGTACAACTGATTATTAAGTGATAAAAGGTAAGCAAGCCACCAGACAACATGTGAAGTAAGGAGTTGCTATCACAGATGCCTGCGGAACGGGACGGCTAGAGTCCTCAGCGCGCTGTTTGGTCGCCAGTGCACCACATCAAGCTGAGTACATGGCATACTGTGAGAAAGTGGCATCTGTGATCACATGGTGACAGGTATACTAGCCAGATAGCCCGGCCGCTGGAGAAGTCCGCATGAAAATTAGTCAATGCACTAACAGCTAAGAACAAAGAAAAGCAAAGTCCTTCTCTCGGGAGACAGGTTTCAGGAGCAGAGGAGGAACCGGCAGATGATCTAACATGCCCCTTTCCACTTTCATTCGCAGCAGCAAAAGCTACAGATGAATGCCACCGAAGACGCAAACCTTCGTTCTGACTTACGAGGGTTGGATAATACTGGCACACCCGTCAGGGCAGCTACATTTACATAAAGTCATCAGCAAGTTAAGAATAGTAAGCGCCAACTACGTGGAGCAGCACCTCCTGCTAACAAGTCACAAATCAGTTCCTTTCAACAGCATGCCATCCGCTTACTGTGTGCTGATAAGAAGGACGCTTGGTTGGCCTTCCCTGTCACAGTAATACTATTTTATTTACCTATTACGCTTTTCAAAACAGTAGTAATCTTTAATACTGTATGACAGATACCCAAGCGAGCTTCAGTACCTGAATGAACTAACATGGATATGTGAAGCAGAGCAGCAGATTATGATCCTTGCTTCTCAGTAATGAGATATGTAATAGCATTTTATGATGATATTTTTTTTAAGTCATCCTCATCTTCTCTGTGCCAATGTATGTCTGATACTATTTCAGGGACAGGGTCACCAAAGCACAACAGATGGAAGAGTAACCATTTCTGTTAATAGCAACTTGAAAATTATGTTCCATCACAGCTCTTGTGCATCTCCACTTTGCCTTCTTTAAAATGTAAAAAAAACATTCCCGTTCTTCCCGATCAGCAAAAAATACTTCAATTTTCAAACAAGACATTTAACTCTTACTGTACCTCACGGAAAGTTTCGGGTTTGATTCTTCCCATCCACATTTTTACATCTGATTTTTTGCACCACAGGAGAAAGCTGGCGTTCGATTTGCAACCTGTCCAGGTCCAGCACTCTTGTGTGTGGAAAGGGGAGGGGGTGGGAAAGGGCAGGCAGAGCAAGCATATGCACAAGTCGGGACTCAGGCCTGAGGCAGCAGCAACAATTCCCATTAGGTATGAACCTAGTATTTGTGTCTAAATATTTCAATTTTCAGCAAAAAGTCATTTTTTTTTTCCCCATGGCAAAACAACAATGAAAAATGCCTTTGTAAGAAACTTAGAAAAACTTATTTACAGTGGGAAAAATATTCATTCAGATTTATTTATTTATTTTCAATACAAATGAGTTTCTTGAACAAACATTTTGACTGAAATGTCAGCAGTGGCATGCAAGTCATTTTCCTGCATGGCTGAAATAAGTCTAGAACTAGAAATGAACACGAATACTGGATTCACTGTAATAACCATTAGTCTTGGATTTTAGTATGATGTTTCATGTTCAATTACATTGCTTTTGCATGTATCTTTGAGATTCCATGGTCTCCCCATCTCAAAAAAATGACACCCTCTCACTCATCAAGAACAAAGATTAAACTGTCTTACTGTCCCCCCTTTTGTCCATGATAATCTTACCATGGAAATGTCACAACTCTCATCACACAAAAAAATTAAATTACATTTTCAGGAGGGCAACACAACTGTTCTTACTTTCTGCAATGCAGGAGGTAAGGAAACAAGCTGAGTCAGATGAGTATCTCAAGCCAGGCACTGTGAATATCCCCAAGAGATAAAGCATTTCAGCCCAGTACTTATAAGCTCATGGACACTTACAGAAAAAGGTATGTGAATATGATGGTGAAAAATTGTATTAGTAATTTACAATCTGGGAAATCATTTTAATTTAGAAAAAAAACCTATGTCAGCTTCCAAACTTCTGAAATTCTACAATAAGTACTAATAAACAACTCACACAGCAATTTTCTTGCAAGTTTTATTCAACCTGCCTCAAATATGATGAGGTACGTAGATAACCAAGCACTTAACTGAGTCAGGCAAATGGACTTGTCGAATATAGTTAATTTTACCCAAATCAAAAATGAAACCCTTCATTCAATGTATCTGTAAGAATCATATGAGATTTTACATTCAACCTATTTTTATTTAACACTTTGAACAATATTAAAAGATTACCACAGAGACAAGGTCTTATCTCACTGCTTAGATTACACTGTACTTACACTGAACCACACAGCATACATGATTAGCCCTAAAAGGTCTCTTTGGTGATTTTCACTTTTAATGAACTGGTTGGAATTCATTACACAGTAATTGTAAGGAGGTTTCACAGATAAGCCTCTGACTTTAGGGGGCATGGCACTGACAGACAGCATTTTTATTGCAAGAAGAAAGAAAATCCACACACCATACTTGCTAAATAAACTGTAGATATTAATCTGAAACCTTCCACGAACACAGAAAAAAAGAAACAGCAGAAAAGAAACTACAGGACAAACAGGGTAATGGCCTTCACTCAACTACCAGTTTAGGCCAGGTGAAACTCCATCGATTTTTAGCACTGACAAAAACTGCATTTGTCAAGGCAAAACTTCTGCACTTTACTTTTTGCATTGCAATCTTTGAACAGGTTATAAACCAAGAGTTTGCATGCCACACAACAGCTAGATCTGTAGGTGGTCCTACTGCCACAACAGGTACAAGACTTGGCAAGCAATCGGGTATCTGAAGTCCAGCTTTGATGCAACAAGAGTCAAACTGTTACACAAATAAAAATTGCTGGTTTTCGTGAACAGGGTCTAATAACGCAGCCGTTGCAAAGGCTGTTCAACAGGCTGGTTTGTTAATAAACCTAGGAGAATGGTGTGCCACTGAGTTACTTCATCTTGGGAATTAAAATTAGATAACCATTTCTCATAGGCAGATCTTCCTCTTGTACCCTCTACACTATCTGCAACTTGCTGTTACTGGGGGGAAAGTGAAGGCCAGGAAAGTGCAAACACCGCTGTACTAGGCCTGCACATAAGAACAACAGAATGGTTGCACTGGGTCAGAATACAGATAACCTAGCCCAATATCCTCTGTCTATTGGTAGCCAACAGCAAGTGCTGAAAAAATAAGTATATGGGCAGTAATATAATTTTATATTTGTCCTGACCAAGTAATCCATAATTTCAGGACTCCTTCAATCAGACATTACATCTGCAGTTCTGTGTTAACTAACCCTGGATGGATTCTTGGTCCATGAGTCTGTCTTACTATTTCTCGTATTTTGCTATATTTAATGTACTGAAAACTACTAAAGGAATTCATACTGTCCTATTGATACAGAAAGCTACCAGAGCACTTCTCTTACAGAGAGGCGAGTCGTCTGAAACCCACCAGGTAAAGATTCAGGGGCTTTCCCAGTTGCAGACTGGATACCCTTAGTCACTGCAGATTCAAGAAACCCATCTACTCACAGGCTACCTGCTGTTTACCTGGAAATGCTTGAACCCCATTTCTGCTGCAGGGCAGGCCCTCGGTACTGGCCAAGTTTCCTACGGGCTGCCTACGCTTGGGAGCACGGCTCAGCTGCTTCTTTCCACAGCAAAGGACTGGTTTTGGCTGCAAGAAAAATGAGCAGACTGGGAAGGCAAACAAATACCAAGCACTGCAGGTGCTCTGGGACTTTGGAGGGTAAGGGGATGGCAGCAGAGGAGCTAAAGATCATGGGCGCTTTGTCGTACCTTGCCTGGAGAATTTAGGATGCCCACGACTATGCTGGAGTGCTCCCCCCTCATCTTAGTACCAGTAAAGTACAGCTGAGCCTACATCCAGCCAGACCACCCCCAGGGAACATCACCCATGCTGAACAGCTGAGCATGTCCTGCTGCTACTGAAGGTCCTCATGCGCCTTGCAGCTTGAAAGCTGACATCACCTTGGCTCCATCCTGTCATCCTCTACTCACCAGCCATGGGAGTCCTTCAAGGAGCCAAATCACGAGCCTCAAGCACCCACGGCCTGAGGTCACATACACCATGGACAGGAGGCATACCTGGACGGCCCAGGTGGCGCCAGAAGATTAACATGCAATGGCCAGCTAGGAGACTAAGGGAAAAAACCTGTCATACAAGCAAACAACTACAGCTAAACTCTCCTAAACACATAACGCTCTGTTCAGCAGACATCCAGATTCAACCCTCATGCCCATGTTTCCAGTCCTGTTTCAGAGGCAGACGCTTTCTCACAGGCAGAAAACTTGACGAGCAAGGATGTACACCAAAGGTGCGAGGGAGCCTAACATGCTCAACAGACAGTTTCAGGGCATGAGGAAGACAATGGTGACTTATTGTCCTGAAGCAGTGAACACTTTACTTGGTTGTAAAACACTCAGAGGAAGACTCGTCTCGGTCACTCGACAGGGCAAAGATCAACTCGGCAAACAGAAGTCACGAGGTTCCACACAACGAGCCAGGAACACCCTGACCCCCTCCAACACCAGGCTCGTCTCACCAGAGGCAGGGCAGACCCTCCTGCGCCGAGCACGGACCCTCCAGAGGGCTGTGGCCCTGGGGAGAGCCCATTGCCCCCCAGGTGACCGCCCCTGCGTGCTGGTGGGGGACATGGTGGCCAGAGGGGACCCACCGGGAGGGGTATCAGGGCTCTGCCTGCTTCCTGCTCCTGCCTGTCTTTCCTCAGCTGTAATGGAAGCCTACATCTGGCCAAAAAACAGCTCTCGGGTAGCATGTTACATGTGTTCTACTCCAACAACTTCTGAAGTAAAATATTACAATTAAAAAACCACCACCAAAAGCATTTTATTTTTATTATTAAAGTATATATAAAAGCATCTGGTAGCTTCTGGATGCTACTCTTGGTTTTGGCATTCAACCTCTTCTAGCGAAAAGTTGACACATTTGATGTGAAACACACAGCAAACCATTTGACAGATTCCATTTGCAAAACGCTTCATTTAATTTTTCCCTACAAAAGGCAAAATTTAATTAACTACTAGAAGGCCTGAACATCAACAAACAAAACTAACAAAAAACCCACATGAAAACCCCTTTCAATTGTTAGATTATCTACTTAACAAAAGACTGATTCATCACAGGACATGTCTGACTAGGGGTTTGCTTGCTGGTGGTGTTCTGTCTTTTTTTTTTAATACTGTCTTTTATACTTCTGCACTATTTATAGTTGCTCTTTCCTCATTCTTGAGATAATGCCATCTGGACTGATTAGTTCTATCCTCATTATTAGGCATTAGTGCTTTTTGAGGGTTTTATTTAATGTTTCAGTTCAGTTGTTGTATATACAGTTCAACTGCTATTTTTCCTGCCAAAGTCAAACACAGCACACCAGAAACACTATGGATTACAACATCAAGTCCAGAAAGGGGGAAAATTCTACTATTTCTTCAATTCCACTATTCATACAGAAGTTGGGGGGGTGGGGGAAGACTACAATAATGGAAGACTTCAATCACAGGCACAGCAAAAGGCACACTGGAGACTAAAAGAGAAATCAAGTCTTGAGACATCATAAATAACTCATTTTAAAAGTCATTCAGCAGAGAATTTAGAGGGAAAAAATGAACTCTTCAGTTAGTCCAAAGTATTGCACAGAAATTACCGTAGTCACTCTGTAATGCTGGCAGCAATACTCACATGATCACTACAGTAGGGGCAACAGTACTGCAAATTACTAGAGTAGTATTTTAAACTAGACTATATATAGTAAAAATGTATCTATAAGCTACATATAATTTTGCATACAAACAATGTAGTAAAAATGAAACAGATCACCTAAAAGAACAAATCTCCGAGAAAAATTGACACAGCTTAAATTTACTCTGTTAAAGGTTTAGAGTATGTACTATCCAGAAAACACCAAAGGAAAATGATGGCACAAACAGCCATGTAAAAGGAGGCACTTACTACTTCACAGAGCAAGCTTTTGTATGATGAAAATAGAGAGCGGAAAAAATTAGATTAAATTAAAAAATAAGATGTTTAAGTCACAATAAACTAGATGAGAAAAGCTTTCAGGTGCATCAAAAGCAAGAAGCCTTACCAGACTCAGTGGGGCACACAGATCACCAAAAATAAGTTGTAACTGTTGGTGAAAGCCTAACTACATTCTTTGCATTTGTAGTCACTAGAAAAGAAGATGGGAGGTCCACAAAGTCAACCACTGATAAACTTACTCAAACTGAAGCTCAGTGGAAGTGATATTAAACAAACAAACAAAAATATCAAACTGCAACAGATAATAATTCAGTGAGGAATTGCAACACAACTACAATGTCAAGGTGCTCATAACTCACAATAGTTACACGTCCTTCCACTTGCATCCTGCGAAAAAGGAACAAAATATAACTAACACTATCCTAATCTTTAATCAAGGTGATTCACAGAACTACAGAGAAGTCTAGTTTGTTCTGGGAAAACAAAGAGCAACTGTAGTAAGAGAATTATTAAGTCTATTTGGAAACAAATATATGCCTTTTGTTTAAACAACCTACTTCGCAAATTCATTTGATTCTTCGAAATAGTACACAAGTTTAGATGAACAGGTGTTCTGTTAATGTAATAGTGTATCTGCACTTTCAAAAATAAATAAAAGCCCAAACAAACAAAAATGAGAAAACACATGTTTTCAGTAATGCACCTCAAAGAACATCAAGTCCTTATAGGATGGGTCACTCCCTCTCTTGGTGCGACACAGAATAAAACACCAAAGGCTGAGTTAATCATTTCCTATCAAACACAGAGTTTGGCTGTCAGTGGGGTAGATCAATACCTGAAACAGAGATTTGTGGCCTGGAAAATGTGATAACTTGTGTACTGTACCAAGCATTTTGCAGTAGTCAAAATCTATAGCTGACTACAAAGCATGGAAGTATCTCATACTACTGGATGGTTGATAAAATGTCAAATGAAGTTCAATGTTAATAAATGCAAATGGAAAAAATATGTAACAATACGTATAATGATGGACTTGAAATTTGCTATTAGCATTCAGGAAAGAGGTATAGGAGTTATTGGGGGGGGTGTTTTTCTTAAATGTCAACTCAAAGTTCATTATCGCAAAAAGAAAAAGAAAAAAAAGCACATACACTGTTAGAAACTACTAGATGTTTTGCCTGCAAGCTTCTGTGTTTTTTTCCAATAAAAGTGAACTTCCTTTTCCATAAAAATCTACACTTTTCTGACATTCTTAAATGGAAAACCAGAAAACGTCAAATAGCAATCCACAGTGCAGCTGTATCATGAATAGTTTACAGTATTTTCTCTTATCTTTTAGAAATTCTGCTCTTTCGAGTGGGATGATCAGAGTAATCACACAGACCTCAATTTCTACCTGCGCATTTTGGCCAGGCACAAGTCAGGGTTAGAAGAGAAGGCACATGACTGTGGCCATGGTAATGCACACACCATCCCAGTGAAGCGATGGCTTCACAACTAAAGCTCATTAGCTTGGAGTAAGGACAGAGTTATTTCATCCCTGTCAGCATCTTTGTGAAGACTTAATACTTCTGAACATGTCAGGATGAGACTTCTTTAATGGTAGATACTGCCATTTCGGGTGGGGGTGTCATTGTTTTTAAAATTTATTTTGTTTATTTTATTAATTTATGTTATTTATTTTTATAATATCAGTCTGCATTTGGGTATTTTTCTACAGCTCTAAAAGGCCGTCCTCTTAACTATTATCCCAAATCCAGCCAAATTTTTTATTCAAAGCAATATAATATATTCAAGATTGTAATAACAATTTAAACTAATTGCCGTAATCATAGCGTAAAGAGCTGTGTACTTGCATGGTTTTTCCTCCTACCTATTAGGAATATAAATTATTTGTTAGGATCTACTTTGGGGTGGAGGAGGAGGCCTGAAGGTGTGAAAAAACATATTAGAATAGTCATTTATGAAAGGGCAGTACTTCTCAGAGAACACAGCCTCATCATTAATGATTCCCACAGTTTTAAACTTCTCCAGAATTTCTTTTACTGAACTACAGAAGTAATCCCATCTCACTTTTTTCATGGACTGATGGAAGTTCTGTGGTTACCCAATTCTCCCCACTTCTCCCACCTTCAACCTTAAGTTTTATCAAATCAGCCATCTAGTTAAGCAAGTGACATATTCAGGGGCATGGATCTGTCATTCCTGCACTTCCATGCTTTCTATTTTCCTCCTGAACACCCTAGCCATCTTGATTCTGGAAGGTCTGATAAGTTTTAGAAAAATACCACAAAGTCAAGTTTCCACAAACCCACACTAAGTTGCGAACAAGTCTTTCACTCCACTGCTTCTTTCTCTCCTCCTCAGATTCACATTTTCCCTGCTTTCCTATGCAAGTAAGTTTTCAGACTTGGTGTAGGTCTTCCAAATGGCTCTAGTCCCTGCAACTAACCCTGTCCATTATTGGCTCCATCTAGCCAGCTTTTGTATCTCAGATTTCTGCAGGCCAACAGCTTCAGTGGCACTCCTGGGAAGCCAGAAACCACAGACAAACGGCCATTACTCTTCTACTACCTAATACTCAACCTCCCTTTTAGCTGGAGTGGCACAACTACTGCAGAGAGGAGAACAACTGCAATATATTTCCCAGCTTCCTTCAACTGCTTTGGATTTATTTTTTCTTTCTTCTTGAGATATTCATTGAATACTCTCAGAAGCCCTCGTTTGGAATGAGATAGACAAAAATTAAGTCTTTTTAATCAAAATAAAATTTTAATTAAATGAGTGGTTTGCAAGAGTGTGTCAGCTGACAGATTATGTCAGCATCACAGTTTAAAAGCTGGGAAATATTTTACATTTTGTTATTCACTTGCAACATTCAAAATACACACCATTATCCAGTTTTAGCTATGTAACACTACTGTGTGGCGATTACACATATACACACAGTGACCAATGTAGGTTAATATAGAAGATAATTTATTGGTCTTTTTTTTAAATCAGGATTTCAGATTCATTTGCCAACCGTTCTGTGGCCAAGAACAGAGATGCACCAGGGTTAGAGTCCCATTACAACTTATATGCATCTGTCATACGCATCTGTAATCTGACAAAACGTAAGTTTTCTGGAACGCTCCAGTCTAAACTGTAGACATTTTTTGAATTTTAAATTTCACGTTAAACATTTTTACTCTCAAAATGAAATTATTATCTTCTAAGTTTGTGTAAATCACAGATTTGTGAGTTTAGAGGGGGGTTTTTTGCAAGGAGGAAAACACACCTGATCGTAAACCCATTGTCAATGTGACTGCTAGCATCAGCCCTGCTGCTTGAACAGCAGCCTCAGTTCCTTCACTCCTCGCTAAGCAGTGCCAGTTCCTAAAATATTTTTGGCCTCTTTTCATTACTCTAACAACTAAGAATTTAGTCCTTTTTGCATTAGCTTTGAAACTGCAAGAAAGTAATGCTACTGTATTAGGACTCCTGTTTAATTAATACGTTCAGCACATACGATGCATTCAATACTTTCAGTACCTAAGCCATCTCCAGGAGATTAAATACTCACCAGAAAATTAGATGAAGTCAAAGCAGAGAGGAGGACTGTGACGTGTGATTTGATAAGACATGAGCAGACATTTACACCACACCATAACTATTAAATTTGGGATTCAAACCTACCCAGACTATTACTGATTTCACCTTAGAAACTCTTCTGTAGGGACCCAACCCTGCTCTCAAGTCAGTCATAGCAAAAAAAGTTTTCTCTGTACTTTCAAGTACATGCACATTTGTTTTGTGCAAGCTGAAATCTACATGCTCTTCTGGTAAGTGTAAGGCTAACTAGAGTTGAAGTTAATTTTTAGACAGAAGATATAACATTTTCATTAAGAAGTTCGAGTAAAATAAGATTTATTCATCTATTCAAAAAGGTCCTCAAACCCCCTGCAGATTCTCCACATGCTAGTAATGTGGAAAAGTTTTCATATGTCACACATTTTAAAATTTTAATCAAAGCATGTCAATGCTCATATAATGAGAGATTTTTCCCTGTGGTGAAATTGTCATAATGAAGGTTGCAGGATTACCATATATTTTCAGATGAATTGAAAACTGCCTCTGTCTCTTAGCTGTTACATATTACAGTATTCTTATCCTTAAGCCTAGATACTTGACTAACTGCTTTCTAAAATACGCAGATCAGTAACTTTCCTCCTTGATAACTTTCATCGCCGGCTACAGAATGTTTATCTACAACTATCGTTTTCAAATTTCAGTCTATCTGATCCTGACTCCAACTTGCCAAGCCAGAGATGCAAGTCTCAACAAGCAGCACTGGAACCAAACCCCAGATGTGGCTAGATCCACAGGCTCGGGCCTCCAGCTCACCTCCACCTTCTTCCAAGCTTCAGTCTTCTCTGAAGGGTGACCTTCAGCACAGGGAGCTGTGACATAACCACCAGTCTCTAAGCACCGTGAATCTGAGGTTTATCACATTGAGCTACTAAGGTAAATATTCATAGAGACTACATAAACCTATGCTTCACCCTTCCAAGCAGTGACCTGTTCTGGGACTGAGGAATAAAGGGTTTTTCCATATTTACACTCTGAATAACTCTTCAGAAGAATGACATCTCACATGGAATTGGAGAAGGTAACCACGATAGGAGAACATGGAAAGCATTTATGATGAAACATCTTGTATTATGAACACCCGGATAGAAAGCAGCATTTACATGATGACATCCAGATATCATGGATTAGCCATACTGATGGATAATTATACAAAGGAATACTCCCAGAGGAAAAGAAACCCATTCTTTCTTTGTATAATCATACATCAAACCACCCAGTTATTTGAGTTGTATGGTCAAACGTGAGACAAGTAGTCCACTGTGTTAAATATAAAGCCATTTCATCCTTTTCGCATTCTCTTTTCACTGGATTATTTACAGTTGTCTCTTTTTTTATACAGAGAATTACTCTTAATATGTGCCACATTTATAACTAAGAACTATCCCCAAATTGTGAGAAAAATCTGAGACTTTCAAACCAAATCTTTCGTAAGTCCCAGTCAAATCACCAAATAACATGGAAAGAAAACAACTTCAAACAAAGCTAATAAATTGAAATTGCTATCTATTCTCAACTATTCCCCTTGCAGAAAGAGCAGTTAAATTGATCGTGATGCGTTTGTTTATATCAAAAATACTTTTTTTTTTGACCTAGCATTCATGTACATGAAAGAATATTTACTTTCCAATCATGAAACCAATATGACTTTATGCACCAGAACATACTGCAGGAACAAGGAAATTACTAAGTGGAGGGGAGTGGACAGACGTACACCTACATGCACAAGACTGCAGAAACAAGGCAAGACAAGAAAAAGCATATGAAAGGTTTCCAAGAAGACTGGCAATGGAGAGAGGGTCACCTATTGTGCAAAGATAAGCATAAAACTTGTGCACCTTACTTGTATCCCCCACCCCCAATGCAACAGAATGTGTCTTTGGGCATGTGAATGTAACACACAAATGCACTGAGCAGAAGTGAAAACCTGGTTAGAAAATTAACACACTTCCTGCAGTCATGGCAAACCTATTTAGGAATATTACACCATGCCCTACTTTATCCTACTGCTTTTAAGCAATCAGTAAGTTTTAGAAAAGGTTTATGGGAAACAAACATCACATTTTACGGACAGATGGTTTATAGTTTAAGTGCTCGAGTAAAACCTTCTCTTAGCATTCTTTGTATATACTTGAAAGCCACTTAGCTGAAATAAATGTGTGCAAAACAACAGCAAAAGACCAGTAAAAAGCTTAATTATTCTGCTTTATATCTATGGTATGAATGGGGTGTGGAAAAAAATAAATCTACTTTTAAAGCTTGGTTTTAAACTAAATGATGAAAGGTGGTTTGGGGCAGAAGACATGATAACTGGACATAATTCCAAGGTTTAAACAGTACCTGAGGCTTTATGTCCTTTCATGTATTTCAGTTTATCAAAAAGTCGAGTGTTCCAAACCAAAATGTCCATGTATTTTTGTACATCACAAAAGACCCTTGCTAATACGTAGCTCTAGATGAGAAACATATCATCCTTTCATTACACGACATGATCTAGTACCAACACTGTAAGACATGGATCTGAACCACTGCCACACACACCCCAGAATGGGAGGCACTGTGTGCAATGCCCACACCCTGCCTCAGACTTTGCTGACCCCCAGCACACTCCCTCTCCCTTGGGTTCATGAGATTTCACCCTGTATTGGTTTGCGTGGCAAGGTTTTGGTACCGGGGGGCGCTATAGGGGTGGCTTCTGTGAGAATCTGCTGGAAACTTCCCCCATCTCCAATGGAGCCAGTGCCAGCCGGCTCCAAGACAGACCCGTCGCTGGCCGAGGCTGACTCCATCAGCGATGGCGGTAGCGCCTCTGGGATAACATAGTTATGAATGCAGAAGAAAAACCCTGGGCAACTTCAGCAGGAGAGAGGAGTGAGACTATGTGACAGAAACAGCTCTGCAGACACCAAGGTCAGTAAAGAAAGAGGGGGAGGAGGTGCTCCAGATGCTGGAGCAGAGATTCCCCTGCAGCTCATGATGAAAGACCTTGATGAGGCAGTCTGTCCCCCTGCAGCCCATGGAGGTCCATGGTGGAGCAGATATCCACCTATGGCCCGTGGAAGGGACCCCAAGCCGGAGCAGGTGATTGCCTGAAGGAAGCTGTGACCCCGTGGGGAGCCCTTCCTGGAGCAGGGTCCTGGCAGGACGTGTGGCCCCGTGGAGAGAAGAGCCCACACTGGAGCAGGTTTGCTGGCAGGGCTTGTGACCCCATGGGGGACACACGCTGGAGCAGTCTGTTCCTGAAGGACTGCACCCTGTGGGAAGGACCCACGCTGGGGCAGTTGGTGAAGAACTGCAGCCTGTGGGAAGGACCCACATTCATGGAGACTGTCTCTCATGGGAGGGACTCCACCCTGGAGCAGGGGAAGAGTGTGAGGAGTCCTCCTCCTGAGCAGGAAGGAGCAGCAGAGACAACATGTGATGAACTGACTGCAACCCCCATTCCCTGTCCCCCTGTACTGCTAGGGGGAGAGAAGGTAGAGAATTCGGGAGTAAAGTTAAGCCTGGGAGGAAGGGAGGGGTGGGGGAAGGTGTTTTAAGACTTGGTTTTGTTATTCAGTATCCTACTCTGGTTTGATGGGTAATAAATTTATTTTTTCCCCAAGTTCAGTCTGTTTTGCCCATGACGGTAACTGGTAAGTGATGTCCCTGTCCTTAACTCGACCCACAAGCTTTTCATTATATTTCCTCTCCCTTGTCCAGCTGAGGAGCAGGAGCGATAGAGCAGCTTTGGTGGGCACCTGGCATCCCACCACACACCCTGACAGTGCCCTATTACATGAAGAAAGGTATGGTATGAATTTACAGCTTACTGCTGTATTCATTACTCTTCACCTACTACCAATACCTCTGTGTGAATTACGGAAGTATCTCTTGCTAGGTCAATTAATATAATCTGGGGGAGTGGGATTCAGAATTCACAGGCTTTTTACTTCTGAAACAGAAGCAGCATTTTCCAATTGAGAACAGCTGCCATAAGTTTAGTTTCACTATACTAAATAGCCAAAAGTATCAGAGAGAAAAAGCAGGTGGTATAAAGAACAGAACAATAGTGGTAACAAGAGGAGAGGGCATAAGCAGTTTATTGCATGTTCATTCTAAGGTGAACTTTCTCACTGTAAGCCTAAAAGTTGGTCTTACAGTCATAAACATGTGGTTTAGTGTGTGAATTTTTGACATTGAAAATTCTGAAAAAAATCATACATATGCAATATGCAAAAGAAATGGAGGTACTGATTTTGCCTGTTAAATTTATTATCCAACACTTTATGTTCTGTCTGGTGTTGCCTGAATTTTGTGATAAGGTTGCTATAAATAAGGTGCAGTCCAATATTTAACACATTTGCAAATAAGATTAATAGATTATCAACCAGACAGCTAAACAAGATTAGTACACGTCCCCAGGGACAATAAGGATTATAAGAGAAGAAGTATAAATTAATGTACTTGGGCCCACCTGAACTGCAGGAAGAAGGAGCCAACAAGAAAGGAATGAGGCAACTCACATCACCCAAAAGCAGTCTGACTTGCTTGAGGGCAGTCCACAGCACCAGCTGCGCATGTCTCATGTATTTTTCCTTAAACAAGCCTCCAATTTTATAGACGAGTGGTGCTCAAGCTCTCCTAAAGATGAAAAGATTCTACCTGCCCTATTACCTTTTGTAACACTACCCTTACTGTGCTCTAAAAAAAAATTCTATGGCACAAAGTAAATAACTAAATACCGGCTGGGTGGAGAATGGACTGAGGGCAGCCCTGAGGAGAAGGACTTAGGGGTACTGGTGGTTGACGAGAAGCTTAACATGACCCACCAATGTACACTTGCAGCACAGAAGGCCAACCAAACCCTGGGCTGCATCAAAAGCAGCATGGCCAGCATATGAAGGGAGATGATTCTGCCCCTCTACTCCGCTCTGGTCAGACCCCACCTGGAGTCCTGCATCCAGCTCTGGAGCCCTCAATACAGGAAAGACATAGACCTGTTGGACCGGGTCCAGAGGAGGGCCACAAAGATGATCAGAGGGCTGGAGCACCTCTCCTGTGAGGAAAGGCTGAGAGAGTTGGGGCTGTTCAGCATGGAGAAGAGAAGGCTTCGGGGAGACCTTACAGCAGCCTTCCAGTACCTGAAGGGGGCCTGCAAGAAAGCTGCAGAGGGACTTTTTACAAGGGTATGGAGAGACAGGGCAAGGGACAATGGCTTCAAGCTGAAAGAGAGCAGATTAAGATTGGATATAAGAAAGAAATTCTTTACTGTGAGGGTGGTGAGGCACAAGAACAGGTTGCCCAGAGAAGTTGTGACTGCCCCCTCCCTGACAGTGTTCAAGGCCAGGTTGAATGGGGCTTTGAGCAACCTGGTCTAGTGGAAGGTGTCCCTGCCCATGGCAGAGGGATTGGAACTAGATGATCTTTAAGGTCCCTTCCCACCCAAACCTTTCTATGATTCTGTGAAAGTCATGAGTGAGCTACAAATTCACCCTCTAGCTTCCTTTGCAGAAATGATTCTGTACTGGTAAAGCTCAGCTCTCCAATAATTTCACTTTTTTGTTGTTCAGAATATTTAAAAATGAAGACTGAAACTGGTCAAGTAAGTATAAGGCATTAGCAAGTGCTACAGTTTAAAATATTAATACAACTAATACACACTCTACCAGTTAGTGACAAAATTCACAAAATAAACCATAGGCACAGCAAGAGGTTAAAAAACCCAAAACAAACAGAAAACTCACACCATGCGCACATAAATAGGTTCATACTGTGGATTTTTTTCCAGTGATCGAACTCTTGAGCAGCTGTTTTTTTTTCAATGACAAGGTACCTGAATTAAGAGACTGGCAGTATCTGGTCCTTTTTATGTACCTGTCCATAAACAGAACTTTGCTATAGCCACCATCAATCCTGTCTGATACCTCCTATGCAATTTACTATGTGTATTTATTCTAATAAAACCTCATTATAACAAATTGAAACTATACAGCACGTCCCTGGAAGTATTCCCTACAGAATGTTATATAGTCCTAGCTCTGCCTTTTACCTCTCGACTCCCTTTCACAATAAACATGGACTACACGTACGAAGTTTCATATTCAGATATACAATTTATAAGAAATGTCATCTGTCAGTTTGCCTTCAGTAGCCAACATCTCACATACTCTGTGTTAAATTATGTTCAGTCACGTTAGCCAAGGGAACATATCTAACTCAAATACTTACACTTAACGGATAATTGTGAACTGATCCACTAAATGAGCACTTCTAATTAGACAGTTGCTAGGTGGGGGGGGGAGAGTTTCTTATCTCCACAGCTCTAATTTCCTGTACGCCACACATTGTCCTTCATGAATTGAACTGATGAATATACATAATTATAAAATTCTTTCTGCAAATTAATATAGTTAGGGCTGAAAATTCAGTAATCAGGCCATAGTAATATCTGGCAATCTGGCATTATGAGAGCATTTAGAGTAGATAAAGAAGGAAGAGAAGATATTAATGCATGTCTGCAATGGTGTGAAGTTTTAAAAAAACATAATCAGCACTATTCTCTCCTATTCCAAGGGGTGCAGAATGCCATCTAAAATTTTACCAACATTGGTAGTACTGTTTCATTCCGTTGCACTACTAGCCTGGAAAAAATAATCCAAAATTAAACATTTTCACATTTTATTTCAGATCACAGCTGCAACATCCAGACAGGACAACAAAGGTAAACCAACTACTGCCATAAAGGAGCACAGCCAGTGCCTTACAGTCAGGAGCAGCACGAGCTGGTGGCTCTGCAGAGGTCGGGGACCTGGGAGCCCAGCGTAACAGCAGGGCAGCAGCTGTACCGGAGCAAAATGGGCCCAGCAGGCCCAGCAATGGCAGCCAGGGCTGGCCAGCAGCCCAGGGAACACCAGGAAAGACCTTGGTGACGAGTTGGGCCTGAGCCAGCAGGTCAAGGCAGCAGGTCTGGCTCAAGCAAGGACTTGGCCCCAGTGGAGCTGGTGAGGGGAGAGGAGAAGGTTCCCCCTCCCCCCATCATGGAGGCTTCTCCCGCCTCGCCCTCCCCCAGCTGGGTCTGACCCACAGCCACATACCTACACAGCATCACATCAGGGCTGCCCTCCAGCACAGGCAGCCGTGACACAACCTCCTCTTACGTTCAGTACTAGCAGCAAGGGAACAAAGACAGCCTAGTTCACTTTTCCATCTGAGAACATGAAAATTTAGGAAACATTAAAATCCACACATCGTGCATTGCACACACAGGTTTTGGCAAAGTGACCCTGAGCTGATACAATAAATAAAGCCGGGAAGACCAGGAAAGGTAGCAAGGTCTGCCCCAGGTTTTGCTACTTTTTTTTTCTAGAAGCTAATGCAAATATATCCGCCCACATTTAAGAGAGATGGAATTGGAAACACAGAAATTTTATTTTGCATCAGTTTGGCATCTGATGTTTTTAAATTACTTGCTATCCTCAATTTTTCTCAGGTAATTTTGAAAAGTCACATCACATTGATTGGCAGAGTGCAGACACTATGTATATCAAAAAAGTAGGAACCAGAATACACTAAACACAAAACTGAATTTGAACAATATCAGTAACTTTGTTCTTTTTCCATTTTAAAGGGGAGAAAACTTTTTCCAGTGCAGCTGTCTGATGTTCATTCAAAATTTTGCTCTTTACATAAAAGGAGGCAAGTCTCCACATCTCCTTTCCTGTGGCATTATCTGACTTCTAGAACTAATCCTCTTATTTGGCACACAATCACATTTTGAATCTAAAACCATCTTATCTAGACCCCCAAGATTTTGCTTTGCATATATTTTTCAGGGGAAGCTGCTTTATTTCATTGAGATAACGCACCACTGGATTATAAGCTCTATGCAGCTGTCACTCTTTGCCATACATTCAGAAACATAAATGAACTCTGACAAGTCATTTATCTGGTAATTCAGTGTCAAAGTGTAATAATATCACTGGGCTTTCTGCATTAACAATGTTAAAGCAGAACTGGAGTTGAAATGCAAACTGAAAGCACCTTTTGTATATCAGAATAAAAATTACTGTAGTTCATTCGCATCCTCTTAATCCTTTAGGTTCTCAATTAGGTAAGAATAAAAATGTGTGGATAAAACTGTGAGTTACAGTCATTAAACGAGGAATTAAAAGCTCAGTGAATTTAGTGACACCTACAGTTACTACACTGGCTTTTGGTCTCTAAAAAGCAACACCTGAAGTTTGCATACTGACTCAAATCCCCAGAGAGCATACATTCCCATCACAAGAGCAGAATGCGAAACAGAAGGAAGTACAGTATGCAGCAGAATGGAAATTCCAAGCACATCTACTAAATTTTCTAGTTTTAGTATGTTAAGGCCACCCTGCAAGAACTGCCACAATCCTTTCCTCACTCAGCCCTTGCTCAGACATTTGGTTACAAAACACATGGGCAGACGTGGGAAAGCAGTGGCTTCTCTTCTGAATGTCCATTCAGCCACAGAGTTTGCTTTTTAATTTAGCTGTTGCTGCAACAAATAAATCCCAAAACACGGTGTTTGGGTTTTGTTTTCTCTTGGATGTAAAGTGATTTGCAAGGATTTCCCTTGTCTTCTCTCCCAGAGGGGTTATAAATTTGAAGAAAAAGGCCATTTCTTCCTCATGTTCCTCTCCTGGCTGGTGTGTTACTAGCTGATCCACCTCGGTTTGGTCCAAGACAACCAAGTGGAAGCTTGTTTTGATCACTGTGGCATATAATATAATGGGGTAGTACCACTGCAGCAGGTCATCTAATATCCTTCCCTTCCAGGCTGAGTAAATTCCTCCTGTACGAAACATTTCTGTTGTTTTGTCCAGTCTCACTCTTGATCAACTCAGCCTCCCAGTTTTACAATACAAGGTCAAACAAAGTGTTGTTTGTTTCCCTGTGTGTTTAAGACAGGATAAAGACAAGCATCAACTAAAACTTAAATAGCTGGAAAAGGTCCAGTACTGATTTTACTGGGGCTAAACCTTAAACAAAAGAAAAACCAGGGCAGTAATATGATCTGTTTTTTCTGTTATGAATTTTTTCTGTTAAGTATAAAGTTTAATGAGAGGTCACAAAACAGAGCAAGAGTCTTACTCAGGGGAAGCATGAGATAGAAACAATTAAAAAACCTGAGCTGTAAGCTACCAGATTTATACACTACAGATAAGTCATCTAGTCTGCAGACAAAGCAAAGTCTCTCCTTGAACCGTCCCAACTCCTCTATTATATATTAGACTTAGATATTAAAATAATCAAGATTTATACCTTTTTATTTTTTTTTTAACCAGAATCCAGCACAGATATTTTGCTTTGTAATCACATAAAGACCTTTTGCATGTTAAATCTGGCAATTGCTGCTAAGGTCAACAGCTGATAGATAGATTATCTTGAGAAGGTGGAGAGAATCTCATAAAAAAGAGAGCATGAAAACAAATTAAAATGATTTATTTTAGAAGGGAGAGTTATCAGAAGGGGAGAGTACATGAAATGATGTGTAGAGGATCTAAATCAAAGGAGTCTTTTTTTCTTCCTATCTTGACACCAAAAACATCTGGCCTGGCTCATCACAGTACACCAAAACTGATAAAGCAAGAAGCTCAACTAAAAAATTAAAGACAGTGCCAGAGAGCAACAAGGGCAGGCTGGCTCAGCGATGGTAACTGGGGTCATCCAACAGCCCAGGGACATGGCAGGTCCAAAGTCAGCTTGGGAGACAGATGTGCAGATCAGAGTCCGGACCAACAAGGTGCCCAGCCAGGCATCAGCATGACTGCACCGCAGCTCAGGCAGACACCAAAAGCAAGAGCCCAAACCTGAAATCATCTCCTCAGCAAGGGAGGCCCTCACCGACCCCTCTTAAGGTTATGAAGCGGTGCCACAGCTAAGCTGGCCCTGGGCCCCAGCAGCCAGACCTCCAGAGGGTGGTGGGGGACACGCACCAGGCCCTGACAAGGCAGCACTGCTAAAGTACTTTTTCAAGTAGGAGTATTTGATCGGGGAACATTTACCTGGATGGGTTCACCGGAACTCCCTATGCGTTGCTCCTCTGGGAGGATCATGGCCACTCGCACAAGGTAAGAGACGGCTGTAAGTGCTGTTAAAGGTATTGCAGTATGGAAGAGCTGAAGGAAGACACCTTTTAATACAGACTCGCAGCACCGGTCCCTTGGGTGCATCCCCCTGGTCCTCAGGAGTCTGGCTGCTTGGGCTCAGGGCCAGTGTTGGTAGGAACACACTTGAAAAAAGCTGTTGTGAAGAAGCCTCGAGAGCTACCCTTCCCTTCGGAGCCACTTTTGAACTGAAGCTCTCATCTGGGATCCACCTGTACCATGCTGTAGCAGCATCGCAGCCATGCTCCTACCTGGCCAGGGGCCTCACTGGATCAGACCCTGTGCCCCAAACCTATCCTGGCCTCTCCTCAATCCGCCACCGCTCCACAGCCCCCAGGGTGGGCCTGACCCTGGTACTGCCCCTGACTTCCCAGCCTGCCCTCAGACCTGTCTCACCACCCGACCTGCCCAGCAGTGAGGACTCCCGGCCGAACCCGGCTGCCCTCCCCGGGCTGGCCCTGGCCCCCATCGGCGAGGGCACTGCCCAGCTGCTGAGGTTCCGTGCCGAGCCCCCCGCTCCCAGTCCTCAGGCGTCCCTTACTGCACCCTCACACAGACATCTGTCCGGAGGAAAAAAAAGAAAGTCTTAGCAAGATTATTATCCGATTTCAAAAATGTAATTAACTATTAGTAGCTGGTGAAATGCTTTAACTGATTGTTATTGAAATGTCAATGAAAACATCCTTCCCAGTTTCCCAACTTGCTAGCAGCCCTGCTTTCGCTCACACCAGTTTGAGTTCATCCTTAAGCATTGTAACCAGATGTGCACAGGGCAACCCAAGGGAACAGCCACCAGTGCTCCTCACCCTGGCCATGACAACTGCTCCCTTCCCTGCACGAAACAAGCTTGTTCAACACCTTCTAGGACAGTACCTATCTCATCACATCAAGTCAGCAACTCAGTTATATGTAAACTAATATTACCAAGCTTTTCACTTCCACTGCTTCCAGTTGAGGAATTTGCAGATTACTAATTGTCTGACCTTTAATATTGTGCTGTTCAACTGCATTACATTTAGCCTTACTATCAAGTTCTTCCTGTATTTTATTTTCATCCCTTCCCCCTTCAGAAACATCTTCTAACTGCATATGTCATCACAGACCCGTTTTTTGTGTCAAAGTCTTAACTGGAAACATGAAACAGAACTTTCCTCTGATTCTACTTACTTTTTTTTTAATACAGTCCATTGACAACTTTCCTCTAGTCTGTTCTTTACCATCCCCAATCAATATCAAGCCGCAATTTCTTCAGCTCAGCTAATTATCATCTATGCAGTACTTAGCTCCAGACAGTTTAAGATCACTCAGATATCCCAAGTCTCAAAACAAGAGGGCTTATTAAAGCCACTATTCAGGTTCATCTACAAAAATTTATGTTTAATAAACTTAGCCAGCTTTTTATCCCTTTTCCAGCCTCCTTTAAAAAAGACTCTTAAGTGTTTCTTGCTACAGCTGACTAATCGCTATAATCACCTGAGGCAATTTCCCAGATCCTTTTTTTAAAAAAAATCACAGCCTCTATATTTTCTGTTCTTCAGTTATAAAGTTCATAATATACTGAATATATAATTACTTACTTCATGACCCAGAGTGTCCACAACCAAAATAAGAAAACTTTTCCCCACACAGGATTTCTAACCTGTTTCATCGTACCACCCACCTTGAAGTAAGCTGAGCTTGCGGAGAGGTTGTGCATACAGTACACGTTGACGACTATGTGTTATGTAGACAGTATTAAGGCTGTATCATGTGTTGTTGTTTAAGCTCAGAAGGAGAAGCGAGTTGTAAGTATGCAGCAAAACAATGAACCAGCAATGGGTCCAAGCCATCCTTTGAAAAGCAAGCATGCCCTGCCACTTTCTCCTGCTCTGGGCTATCACACAGTGGCCAGCAACAATTTCAGCCTGAGGAAAACTTTGCAAGAAGCAAAGCAGAGCCTCATATATGGTACTGATAGAGATACGTACATAGGCTACATTTAAAGTCACCTGGAACTGTAAACAGCCATGTAAAATTCACACTAAAGTTTGGCTGCCGGTGGCTTTCATTTAAAAAAGGCAGTACTTTTCAAAAACTAAAATTAAGCGGGAATCCATTGTGTCTTGATCCTGCCTTACAATAGGCCAATCATCTTCTAACCACATGGTAGGATTTAGGTATTTACCAAATGTGTTTATCACACAGCCATACTGCACTGGGCATATTTGCTAAACATCCTCATTTTTGTACTGATGAAGCCCACACCTAAAGCTGTTTTCACCACTTCATCTATAGCAAAATCTCAAGACACCTCTAAAACAGTCCACTAGAAATTTAAGTGTTGGAAACAAACAAAACCCATTGAGGAAAATCTCGGAAAGCAAAAGAAAGAAAAGCAAAGAAGAAATTTTGAGACCATGAGAGTCCTTAAAATAATGCTAGAGGATAACAGAGTAACAGAATCAGATGCAGACAAACACCCCAGAAAAGAACATGGAAAAGAAATATGACTTTTAGCTAGAAGTAAGCAAGGTGGTCTTCAATAATTGTATCAGAAGTATACACAAAACAAGCAAACGTGTTTCTCTTTCAGAAGTTAAAGGGGCATTAATCATTGAACCACTGAAATCCACAGACACTAAAAGAACACAACACAGAAGCAAGATTCCGAGCGAGCTTGCAGATAAGCTATTTGCAGAGATGTTTAAGGCTTAACTTGACACTCATCCATCAACAATAATTTAATGAGTTCTGGAATGCAGACGGCTAAATGACCCCAAAAAACCACATTTATATTCAAATTCTCTAATTATATAATTGAAACAAAATACTGTCTGAAGAAAGAGTTTGGGAACCTAAGTACTGTTGCCTTATTTAGGCACTACAGGAAAGAATACACAAACAGAATCTGCATTTAACTAGTAGCAAAGTGAACATAAGCACACTAAGGGGAAGTCAGAACACTTAACAGAAAATATGTTCTCTGTTTTCTTCAACCACTTCATGCTCACTAGTGCCAAAACATTTTTCTCTTGGATTTATTACACTCTACAAAACCATTCCTAATTTATATGAATTGACAGGTCCAAAATTTCTACACACTGACTTTCTAACATGAATGAATACTGCAACACACGAGTTCTTTAAAAACTGACATCCTGGATGTTTTTTGCTCATACATGCCCACACATACTATAGGTACCCAAACCACAAATATATCTTATTTCAGACCTTGGTGACATTTCCACTTATAGTAATGATATCATACAGCATGTTTTCTCTCCTATCAGATCTTAGTTGTGTATTTTCAAAGCAAACATTAAGAATCATGTTCATCAAGATCATTATTTTTAATTTGGTGAATAATATACAGTGGAGATAAAGATATAAAAGTATAAAGAACAAGGAACAAAAGCCCAAGATAATGCACATGACTTCAGAGCTGATAGGTAATTGACAGATTTTTTTCAAATTAACATATGTTAAGAGAATACAGTAAGTAATTGGTAGCAGTTTATCTAAAGCACCATAAAATGGCAACTTCTTTTGACACAAAAAAGCAGGACAAATGCCACAGAAAGCAAATAAATGTACTGCTAGGGTTAGAAAACTAACTATATCTCTATACCTTCTAAAATGTACCCTTTCTTCAAAACTTTGGCCTCATACCTTTACCCACCTCCAAATGCAACTTCCCAACTACCCTAGCACTACTTCGACTGGGGTTGGGAGTACAAATCACAAAAATACGTACCTAATTATCCTTGTTCAGGCCCATCTGACTTCTTCAGACACCACAAGTAGTTTCCCAAGTTCCTTCTGTAACAACCACTCACCTATTCAATTCATACTTGCCTTCCCCAAATTCCTAACTTTCCTTATTCTTCTGTGTTCAGAGACCATTTTTTCTCCAGTTAAAGCCAGTTTTGTAGAGTGTCTAGAAACATGAGTTGGACTCCTCATTTATACTCTGTTAAGTTAAAAACTTCCAATTGTTTACCAACAATGATGACTTACATAGGCACCTCTTTGCTGCCCATGTCTTCATAATATTTTGATTTCAGGAACCCAATCATCAAAACAAACCATCATCTTCACAAACTATATAAAAAAACTATTCAAAACAGCACTAATTCCATCACAAGAACATTTTTTTTTGTATTTCTTTATTTGGATTTAGCCAGACACTCCAATCTATCAGGGGTGGGGGAAAATCAAAACCAATCCTTATACACCCAGAAATCTATGGAATATTTACTCAATATTTTGCAGATCTGTTATACAGAGGAGACAGCACACAGCAAAGAGGGAACTAATAGCAAAGAGCTGCAAGCATTGTCTCATCTCTACAGCCTCTGCCATAAGGATCTCACCTAGAAAACCACACTGAAAGCCACACAGACTGCATTTTCCATTGAAACAATTTTTTCACCTGTTTAATTCTGAACCTGACTAGCACATACAGCAATTCACTGCAATATTTTCATTTGCTCTAATAAAATATTGCTATTATAGACTCACTGCCCCAGTTCTTTCTGTTATCCATGGGAATGCTGTCTGGTTGTACTATCAAGGCTCAAGGGTCCATTATATTAGACAACACATACAGTCCCTGCCCCACAGAACACACAAATTGCTTTAAAGCTGAAGGGCAGAACCAGAGACAACACCTCTATCACTGCCCATACTGCAGCATTCAAATCCATGTTAAGCCCTCCAACAAGTGTGTGGCACATGCTGGGAACTCCCCCCAGGACATATCATTAAAATACATATTTCAGACTCTCAGCACTGAGATTTTTTATTTCCTGGGCAGCATGAGGTAGAAAAAATCAGCTGAAGAGACAGATTTTAATTTTCAAACACATGGATTCCTTAAGGAATGAAAGCATAGAGTATGTCACTTATAGAAAGTGTACCCAAAGGGCACTCCATCGTTATTTATGCCATCATTCTACTACCAAGCAGAAAGACTGAAAATCACCCCAATTAAGAAAACTTATTGCACTTTGTTTACGGTGGATGAAATGACGCTATGTATTTTGTCTCAGTGTAGCATTATCTTCAGAGAAATCTTCTGAGCATAGTGTAAAACTGTCCCTTTGGGTTTACATTAAAACTGATGGTGCAGAAGAAGAAGTTTCTATTGTTCCCTCTCATAAAATATTTCATGGAGGAAAGAGCCTCAAATGTTTTTAATCCACTGTCTAAACATAAAAAAAAAAACAACAAAAAAACCTAAAACACNANCACCCCACTCCCCAAATCTATCTGAATATAGAGCTAACTTCTGTAGAAACAAAAGGGTCAGAGATCTACTGACAGGAAATCACCTAAATTTACAACAGTTCAGACAACAAACCTTGCAATCCTTAGTTTTTCCTAGATAGGCTATTGAACGCTGTACTGAAACACTGGAACACTGCTCTTCATAAAGTCCCTTACTGACACTACAAAGGAGCAAATGTTGTTTTTCAGGATCTTTATTACTTCAAATACAGCCGTAGCACTGCTTACTGAAACAGCCATTCCCATACAGCGATCCCCCCCCTCAGCAACACCACATTTCACCAAGCCAAGTGCAAAGCACACACAGCATCCAGCCCTCCTACCAGCATCTCACCTGTGTAAGACGTAGGTGGACTTTAGGCAACTAGACAAGGAAAAGCTACAGAGCTCTCCAAAGGGGGCACATAAGGGAGCAGGTCAAATACTAAGTGGATTGCTACAGTGCAGCTATAGCTCCTGCATCTTTGAGCAAGGCTAGTGAGCGAGCCACTGGGACATGTTGGCTCTGTTCAGTATACAGATGGCTTTAGGCTTAAAGTTACATTCCCTCAATATCCAGGCAATTCAGATGTTACCAGAAATCCAAGATTATGTTAAGTCCCCGTTTCTCTACCTTTCCGAATCTTCATTCATTTTTCAGCTGCTTCTCTGAATGAATTAAGAAAATCAAAGGAAAGGCATTTGTGGTTCAAACCACCTGTTTCCATGCAAAAAGCAGAACTGAGAAAATGGTGTCCACATCAAACAAAATTTCCTAGACCGTATGGATCTTTTCTTCTAAGCATGTAACTCCTCCCAAGAGGACAGAGATATGTAATGCATCTTTCTTTACGACGACATTGCAATATTCCAGTATACACAGAACAAATAGAGTTGATGATCTTTCTGTAACAGACAAACGGGGCAAGTAAGCCGAGGAAAGCTTCCTGGACACATCAGTGGCATTGCTTTATGGGGATGGTTGTTTACAACACAAGAGACAAAGGAACTTTAATTCATTCCCTCCCGGAATTTCGCCTCTAGCTCTACATCTGCCTATTTTAAAGGTCCATGCTGACTTCCCGAGATCCCTTCCTCTGCCCTCACGTATTCCACAGCAGTAACCTCAAATGGATGATAAATTTGCTCTTGAAATAAATTATTTCAAGACTCCTGTTGGATGCCATATCCTGTGAGATGCTGACATTTTTCTAGTTTATTATCATCTCAAATTATTTTATTCCTTCCTCCCAAGAGACAGCATTTTTCTGAACTTTCCTGAAAGGTATTTTCCTCATAAATCAAAAATACTGCACTCTGGAGGAATAAAAATTATCCTCCAAGAAGTAGTCTTTCTACTGTTTTTCCAAACATAGAATCATAGAATGCTTTGGGTTGGAAAGGACCTTTAGAGGTCATCTAGCCCAACACCCCTGCAGTAAGCAGCGGTACCTTCCACCAGACCAGGTTGCTCAAAGCCCCGTCCAACCCAGTCGTGAAAGTTTCCAGGGATAGGGCCTCCACCACCTCTCTGGGCAATCTGTTCCAGTGTTTTACCACCCTTATGGTAGAAAATTTCTTCCTTATATGTAGTCTAAACCTACCCTCCCTTAGTTTAAAGCCATCACTCCTTGTCCTGTCACAACAAGCCCTTTTGAAAATATTTTCCCCATCTTTCCCACAGGCCCCCTTCAGGTACTGGAAGGCTGCTGTAAGGTCTCCCCAGAGCCTTCTCTTCTCCAGGCTGAACAGCCCCAACTCTACCAGCCTTTCTTCATTAGCAGAGGTGTTCCAGCCCTCTGATCATCTTCGTGGCCCTCCTCCAGACCCGTTCCAACAGCTCCATGCCCTTCGTGTGCTGAGGGCTCCAGAGATGGATGCAGTAAACTTGCCCTTCTGAAACCCTGCATACAGCCAGCAACTGAAGCATACACCGGGAGTTCAGTCCGAGATGAAAGCTGATACAGGTGATGTGTCTGACTTGCTCCAGAAACAGACAGCCAGCAGGCAGAAAATGACAAAGGCATATTTATTTTTAATATGGTATTTTAAAAGATTTTATATTATTGAAAAACAAATTAGACTTGTATGGTCATAGTGAGCCCAATTCAGAAATGAAATTCTGCTGCAACACTGTTGGTTGAATCAGGTTGTGCAGGTGGATGTCGTTAAATATTGGTTACCGAGCACAACAGGATTGTTTTCAAAGTGAACATGTATATTTCCTGCCAAAATGTTAAATGAGGCTTTTGATGGCAAATTCGTATTTTCCTTTTAAATATAAGGTAGATAACTGTCACATTTACTTTAAATTACAGCAGCTTACAGTCCTGAGGAACAAAACAAACATGTTCAAATAATTCATGACAGCCCCTGGAGAATGGGATGGGTTTCAAAGCAAAGAAACCTGCGTGGGCAATGCTCTGTCAAAAGCACTGCTCGGGGCTGGGGGTTTTTATACAGCACAAGAGGTCTGGCTTGAGGACCAGTCCACAAGTCACAGACTGTGACAGTAAGGTGTTGGCAAAGTGTGACACAGATATATTAAAAGATGAAATGCATGGGACAACTACAAGTAGTCCAAGATCTTCACGTCCAGGTGGCCAGAAAGAAAAACCTTCAAGTACACAGTACTGAGGCATCTTCAAATTACACCCCAAAAGCCCTGAGACTTGCAGAAGAGATTTGCCAGGGAGGGAGGACATGTGAAAGATATCCCAGGCTGGGGCCACTGCACGTAGCACTCTGGAGATACAACAGCACCTAAAAGCTATATAGAGACAAATCTCCATATGCTATCTCAGAAAGTGTTTATTCAATCAGTATGTATAATTAATGTAACTTTAAAATTAGGGAAAGGAGAGGATAGCATTCTGACCCTGTAGATGTAGGGGTAAAGACATGGCCTGTCTTCAGGGATGTGTACATTTTGCTTTAAAGGTATGCTCAAAGCTTTAGCGGATATGCTGGGTATCTCTTTAGCCAGCTAACAAATGTATTCACAACCGTGCAGAGCACCAAAGTATGAGACTCCGTATGGTCCACAAGACCTGCAAGAAACTGACATAAGCTCCATGCTACTGTGCCTACACTGCTACTGGTCTCTAAGGTAACAAGTTTAAATGAAATACCAAGAAACCTGATTTGGAATTCGCAGCTTCAGTGTTGGTTCACAATGGAAACACCCCCCAAAGCTTCAGTTGCAATCCCACAAGTAAATTCTGCAAATTCTCTCTTGACCAATTAAAAGGACATTGTCACAATTAATTGCTGAATTTAAGATACCACTTTTTAAAAGCTGCCACAAAAGTATGGGAAAAAGGATTAATATCAATTTTTCATTAAAACAAGCATTTACTGATTTAATTTCTCCACGAGAAATTAGAATATTTATATTAGAATATATACAGATCTTGCCCCCTGAATCACACTGGGTCTTGATTGTAACTTCTTCCTCCTTCCTGCCATTACTAGCAGCTTATTCTCAAAAACATTTTTACACAGGTTTGTGGTCTTCATTAATTAAAAAAAAGTTACAAAGATGCCATGTCAATTTTCCTGTCAAACACCCCCCATCTCTGTCAGCAGACTTATTATCTGAACAGATACCGTGAATTACTGTTTCCTGATCCTATACACACAAGAACCTGCAACACAATTTCACAAGACAGCTCAATAAAGGTTCAGATGACTGCATTTTGGAAATGAACTCACATATTGCTGAACAGCAACAACAAAAAAAGATTTTTCGCTTCAAATATTAACTGTAACCACAAGGTAATATATTAACACAATGTTTCACAAAACACAGCACTGCAAGCACTGCGCAGTACAAAGTATGCCCAGACAAACACTTGCAAGACATGTGGAACAAAACGTAGCTCAGATTTGACTGAACTCTATTGTGATGAAAGAAAAGCCTTGGGTGACAGGTAATATTTAGCAACCTAAAAATGTAACAGACTTCGTTATTAAAAAAAGAATGGCTAACGATTAGCACCTAAAGGGACGCAGGAGCTAGGGGTGTACGACTGTACTGCCACAGTTCAGGGACGCCACACCGGGATGTGCATTCTCCATTTTACATCTGAGACGTGCAAGAAAGCCATTAACCTCCTGTTCAAAATGAGACTGCTGAAAAAGTAAAATCCCGACCACCTGCACTCCGCGTTGATGTGCACAACAGGCCCAACCAGAAAGCAGACACGGAAGGCAGCTGGCAAAGAGCTTGTCGCAGTACTGTTTGGTGGAACTGCCTATGTATCTGCATCAAAGAGAAGCAAAGAGATTAAAGGCAAAACTTAAGGAGGCAGCCAGAAAAAGGACTGAGAAAAGTCTTTCTACCTCTCTCCCTCCTCCCATGACTTCCCTGAGGGAGAGCTTTGAACAAAGATACTGACGAGAAAAGAGTTTGGAGCTCCTGTTTGATGGCGGTAGTGCTCAGGGACACTGCGTGAATTCTCTACACATTCTCCACTGCTAAGGCTTTGCACTTCATACATTCATTACAGAAAATGCCACGACTGCAACATTATCTTCTGCTAGTAAACAATTATTTCTGGCTGGTATTTCAAAATGCATGCACGTATAATGCTGCGAAAGTTCTTCACCGTTGGTCGAAATAGAAAAGCCGCTTCCGTAAAGGAAGGCATTTGAAAGCTGTGGTCTCCAAAATGGCACGCTAGAGAATATTTTCTTCTTTCAACATATTTAATTCCTATTAACAGTAATAGGAGCTAAGCATGCATCAAAGGATAATATGTCTTCAAGATTTAGTACGCATTTGCCATTATGGATAAAGATACCCCTAAGTACTATATGAAATAACTGTCAGTTCCTAGATTTGTTCCAAAGTATAAATCTTTTCTATTAGTATGGATAAGGCATAGCTAAATGTGGCTGCTTAAACAAAAAAGAATATCCCTAATCAGGAGACTATGATGGTTTCTCATGAAATACAAGGGGCACCCTTTGTTTGGATTTTGCCTTCTATCTCAGACTCCAGATTTTTCTAAAACAGGGAAGATGCAGCTCTATTGTAGACATCATATGCAACTTATATTGGTTTCCTTTCCTTGATTTTAATTTAAGTAATAGGCTTTGTTTTTGTCTTCATAGTACTTCTAAAAACAGTAACAGTCAATATAGGAAAAACAAACAATTTTATCTCCTAAATATTGTCATTTACACAGAAAAAGAGTATGAGAATATCCTGTCATGCAGAAAAAAGGGTTAGGGAATATTAATATGTTTTCAAAATTATTTTCAAAACATCACAGGGATTCTGAAACCCTCAGTAACCCAACAGCAATTTATTTCCCACAGGCTTAATCCTTTGGCTTTGGAGAATGGCATCTAGGTATGAGCAAAGGACACCAGGTCAGAGTTTGGACCCTCACAGGTCACATAGGGGCTGCTGTGCCTTCCCTATTCCTGTGCTCATCTCCAGGGATGAGCATATCCCACAGCTCTTGCTATCTGAGACATTTTTTGGATTTTTCTCCTCAGTAATTCAGGTTATGCGAGAGAACACTTTCCTTGCAAGGGAATTCACAGCAGCCCGGCGATGTGCCTGCCAGGCTGAGGATGCGCAGGAGCGAGGACCCTGTCTGCCAACAGGCAGAGCTCGCATTCAGGTAACTCTGCCTCGCAATTTCCCCTTCTCAGTCTGAGCCATTTGATGATACTTAGGAGAAAGAAAAATAGGCTTAGGTCTTGGTTACCTGTGCAGTAAGTGTAGGCTACACTGCTGTCCCATTCTGCTTGTCTGTATTCTTCTCAGGATGTTAAGTCCCAGCTATTCCTCACAGGGAGCCTGTTCTTTACCTCTGACCGGACTGTTACCTTGTCTGCATTCTGCTAGTTTGTTCTGCTGTATTATTTCTGACATGGATTTCTACCTTCATTCCTTAAAAATATTTGGTTTTAATTTTGTTCAGTTTCTGTAACTTCTTCCTCAATCCTGTCTATAAGCTCTGTGATCCTTCCAGATCCACTTAATTTTTCACTTAATCAAGTGCTGAGATCTGAACTTCACATCATGTCTTTGAGAGCAACTTACTGTTTCTTTGTGTGTAGCCTCTTCAGTAGTAACTGATTGTTAGATGCAGTAATTTTAATCATCTAAAGACTTATGTCTAAGTGGTCTTAAATTGCACCGTATGAAATGAGGAGATGGGCTCAAAATCTCCGTAAGCAAATTGGTGCCTAAATGCAGAAATAACTGGATTTTATTTTGAAGGAAATACTCCTGTCTGTGGAGGGGTTTTAATAACATGTAAATGTATATAGAGGAGGTGTAGAGATGGTGAACAGGGAACCAGTGTATACCACCTCTCCTAATACAAGAGTTAAGGAGCATCTTACGAATGTCAAGGAGTTAAATCAGAGATTTTTCTCTTTCTCCTTTACCCCAAACTAACGTAACACACGAGTCCAACAGACACTTGCTGATTTTATTATAAATAGTCTGTTGCCTTACAATTAATCCATTCAAAATTTCCAGTAAAACACATGCCAAATAGACTAAACTTCTTTAAAAAAATAGAAAGTTAGAAAATCGAGCATATTAATCTATGTCACCAAAAAATGTCCAGAAAAATGAAAGCGAAAGTTATTAACATGATGGCTTTTTACCTGTGTCATGGTATATCAGGGAACATGTTTGCACTATCCTTCAGGCTGATATGATGTGAAATTGCTGGGAAATATAACTAGGCTGTATAATGAAACAGCAAATAACCTTGCTTCAGAACAACCTGGGAATTACATTTTGATCAAGAGGCACACAGCAGATCTCTGTTTCCACTATCTTTTCTTCCCATCAAGGAGATCATACAATAGTTCTTCACATTTTTGATAACCTGGTTCTGTCTGTCTGTAAGTATCTGCCTACCTGCTACAATCCCACAGCTTCAACGTGAGAATTAAACGGAGTGGATCTGGGCACCAAACACGGCAGGCATACCAAAAGTTTTAAAGATGATCAATTTCGCAAAAAATCTCAGTCACACAGATCTGTGCCATTTTTGTTGACCTCCAATTCACAGAAACCTGAGTGTTTGTTACTGTTAGACAAGAACCATTAGTGGGAATATTCAGCATATGGTGAACAGTAACACCTACCAGGTCTGCATTCCCTATTCACAACTCCTGGTTAAACAGCATCAGTCAGCCAATGGCCAAGTAGACCCATACCCTGAGATTTAACCAAATGCTCAGAACCACCCAACTACATGAAAGAAAGAAACTAGTATGGGGTTTATTCTCAAAACAAACCCTGGATCTTTATAATGGAAAAATAAAAAAAAAGAGCAAACAAGAAGACTAACAAGAGACCGGGTCCCTAAACATCCTGTAAACAAATCAAGTGACAAGATCACAATAACTTTACCAGGTGGGGAGCAATTTTAGATTCCTATCCCTATGATCACAGAATCACAGAATAGTAGGGGTTGGAAGGGACCTCTGTGGGTCATCTAGTCCAACAACCCTGCTGAAGCAGGGTCACCTACAGCAAGCTGCACAGGACCTTGTCCAGGCGGGTCTTGAATATCTCCAGAGAAGGAGACTCCACAACC
>Ga0065711_1003572_pt1 | contig 35184 bp, 8 predicted proteins | sample Hoacrofraction12_FD_59098 | JGI IMG/M metagenome (GOLD analysis project Ga0065711, IMG submission 59098) | Hoatzin crop microbial communities from Cojedes, Venezuela - Epithelial fraction 12 v2 (version 2) | ecosystem: Host-associated > Birds > Digestive system > Esophagus > Crop | place... | reverse complement strand
CTCCAGAGAAGGAGACTCCACAACCTCCCTGGGCAGCCTGTTCCAGGGCTCCGTCACCCTCAGAGGGAAGAAGTTCTTCCTCATATTCAGACGGAACTTCCTGTGCTTCAGTTTGTGCCCGTTGCCCCTTGTCCTGTCACTGGGCACCACTGAAAAGAGTCTGACCTCGTCCTCCTGACATCCGCCCTTAAGACATTTATAAGCATTTATAAGGTCCCCTTTCAGCCTTGCCTTCCTCAGGCTAAACAAGCCCAGCTCCCTCAGCCTTTCCTCATAGGAGAGATGCTCCAGTCCCCTCACCATCCTCGTAGCCCTCTGCTGGACTCTCTCCAGTAGCTCCTCATCTTTCTTGAACTGGGGAGCCCAAGTGACTGAACCAACAGGTTATAAATAAACTCACATTTGAAATGACTGATTGGTCCTCTCACTCTAAATTTTGTTTATGATTAGATTAGAATATTTTTGGAGTAGGGTGCAGATATATTTAGGGTAAATTAAGAATCAGAAAGGCAAGATAGCTGTGGCACTTGATAAATTATACTAGATAAAATCCATCATATAGCATACTTGGAGTAAAGCTAAATTAAACTAGTTGAAACTGATAATCTATTGGGTTCATCATCGATATGGGAGACACAAACAGAGAAGATAAAATTAAATCTTTATACATTTCAAGAAATTTGGGAAAACATGACCAAAATATGGATGGAGATAATCAACATGTTCTCCAAAGATCGGGTATTTGAGGACTTTTTTCCCATCCTGGAAAGATCTCCTAAGGTACTCAGTGCTCGTCACAAATAACAATGCTACCAAGAGAGAAAAAATTCCTCATGAGTTGCCTTGACACAGTTCTGCTGAAGGAAGTTTAATATTGCCACCAGTACAGCATTTCATTTCCCTATCAAGGCAATATTTACCTTCTTATTGCCTGCCTTCCTTTCTTCCTTCCTCTTAAATTCTACTCCAGGGATCGAGTGTAAGCCTTTAATATTTTATTATTTTCTTCAAAATATTGCTTAGAGTACTTCCCACAATAAATACATAGCACTTCCAAGTCCTCCATATCCTTTCTAATAGTTTCTATTTTTTTCCCAAGGAGTAGGAAAGTATTGATAAACCAAGACTGGAGAATCCAGATGGGTTTTTTCTTTCCTGTTAACAGGTCTTAGCGGTAATAACGTTTACTGAAGAACTGTTGTTCTCAACAATCTTAAATTATTGTGACTTTATAAATATTGTAAGAACAGGAGAGCAGTAGCAGACAGACATGAACCAAGAACATCTCTCTTAACTTCCTGTGGCAAGCAGTTCTGAAGGAAAAGGTAGTATCTTTCCTCAGAAGAAACAAAATTTCTTTTCCTGAACTGTTGGAATTTGAAATTCTCTGTGTTACTCTCCCCACCACCAAGTGTCCTATATTTGCACAACAGGCAGCAAAGGGATAGCTGTAGCCAGGTTGCAACATGAAGAAATCCCACTACTGCTAAGCACAAAGGCAAACACTTGAGTTCTGCCTTCTCTTACTTTGACCCAATTAATTAATCTTGTTCTCTCTGACCACCTGCCTATCTTTATAATGTTTGTTAGTACTCAGTTATCTACAAAACTTCTATCCTTCTTTCAAGCTTGGTGAAACTGCTCAACAGATCCAGACATGAGTATCTAAGGACAGACTGGCAAATGAACAGCCAACACAATCATGTCAGCAAAGCTTCTTTCAGGAAGAAAGCTAAAAGCAGTAAAAAGCTGCTAGCAATATATTAACATCAATAAACTTAGACACCAAAATGGGAAGCTGTGACAAGTCTACTTGCTGAAGCTGGTCCAGTTTTAATGAAAGAATTAAAGATTCATCAGGCTACAGGGAGGGAGCAAAAAAGAATCTTGACTTTGTCTAGTGGTTAGGACACATGCCTGGTTGAGGAAGGATGTGAGTTGTAATTGTTTGAAAAGCATCACTGCTCAGAAGTGCTCAGGATTGCTCTCACCATATACTTTTTCATATCTGATCGGTTGGAGCTTTCATCTGTTATGTGTGGTTTGACCCTACAAGTGAGGACAAAACTACGTATGAATTTTTTGAGTCCTCGGTAATGTTTTGCTTGTGTAACCGCTGCTGCTGAAGCAGAGACTGGTTGTGGCCAGGGCTTTGTGAGCTGGGCAACTTCCAATGCTACCTCCTGGACCAGGCTCTGTAGGTGAGGCAAGAGGAAGGATAGCCAACTGGGTGTGTAGGCAGGGCTTACACAGGATTCAAAAACACTGTGAAGACAGGGAATTTTCAGGCTTGCCCAAAAGTAAATAAACAGACTGCAAGGGAATAGTTTTTGTACTTGAATGTTAGTCACGATGTCGACGACTTTGCAATTCCTATCTTTAGCTGGAATTAAACCAAGTTAAATATCTTTGCTGTTTTGTGAACACACATTCTTATGTTAAGTAAGCAGTGGAAGATACCAGCATCTGTATGACCACATATGTTTTTCCAATACAGCCTCCCACTAGAGTGTTCTGGCAATCAAATAATAACTATACAGATACTAATTTCTAATTATATATAGACTACTAATGATTCTTTGTCCTAGATAATTTGGATTAGTTTTGTACCAGAAGCAAACTGGAAATGAGAATTTGTTACTTGCTGTCAGCAATAGAAAAAATTACCTAATGTGAATTCTGCCACCATTTTCATATTCATCATAGATTATGCCCATATGATATATTGAAGGAACATTTTTGGCTATAGATATAGAGATAAAAAACATGTGCATATGTTTGGGTAAAAGAGAGGGATAATATGTCTAATTTAGGAATATATCTTCATGTGGTAACTCAGAAATTCACTATAACCTGTTAGTACAGAATTAATTGCATACTCTTGGCAGAACAATGGAAGACTCAGCTGGCTGACTCACATAAATTTACCCTGTTAGCTACAAAAAGATTTAACAATGAAAGTATTTGTATCATCACACATTACAAATTCATCATTTATAATTGATCAATATTGTTGAGCATTTCTGAATAGTCCTCACTTTCCTCACAGCAGTGCAGAGGGCCAAAATCAGATTGCAGCAGGTCAGCAAGGAGCAAAAAGTGACTCTGTAAATGCCATAAACCTCCCTGGGCCTGCCTGCTACCTTTTTATGTACTAAGACAGAATGTAATCAAATTCACAGGGACAATTTTATAAAAAATTTGTTGTGACTTCACTTGTGCTTATTAGTCCTTTTAGAATTAAAGTGGTAATATAGTACTTTATGCACATGGGTTAATCAAGGTCCATAGTAGTGATCTGACAAGCACAAGGCATTGCCCTTTCAGTTGCTTTCATCACTGCACATCACACTAGCTCTGAGTGTCAAGATGTGAGGAAGGGGTAGGTTAGTAGAAGTCAAAGTACTCAGAGAGATTAAAAATCAACATTTAAAAGAAAGCTTATGAAGTAGTCGAACACAGTACAGTGTACCTCAAAAAAAAAAAAAGAAAAAAAAAGAAAGAAAGAAAAGAAAGCAGTCCTGGCTTCAACACATGCCAACTCAGGTGGCACATCAAAATTGACATTTGGCAGGAGATGGATGCTAGAGGAAGCAATCCCCCTAATAAGTTTTGCTTGAGCATCTGCCTGTGTAATAAACTTTCAGCAGGGAGAAGAGTATGACCCTCTGATCCCTTTTTATCAAGGGCAACAGCTTTGCAAGACGATGGTGTTTCACAGGGAAAGCGATGTCAGCTTGCGAGTCTGTTTCATTACCAACATGCCTGTTAGCTGCTGGAACAGAGCAGCCCATCTTTGATCTGCAAGAAGCTGGCTAGGAACACTGTCTGCTCATCTCATTTTAATTTTGTAAAATTACAGCAGGTAACTCCAATTTCACACCCTGATTCCCTCACAACTTCTCTTCTCAATAAAGGTCACAGCCTGCTCTGGATGTGTAGAATGGATTTCTCCTCCAATCTTGCCATCAGCAGTAAAAGAAAGATGGAACAGGTGGTTTCTGTGAAAAGTCTGTCTGTCCTGTGCTCATGTGTGTGACTGGGGCTTGCAAGATGCCCAGGCTAACTTTAAATTAGCTGGCTTCAACCCCCAAAATATTGTAGATGGTGGATTGTGCAGCCGAGGTTACAGAACCATCTTGTCTTCCTTGAATAGCATTCAGGTACTGGCTTGTGCTGAGCTCCTGTTAGTTCCTCAGCTATCACTACCGAAATTTGTCCTCAAAGGCTAGCAGGGGCATGTAGTTGGATTCCCTTGGATATACCAAAACCAGAGGCCCATTATGTTTGCAAAGTCCAGCTCTACAGTGTGTATACTTGCCACAAATTCCCTGCAATTACCCTGCATGACTTTTCTTCCTTGCTAACCCACCATCCAGCGGTAATGCTTTATCGCCGCTAGAAGCAAGTAGCAGATTGCGTCTTGAGGCATCTAAGCTTAGGATGGGAAAAATAATTTTCTAGACTTTTTGGACTTTATTCATGAGGCATATGAGTCATTAGCTTAAACATAGTTATCTACCACCATTTTAGGTTCTGCGGAGCATCCCACCTGACTGCTGCTTCAGCTGCTGCTCAGGAACGGCAACAGGCCAAGGTATACTTTTAACTACATTTATATTAATTAATAAAATGTAACTAAGACTACCTACAGCAACAGTTTCCTAAAATGGAGTAACTGATAGAATCCCCTGCCTAACTCTCAAGGTCCCTAGCAGGAAGACAAGACAATAAATTCTGAGGCAATAATTGAAAACAGCCCACCATAACAGCCAATTCAATTATATTTGCTCTAAGGATGACAGATTCGATTCATTGGATAAGCAGGTGAGTTTTTCCATGTACTTCTTGTGGTTTCAAGATGCACATAGACAGAAATATTTGCTGCTAATATTTTACAAAAGAAACTCCAGAGTGGGCAGATGAACAGTTAGAGCTGTTCCTAACATTTCTTTGCAAGGGATGGCAGAATGCTCAGCTCGGTAAAGGACATGGCGATCCACTTAGGAAACCTTCGGCATGCACATAGTTCCCTTCAGGTTGCAGACATATAGTCAACACCATCCTTGATTTGGGAGAGACTAGTCAGTTCAGAGAATAGCAAGGTCTTGAAATATAAGTGAGGGTTTTTTAATATAACAGAGGCTAAAGTCAGCATAATTACTGTCATTGTTGTGAACACGAGAATATTTTCCACATAAGAGCAATACTTGTAAATTTACTCTTTGTGAACTGAATTTACATTCTCAAAGAAGGGATCTGCAGAATAGAAAGGGATGTGGAGTAAGATTTGACCTTAAAAATGCACAAAGGAGATGCTTTAAAAGATATACAAGAGGAGGTGGTTATCATCTTTGAATTATTCACAGTAATATCATCTCTGGGCAGAATGATACACCCTTCTTTTAAAAAATAAAAAAAATCACACGAGTGTAAGCTCTGAACAGATTTCTCTGAAGTGTTCAAAAAAAGATATTTTTCTGTTTTTGATGTCAGAGGGCCACCAAGATGGTAGGGAGCTGAAGTATGTGGCCCTTGAGGAGAAAATGAGGGAATTAGGCTTGTTAACCCTGGAGAATTGAAGGCTATGGAGGGTTCTGATAGCATTTGTGTCAATGAGGAGACACAAGTCAGACTCATCACAGAGGTGCGGGGTGGATGGATGAGAGATAACAGGCATAAATGGTAACAAGAGAGATTCAGACTAGATATACAGAAAATTTTTCGCTATGTGGACAATCACGTAGAGGTTCAGGTTGCCCGGGGAGGTTTTGTAATCTCCACCCTAGGAGGTTTTCAAGCCCTGACTGGAGAAGGCCCTGAACAATCTGGGATATGACCCCACTTTGAGCAGCACGTGGGACTACAGACCTCTTGAGGTCCTCTTCAGCATAAATTATTCTATGGTCCTATGAGTCTTTGTCAAGAACAAAATTTATGTTGTTTATATAGGCTTCTCCTCCAGGCAGATTGCCTACCTATTTTCCAGACTGTGCCTCCAAATTTGAAATATGGCTGGTGAAGCTAATCTAAAAATAAATAGCAGATGGACCATGAGCCATGACAGACAAAGGACATCCTCAGAGTTTAGAGTAGGCAGGGAAACCTTGATATAAAAGAAAAACTGTTCGACTGCAAGAAAGAGGAGTAATTTTGATATGCTAAAGGGATTTGCACCCAACCTAACAGAATAATAGTATCTTTGCAGTGATTAATAATAAATATGACCATAACAATATTGGGATTTTTATAGTGTAACATAATAACAGAAGATTTTGTTAATCATACACCACACATAAAAAGTAAAATCATGAAGCAGGATCCAAAACCAAACTATATAATTTCTAAACAATACCCTTTACTAAGTAATATTTTGTAAGTAATATTTTTTTCAAATTTTTCATTTTGGCAATAAATTTTGGAAAAATGTGTTCTTACTCTGAATTAAAGCAGTTGCTGAAATTTTATGGAGTAGGTAATTAAAAATTTCCACGATATCCAAGTAGTACTGATGCAAGAAACAAATTTTACTTAATCGAATGATGTGTTGGAGAACTCTGCTTACCTTAAATTGTTATATCAGACTATGGGATGCCAGTTGTTTATAACTAACTATTTTTTTTCTAAAAGCGTTCATCATGCTAAATATCAAACAAAAACTTTGACACAGGACGTCCATTCTTAGTGTGATTAAAAATGAAATTCCAGATGAAACATTGAAAAAAATTGTTTTCTTTAAAGTAACCCTTAAATCTAGTATATTTTCAGGTATTTAATAGCAAGTTAGTAGTCATAATAGTTTCTATCTAGTCTATGTCCAGCTTTTAAGTTGTTTTTTTTAAACCTTCTTAAAAATATTTGCTTAATTTACAAAACATACTTTCAATCTCTAATACAATTGAATGCATCAGACAAGGAAGTCTTCTCATACTTCTTTGGAAGTCAGTCAGCCATTTCAAATGTCATCACAACTTTCATGTTTAATGAGAAAACACTGGGTCTCTAGTATCTGATTAACTATTTTTTAAACATAAAATTTAGTACAAACACCTTCTCCTTTTGTAGTTATCTTGGTAGGTCCTGTGTTCTACACTAAGTGATGAAGAAAAGACATTCCTTCCTTGAAGGAGGAAATTGATAAGTTCTTCCTACAACCATCTCCAAAAATTTGACACTTCACTGTAATTAACAGGGGCTAGCTCTTCATGACAAAAGATAATTATCTTCTGAACAACCAGCTTGAGGATTTTTGCCAACAAAAACTAAGAGACACATTGCACGAGAGTCCGTACACTATCCTTTCTTGGAAAAATGAAAATCAGGTGAAGTCAAGTGAAAAATGATATCTGCATCCCTTTTTCCATAATGAAGTGTACTGGATTGACTGTATTTAGATATTTGACTCATGAAAAGTCTAGAAGATCCATAATGTGGTGAAGATGCATCCTAAGCAGTTTTTCAGTACAGCATCCAAAAAGTTTCATTTTTAAGGAACTGAATCTATGCATAAAATCTAAGATTAAGAAAGTGGAATCAGTTTCAGGTTTAGCAGTATTTTCCTACTCAAGTTTCTAATTAATTTGATCCAGTTTCTTGTGCTCTTGATAGCTTTGGATAAGGAATTTATTCTTCTGTTTAGAGATTTTCTGAACAGTTTCAAAGTTACTGAATACAACATTCCTCTTCACTACTCATACTAAATTGATAAATAGTCAGATATCTGGTGGGACATTGTAAACATGAATTCATTAATCTGTAGAATATGTTCATTGATTTGGCAAATTGCATATCAGCAGGTTAAAGTTCACCAAATTTTTTGTTTGTTTATTTTTCTTGGAGGCCACCCTGGAGTAGGATTCATCTGCTCTTTAAAAATGCATAACAAGGCTGAACAATTAATAGGAAAAAGCATCAACCAGAAACAGTATACACATCTGACAATGAGGTTAGAGTATAGTTAATCATGCTGAATTTTTTTTGACTGAAAAAAGCAGAAATTTTTCTTCTTTGAAGCTGTCATAGGACTTTTAATAACTACAGATAACTGGTATCTTGTTTTTATGTCTCAGTAAAGCTCATGCATGCAGCACTATAATGTTCTGTTTAAAAAATAAATAAATTTAAAAATCAAGTCTAGAAACTAAACCAAAAGTTTTATTAATATTTATATCTTGGGAATCAGGGCACCCAGTTCCATGCTGCTCTTCAGTTCTGTTATTTGCTAACTTTGAAGAAGCAAGCTCAACACATACAATGCAATTAGGTGTCTACACCAGGAACACAGGCTTTTTAGGCACCTGCCTTACTGAAAGGCAAGTATAAGCATGACAATGTTACCACTTTTTCATTTAAAATGAAAAAAATCACCTAAATTGTGCCATATTTCACTGGGGATGGATCTCTGGTGATAACAATACTCAAAACTGCTTGACCTGACCAACTTTTCTCTGCTCTCCACCCAGGAGACCAGCAGATGGATATTACCTAAATGTGAAGTTATGAATAATTTCAGGCTTAGGAACCTTAATCAATTACTTCTTTTATACATAAAAAAAGTATTACTTTTATCTCTGTTGGTTATATAGCCCTTGATGTCATGAAACTGTGTGTTTTTTATGTAATATGAAGATGGGTCATGTGCTTGATGTTAACTACTGGAAAGACCAAAACTTGGGATATCTGCAGTCAGATTCCAAGAAGGAACCTGATGCCTTCACTCTGTATTTTATTGATGTCCCTTAGGTCCTTGATGTAGGAATGGATTAAACGGAAACTAGACACTTATGTAAACATTTATACAATTTAAATTTCATCAGAAACATTCCTAAGCAACAGGAACCAATTTACAAGGAGTGGTCACTGCTTACGCTAGCAAACTGCTTTTTCTTTCAAAACGGAACGGCTGCACTCATCCTGACTGCTGGGCATAAACCCTGGAAATTCCTATATGCCAAATTCTGCACAGTAATCATTCCTGAAAAAGGGCAGTTTAAAGAGACAAAATTAATCCCAGGGAACATCCTGACAATGCCAGGGAAGAATGTCCCGGGTGTGTTTGGATTTACTACAATGGATTAGTGATTGCAGTCACCAGATGGTGAACGTACAGCTGGCCTGAGACAGATCTCCTTTGTTTGCCTGCTGCATCTAGGCTGCAAACTCTCCAAAGTGGGATGGATGAAAAGGTTTCTGTTGCTAAATATTTATTTAGTTATTTTTTTTATAGGTCACTCATCTCAGCTGAGAATACAGTGTCTGTGACTGAATATAGTGTCAGTCCCACAAAGCTACACCAATGGTCATTTCGTACTGTGAAGGTTTCCTAACACACTAAACTCTGTACATATCTAGAATATTTTCTACAGAAGTGAAATCTGCATCCAGAAACATCTTGTATTTGGGATTATTTTTTTTTGCCTTAAGAGATTTCCTACATTTTTGCTTAAATACAGGTATTATGTTTGATGACATCTAGGGCTAAGCTTAACATGTTTTTTAAATGTCTGAAACAAGTTCAATGCTTACACAAGACTTTTCTTTTATATATGTATTTTCTTCTTCTGTCTACACTCAGTTCTTATGGTACAGACATTTTTAACTTCAACATTAAATGGCCTAGCTTCTTAAAACTACCGTAGAGGCTTCTCTTAGATAAAATGAAGAGTTAGATTCTGTTGTCAGCTCTGCTGATGGAAGTCTGTTTGCATCAGTGGGATGGCACCAGAAGGATCTGGCACTACTTCTGTTCCCTGAATTCGACAGCCCCTAGGAGTGTGCAGCTCTTTTTAAGATGAGGATGGTTTTCTCTGTCATATTCAATAATTCAAATGATTTGAACTTAACTGAACAGCATGTAGGGAATTTACTGTAGATGCTTAAAATACTGGAAATAAGCCTCTGGCACAGAAGTTTATTTTGCTATACATTTTATTAGCAGTCAGTAGTTTGAAGGAGAATTTTTGTTGGTGTTTTTCATTGTCAAATATTCATGGATCCAAATGTGTATTTCTTTATTGGATCAACGCAGTAGATGACATTTTGCTGCCTGTATATTCCTATTTCATGGCAGTGGAAACTTCCAGTCAGGACCAAGAACTAAACAAGTCTCAGTTTTTGGCACTGAAAACTCCCAAGACAGTATTTTCCCCATCTTTGCAATAGCAATACAAATAAAAAAACTCATAGTGATGTTGTAAATATATTTGCAAAGGGTTGTGCTGACTGATATTTGCAGTATTTCCTCAACAGTGTTCCTTCAATACGTCTTCTGTTGCACTTTTTTTATGTTAGTCTCCAGTAATTTCGCACAGATACTGTAATATTACCGCCTTTCTAGACTACTTAGCTAACACTACAACATGATAAGCAGAAGTCCACTAGAAAATTTAGAAGTTAGAGTGCTCTGATGGTACATAGCAGAATGGAAGCATTAATATTTAAAATTTATGTTCTTCCAACTACTTCTTTAAGTTCAAGTCATGCAATCCAACTTCCAGCCTGACAAAGGACGTACTGGGAGTTTCAGCACAGAAGCTGGGGACTAATTACTCAGCCAGACTTTTATTACTCAATTTGTGGTGTATGTAAGAGCCTCATTTGCCAGAGAGACTCCTGCTGTGCTAGGAAACTTTTTGTTACAAATAACAAACTGAAGACCATGGATAGACTGGGACAGGTGAACTACTAACCCAGTTGCATATGGAATAGCTGTCAAAAATTAACAAGAGATAGTCAGCCTGTCAAACTGGCACATTTTAAAAGCTTGCAATTCCTTCTGTAAGGAATTGTCTTTATAACTGAACCCTTAGAACTTTTCTGCCTCGGCTTCAAGCTGATAACCCAAATGCCATTCAAAACCTGACATATGCAGCTCAATGCTATGTCTACATTTAATATACAAATGTCTAAATTTAATATACAGATAAGCTGAGAAACTCTTTGCCCGCAAGTATTGTAGATGCCGAGTGCTTATATAAGTTAAAAAAAATGTAGGAAAAAAAACTGATGGAAGAAAAACCCAGCAGAGGATGCCTTTGAAACACGAACTGCTGGAAACTGGAGGGTTTGTGGAAAGCACATGTGCGCATTTACTTTGTTCTTACACTTGTCTTCATGCACCTTCTAATGGCTATTTTGTGAGATTGTGTTAAACGGACTGACGCAATATGGAAGTTGTTACAGTTTCACGCAAAAATGAGTTCTGAACTAGACCCACCAAACAAATGTCCAAGGTCTGAAAGCAACGTTGCTCTCTTTATGCAGCAGTAATATTTGATCAAACATGTTATGTATCTCTGACATCAAAGCCCTGGTGGGCACAGGCAAAGTGTCTCCGAAGCACTCTGCTCCCAGTGACAACCAGAAGGTCTCTCTGCATCGTGTTCTCCAATGCTTATGGATGTGTAGCTCTCACAGGACAGACTCCCAGGTATGTAGACCTGCTCCATACCGCTTCCACACCAGATGGGATTTTCACATGACTAAAGCAGATCAAGGGCAGAAGAGCACAAGTCTTTTTATATGCATGCCTTTAAAAATAGACTTGAGTGAGAGAAAGAAAAGTCTACAGATTTAGTCAGGACCCTGTTTTTATTCCCATCCACATATTTCTTACAACCAATGATGTAGTCTGTGCAAGGGTCAGGATTATATCTGTTCTGGGTACTTAACTTAGTTATGCTAAATCGAACTATAATGAATCCAGATGCTTAGAAATAAAATAAGCAAAATATGCTTGTGTGCACTAGTCCTGATCTTTTCTAATCTTCTCTTTATCCTAAATCTCAAAAAAAAGATTTTTTTTTCTATTAAAGAAACTGCCACCATATCTATTACTGTTATAGATGACTTGTCTTTAAAAAGAAATTGAGTCCAAGAGTTCAAGCTAGAAAATTGCATTTTGGCTGAATGGGAGACTCTTGTTCTTTAGAGGTAGAACATTAAGACAGCAATGTCTAGGGGATGTATCTGTAAAAGGCACATTGATTTTTAATAAATATAATGTACCAGTCACTTTGTAATATCAAAGACACATGCAACAGTGCAGGACTTCTGGTCTTTTTATATACATCCATATATATGTACTGACATATATGTATTTATATTCCAGTAAGAGTACTTTGCACAAAGTGGCATGCACAATATGTATACACACAGACACACACACATACATATATAAGAACACATACATACATACGAAAAGGTTCTCTGACCATTTCTTATTTCTCCCTGTCCTTCAGGACTACTTTAAAACACCATGTTTTTTCTTTCTGAGAGAGAGATATTTTCGGGAGTATTTATATAGAAGATATTTCAGCAGGTAATACAACAAAAGGTTAATAAGAATGGTGTTGCAAAACTCTTACAAACATATTTTATAATTTTTTCTACGCCATGGCTTTAACTGCAAAAATCCAGAATCACAGAGAAAACTAGGAATCTGACTGCAAACTGATCATCCCCTAAACACCAAAAACCAGTTTATTTAATTGCTTCTTAAACAAGTCTATGTCCATGAATCCCTGAAAAGGGGTTCTGGGATCAAAATAATGATGTGTCGACTCCCTACCCCTAAAACCACACATATTCACTCACCCAATGAGAATTTTGAATCTTTGAGATAAAGATCAGAAGAAATTTTAGGCATAGATGTCTTGCAAAGGTTACTCCTCTTGTGACACTGTTACACACAAAATGTTACTGCTCTGAGTGATTTTCACAAATCTCATGTTGGAGGACTCAGCAATGAAGACTCATAGTGCTGAAATTGATCATAGCCGTCTTCACCCACTTCAGCCATGTCCCACTTTCAGATCACTCTAGTGTTAAGTATTTCAATTATTGGAGTATGAGATTAATCACAAACTCAGTGTCTTGTTCCTGTTCCTCATATATTTTTCCTCATGTGCTATGTGCCACAATAGCTGGGGTTCAGATGATAGAGGGGATTGTAAGAAACATGAAACTATAACAAAAAAGCCTTCATATTTTCTAGTTTTTAGTAGTCTTTAGTACTGTAACTTGTATTTCTGCATGCATAGTGATCTAACGACGTAACTGTTACACTAATCCCTGTTTTCTCATTAAGGAATGTAGTGGAAGGACATGGGCACAAGCTATCACTTAGTCGTTAGACAAAATAATTAAGTGAAACAAAAGTGGTTGTGGTTCTCAGCAAATAATTGGGATAAATGTGGGATAAAAGAGACTTCTAAATAATTCTACTCCAGACAGCTCAGCCTTGGGAGGGCAAATGCACCAAACTACAGAGATAAGGAGGCAGCAAGAGAGCAACAAGACTAGAGCCAAACAACCTGAAGGACATGATATACGTGATCCTGGAACTGAGTTTGTGCAGAAACAAAGGTCAACCAGTGAACAGCATGATGAAGAGGATGGGCCTTCATCTTGGGACCCCCGAAGACCACCCAAAGATGCTAACAGACATGAGTGAAAGATATTTACATATGCTAATTAGTTCCTAGAATTATAATGAATATTTATATGTGTGACTGTATTTAACCTGAAGCAACAGGATGTCTGGTGCGCACGTTTGGAGGAGAAATCCCCCGTGTGCCCGGTGCCGTGATAAAGAATACCTGCTTAACAGTATACATTGTACTGTTAGGTTTTTCCTACCGGATCTTCGAATCACAGACACTTCACAGCTACCATTTATTATGTCACATTCAACTTTCTTTATTCAACAGAAAGAGTCTTGAGGATCTTGCTAAGACAAATGAATTATAGTGATGAAGCCCTTGGCTGCGAACAACCTATTCTTCAGTAATACTTTTTTCATATAACAAGTTTTAAGCTTCTTAATTGAGAGCACTGATCGTCATGTAATAAAATGTGGGGTTATCAAGATCTGACATTCTCAATGCTATTGAGGACTGTAAGCATTCATAACTTTGGTGAGCAGAGAGGTCAGTTCTGTGTGTCACCCAAGCTGCCCCATATTCCTACTGCCATGTAGTGGAGTGGCTGAGAGCTGAAGTATACATACATGGGTCACCCCTCTGCCTGTCCCAGACACTGTTGCAAAATACCCATTTCTACTGACTGTTGAGAGTTTTAAATCAAGTTTCTAGTATGTAGCACCCATAACGCTTCCTTTCATAAGGTACCTGGCCTGCTCCTGTATACAAAATTTTATTTTACCACAGATCAACTGGTCACAGATACCATCACAAAGTTATACAGCTGCATCCTATGACTGCCTCCCCATCTGCCAAAAGTTTCTCTTATCAAAACATGAATCCCCATTCACACTATAACATCATAATTTCCTTTCATAGATAAGAAAATTAGCATTATAATCCATACCATGAGAATGACCTAATGAGACAAGAAAACTGGTTGATAAATCACCATTCCAAAAGAAGCTTTTCTGGCTTCTATATCTTTCCTTAAAACACCAGACTACATGGCTATTCTTTGTGATGAAAAAACTTCTGGTTTTCTTCTCTCGCCTTACTCCACTTCTGCTTTTCTGGAACATAGAGTAACTAGAGGGCTTCTATGTCTACAGTTTTTAGCTATCCATGACCATTGCTGTTCCTTTCTCATCTCAAACCACAGCTGGTGCAGGGGGAACAAACCAAATTCATCCTGTTATACAGGCAGTTACTGATCTAATTTCTTTCCTGATCTGACAGTCTGATTCACAAAAGTAAACTTCAGTAGGATTTCAACACAGTTATACAAATGTGCACTTCACTGAAAGTATTCCTAAGAAGTTGTTATTTCCTGTAATAATAGCTACAGACAAGAAGAGCCATTTTCTTGAATCTGTGTCAATGTGCTAAACTGCATGGAATAGTCCTCAACCACTGACCAGAATCTGTCCCCTATTTCAGTTAAAGATGTTTAAACTACATTCTTTATCCATAAGTCAAGGAATAAATAAATAAATAAAGGTAATCCTGTTGAACAAAGTCAGAAAAGAAAATAAGAACTGTACAGGACATAGGCCTGAGTGTTTGGAAAGGTTAGAAGCAGTTCAAATCACAAAGTGTCTTACTTAGAATGACATTTTAACTTAGAGTGACATTTTAATGCAGATCCTTGTACTATTGAATGAACAGAAAGTAATTAGTCTTGAACCTCCATAATGCACTGAATGAAAGAGCAATTACCAAAGAAATGCAGTCTGTGTAAGTGTCTCCACTCAACCGTACAAGACAGCACCTGGTTACGTCGTCCGATCTGTCAATAGATAAAGATCATGGAATCATTTACATTGGATAAGACCTTTAAGATCACTGAGTCCAACTGTAAACCTAACACTGCCAACTCCTCCACTAAACCATGTCCCTAAGTACCATGTCTAAATGCATACCCCCAGGGATGGCAACTCAATCACTTCCCTTGGCAGCGTTTTCCAAGGCTTAATAACCCTTTCAATGAATAAATTTTTCCTAATATCCAGTCTAAACCTCCCCTGGTGCAGCTTGAGGCTATTTCTCTTGTCCTTTCACTTGTTGCTTGGGAGAAGAAACCGACACCCACCTCACTACAACCTCCTTTCAGGTAGTTGTAGAAGCAATAAAGTCTCCCTTGAGCCTTTTTTTCTCCAGACTAAACAGCCTCAGTTCCCTCAGCTGCTCCTCATAAGACTCGTGATTCTAGGCCCTTCACCAGCCTCGTTGCCCTTCTTCGGACATGCTCCAGCACCCCAATGTCTTTCTTGTAGTGAGGGACCCAAAACTGAACACAGTATTCAAGGTGCGGCCTCGCCAGTACCCAGTAAAGGGGCACGATCACTTCCCTACTTCTGCTGGCAACACTGTTCCTGATACAAGCCAGGATGCCGTTGGCCTTCTTGGCCACCTGGGTACACTGATGGCTCATATTCAGCTGTCTGTTGACCAACACCCCAAGATCTTTTTCCGATGGGTAGCTTTCCAGTCACTCTTCCCCAAGCCTGTAGCGTTGCATGGGGTTGTTGTGACCGAAGTGCAGGACCTGGCACTGAGCCTTGCTGCATCTCGTAAAATTGGCTTTGGCGCATTGATCCAGCCTGTCCATATCCCTCTGTAGAACCTTCCTATCCTCAAGCAGAGCAACACTTCTGCCCAATTTGATGTCATTTGCAAACTTCCCAAGGGTGCACCCAATCTCCTCGTTCAGATCATTGATAAGATATTAGACAGAACTGGCCCCAGTAGTGAGCCCTGGGGAATGTCTCTTGTGACTGGCCACCAACTGGATTTAAATCCAGTCACCACAATTCTTTCGGTCTGCCCATGCAGCCAGCATTTTACTCAGAGAAGGGTAAGTCCATCCAAGCAATGAGCAGCCAGTTTCTCCAGGAGAAGAAAGCTTTTGGAGTTATTTCTAATTTCAACGTGTTGTGATAATCCAAAGGAATATTCTTTGATTACTTCACACAACAAGCAATTGTTAAGTCCCGTATTATGTCACAATGATTCAACACAGCTGATAAGATCGATGTTAATATGTCTGCAATAAATAAGGTAAAGGTGGCATATTCTTTACTGAGAGATTAGTATTCATTTTGCAGACTGAATTCTAAATGGAAAATACTGTGTCATTTAAGATTAAATACCTGTTTTGGTATCATAACAGATGTTTCAAAAAACCTATTAAAAAGAATCATAGTGCTGTTTTTTGTTTAATAGCAAAAAAGAATCAGGCACCTTATTGCTACAAATTACACCTTAGAAAGTTTCATTAAAATACCTTAAGTCAACTTTCACATTCCTCCAACTACTCTTGTTTTAAAATTTTTCATCTCTTAACTTCCATCCACACATTATTTGGATTAGCATATTAATGTCATTGATATCTGGCTTCCTTGACAGCTCTTCAAATGTGAGAATATTTTCCATGCAGGTCCTTGTGTCAAAAGAGCTGCTCCTCCTGTAACATTCCTTTTGAGGCGTGCATGTATCACTGTTCTCACTGCTGACCTGTAGAGAAGCCACACAAAAGGCTAAGTCAATGATTTTACGTACGAGGGTCAATGTTAAAAATTTCAAGTTAGCTTTCATGAAGCTGGTAATTGTCAGACCAGTCACTTGTTTATTTAAGAGTGTGCACTCTGTATCTAGATCTACAAAGATATTGGGTATCCATTTGTCTGTTTGAAAGCTTTGATCTATCATTTTGACATTGCTGTAATCTTGAATATCCTTGAATAAGTCTGTGATCACCAGAATTCCCACTGGTCTCCAGTGACGAAGATTCATGTTAATGATGTCAATCTACTCTCACAGCAGTGACTGTGACCTTATTGCAAGCTGAAGATGTGGAGGTTCCCCTTCTTAAATACCTTGGAAAAAATATTCTGAATTCTGTTCTGTACTGTATAGCATACTGCATTGTACAGCCTGTGGGTTGGAGTTAGCTTCTGCACAGCTATGTTGTTTAAGCATGTGAGGAGAAGGGTTGTACGATAGTTTGTACCTCACATGCACGTGGAGTTACTCAGCAACACATGTACTCCACCATGTGTTATTTGCCACACGCATCTGCTCCTGTCCCTCACAGTTGTTCTTATCAGACTTTCTGTAAGTGCAGTTATGTATGTTTATTTGTCTAAAGAAAAGAATGGATTTAACATCCCCTTATCAATATTTTTACAATCGTTTGCAGTCCTCACTGTGCTGCTAATTCCTCTTGAGACTTAGGATACAATACTTGACAAACAGGGACCAAATAAATGTTGGCTCAGTGTTCTAGGATTGTGATTTGGAAGAATGATTTAGTGAAAAAAAAGGTTCTGGTTGGATGACTTTAAAAGCATTTGAGGTTGTAGCTCTTAGAAGGAAGGAAAGCTTGAATTGTTTGGTGTTGAAACACAGAAAAGTGGTTTGCGAAACTCAGAAAAGTAAGAAGTACTGACAACCCACATTATTCTTTTTGTGAATTAAAAGAAAAAAATTTTCAGAGACAGGCATCAGTTAGAACAGAAATTTGGCTAACAATCATTCCATTTTTACATTATCCTTCCAGAACATTGCTATTCTAAGAAAAGGACAGAAAAAGAAATTAAGTGCTAGTGCTTTAATAAAGAGAAGTATGGTTATATGAAGATGGTTAAATCCTTCAAATTACCGAGGATTCTGGCTATATTCCACTTGAATTTCCATTAAACCCTTGTACTCTGAATTAAAAGATTTAGCACAGAAGAGCGAAAGTATGTAGCATTGGGCATACAAGGATCAAGTAACACGAAATAGCAGGAACGGGCAAACCGAAACAGAAATTCAAGCTCTGCCTATAGTCTTCTGAGCTTCACCCACATAAGAACTTAATAGTCATTTGAACTCTCGTTAAAGCTTACTCCAACTCTCAATGCTTTACTGAATCATGTCCCGCAGTCTGAAGATGTAGTAGGAGCAGAAATGTATTGTGTTCTGCATCTGGAAAAACTGAACTATTTCACTTTGGCTAAAGATTGTCTTTAGAATACCACTCATTTAGAAATCCCCTTTTGAGACAAAAAATGTATGCCTATGTGTTTATTTATTCATGTTTTAAAGAATTAAGTTTAAAAAAAAAAAAAAAAAATTCTTATGCTCCATGAAGAAAAAGTAGGGGAAAAGATTTGTCTCTAATGTTATTTATTTGAGGAATGTCAAACTTTTCACTAGAATCCCTAATGAAGACTCTGCCACACTCTTTCAAACTTTCACATGCCAGATGACAAAATTACAAACACCTTGATCTTTGGAGCTGTGGAAATCCTTTCCAAATCTATTTCCTGCCAGCTATCTCTCACCTGAATATTTCACAATCTGCCTGCTGCTCAGATTGATGCCAAATGATCTGAATTTACAGTATGTTTAACTGGTAATCTGCTACTGAGCTCTAAGCTTTTCAGAAGGCAACATTGAAGTATAGCAAATACTTTACCTTCAAGGAATAATTCCATACCAGAGGAGAATCATTGACATGTGTATGATTAAAATGCACCCTACCCATGCATCGACATTGTGCCCACTTTTCCTTATTCTGTGCTACACGGCAGTTGCAACATAAAAAAGAGCATCCAATTTTTTTGTCCCAAGGGGAGGCTGGGATCATCTCCTGCTCTTTGGTGACCTGTGGCTATCAGTTGTGAGTTGTGTGCTCAGAATTCCCACTCAAAGCACAGGACAAAATTTGGATGCATTGTGAGTCTTCAGAAACATGCTGAGTGAAAAGCTGCATAAACAAACCAAGAGTAAAATGTCGAGGGCAGGAAAGATTAGATGTCTAATTGAATGACCTAAACAAGGACAGACTCTCCATAGAATATGTCAACACTTCTCTATGCCAGAAGAAATTGCCACAGAATTGTTTTTTTTCCTGGCATTTCCCCTTTGTGAAAAAGCTATATGGCTTCGTCACAGTGCAATGATAGAAACTCTTCTTGATGAACTGACATTACAGATGTAGCTGGAATTACTTTAGCATGAGGCACTTCCAGCAACAGCAGATCTGCAGACCTGTGGGTGCTTATGTTTTGCAAAGTTTCCCCGGAAGGCTCAATGTTTTCCACTCATAGTGAAATTAGTCTAATTGTCCTTCTTAGGCTGTGGTTTGCTTTTCTTTGGTTTTAACTTGTTCTCATTTGTGTTTAAAGGAATGAGTAACACTTGAAAAAAGCAGCCCCAATTTGCCAGGCTTTATTCTAAATCTGTTTAGGATAAGGATGTGAATCTCAAGGAAAACTGAAACTTAACATTACCCTTGATGTTTTTTGGGGTTTTTTTAAGGATTGAGAGAATAAAAGCCATCAAAGAGTTGTGAAGTGAGCCTTCACAGTCGTTTGCTCAGAGGTAAGTATAATACACATACATGGCACTGCTCTGATATCTGAGATGACTTCTTCACATGGAAATATTAAAGGACGGAAAACAAATGTTATTTTAACTGTCGGATTGATCTTCTCAATAGATGTAATTAATCACAGTTACTGCTGTATAGTCACTGAGAGCTCTTTCTTAAAGAGGTTATATGGTAATGAAACAAAGTTATTCTCCCTCCTGTTCCTTTCATAAATTGTCAGCAAATATGCATGTATATGAGCTGTCTTCCAACTGAGCTTTTTGGGAGCTAATAAGCCATTTAAAACTATTTAATGCTGGAGAAGCAAAAACGTAAATGACCTTTGAACCCTTCAAGGACATTTTCCCTTTAAGCAGTTTATTCTTTGCTTAAGGATGGTTCAGAGCCATACGCACAGAATTAAATTTTGCCACTGAATGTCATCTTAGACACTAGTAGAACAAAAATATTAATCTCTAATCTGAATTTGTATTAGATTACACTGCAGCAATTGATGCAATATGATATTGTAAAAAAGTGTAGGCAGAGGGCAGCATGATACATTAATAAAGCAGATTTTTATAAGTGGTTTGCTGGTAGAAATCCCCTGTCACGAGAAAGTTTTTAGTTCATGTGAAATAGCTTCGGTGTGGTGAAGCTACTCCCAGTATTTACGCTTATAATCCTAAAGCATGAAGTGTTTCATCTTCTCTCTGGCCTGCAGAGCTATTCAGAAAGTTTTTACTGTTGTTATTACTCTTTGTCTGCAACATGAACAAATGCTATATTCATCAGAGCTACTGATTTCTGTGTTTTGAGCAATAAGGCCCAAATTCAACACACATAACTACAAATTAAAGTTCTTCCTGAAAATACTCCTCTGTCAACCGAAACACACTTGCGTCTCACTCGTAACTGCATATCAGAACTACCCCAAGAAACCTTTAAGAGTGGAGATTAAGGCAATCTTCATACCGTTTGGGATTAGGACAACAAGGGTTTTATAGAGATTTGAGAATGTACTGAAGTTATTTTTGCTCTTCTTCCCTTTCCATCTCTGGCGGGTAAATGAGCACTGGTTGGCTGAAGTAACAAACACGGCTGTATTTCTTTGGACAGTGTCCAGATGTACATTTCTAAATCCCTATATTTATGGACACACTCAGTCTTGACATTGCATAGTACTCTCTTTTTTTTCAGGAACCATTAAACTTGGTAAATACACTTTTTAGCTTGATTTATCTCCCATTTGTCAGAACTTTACTGCTGGGAAAAGGAGCATATGCAGCACTAAATAATGGACAGGACAGAGCACCGAAAAATACCCCTCTGAGCCCTGTAAGGGTTGCACAACCATAGTTGATTGCTACAATCACTGAGGAAGATTCTTCTAAGTTATTGGTTGTTCATGGAGATTACAATCTATCAATGTTTCTGAAGTCTTATCTAAAGGGTAGACTAAGGTGAATATTCTTTTTTCCTTAGAGTAAATATGCATTAATCTTTGAGCAGCAATGCATCAGCTTTTAATAATTTATTGCTTAGTTTCAAAAGTAATTGCCACCCAGGAATTTGCTGCATCTTGCTTTCCTGTTGAAAATTTTTCCTATGTGTTTCTTCTACACATGCATAAAATCATAGGTTGCCTCCTGTTGACAGTGCAATGATACTTTTTCATTTTAAAAGACAAAGGTCAGTGCTAAAACTTTGTTACATTCAGGTAGAATTTTGGTGCTCTATTCTATTGTCTAAATTCCTGATGTCAAAGGAAGAGGACAAGGTCCTCTTTTTGTCTTTGCGTGCGCTGAAAATTACTACTTTATATACATCTAGAATAACTCCTGCTGTGCAAGGAGACAAGGCATAGAACTACCGGGAGCTCCCACTGGTCCTCACAGCATGCAACACACAGCATAGTAGACACTTCTGTTTAAAGCAGTTGGAATGGACTTCAGAAAATCCAGGTTTTGTTGTCTATTTTTCTCCCCAAATCTGGCAAGGCCAGCATTTCATAGATTTACGAGTAAACAAGTTTATTTTACAAATAGCAACCTATAAAAAACTATGTAATTTAGGGAGTGAAGGAAACAGTATTGCAAAGCCAGAAGTACCCCAAAATTGTAGTTAAAAAGTGCTTTTGACAGACTACAAAAAGCGCTGTTGACAGATTACAGAGTGATCTGTGTCAAAACAGTAAAGATTTTGAAAGGCTCTAGAGAATCTGTGGGTGATAGTACCAAATAATATTTTTTAACAAAATTAGTCTTACACTGGCAGAATGTAAAAGCCTCTTCTGACACTCCCAGACATAACTGTACTGGCCAGCTAAATTAATAGCTATATCCGTCTCTTCACAGTTCACACTCCTGGAATAGCATGTGCTACTTATCATGAAACACAGAAAAGCCTGCACAGGCTTGTTATCCAGATTGCAGTTGAATCTACCTCCAATATATCTCCATCTTCCTCCACCTACTTCCATTTTTCTGTTGCAAAATATGAGTTTCCATGAAGTTTGAAAAAGACAATTCAGTATGTGGCTGCAGTGTTGGTGCTTGGAAAGTGAAGAATGATCATGGCATTCATATGGAGTGGACAGTGACAATCATATTTCTGCTTCAGTGCCTGCAACATTCTGTTTCTGAGGAAAGAGGGAACAGCTGGAATCACCGTGAGTCCAATTTTAAACATTTTGAGCAGAGTATAGGGCTAATGAGGGAGCTGTGGAGAGCAAACAGCATTTCTCTGAAAGAAAGAGATAATGGTTTACACTACCCCTTCCCTTCATAATTTATAGGAGGAGTTTGGTTAGAGTTAAATAATGAGGTTTTCTAGTACTGCTTAGGATTCTTTTTCTTAAATACAATTTTAGCTGAACTCAGGAAATCAAAACTTTTGAAAAAAAGAAATTTTTAGTAGAACTAATGTTACACAAGTCTAGCCAAGTGATCTTTCCTTTCATTGTTACTTTGATTGTTCATTGAAATTGATAAAAACATCAATTCCACTGAGCAACTGCCTTAAATCCCCGGGTTTAGCAGTTTGATTAGAGGCTCTGAGCCTGGGGTGCTGAGGCTTCCGATATGATGAGGGAAAGTTTGGAAGTCCTGCTATTATTTTCTGTCTTGGCACTGTAGACTTTGGAAACACTCTGTGTCCAGATCATCCAGGGATAGTCCACCTGGCAAGTCCTCCTAAGATTCACAAACTCAAGAGTCCCTTTTCCAGGTCAGTCTGTTCACGAGTCTGTCTAGAAGCCCAAAATCACAGCCAGAAGTTAATTACCAGTAATCCAGGTAGGGTTGAATTGGAATTTTGTCCTGGATTCATTCAAGAGTTATACAAAATACAACCTGGTTGAAATGATTAATTGCTGTTTCCTAAAAAAGTTGTCTTTCACCTGAATATTTTCAGCCTTTCAGGCTTTTCAGAGTGTCTGCAATGGCAGTCATACTGAGTGATACATGGGTCCTAACTCCCCAAGTTAGCCAAGTATGAGGAACATGAGGAAGAACTTCTTCACTCTGAGGGTGACGGGGCACTGGAACAGGCTTCCCAGGGAGGTTGTGGAGTCTCCTTCTCTGGAGATATTCAAGACCCACCTGGACAAGGTCCTATGCAACCTGCTGTAGGTGACCATGCTTTGGCAGGGGGGTTGGACTAGATGACCCACAGAGGTCCCTTCCAACCCCTACTATTCTGTGATTCTGTGAAGTATCCACCTTCCCTTTTTCCTCCCTAGTCACCCAGCCTCCAGGTCTAGGTCCTCACCTTCCATTAATCCATGTATATCTAGGAATATGTTTTTTGGTGAAGAACCTCTCAGCTTGTTTCCATTGCTATAGTGACAATTTCAAGAGAACTTGTCTTCCCACTGCCTGTGACTGTTGGAAAAGCAGTGATGATTTGATGCCACTCCAGTCATCTTGCTTACACCCTCATACAAAGCTGAAACCAGTAGCAGCCAGAGATAAAAGTACTTCATGGTCTTGTGACTGCCAGCTGGACTTTACTCCCTCTAGAGACAAAGTTAAATGTTGGCATTTAATGTTTTTTTTAAATTTATTTTCTGGCATTTGACTCAACTATGCAAGGTTTAAAGATCACGATTCAAAGGCTTGATTCTCTGTTATCTTTTGGTAATTATTTACTTTCAGGCAAAGTAAGTGTTGCATCTGTCCTAGAAGCATTTTGCATTTATTTTTCATTGAAGGGAATACAAACTGAAAGCCTCTATATTTGATGTTTACAAACTGTTGATTCTAATTTGGAGATATAAAGAAAGAAATCAGTCACCTAAACGAGGAAGCTCAGAGCACATTCAGTCACATGTGAAAACAAAAAGCACATAAAGCTTGTAAGCCTAACAATTGTTACTACCTTCCTTGTGCAATTAGCTAAGAAAACATCTCCAGTCAGATAATATGAATAGATGAGGGGACAAGTCTATCATCCTATGTTTAATTGTCCATGGTGTAATGTAATAAATCTGTATTCCAGTGAAAGCTTTGGAATGAGATCACTGAATACATTTCAGAGATTTCTGAAATTATTATTGATTCAAGGATGTTTTTACTGATTTGTACATATGCAAAGAACACTTCATACTGGAAAGTACCCAGGTGTAATACAATAATCTGCAGAATGCTATCAACACCAGCTTTTAAGACTACCCTCCCATAATTGAAAAAACATGTCACATTTATGGTGAGTCTATTTATTACATTCTACTTCTCAGTGATGCATGCAGACATACATATCAGTTTCCTTCCTTTGTTGGATGAAGGGAACCTTCCTTCCTGTTAGAGATGTGGTGATAGATGCTGCAGTGCTTTAATTCATTATATCTTGATGTCACTGGAGTTTGTATGCGTTTGGCTTCACACAGAAGTACTAGAGTAGAATCTGGCCTTTAAACCCAGGAAAGGAATTGAGATGGATGGTGCCTAGATCAAGCAACAGCTTGGATTGTCTTAGTCTCCTGCTGAGTTCCTCTCCCAGCAACATAGCTCTGTCTGTAGCACTTGCCATAGTCAGATACCCAAGACCCAAAGCTGTCACCATGATGACTTTAGTTACTCAGTGTTCAGGTTTCTTTTCAATACCTCCTCTACTAACCTGTTTCAAGGTCTTTCCCACTCTCTCTTTTCCCCAGTCTTCTCCCTCTGCTGCCTGGGATTCTTTATCTCTTGTCTCATGAAATATTCCTTAGCAATGGCAGTGTATTTTATCACTGCTCACTACACATAGATCAATCCCATCAATTCAATTCAAAGAAGTAACCAAATGACTATGTGACATCAATAACTTTTCATCACTGATGACCTGGACTACATTCAAAGTGGTTATTTTGTGATGCTTCAGGACTTGTTACTGACATCCTGAAATACGAAGCCTTGTTGAAACTGTTGTGTGCATGACTGTGAAGGTAATTTCTTTGCCACTGCAGTTTTATGTACCATAATTTCTTTAAAGAAGAGGATACCTCTGGAACTGGACAGAAATTATTATAGAACGATGCGCTTTGACGAAGAAAATTTTCCACTTAAATTGGTGACAACAGCTAAAAGTTTTGTGAAAATACTCATTTACTCAGAAGTATTATAAAAAAATATCCCTAAATAATTCGTTGAGTTGAGGCTGTATGATACTGTGTCTGCAAAGGTTGAATGCTTTCTAGCAAATTGATCAAAGTCCTTTGACTTAGTAGCACAGTTAATGTCACAAACTGATCTGTGAGGACTTCGTTTCACAAGGTATGTCACATCTGCCACATTTCTAGTTTGGTATGTAAAGAATTGTGGAATCTTCCCATAGAAATGAATTTTCCAGCTGAAACTAGGTAGAATTACAGAAAAGAAACCCCACTTCATTTCTCTCAAAAGGAAACGGATTAGGGATTACCTTGTTTAATCGCACTGTAGACGAGATTACCACAGCATCTCATTTGGTCTCTCCACATTGATATGTGCTTCTCAGCTGCCCAAGGATTCCATGTCCCGTAACAACTGTTTTTCACAAGACCATGGAGTTCACTTTTTAATTATGCCTCTTCCCAGCCACATCAGCTTCCACTGCCTTTCAGTGATCCTTCTCTTCTGCATCTTTTACACTTCTCTGTCTTTAAATAGTACATATATTTTTACAGTGGGGAGCAAAATGGCACATCCACTGTTGTGAAGATGCTGCATAAATAACTATTTTGTGCTGAACATGAGAACACCTGCTCTGTCAAAAGCATATAGTCTGTAATGTTAGATTTATTTGAAATATGCTGAAGGGAAGGCAAAAAAGAGAGTGTACGCAAATCAAATAAACCAACCACTAACTTGTAGTTAATATAACTACTGTAGTTTTGCAATCAATTCAATATAAGAAATGTAGATGAAGAGGTGTAGCAATATCTGTAAAACCACTTGGGCAGGACCAGGTTTCAGCAGTAAACTCCAGTATAAAAGTGCAATGCAGAAGTTTCACCAGCTAACTACAAAAATCCCACTCCTGTTTCATTGGTTTCAGCTATATTTGAAATGACAGAAATTGACTGCCTCCTGGGTTAACTAGCAGAATAACAAATTACATGCCAGCTCATTTTAGACAAGGGAAAGGGCATTTTACCTTAAAGAGAGAGATAAAAACTGTCCAAGTACACTATAGACAATTGGCTGTTTCATGAAAGGAAAGTGAAAGCATATTGTTAAATGTTTTAAATGCCATATTGCTATGCCAGCAGAAACCACTAACACCTGCTCTGGATGAGTTATGTAGAGCAACTCTAGGTTCATGATCATTTATGTAAATACAAGTCAGAGTAAGATGAATGCAATCATCATTTTCTGAGCTTTTGTTTTCCAAACCATCCAGTGTTTGTATTTCAGTGATGAGGATGTGTTCCTGGAATTTTCACTTTCTTGCCAGATAATTTTAGAGAAATACTAAATTTGACATAGATAACTACAGTTTGCCAAACGCTGGAAAAAGTTATCACTTACAGTTTAGAAAAAACTATTTATGGAACATTTTTTAGTGCGTATGTTCAGTGGAATTGAAGGCTTACTCTGATGTGATAAAAGACTATTCTGAATAGATCTTATTTCAGAGAAGTCATTCAACAGCTTGTGCATGAGTTGGATTAGTTTATAGTCCTCCTGTGTGGGACTGGCAGATCATTCACTACATATAACACCTGTCCCCAAGGAAAAACAAAATGACTCGTGCTAACAATATCAGAAAACAATCAGGAAAGCAGAAAGAAATTCCTAATTTAGGTAGTTTTATCTTACTTAAGTCTAATTTTTCCTGAACCAGTCTCCCATCAGCAATGTAATGGAAATCCTAATAGTGTATTCTTCTCTTAAAGCATATGTATACTGGGACACAAAATGTATTTCATATTGCTTATATATATATATAAAAATATATTATACGTATAATTATATATTATATAAATTAATATATTAGTAATAATATCTATTATTTTTGTATAAAAATATATTATATTTTTTTATATTGCTGCAGGATGTCATTTTATCTTTTCATTCGTTAAATATTTCTTTGTTTTCCCTTTGGGCAAGTATTTACACAATTTTTTAATTGTTCGTATTGCATTCTTGAAAGCAATACTTTTTCCTTTTTTTCCAATATTTTTTTACAAAACCATAGTTGCCATATTAGGAAAAAAGTGTCCAGAAAAAAGGTTCTTGCTCAAAATATTTGCATTTATGTTATGATAAAAGCAAAGAGAGTAGTCAGAAGAGCTTCTATTTTTCATCATTTAGAAATACAATGAAACTATTAGGTAGGATTTAGCCAATTATCTAGATGTGTAACATAGAAAGGTACCTTATCTGAGTTTCCTCATCTTTTCACACAAGCTAGGGCTCATTCATCCTTAAAGATTCAGAAAATGGCTTCTGACCCCTGCTGTCAGCTTCCTTAGTGGGACTTGGATTTATCAATTTATTAGGAATACGTCTATCTAAGTAGAATGAGACAGTTTACTTCAGAAACTACTGAGGTTTGTGGGTTGTGTTTTTAAAATTTTGTCACATTTTTATCATCTTGAACTTAGCAATTCTTGGGAGCTCTAGACCAGGACTAGACTATATAACAAAAAAATAAAGAAACAGTGTTTTCTTCACTCTAAAGAGCAATAAATTAAATATGACAAAATTGTCCACAAATAGATATCAACAGAGAAATGAGCCAAGGAAGACAATAAAATGCTATAGGCTAGCATGACAAGCAGAAGTCTTAGGGCCTCAGAGGCTTAACTGCTAAGAGAGGATATAGATAATTCGCTAAAGGAATATTCCTCAATACAGAGAAGAGCACAGAAAAGTGACCTTTGAAGTTTAACAGGTAGGTAAAGAGGACATACTTCAGGGCTAACTAGTGATGGAAGCCGACCACTTGCTTAATAGTCTCTCTGGGTGAATAAATAAGCAAATCAACCAACCAAAACCCCTATTTTATGTGCATCAGGTATGGGACTCAAGGCAAACACTCTGTCTGGGCTAGAACAAGGACGGGATCCTTTCTTCCTTTCTTTTCCTCTCTTCTACCAAATCACTCATCAGACATTACACAAGTTGATAAATTTCCTCTACCCTCTTGCTAACATGCTTATTCTACCTATCTCTTTGCTCAGAGACCACAAAAATACTGGAAAGGTGGAACTGCCCTTGCCAACCACAACACATTTGGGCAAGAGATAAAAAAAGGGAGGAACTAAGACAGAAAAAGATCTGCAAGAGAGCACTGTGGTATCATGAATGCCTCTTGCTCCAGGGGGTGACCAGGATTTAGTTGACTGCTAGGAAGAGAACCATCATAAGATTTCCACAGTCTGGTAAGCACCTTGTACTACTGAAAATTAGTGTTAAAAGACCTGACTGCAAAGTGTGGATTTCTGGATCACAGGAAACACTACAGGAGTAACAAACATCACGGCTGGCACTTCATCAGTTTTTACTTTTTAGTAAATCATTCTCCCAAGAGATCCAAGAAGAACATTTGTGATTCTATCCTGTTAATGTTCAGCACTTTTCAATGATTTTGACTGCAACCATTCAGTCTCCTTCCCAGAGTCTTTTGTTTCGTTGTCGTGACAATTTGTGACTATTTCCATTGCCTCAATTACTCTATGTCACAAATGAGAGGTTAGGTTGATTAAATGATCACTCAGAGGTTTTGCAAGAAAAGATTTTACTGAAAATTTAGAAAATGTGATCATTCATTGGCAAGGTTCACTGAATGGAATACAAAATCAAAAGGGTTTTTCTATAGAAAATTATTTATACAGAGCGTCAGAAAGTGTGTAAGGGTAAAAGGAGACCCTCCCGTTGAGCCACCAGGTTTGGACTGAACCCCCTTGCTTTCTAAACTCCTTCTCAGAGAGGAACCTGGGTGCAGCTGGATCCAGACCCAAACTTAGACTACAGCAATTTCTGTCTAAGTAATATGTTTGTGTGATTGCAGTTTAGAGAGTGAGAGAGTTACAGGAATTTAGCAGCTGTTAATCACTGGTTAACTTTGCATTTATGGAGTGATTAGAAAGAATTTGTTATTACAATCACAATAATAGAATGTTTTCAATCGATTCACACACACAATCATAAAAATTCCTCTCAAGTTCAGTGAAATACTCCCTTCAGATCAAAAGATTTCTAAACAGGTGAAAGCTGAGTCTCAACAAGATCAACCCAGGCAGTTTGCGAGTTACTCTGAGAGGTGTCCCACTCAGAGGGAGTTACCGGGTGCAGCCCACTGTGGACCAGAAGAGCTCAAAGGGCCTTCCTTGGTACCACTGTTTATAGGGTCTCAGGATGATTGACTTCAGGCATTAGTAATTTTCCATCCTGGTCACAACCCACATGATGCAGACAGCAACTATACAATTCTAGTACTACCCAGAATGTACAGTTCTGCAGGCAGGTATGACTCCAGGCATCAGGATTTTCAGGTGCCATCAGGGACCACCTGATTGGCCCAACTCACTCTCTTGTACAAAGACAAGGAAAGTGCCAAGTCTTCCCAATTCACTGCACACCAGCCAATAATTCTTGCAGTGCAAGCAAGAATACAATGTTGGCTGGTCTGGGATTGCCAGATGGGGGCTGGGTTGCACCACCACACTCTGTCAACACTTTCTTTGATAAGTAAAGTAGATAAATCTGTTCTAGAATATGTGTCTTCAATTATGATTATTTTTATGGAAACTGCACAGAGCAAAATGTCCTCCTAACAGTTTAGTTTCGTAAAATTTAGAACAATCATAGAAAATGTTTATATTACCTTTTCATACCCGATTTCAAGTTTTCCTCAATGTATGAATCCTGTTGTGATATGAGTCACCTGTTAGAAGAACAAAATACCTAAATCACAGACAGAGCCAAAGTGAACACCCACATATGCTCTTTCAAATAAAACTGTATTGATTGATGGTTTTATGTGCAAAAACTTAAGGAACAGCTTCTGTTACTGGAAAAAAAATACTATGCTAACACCAGCGCACACACATATACATTTTTTAATGACTTTTTATGCTTAATATATCTATGTGTTATCTAGAGGTAACAAGGTATGTTCATAATTAAAATACCATCTTAACAAAGGACAAATGTTACCACATGATTTGCAGGGCCAATGCTTGACATGCTAAACTACTGAACCACCCTTACTCAATCCTTCCTGTGAAGAGCTGATCATCATTTCACAGCTTATACCATGTTCATGCAAAAAGGGCTATTGATGAATAAGTTTTGAATAAGCACTAGAAATTGTTCGCATGAATTCCACAGAAAATCAGGGCTCAGTCTACTACATTCATTTATCACTCCATTTTCCCCATAGATGGTGGTGAACCATCCTAATAGAGATTACTAATACAATCAGTGAATATGAACCACACCATTCCAGGTATTGACAAAGTTATTTAGAACAGATGCTTCAGCTGTTAGGATTCACTGAGGAAATTAAGTTTTCAATAGTTCTCAACTTCATACTCTTATCAGTGCTGTGGTTTAGCCTCAGCTGGCAACAAAGAACCACACAGTTTCTCTCTCACTCCTGCCTCCTCCCTGGTGAGATGGGGAGGAGAAGCAGAAGGAAAAGGCAAAATTTGTCGGTTGGGATAAAAACAGTTTAATGGAATAGCAAAAGGAGAAGAAAATAACAACAACAATACTGATAAATAGAATATACAGTATGCAGCTTTCTCACTGCCTGATGCTCAGCTTGCTCCTGAGTAGCAAATCCCCTTCCTCCAGGCAACTGCCCACTGAAGTACTGAGGATGACATCACATGGTATAGAATATCCAATTTGATTGGCTGGTTTGGGTCAGCCCAATCAGCTTCTTCTGAAAATTAACCCTAGCCCAGCTGAACCCAGGACAACCAGTGATAGCAAAAGTGTACTGGAGTGCAGTATAAACAGCAGGGGAAATTCAGTGCAAGAGGCAGATTTTATTTCTCTAGCGCTTCCTGCTTCCATATGTAGACATGATCTAGAACGATGTACATTATAGTGGATTATTTTGGTCCTAGGTCACCAAGAGGATGAATTCACTAAGTCAGTCACAAGAATCTTAGCCAAGAAACCTTCAAATTGATAGTCCCATTAAAAGAACTGGAATTAACAGTGTTGTAGATATAGGGACAATAAACATAAATACAGTATGATTAGGAGTGATGTAGTATAAACAGTTTAGTCTTTCAGATTAACAAATCACTTCCATTGCCATTTGTATTAAGTAGGCCAGGCAGAAGGTTCTACAGCTACTTACATATATGGCTCTTCACAGAAAATAAATGTTTAAACAGAAATACCACTGAAGCAAAATTAAAAGATACACTAACTAATCAGCTCATAAATGATGATAATAAACATGATTCATGTACACTTGATTGCTTGAACAACAACAATGAAAAAGACAGGACTGAACTTCACCATCCCTCCGGTGAAACACAGCCAGCTTTAAGAGTGGGTGTCGTGACTATTTCAGACTCCACAGACACAGTGAACAGCCATCGCCTGGGAACAAAAATCCCTGTTGAAATCACAATAAAAGTACCAGTGAGCACAAAATAATTTGAGGGAGCACCCAAAGCTTTCTTTAAAACGGATCTCAGATGTTTGATGTGAACACAGCAGATATCAAAGTGGACATTTTTACCTTTACATCCTTCTCCTTTGAAGATCCATTTTTAATGAGAAAGAAGTGGCAACTCGTGTAAATGACACAAGGTGACTTTGCTTAATCTCGTCTGAGGGGGACTGGGTGGCCTTGTCTGAGCAGTGACTGCTATGATTTGCTTCAAACATCTGCCCAAGATCTAGCAGCCTTTCAGTATTGGGCGAGATGAATAACATCTTCCTACTGTATGTGCTACAGAGAAGCTAAATTGTTTAATTAACTCAGACACAGCTCTTTGTGCTTTGTGCTGAGATGATGTCGCTGCTCAAAACACTATTGTTTATTTTTAGATGAGTGTTTTATTCCATTGCTTGCAATTTAAAGAAACTAAGGTAAATCAAAACTTATTTCTCTATTTCATATATAAAAAACATTTTTACCTTGCCCTTTTATGTTCTCCCAAACCTCCTCAGGGGATGGTATAGAATAAAACTATTTAGACAATAATTCACTTCATGAAAAAGCATTTTTTTCAGAAGCAAATTTAACAAGCCATGAAGTTGCATCTCAGAGAGCTTCAGTTTGGCAACAGTACTTCCTATCAGCTTAACTCTATGTTACCATAATACAGAGTTCTTACGAAGGCATCTTGCAACCTTTTCTGGATAATGATACTTTGGAGTAACCAGTGTACTCTTCTTAACATATTGACTGTGTAATAGAGAAGAAGAAGAAGACAAAAACTCTAGCACCAAGGAAAGCACGAAAAAGTATTAAAAATACATATTTTTTTTAAATAGGACTTATTCTATACATTCGTTTGGAGTACTTAAATAATTATGCCCAAATACTCATTCTAATGGAACAGCATTTTTTCAACTAAGAGGATAAATCTGGAGTTATTTTGTAGAAAAACATGAGCTCTCCTGGCTTTCCCAGTTTCAAAATGTATATCCAAACAGAAAAGTTTTTGAAACAAAGCTTCTCTGAATTGTGGTTTGATTCAGCAAAACTAAAACACAGCAAAATGATCTTCAAAATGAAAATATTCTTCTTTTTCATCGGTCTAATAATTTGTTTCAAACGGAAAGGGAAGTCTGTTGTGATATAGCATAGTTGGAAACAGATATGCCATGGTCAGATAAAGAACTTCTTTTATATATATATATCTATTTCCTTTAGCACTCTGACTGAGATAAAGAAAAGCTGAGAAAAGAAACCAAAACAAAATCTTAACTTATAAAATCAATGTACTATCTTATCAGCTTTTACAGCAGCTTTTTTACACCTTTTTAGTCAGAAGATTTTTGCAGTCCATCCTGCTGCCTGCATCCTATAACACTAGCTTTTTAAAGTCTATATATTCATCCTCTTCTCCTACTTATAACATGAAAAAAGCAGTATCTTTCTGTAAATTTTATTTTTGTTTTTCCCCTTCACATTTTCTAAACTCTTTTTGACTCAAAGCTGGCTCAAAGTTTCTCAGAGGCGTATGCAAAAATCAGTTTTGACCCTTCTCCAAGTAGGCAGGATTCAGCAGAGAGGCACCGGGCAGCCGCTTCCAGGGGTACGGCCATGCAGCCCCCCCAGCTGCAGCCCCCTTTCAGCTTACTCCCATTCCCTCCACAGAACCATTGGCTGCTGCCAGTTTGGCTCTCCTCTCTGGCAGAGATTAAACGGGCAACAAAGACATGGCTCTTTTATTCCTCAGTACCTAAACAACCCAGCTGCCAGCTTTGCTCCTGTCTGCAGCCAGCTCTTATTAGCTTGAATTTTGCCTCTATTTCTCTCTAGAGTTAACACCCGCAGTTAAAGAGGATTGCAGTGGATGAAGTCTATTTACTAAACTGGGATCTACAGCCCTCCACCACCAAAATCTAAGGTCATACAGGGCCCTGAGTGATTTCTCTTGCTGTAGGAAATAAGGGTATAGCATTTTCTCATTCCCACAGATTTTTCTTCCTTCCTCCCTCCTGGCCCTGGTGAGCTCCCAGGAAGAAAAGGATTAATTAGTATCAGCTACACCTCTGCTGTTCACAACTATCTCTCTTTGGAAGGGCACAGAAGCAGCTATGCCAGGATTGAGAGCTTGTACAATCTGGCGAGTTAGAGCACTTGAACTTTAGGACTCCTGCAGGACCAGGACACACCAGGGTTTGGCAGGAGTGAAGTGGTTTGGAAATCCTTGCTAGATGTGGTATCTGGGTGACTTCTCAGGCAGCGTTGCTCTACAGTGTGTATCATTACAGGAGGGGATAATACTCTTTTATATCTCCAGCTTCTTCCCAATGCTCAGAATAATCCTCCAAGTATTTTTTTCATATCAGTAATTTCTGTTTGATGCATCTTAAACAGAACAGGTATTTTTCTAATTATATCAACTATGAGCTGATATGTCCTTTGTTCCCAGTGCATGGGAAGACAAATTGCCTTACACAGCAAGGTCAGTGACCGTGTACATCACCTTTCATGTATCCTAAAGACTTCATAAACAGACTACAACATTAAAGTTCTTTGCACAGTGGAGGGAGAGTGCAGCAGTGTGTCTGGGACATTAGAGCAGTAGCAAACAGATCTACTGCAGATAGACCTAAACTGGAAAAAAATGAGAGAATGCACATGCTCCATTACCCTAGCTCAACCCAGTTCTTCAGTTCAATGTGTGTCCTTTAACCTTCTACTCTTGTTAGTAACATCTTTCTGTGTGCACAGTCTTTATATGTCCTAAAGAGGTTTCTGCTTTCTATACAAATATCCCTCTGTTTGTGAAATGGTTGGAGAAACTTGTTGCTGAACTTTAACTTTAGTGTGTTTTCTTTCCCTATGCCCCTTGTGTTGTACCAAAATCAGATTCAAGACCAGAGCTATTGCAAATAAGATTTTTCATTGATTATTTTCTCCTTTTATTAAGAGTGTATTTGATTTCTTAGCTTACTTGCTGAACAGTTATTCACTAGAGTTTTTATTTTTTCCTTTTTTATATTTTTAACAGTTCCAGTTTTGGCAAGAAGTGACTGTGTTAAAGTGTGAGACTCTGTAGCTGAGAACTGTTTAGGAAAAATTAAAGTCACCATGGCACCCGGTGTACTACAGTGGCATTGTAAGAGGGATAGTTTGGCCCTAAATATCGATCCTCCACTACCAAAAGAAATCCTGTTACAGAATCACAGAATCACAGAATAGTAGGGGTTGGAAGGGACCTCTGTGGGTCATCTAGTCCAACCCCCCCTGCCGAAGCAGGGTCACCTACAGTAGGCTGCACAG
>Ga0065711_1002258_pt1 | contig 35188 bp, 12 predicted proteins | sample Hoacrofraction12_FD_59098 | JGI IMG/M metagenome (GOLD analysis project Ga0065711, IMG submission 59098) | Hoatzin crop microbial communities from Cojedes, Venezuela - Epithelial fraction 12 v2 (version 2) | ecosystem: Host-associated > Birds > Digestive system > Esophagus > Crop | place... | reverse complement strand
TGTCCAGGCGGGTCTTGAATATCTCCAGAGAAGGAGACTCCACAACCTCCCTGGGCAGCCTGTTCCAGGGCTCCGTCACCCTCAGAGGGAAGAAGTTCTTCCTCATGTTCGGACGGAAAAGTATTACATTACAAGCTCTGTTTATTAGACTATCTTGTTTCTCTAAAGCACTGAGCCCATTTAACCCACTGTGCTATTTTCCTAAAGATTTCCAGACCTGTACTTTTTAAATAAAAATTAACAGTGGGAGAAAAGACGAGAGGATGGTAAATTCAGTGAAATCTGACTTGGACTAAGTAAGAAATTGTCAGTTGTGGAATCAAGTGGCAAAAGAAGTGATTTTTTTTAAGCCTAGCCGGCATAAAACTGCAGCCATTTGGAATCTTCCCTTTTGCCTTCACTAGGCTTTGGATCAGGCCCTGGAGATACCAGCCACATTTCAAGGGTTTATGATCAGTGCTAACTTTGGAAACATTGCCAGGCTTGGGAAAACGGGCTGTATTCTACATGCACCAGGAGCAGCCTTTTCCCTACTTTGAGTAATGTTACAGGAACAATAAAAAATTTTTGCTACTGGGAACGCCAAGCTCTGCAGGACTTAGATGGGACCTGACATTTATACAGTTCATCAGTACTGTAGATCAAGGAACGCTTCTTTTAGCAAAGAATGCATATTCATTCTTTTTTGTTAACCTTTGCTTCAGTGCATTCATGACATGATTGTATGGGTATGTAGCTGTGTTTTAACAGTTTTTTAATTTCAGTTGTTGCTTGAAGCACTATGCTGGAAATTAGACACTTTTAGTAGTTCAATTATTGTTGATTTATTCATCCCTCTTGTAGATACAGTGAATGTAGTTACTATAGTAAGGTTATCTAATTCTAAATACCAAATGCCAAGTTTCGGAGCTTACATCTTGGCAACTGCAAGACTTATTGGCTTGGAATTTGTCATGCAAGCAGTACTGCCTCGTAGTATTTATGTCACAGATTTTCATTAAGTGAGGGAAGACAAGAAGGAATAGTGCTACTAGTAACATCGTGCATCAAAATGTTTACTAACATTACAAGAAAATCATCTCAAGATAACGCACTCGGGCTTCATTCTTCTATTTTCCTAGACTTCATTGGAAGAATGGCAGCATTACACTAACTATAAAGATGTAAAAATGCTAATTGGGAAAAATGTTTTATTTAATATCACCCTTTTTGAAAAAAAATGGGAAGCTAAGAACAGCAAAATAAACTTGAAATCCTGTATAATGCTTGAACATTCATTAACTTGGTTCTAATTTCTCTTTTGGGGCAATGAGTCAGCACAAACTTGCTTAAGTTCCATCAGCTTTAACATCTGTTCTGAATATTTTGCTAAAGACAGAGAATGCTGGAGGAATACAAAGGGGCAGATCCTCAGCTGAGGTAAATTGTTAAAGTGCCATTTACAGCGGAGTGATGAGAATTTACTCTGACTGAAGAGTAAATGTTCATGCTAACCTACTGCAGTACTTTCCATCACACTGTAGACAGTCTACACCTGAAATATAATGTACCTAATGGTATTTAAACTAGCTATCATTGGAAGCATCTGTCATATTATAATCTTTCCCAGTCATTTGTAATGTCCTCTACCACTTAGCCTCCCTCTACTTTTCAATAGCATGTCTTGTGGTGATGTTATTCTACATCCACACGTATCAGCTTTCACATCCCCTTGCTACTACTTCCATGTGCAGCTTTAACGTATGCTTTTTACTTGGAGACAACTCCTCACGATGTCTGCGAAGTCTTTCCTCTAATCTAATCCTCTGTAAAAAGGCTAACACTAACATCTAGCTTTGCTTAGAGTGGTAATAACCTGAAACTGCCCAGACTAGAGTCATGTGGAACGAAAACACAGCCCCATACATGGCTTTCAGTTTGCATTTGTGTTTATTTTTCTGTTACGCTGTTTCAGCGTTATCTTACGATCTCTCTGAAGCATGAACTGGCAATGTTATTAGTTCATCCAGCACCTTGGAATCTTCTAGAATAATAAAAAAAGGAATGCCAATTAATCATTTGGATTTACCATTTAGCAACAACAGAACTTCAGCTGAAGGTCAGTGTCGCTGCAGTCATTTTAATGGTTCTACACACTTAAGAAGATGATTCTATTAGTTTAGGCAAAAAATGTAGCAGGTGTATGAGAACAGCTGATCTGCTCAGTGGAGTGATCCATAATCAGCTGATAAATAACACAATGTACTGTAGTTATTATTTTCTTTCAGTGGCTGTCATCAGGTAAAGGTTTTGTCTTTGTTTAGAATTAAAAAGAAAAATTACAGTTCTTCTTTCTTAATTCATCACTGAAAGCTTCTCTCCAAAATAAGTAAGGCAAGAATTTCAGCTGGAAAAAGAAGCAACATAACCTTTTTTCCACTGTGATTCTTCCTAGAGGTTGAGGACAGTATTCTACACTTTAAATGGAGAGTCTGCACTAAAGCTTTCTTTATGTGGTATTCACCAAATTTTTAAGATTTTGGCTTTACAAAAATGGTGCCTTTTGCACTGATGCTGTTTTGTTCTCTGGATTTAAAAAAGCCAGGGATTTTTTTAAAGAAACAGCAGACCTAAACAAACCTAAAAATATATGAAAGTCTAATAGTATTTTGATCTATATTTGCATTTCTTGTTGTCTTTAAACCCTTGCTTCAGACTCACTGATTTATTAACTCTCTCTTCTTTACTTGGCTAATTTGTGTATGTGAAATATTTCTGGTTTCATTGTTGGCCCATTTTCCTCGTTAGTGGTTGACAGGTTTTCTCAGGCAGTTGAAAAACACATGCTGTTGCAGGATACTTTCTAATCCATGTTTGCCAGCAACTGAATTATACATGGGTGGCATAGCACATACTCAGTCTTTCATCCTTATCTGTTACTTCATCACTACTTTCAATCTGCATTGAAAAATGTGACTAACATGTTGTGTGGTATAAATAGACACTGCAGGTTGAGATCATTTATGCATGGTTTGAATTTTGATGACTTTTTATGCTGCCCTCTGGGCTAAACACTTAACCTAAGTGATTGTCCCAATAATTTTGTTGAATCAAACCTTTTCAGATGGAAGTTTTACCTTTCATTATCTTCTAAATTGTTTACTATAAAGCTTTCCAGGAGTGTTAGGAAGCAAATAAAAAGGACACTGTTGCTGTTTATCAGTGATTCTGTGAATCATTATCTTGCCATTTTAAATGAGTGGAAACAGGAATATAAAATACTTTAACTCAAAAGACCATGTTTTTAAGTTATTACAGGCCATCCTCAATATGTTTTTTCTTTTACATTCACAAGAATTGGGGGTTACACAAAATGTGAAAGTAGAAAAGTAGTTCTATTTATTTACAAGTATTTGTGTATAAATATGTTCTTATTTGGTACAGTTTAATGTGTCAATTTATGTAATTCTTAATTTTAATTTCCTAATTGCCACAGTTTTGTGATCTTCCCATACTTATTTATTTGCAATTAAAATGACTTTGGTGGTGTTTCTGTTACTTTTAATAATGATACTTTGGGTCTGTATTTGGGATAATTTTTATTTCAATGAAAAACATTCTTTCCATGTGGCTTTATTGGTTTTGGTGTTTAAAAGTCTAGAATTTATTATTATGAGCTAAAAGCAGTCATTGAACATTGACATTTTAAGTATGACAATAATGCAAGTAGTTGTCATTTGCTCAGTGAAGATGTTTCTATTTCTTGCAAGAACCAATTACAACACAGTGCTCCTGTCTTTTAACTGGAAAAGTGTCCTTTGGTTTTCAGCTGAGTATTTTGTAGAGATTTTCACTGTTCATAGCCATGGTGAGCTGCAGTTCAAACACCACCCACTACTTTCCCTTAGCCATTCTTAAATTAACTGCCCTAATCCGTTAATGAAATTTAGGGAAAGGACTTTTTTTTTCCCCCACTCAGAAATCAATCACTTTTCAACGAAATTGAAATGTCCAGTCCGAAGAATTAAGCAACTCAGTTCAGAATGGTTGTCACTTGGTTGCATGCCCCCCGTAGCATAGGCAGGCCCCATGGTACCCTCCGCAGTCCTGTCTTCTGGTCCTCTTGGCAGTGATAGGTCATGGGGTGGTCTCCTACCCTGCCTGTCCTCCACGGTTTCTTTGACGGAAACCTGGCTACAATGGGGTGAGGGTGGAGGGCATGGCACCTGGATTTCCTCTCCCCATTTTCCTCCAAAGCCAAGACTCCCCAGGCGGGCGGTGTACGTGTCCCCCATGCAGTGTGGTCTCTCAGCCTTTGTGTTACACATTGGGACATTTGACTCTGGTCCATCAGAGTGAGGTGATCTGGCAAAAGCACCTCACACAATGCATGGGCTGTGCGAATGAAGAGCTGGTTACCAATTCTGATGAGAGGGACTGCTGAAACAAAACAGTTTTATTTTTTCAGCACCAAATTCTGAACATTTTGTCAAGAAAAAAATTCCCACAGAAAGGGAGTTTTCTGGCAAATGCTGCTAGTCAGAAGTCTCAGCTCCCCTTCACACAACAGTCTCAACGGAAAATTTTATGGCTAGCCCTAGTGCAGACTCTTTCAGAGGTGTTGAGCACCCACTGTGCCCATTAATTTAAATAAGCCCATAATGTGGTTTACATTTAATAAAGTTGCAGCCTCCACATGAACCAGGTTTACTGAGCGTTGCCTGCTTTCCTGCTGAGTTTGAGTCTGCTGGTCTGGTTAGTGTAAGAGTCTTGGACTCAGAGCACACCTTCACTCCTTGTATTCATTAGAGTTCTCAAAGCAAAGACTACAGAGAACACGTTTTCACCCAGCAGAGGTGACTTTTATTCAGGGATAAGCCTACGCACAAGTAAAGTGGAAAAAGAAAATGTTTATACTTGGAAGAGCCCTTTTGTTTGTTGCCTTACTACTAACTTCTCAGAATGGAACTCTGATAATTCTGATAAATAAAAGCAATATATTGCTTTAGTACTTAAACAGCACTGGAAGGATAGCTTGATCTTAATATTACAATCTTCAGATATAGTGACAGAATAAAAACCATCCAGTGCGTATTAAGAAAATAAACAAAATAAAAACACATCAGATACTTCACCAATGTGAATTAACTTGCAAGTCTGGTGGCTTCAGCAGGGCGGTTATGTCAGCTGAAAAACTGAAGCTTAGTTGCACTTTTTATAGGAGGAAGTGTGCGTTGTTTACAAAAAGAAAATGTGAAAAGTAATGTATTTGCAATTGCGTGCTGATTTGTTCATATTTACAGTGAGAGAGCCTAAATAGCTGTAGCTCACAGCGAACATTCCTCATCTTTGGCATTCTCAGTTTAAATGGACTAGTGGTGGATGCTTTTGTAACCAACCTTAGTCTCATAGGCTGGCTGCATGTGTTTCCAACACTGTGTCATCCAACTCTGCTCGTAATAAATCTAACCAGTTTGTTGTCCAAGCCCTTTTCCACAATTGAGTACCAGCTTACTTGTTACTGAGGAGGAATGGAAGATTTGTGGGAAAAACCTTTTTAAAGTTCAGTGCAGGAAACTGTCCAGGGTTTTCAGTACTTAAACATTAACTGGTTAAACAGATTCACAACCACCTTTTAGCTGGTTGATTCATGTGGTGTAAACTTGGTTTTTGCCTGTCAGTGTCATCCCGGGGGTGACTTGCTCAGTCCTCGGACCTCTCCCCATTGCTGTCTTTCCCAGTGACTTGCCAAGCATTCCCCAGTCCTCCCACACAGCCTCTGGCAGCCCTCTGACCAAGTCAGAGCACAGTGTCTCAGCATAAGGACTGTATGATCTGCCACAACACTTGGCAGAGGGGTGCTGGATAGGGTGAGACACACCAGTATTTTACAGTCTGTCTCAAGCTGCCCACTGAAAAGAAGGAAGCATATGACCCCATCAGAATCAAGGATGTGTGGTATTACTGCCATGTTTGAGGCTTTTTTTTACAAAGTGCTTTTCACTGGAAAACAAAGACTTTCAAAAAATGAAATTATGGGAAAAAGCTGGTCTTAACTCTTCTTCCAATTCAGGAAAGGGTAATTGGAACAAAGCTTGGAGACTCTTGAATTATTCCATCTTGGTATTTTGAAAAGAATGTTTGTTTAGAAATTACTTATGTTTTACATGTTTAAATGTTACAGAAGTGCTCATTTTCTGTTGAAAAGGTCAAAATAATTTCAAAGCATTTCAAATGATTAAAAGACATCCTTTTACTACCCATAATAACAGTACATGAACGTTTTTGTTTTCAACATTTTCATCCCAATTTGGGGTAAGAATTATCTTTTGAAAATTTTCACATGAAGAGAAAGCTGCTTCTCATCCATCTTTATCCTGCAGTTAAAAACTTCTAAGACACCTGCATGTATTAGTTAAAGTGAGATCCCGTGCAGCATGAAATAAGTAACACAGATTATCTTTGCCTGCATTGGTAATTACCTTGTGTAACTCCCACATCTCGGCAACAAAAAATTAAGTTCAGCATGAAAGAAGGAAAAATAGAGAGTAAGGACAGTTCCCCAACCTGCTACTTGCTTGCTTTACCTTTGAGAATGTTCTTGCTGTCTGTGTCTCATCATCCTTATTGTATTCTTATTCTGATGTGTATCGTTGAAAAATGTTATAGATACAGACCTTCACCTTTGTTCTGCTTCACGTGGATGGTTTTTATGTACCTTCATCCTTGCTTGCAAACTCCCTCTCTGCCATTTCTGCCCATTCTCTTTTATTTTCCCTGATCTCTTGTTTCAGTTTCTCTCAGAATCAGCAGAGTTCAGGCTAATGATGGCTGTGGTATTCTTTGAATTTTTAGTACTGATTGGTTGGAGTATTCAAAAATTATCACATAATAGAATGACATTCAGAGAAATGTTGCTGAATTTTACGTTCACTTCTCACCCAACTTCATAGAACCTGGCTTTTCCCAGATTGTCAGTTCTGGGCCTGGGTGGAAGCTGAAGACTTTCAACACTTGTTCAAGATGTCTGGACCTTTGACAGCCCATGGGGCAATTCTAGATGCTTGAGGCAATTTTCCTCTGCTTGAGACATGTTACATCTATTGTGTGGACTAATAGCCTTCAAACGTACAAGAAATCTGGTGCTCTCTAGATGCCTTGGACTTACGGCACACATGCAGCTCTACGGACAATACTTCTGGAGTACTTTCTTGACTATTGGATTGAGTGTATTTATGCTCTGCAGCACATGCAAATTTGTTTCTTATGGGAAGGCCCATATATATGAATGCTCTAAAAAGAACGGCTGAGATTATTGAATATAAAATTAAAAATATCTTAATGAGCTTATATACACAGTATAACTATCTTGATCAAAGGATTTGCTGTCAGGCAAAGCGTTGACTAACAGGCAAATGATTGAAAACAGCTTTTTGCTCGCCTGGATTGGGTGGTAATAATGTGAAAAGAATGGAAGTTCTAAGAGGAATGCTCTTTCATTGGCTATGTTGGAGAAAGCATACAAAGCTATCGCAGGGTGGAAAAGTCAATCTCTTCCAGAGGAGAGACCACTGCTGGTAAAGCAGCAGTAGAGAAGATCCTGACTTACTGAAAGAAACTTTGGCTTCGGTCAAAGGAGTGCTCAAGAGCAGTGACAACATGCAGAAAGGCTGACACATTCAGGCTTTTTTAAGCTTGTTTTTTTTACTACTCTGTGCCCCAGGAAAGATGCATCATTAACACAGAGCAGTGACAAAGCTGGAGTACTGCAGTCAGAGAGGTTAGACCTGATCTGGAGAGACGCTAAGGCAGCTGGGCTAATACATCTCATTTTTCTGGAGATCTAACACCCTTGCCCAGAAAGTACGCATTCAGAGGCCAAGGGAAGTGATGTCGTTTCTCTCTCTCAGCAATGCAACACAAGATCACTGAGAGAAAGAAAGAACGTCAGAGGTAATTTGACAATTGGCACATCAAGGCTTAAAGGCTATATTAAAAGAACAGTTAGACGTGTCAATTAATTTCCTTTGCCTCATTAATGAGCATCTTAGCTATGCATCTTCTGTTAGAAGCAGCAAGCAATCATTCTTCCAGGTTCATTCATGCTATGACAAGTCACAGCCCTCCCGAGACATACAAGAGACAGGGTATAATATAATATGACTATTCTCCCTAATTTCATGAATGGCTCTTAACTTTCAAATTGAAGGGAAATTTAATACTTATTTTGAATGTTAAATGATTCCTCTGAAAAAAAGAAACGTATGTAATTCAACATTTTTCAAAGCACCAGCTTGTTCCATATTTTTAATTTGATTATTTCACAGTAACTGAGTTTAGCCACTAACTCCAGCCCCAGATTCCAATCAATGCCCCAAAAGAAGGAAAAAAATTCCCCCAAACCAACAGCCCACACCCATAAAACAAAGCTGGAGCAGACTCTTTCTTTTGCTATGGGAAATATGAAGTTGCTGATGACCTTCATTAAATGCCACAGCCAACTCTCTGACAAGCTCAGCAATGAGTCTCATGACCCACAAACAGAGAGCAAATATAAGTCATGAAGTGGTTGTATTTGTCTTTTGTGTCTAGAAACATGCTGCTGGAATTTGCTGAGTGCCTCTAAAAATATAGCAGAAGGTTCACTGACAAAAGGCGTTTTCTTTGTAAATTTTACCTTCAAACCTTGAGCCCAGCAAGCGAAAACTCTTTAATAAGCAAACAAAAAATACCCAACACCTAAACCACCAAAACCTTCTATCTTTCTTTTGTGTAGTGATTTGAAGTCTTCAAGCTGACAGTATAACATCAAATATGACCTGTGCACTAATTTGCCTCCAGGATAAAACGGAAGCAAAATAAAAAATAACACAGTGTATTAATACAATTTTAAGGTTACACAACTAAAATATCACCAACAAGCAACTAGGAGATGTGAAAACTGAATTTTTAACGTAAGTGTAAATTCTGATGCATTGTGAATCAAGTAAATTTTAGGTTGATCCTTAAGGAAACAAAGATTATTAAAGCTACATATTAAGCAGGAAAAAGCAGCTGTAAAATACTGAGAGCCTGAAAGAACATTATTGTCTGAACAGAGGCAGAGGTTTTCGGAGTAGTCTGTATCCTGTAACCACAGCACTCTTTCTAGTTGCATTTCAGCAGCTGAATTCTTTCAGTACCTTTGGAAACCTTACCCTTCTTTAGGCTTTTAAATCCATACACTGCTTCCAAACTTACAGGAATTCTTGGGAAAGTGAGCAGGCTACTTGGCTAAACAAAATCAATGCTGTGTAAATGTATCTGATTATTAGACTTTGTGAATAAACAAAAAGCTTTCTATAGGAAGGACAGACTGATAAGGATTCTGCTATACCAGGAGCTGTTGGAGAGGGAAGGAGCATCAGACTCAGTAGTGCTGTTCGTCTGTCACACTGAGCTTGGACAAGGCCTGGTTTTTCCAGGTGGGGAAGATATGACTATTTTTTAGGTGTTTCTATTTGAATGACTTACCAATCGTACTGAGTCAAAGAAGCACAGTCTACTGCAAGCCAGTGAAATCTTGTCTGAATTCAGACCAGTAGTGCAAAACCTTATGGGTCGAAGATAATGGGATTTTGTCCTCTAGGATTGTGTACATGTCTTTACTCTAAACGGACAGGTAGAAATATAAGACCGGTTAAGGCTGATTGGCAAACTGACTGCCACATTTCCCCCCCACCCCTAAGTGATCAATCCTTTCAGCAGAAGAAGGGAACCCTAAAGCTTAAATTGGGAATCACCTCTGTGGTTCCTTTTGAAGATTAGGTGTTTCTTACCTATATTGTCTGGGTGAGCCTGGCTCTTTGAAAAACTGCAGTTGTGTCTTTCAGGTACTTGGAATTCTTTGATGAAAAATCTAAAGCTTCCAAGAAAAAGTAGATTCATATCTTTATAAAAAGACAGTTAAAAAAAGATTATAAGAGCTTTTAAAAAAAATTTTAACAAATTGTATTATTTACGATTACACTAGCAGACAAATATAGACAGGAAATAAAATTCCAGAGAAGTTATTTGCATGGTAAGTTCAATACCTGCCAACTATCGTTTATCAGAGATGGCAAAATAACAAGTCTTTTGTTCTGCCCAAATGCATTATTCTTCTGCTTTGGAAACTTTGCTCTAATGGCTCCTGAACATCAGGGTTTACTTCTTAGCCAGATTTTTAGGAAAGTACAATCAAGCTGCCTGTCACTCTACCTCTAGTGACTTCTGAACCTGCTGGCCAATTCTGTCAAGTGGGTTTGAACAGAGGGGAAGTATCTCAGTTATTTGCCCCTGCACAGGGAAATTCTGGGGTGCAAGCTACTAGAAAGTCAGTTCCCCTCTTCCTGGGAATCCTTATTGTATGGGTGAAGTCTCACAGCCGAGTGTCCTTTAGAAAGTCACTTAGAAATTGTGCGTGTGGCGGATAAGTAGTGTAATACTTCTCTATATTTGAAATGAACAAGTTTATTGCCATCTTTTATAAGTATGTGCCACTTCACTCTTGAAGAAAACTTTCTTTTGGTTTGGGGTGCAGTCCAAAAATAATCTACTGCCATTGAAATATTTTAATTTTTAAATATAATTGCTTCTCTTGGTTGTTTTTCTTTTTCAGGCTGATGATATTATAGTTATGTAAGAGCCATACCAAAAGATCCTTGAAACTGTAAAGATTCATGTGGATGTTCATTAGCTATATATTTTACAAGTAAAAAGGAATTTGTCTTTTCCATGTCCACACTTTCTGCTCTTTCAGTAGACAAAGCTTTCTCTGAGGGTGCTGATGTCTTAGGCCAGCACACTATGCTATCCCTCTCTCCTATCTGTGTAGCCGCACAAATGAGCGTGTCTGTTGCAGGGAATTGTTTGTGGACACAATTTCCTTTTTGTACCCCAACATCCTATAGCTACTCCTCTGCTTCTCATTATTTTCCGATAATGGTGTTTCTCACGGTGACACTGTTTTGTGTTTTGACTCATACTGGAGTCATTTAGTCACACCTGGGACAGCAATTTTGAATGCGTATGAGAGGAAATGCCCCCATTGAAAAATGTAGACCCGGATCACATTTTTATCCAAAGCACACAGAAAACATGTAATGAATTTATTATATTACACTTTCAGTACTGCAAAGCAACATTCCTACCAGGAAAAGGATGGCCACTGTCTCATTTGAGCTCAATTTTTACACTGTTAGAGCAATGTATTGCCATGATGCTGTGCAGTAATTAGCAGGAAGTTTCAGGATTTCTTAGTATCAGGCAGAAAGGTTTGCTGCTCACAGCATATGTCGCCTTTGGGGAGGAAATTTCAGATGAAGAGTATTTTACTGATCAATAGTTGACACCAACAGAAAAGGAAGCCTGCGTTTGTCTTGCTGTGTCTTACATGCATCTATGGGCAATAGAGCAAAGTATGTTATCAGGAGATTGTCTCTGATAAGGGGATATCCCTCAAACTCCCAGCACATCTTGCAACCACGTATTGGTTTTCCAGAAACAAGCTATGGCAATTTTTTAATTTCTGTTTTATACTGTGGAACCAGAGGAATAAAGCCATGTCTTCAATTTTGAAAGAAAATTTGTGAAATTTCTTTCCAAAGGCAGCCAGGCAGCCTATTATAACGCTACTTGAACACCTTAAACACAGCTAGTATCCGTTATGTCATACAGTATAACAAGCTGGAAGGAGAACACTCTACAAGAAATTGCATAGTCTTTCTCTCCCTCTCTCTCTCTCTTTCTTTCTCTCGTTCTCTTTATGTTCTTTAAAGTCAGGAGACCTGATTTCTGTAAGCAACCCCCTAAAGGTACTCCCCTACCAATAGCAGTCCACTGTAAAATAGATAAGGTTCTCATTATGTATCCTCTATGTCTTGATCATAATTTCTATCATGGTTGACGTTCTGGTCCAGTTATATTGGGTACATTCTATGTAAGTCATTTAGAAGACTGGGATAAAACCTTGCTGTATGTAGGATCATTTTGCCTTGGGGAGAGACTTAGTCAAAGTGCACACAGTTCAAGGTGGATTTCTAGTCAGATTCTGTAGTACTGGGACATTCTAAAAGAAATATTTTTGAATCAAACATAGCTCAGAAGGAATTAAATTATTTCTTTAATGCTTGTTTTTTCTCCAGAGCCATCAACACAAATTAGTTTCTAAAATAGCAGCTAAATATAATAATGTAGCATTAAACTGAAAAGAAAAAGTTAATACTGTTATTATGCGATGCATTTTGTTTGACTAAATTGTATGGATAATTTCCACCATAATTTCAATGGTGTTTATAAAGATGTTTTAAAAAGATTTCCATTTAACTTTTCCTATAGCTGTGTTTTTTCCTAATGTAATTGAATTTAAGATGTCTGTACAGTATCTAAGTTTTCTCATCTTGATAACTGCTTAATGATGGTGGTTTAATTATAATAGTATCCTAGAGTGTTCTACATAGGCACAGAATATCTTGCATGTGCACATAACTTCCCTTCCCCTTAAAGATTCAATGAAACTGGCCTAGCATAGATTTGCTTCTTTTAGAGAGCAGGTTGTATTAAAGCAAAAATGTGTTTTAAAATGCAATGTTATAACATCAGTCATCTGCCCAAACTTGACATTGTTCTCTTTCATCAAAACCTTGAAGGAGAGTTCTTCTAAAATGGTTCGTTATAGCTACATTTGGACAAAGTATGCCTTGTAAATACCATAAATATTTCAGACAATTTTGTGTCTGTGAGATTTCTTTTTTAAAGTATTACATTTTCATTGCAGTTTTATGAATTTCCTTATCTGGCCATGTTAAAATCCACAAGGATTTGTTTTGAAGTGTGTTCTAATTGGTGTTACCCGGGTCACATCATGCTTCATTTTCTTTGTGGATTGATATTCCTGTATCAAACTCTTCTGTGCATGGGTGCATTGGTGCACAAAATAATGTAAACTAAAAAAAAGCTAATCGATATAAAGTAAAAAATTAATTCCCAATGTCATAATTGCTTTAAAAACACGTCCCATCATTCCTCAAGACTCCATCTGTTTTGTCTGCTTAGTTCTGCCTTCTAAAATTTGCTATGAAAAAGGAAAAGTCATTTTTGTCAGGTCAATTACAGAAGCTTCTAGAGAGCTGACTGGAATAACACTAATGGTGTTTCAGGAGCATTTTGATGTGTAAACTTACAGCCATAGATTTACTTTTTTTTCTCATCTTTATACCCACCTATTCCTATGGTGTAGGAGAATTATAAATCTGCATGTGAAGCGAACAGTGCATTCAGTTTAACAACGGACAGCCCAACTCCAGCACCTGCACACACGTGCAATTTAGCTGTGGCAAGGGAAACAACACAAGCATGCAGGAATCCAATTTCTGTTTCAGCCTATTGCTGTGAAAAATAGATACAACCAAAGAAGTCAAGGGGCTTTGGCTCGTGGCTTGTCTGTGTTTGTATCAGATGAAGTTTCATCCCTGTGCAGCCAGCCAGAAAAGGATCTTTCTGAAATGTAGGATCATGATGTGCAATGTGTCTCCTGCCTGCTCTGTCCACAGCAGCTGCTAACCTGTCAGCTCTCACTGAAGCAAGGTGGCTGTTTGACTCCAGCTGTATGGACCCGCTCTCTTAGTGTGATGCTGCTGTTAATTGAGTCCAGGATGCAAAAGATCAAAGCTGTGCCTTTGGAAAAATTTTTTTTCTTTTTCCTTTTTTTTTTTTCATACCCCAAGACTGTTTCTTATTTTGAAGCTGCATTGCTCTCTGCTACAGCATTCACTGGAAACCTCACCTGTTTGCTTGGTGGAGTTATGACTGGTACTGGATTGCCATTTTAACTTGGCAACTTCAGACTCTTGTTTCCCAATAGCCTGCCAGCTAAATTGGTGCGTTACAGATGAATGCACAGCTCACAGATGGTGTGTAAGTGTTTAGTGGCTCTCAGAAGCAGATATGTATTTGGTCAGGAGGAACATTACGTTTTTCCTCCAGACAGAGCAACTGTCCTTGGGGAGGTTTTCTGCATCAAGGTAGAAACTATTCCACATATCAGGTACAGGGGACTCAGCTTAAGCAGGAGTACTACCCACATATTTCTTTTCCCCTGGTATGCGGCTACTAGTAACAGAAATGAAAAGTTTTTTATCTCGATTCTGCTGAACTTCTATAGTGTTTTAAGCTTAATGTTTCTCCTGCTTTATTTTTTCTTTTTAAATGAGCTGAACTTGAAGGTGTGTTTAGTACTCTGGTGTCCCTGTAAAGTTTTTCTCTAGGTCCTAAACTCTGTTTTATTGATCCTGTACAAGGTTGAGCATTCGTACTTACTTACTGGTAGACCAACTCTACAGATAGTGCTGTGTTTGTGAGATTTATACCTCTGATATCTCGCACCCTCCCCTGTGTGGGTTGTGTCTTTTTCTCCTTCATTCATTGTCTTCTCATTTACTTCAAGAAGACAGAGGGCAAGAAATAGAGGAGGAGTTACATGCTTTCTTTTGCTCCTTAACTGGCCTAGTCATGTCATGAGGATGAATAACAGAGACTGTCTGCTGCCTTTTGTTCCTTTCTAGAATGAAATATAAAACACAGCCTCTTAAAAGTTCTGAAAGCTGCATTCAAGTTTCTTCATTTCATGTTTGTTCTCATCCAGAGCTGGAACCAGACAGACTGGAATATTTTAACAAAGTCTGTTCTTGTAAAATTTCCAGACAATTTTGCCAAGCCAATAGGCTCATCAAAATGCAGTTAAGCATGAAATAGGCAAAGTTTTAGTTGCCTACCTAAACTGCAGGCATGATGACAATAATTTGTTTTTTGTTATTTTTACTTTGTCATTGTCAGATGCTGGTCAAATCTGAAATGTGCAAAGCTGTGCCAACTCGCTATAAGGAACCACACTATGACCACTCTGCTTAAACTTTGTGATTCTTCCTTCCTCCTACACTTCCTTCCTTAGGTTGGTAAGAAATCTCTTCTTATGAATGTCTAGGTTATTTCCCTCAGACAACTCTTGGTTAACTAAAGTCAGAAGCTGGGCTTCTCTGCCAGCCTTATGCTGTTGGGTAAAGGGACAGCTGAGGACATGAATCTGCTGTTGTTTGTCAATTTTCTGTTGTGAACTCTTTTATAGTGAAAGCTGAGTGTCCACCATTTTGAGGCTAGCACAGATATATCCAGAGGAATAGGAAGCTGTCAGCACTTTTTTCTCTTCCTCTTTAGTAAACATGTTTTGACCCACTGACCCTCAGCGTCCATCCCCCAGTATGAGAGAACATAGTGGTCACTCCAAGACTGTGCCAGCATATATCCCTGTGAGCTCGTTGCCGTGAGTGAGTTGTGGGAAAAGTTCAGCTGATGTGTTTGTTCTGGCTCCTGGCTATGCACGTGAAACAAACACACCTGGGCTGTTGCTGATCCAGATCTTGCTGCCTGCTGACCGTCTCTTCATGAGCTGGCACAGCCTGGACCTAAGGAGGAACTCAGCCACCATCACCCTCCTCACCCACAGCTTGGTGGGGCAGCGTGGATGCTGCCAGGTGCACTCATGTACCTGTGTCATACTTTTTGCAGAACACCAAAACAATTATTGCAGTTATTGGCTGATTATTTTTCCTGCTTTGCAAGGATGTTTAATTCCTACAGCCTTCAACTTTTTTGGATTTTGCATGCTTCTGGCAGTTTCTTTTTTCCACCACAGGTGCACCTGAAAAATAAACCTGTCATGATTTCCAGCATTTCTTCTGTACCATGATTTTCGATTTTTCAGCAAGCTGTAAAACAAATTTTCCTGTGAGAATTTGTATGTTAAGGAATTGCCTAATGTCCCCTCAGGTCTTTTGCCACCTCTCTTATAGCAGATAGCCCCTAGATAGCCTCTGTAACTGTTAGTGGTACCCGCTTTCTCGTTGCTTGCAAACTGCAGAATGTAAAGCATAGGTGTGTTCTGGAAAGAGAGGAGAAAAAACAGTGTCTTCATCCTTGGCAAATGTTCTCACTGGTTATATTCACTTAGCATACAAATAAATAAAAAAGTAATATTTTACTAGGAATCCAGTGGATAGAATAATGGCCTCTAGCTCAGCAGAGCTCAGTTCACAGCTCTGCCTTTGGCTTATTGGGCAAAATCATTTGTATCATCACCATACAGCCTGGGATAAAGACAATTCTTTGTAATGCAGTGTGAGATCTGTAAAGGAAAAATGTTACGCAGGAGGAAAAATAATAAAATCTTCTAATGATAACAAAATTTTATGTTTTATATGTATGTTTATGTTGTGCACAGTGGAAAGAATCAGATTCTGTTCTGCCTCATGCTTCATCAGTGGTGCTTTTAACTGGTTTCCATTTCAAGGGCTAAATGTATTAGTGTATTGTTTTTAGATGTACCTTCAGATACAGGTGTGGTTTTTCATTGAAAGTGATAGCATTTCATTGTAGCAATCCTGGGCAGCATTTCCTGCATCTTCATTACGGTTGATAAGCCATAAAAGTCTTTATGGCAAAGTTTAAATACCTAACATTTATGGTGATGATAGGGAGGGGTCTTTTTTATTTGTGAACTTAGTAAAAATATTGCACAGATCTATGGGCTTTGAGGGTTGTGATTCCCTGAAAATAATTTGCATAAAGTCATTCACATCTGCATTTGCTCTTTAAATCTTCTCTGGCTGTATGAGTAGCATAAAACATTTATTTTGCCTTATTTTATGCAATGTAACTAATAGATACATTCAGGACTAGATGCTGAATACTTCAGCTGGTATACACCAGTGTAGCTCTGGAGCAAGCAGGGTTGCATCAGTTGAGAATAAACCTCCCCCACCAGTTTTAACTGCCAGTCTTGCAGTGCATTACACGAATGTTCGCTGTAGTTTGTCAGCAGCAAAACTGTCACCCAACAACACGCACTGCCTTCTATCAGCCATTACTTTTCTGTCATCATCATCAAGTGTAGCTTAAGAGAAGCTGTGCATCGTTTCTTTCCTTCTGAACAATTTCCATTGAAATAATTGACCTGCTTTTATGGTAATTCAGTCTCTGCTATTTGTTACTGCAGCATTTTGTAAAGAAAAATGCAAAACTAATGCCCTAGAACAGAAACATTCAGCCAAATTACTTACCAGTAATCCAAGGAATCATGGATAAATCCATTGCTCAAGTGGCTTCTCATTTGGAGCTTTATACAGTTTTCACCCAAGGGCTGAGATTTGGGTTTTTTGTGGGTGGAGGGGTTGTTTTGTTTTCAAAAGGTAATACTTATGCTGTCTCCCTTCGAGCAACTTTATATAAATCTCTTCTGAAAAGTGTATCTGCCAGCACTGTCACTCCACCCACGAGCTTTCCCTAGAAGCACTAGCTAAAAATATTTAAAGGGGCTGTTTCCACTTGTTTGGTGTGTTTCTTTTGGTGCTTCTGCCTCTTCTTTTCTTCAGTCTTCAAAAAAGTCAATAAGAGATATCATTTAAGCCCAGTGTTTTGAAGTGACAACTAATAAACAGCCGTATAGCATGATTAACAGGTAGTCAGAAATAGTTTGCTGTAACTTACAAGTAAGTTGGGGCCCATTGGATTTGTTTTAAAGTAAATGAAGCGATTCCAGTTATGGGTTGGGACGTTCACTGAGTCATTGGATGTGCTATACTTTCTACCAGTTTCTACCACTGGCTGATGGTGTTCGTGTCAAGGTATTGCACAATCACATGGAAGTACAAGCTAGCTCAGAAGTAACACTCAGAATCTGGAGTTCTGACAAGTTAAAAAATAAGGAGGACTTGAATTTCCATTTAAAAGCTGGAAATGATGGTCAAGGTGTGTGATGAAAATCATGAAGTCTTAAAAAAAAATAATTGCTGTTCCAAAAGTAAAAGCTGATGTTTTTTGATTCTACTTAATGGATGTATTTTTCTTTACTTCTTTGACTTCCATCAAGTGTGGCTTTCTGTGGACTTTCTGGGCTGCTATTGCTTTTTTCAGATGAAAGATGCACCAAAGTAAAGACATCATAGACGGTGCCCTGCTGGTTTAAGCAGGGTCACTGCCAGTGGTAGGCTTCTAGGATTTGATGACAGTGAACATGCTCTGAATTTCTCTGCTTGCCTTTGGGATTTTGCTGAGTAGGTGGATTTCCATGGCTGAGAGTGCCAGCTTCTCAGGAGGGATGTCTCACAGGAGGAGACATTAGCTCACTTTTGACATCTTGAAAGTGGAACTAGGCTGGGGAGCATTGGAGTGATGAAGGCATAGATTGAATATTTTTATTGCTCCGTAAGTCTTCAGGAAGTTTGACAGCCACATTCTGTATGGTGCGCTCATCGTGCTTACACAAGAAGCTTCCACGCAATGAGTTATAGAGCTGGAGTGTGTTCATGAAACTCCTGTGAAAGTACTGATTGCATTACCAGATTCCACCTCTGTGAGGAAGAAGTTCCCTCACCTTCCCAACCCAGCACTTTGGTCACTAAAGTTTCTCAGTGTTTCTGGTGCTCCAGGACTGCTGTGGATGAAAGAGGACTAGGTATTTTCAGCACTCTAAGGTACCTGCCCTCCTTCTCAATCTGTGTGTTGGGTTGGATGAAGGATTTATGTCTGGAAACATTTTACAGGTGGTATATTGAACATTTCACTATGGTGTTGCTTGTTCGGAGGTAGCTTCATTCAGTAAATTGAACCTGTCACCTAGTAGCAAATGACTCTTACATGAAATGAGGTTGGTGATCTAAATCCAGACTTCTGTGGAAAATACATGGTTACTCATGTTGTCAGCACAGAGATGAAGTTCGGAAATTATCCCTGAAGGATATGGATTCCTGACGTGGGTGAGGCTGGGTGGGACATCTATATAATTCTGCTGGTTTGATGAAGGATGAGAAGAATATTATGAGCTAAGATAGTATTCCTTTTTATTTTCTTTTTTTTATTTTTATTTTTTCTCCACAAACAGCAAACTATTTGGTCTAATTAAAAGAACTGTGTGGCTAATCCTGTCCTGTTAGCTCTTCTCAAGGAGTGAATATCTTAAGAGCAGATTTTGATGGAAGGTATTAAAGATGACAAAAATATCTTTATATAAAGAGAACTGTAGTGTAATCTAGCTTCAGAGTTCAGAACATCCAGAATGCCATGGTTATTGTAGTATAATACCACAGTGAATTATATTTCTTATTTTACATTTTTGACTTTCTCGCACAAGCCTAGACTATGGTTTCATGATGTTAATGATCTGTGTTGTGAAGTTCCTGTAGGCTGCTGTGGGTAAATAAATACAATATGAGGAAGGTGATTCATGATGTGGCCCTAAGTCTGTAAAGTAGGACTTTGTGAATGATTAGGATATAAGCAAAGTGGACTGCAGTGTTTCAAAAAAGCCCTTCAAAACCCCTGACTGATGAACCCATAGTCACTGCAAGGATCACCTGCCTCAGCCCAGTATGTGCTTTGCTGAGAAGTTTTGGTGATTTGTACTTGAGGCCTTCTTAGTGACCCAAACCCTATTTTTTGTGGTGTGTCCCTAACAATTTCTCCTTGTGTTCTTCAACCAACCAGGTAACTAATGCTTGAGTCTTCTCATGAGATAAGGGGCTGGTTGACAGCATGCATTCTACACACGCATCCTGCTCAACACTGAGGGTCAGGAGCAATATGATGCCAAGGCTGGTCCCAAAATCCAGACCTATGCTGGCAAACTTGAAGTTTTTGTTTCTCCTGCTCATTCAAACCTAGACCAAATGCAGAATCATTTTAAGTTTCTCCATTGCTATTCACAGTTCTCTTTGTGACTGCTGGAGAAAGAAGTGTACACAGCTATTTAAGATATTTATCAGTGTAGGCAAGAAAATGCCTTACTGGAGTATAAAATACACTGCAAGTATTGCTCTCTTCTTCACCAGTCATGTGCTACACTTTAAATAAAATATGTTTTCTTCCACAAAAAGATTTTTATATTTCTGAACTTTTAGAAGCCTTAATCAATATAAATAACAATTTGAGCATGGTGACACCATATTTAGTCTTACAGTTGTGCATCTCAGCTGCTTAGTCATTTAAGTCAGTGGAAATAAGCATAGCAGTTAGAAGTTTCAAAAGGTCAGAGAAGCTACTGTCTTTTCAGCTTTGAATCAGCTGAGAGACTCCAGTTTCTTGGAAACGTAATGCCAAGGCTCCATCTCTGCACCTAATTTCCATCCCCCCACCCTGCCTTTGAAGCAGTATGGTAATTTGCTTAATGGGTAAATCACACTACATTCAGTAGCAGAACACTGTACAGTGCAAGTTCCTTCCTATTTTCTCTTTCACTTCAAACTAGTTTAAAGAGTGTTAGCCCACTTTGTGTACTGAAATATTTGACTGAAGTTCTCTTACTCAAATGCCAAAAAGCTGTTCACGTTTTTCAATACAATGGTTACTTTTTCAGTACAAATATGACAAGTTCTTTTACCACTTTCTCAGAAGCAAAATAAGTGATAAAGTGTTCCTCAGAGAGCAATTTGTTAGAAAATTAAAATAAAAATGAAAGCAAAAGACTTTTAAAAACTTAGTTTTAAATGCGATTTGTTTTTTTCCTTATGAAAGTAGCAGCATGATTTCTGGGAGGAAGCCACCAATCGCCTAGACTGCAATGGAAGAAATGCTCTATTTTTTACTGTTCGATGTGTCTGACTTTAACAACCGAAAGTTATGATCGGAACCTGTCCCACGTTTATCTGTAGGACTCTACAGTGTTTTAGTAACTGCTATTTCTTATATGTTTTTCCGAATGACTCTTAGTTTTATTTCCATGTATTTCCAGCTGCCGTTCTGCCTCTGAAGTGAAACTGTCCAGGGGGGTTGTCGAGCGTTTCCATTTTGTGGTATACGCAGCCTTCTTAGAGCTGGGAGCTGCGCACTGGCGCTCCGGGGACTTCTGGCTCCTTGCGCTGTTGGTAGTGTTGCTTTGGTTTGTGAGACTTTACCTGCATTATATGAGCCAATGGCTCTTCCTTCAGACCATCTCAGTTCCTGTGACAAAGTAAGTTCTGCTGCTTTCTATATCTGTCAGAATATTTCTACAAATAGCTTGATTCAAAGCAGTTCCTCTGCACTGCAAAGAGAATTAATGATTAAGGCTCCTGCTAAGGGCTCTGCATGCAAGCCCTGATAGGAACCTCTGCAGAGACTCAGAGAACAAGGACTGCATCCAGACTCTGGATGATCTGGTATGTAAATATGACCCTAAAAGAAAGGTGAAGGTGTTAATAATGTAAGTTATCAACCCAGAACAGGATGTGTCCACCTGTGTGTCTTGTGTCATGCCTACCTCCCTCCCGTTTGACACACCCAGCAGGTTATATATCTTCCACAAGAATAATTTATCATTTTGATTCAAGTATTTCAAAACATCTAAGAACTTCACAAAACTGAAGAAGCATTTAAATCATACTTGATGTTACCAAAGTGATATAGGAGTAAAATACTTTGAAGAATTTAACTTTGATACATAAGTTTTACTGTGAGGACTAGAATCAGTTGACATATTTTAACTATATGATACAGTGACTTCAGTTCAGAAATCAGAGCTCTCTAGAGAGTCCCAAGAAAATTATTACTTGTCATTACTTGACATCAAAAAAGAAAGATGGAGAAGTCCACAAGGTGATATATACCTGGTTCTCTGTATGTTGCTGTGGGGTGGAGAATGGGTTAACAGAGCAAAAAAGATCAGTCATCCTTACTAAAGGGAAGACTTCTCCAACAAGAACTATTTTTTGTTCTTTGCTTCGCTTTAAAGCATCATGCAAAATTGAATCCATTAGTAGGAACCAGTAACATGGAACTCTGTGAACTATGTCTGCTGTGATACTGGCATTATTGGCTTAAATTTGAAGAGAGTCTCAGTAGACTCTGGACTGTGCTGGGTATTGCTCTGGTGGTCTTCTAGATCGTAACATAGAGCCAGCCATCTCTTGCTTCTGGGCTTGCACAGCCCAGGAGGGCTCAGCCAGCTGTCATTAAAACTTCTGGGAGGCCAAGAATCAAGAGTCTGTAAAAGCAAAGGAAACAGAACAGAAGGAAGCAACATGTGTGAGAGAGGTGGTTCATGTTCGAAGCCACTAATCACAGTTGTCCCAGACAGTCAGCCCGATAAAGGACAATGTTCTCAAGCCAAGGTGCCCTGGATCAGCATCCCGATCTGTAGCTGTGGGCCCACAGAACAAGAGTTATGTGCTCTCTAGTGCTGCCAAATACAATGGTAACACCCATGAGTTAGAACCAAAGTGAAAATCAGACCACTTCACCTTTACTTAGGAGCAAAATTCGCTTGATTTTTTTGCCTTAAATTTCAGCGTCTGTATGTAGCTCACAATACAACACAGTTCCTGTCGCCTACAGTGCCAGAAAATCTGCTCATTGTGCAAGCTTTTATAATCCCACCACCCCATGGTGGCAAGCAGGACATTTTCAGTCACTTTCAGGATGCTAAAAAGTATGTCTTCTATGACACATTTTCCATTTTGTGCAGTGTCCGGAGGTGCTGCAGTATGCAGAGAGGTGAGCTTCCAGGGCCTGTGCTCACACTGGTGTTACTGGGAGCTAATGCCTTCCTATAGCCCTGCCTGCATGGTTCCAATGGCTCGGATGTGCATTCACTGCACTGAGAGTCAGAGGGGATCAAAGGACATGCAGGAAGAAGGAGGAAAAAGATTTGGTTTTTTGGTAGTTTCATACAGCTTTTGGTGAGACGATTGTGACCAAGATAGGGCTGCAACTTTATAATGCAAAGTGCTGTATGCATTGTTCTATGTTTTTCTTTAATAGTTTGCCCAGGAGCACAGACAAACTGTCTCCTTTTGCTTGTTTACAGATTCCAGCTTTTCCCTCACACTGTCGAACTGTGCTACCAGAACTCCTTGCTGCAGACCGGTGAAGAGTTGGTCATGGTTGTGGTGGGACCCCTAACCTTGAACGCATGGCTTCTTCTTATGGTCCTGATCAGATGGGGCTGTCAGCAGCTGTTTGACTCATTCCCTTCCTTCTTGTCGAAGTTTATCATAGCTCTGGGACTCTGGACAGTGCTAGACCCCTTGGCAGTGTTTGTAGTGGATTCAGTCCTGGGGGTAAGTCACTTAAAATAACTTGGACATGAGACCTTGACGCAGAAGTTTGTTTTATTCAGTGAATCACTGAAAGATATGAAATTCCACCCCTGGCAACAGAACATGAAAGTTAAAAGAAAAATTAAATAATAATTTTATACATTACCTTTTTATTAACAAAATTCCCATCTAATGAAGGCACTGTGTGTCTGCTTTAAATTAAGACCACTATACAAGCCATACATGGAGATAAGAAAGTAAATCCACTGTTGAAATTATTGTATCTGCTTTGAAAAGGAGTACTGCAGTTTTGATTGTGAATGGAGATGGGTTAATGAGCAGCTGTGATTATCAACACTACAGGTTTTTCTAAGCACTGAAACAGACAAACTGAAAAAAGAAAGGTTATTGTGTACTTCTCTGACATGCAAGGTAGTGAATATAATTCTCTGGCACACCCAACAAGACTTAGGAGATTGGAAGACAGACATCTCTTTTGGAAAAAGCTTCTTCACTCGTAAAATCATGTGAGTAAAGCTCACAACTCGGTGCCTATGTACACTGTGTGTGGCCCATCCGTACCTTGACGGTGGGCAGGACTTTTATCACATTCAAGGTAATGCCCCATCCCCCAGAACATGCGTTTCGGGTTCGGCTTTTAGTGTGTAGGCGACACAAGGTCCACTTGATGGACGCCAGGCACTGCGAGCTTTTCTGGGGGTATGGTATTGTTCTTCCTCTGCCCTTCACTGGCGTTCAAAAATGTCTTTGTTTCTGTTGCTCCCTCCAGATCGAGTAGTAATCCACAATTCTTGTGGTGTATCAGGTTTTCTCAGGTCTCTTGGTTCCTGATCCACTAACCTCTCCTTTGCTTTAAGAAGTCCTGTTAAAAATGTGATTTTTCACTGTTTACATGCAGTTTCCTGTTGCAATGGTTTTGAAAATTAAAATTCAGCTGTTCAAGAAACTTATTTGGATCTTGCTTGAGAAGTAATTGCAATATTTCAAGCATGTGGCAGTACACTGTAGTTTTCTCTTGGACAGCCTGTTGTTTTTGGTTTTGTGGGTTTTTTTGTTTTTTGTTTTTTTTTTTTTAATTTCATGGTATAAATCATGCACAAAACTGAATTTTAATTGTAATTATTCTGATGAAGATTTTTTTTTTACTAGGAGAAAAGGGCTATTTCCCCAATATCTAGGTTAGAAATATTTAAATATTTACAAGGCCTTTCCCCCCACCCCCCTCATAAAGCCGGTGTAAAAACTAGAGTAGAGGCTGAGGTCTGCCTTGTCTTTCCCACATTTGCATTGCAAACAATCATTGCTATTGACTTCGGTGGAATTGTGTTCAGTTCTAGTCAGACTGGATTAATTATCAATTTCAAATAGGGCTTTTTTGCTTGGTTAGAGAGAAACCTGAGATACAAAAAATAACTAAGTTTTTCATTACAGCATTATAAAAGCACACCTCTCTCTGTACTTAACACTGAAAATTTGGTGATTTTACCCACTAAGTCTGTCTTTGGTAGACATTCAGTTGTTCAAATATTACACAATATACTGCAAGTATCCTTTCCGAAATGAAACTATATCTCTTACATGTGTTTTCATTGTTGCATTTGTAATTTTTTTTTCCCCTGGCATTCTTTCAGCAGTTATTTCAGATTTGCTTGCCAATTTATTTTAGATCAAGAATTTTTTAAGATGTGTTGTGGTAATATGAGTTATTTTAGTGCTAGAATGAATTTTAGTATCCTAAATGGCCTTAATACTTATGAAAGATGACAGATTGCCCTGGAGACAAAGGTTTCTCTGTTCACTAACTAAAGTTTTTTATTATTAAGGGAAGACTACAGAGCCAGTTGTGTGTTTTGGAGGTTTCAACTCATAGTTCAAGATACTCTATCAAATGTGTGATTTCAAGCTTGATTTCCTGTTGTCTTGTAGGATGTTCCAGGGGTAGGAAACTTTATTTTGGAGAATGCAGTTCTAATTCCAGTTTTGCCAGAGCTTTTCCGGCACCAGTGATGTTGTCTCAATGTAGCTTGTAAAATGCAGAGAGTAACAGCTCCTTAACCACATGGATATGTGTTGCCATAAAAACACTGGAGACTGTAAAGTGCTCACAGACCATCACTCTATGGTGTGATAAGTATCTAAGATGATAGATATTAACAAATGTTAAACAATTTAAAATTAAGATACCTTTCTTGGATCATGTCATTGAAGACCCCAAAAGGATTAACACAATCTCTTTCTAAGAAAAAGTTGAGAGAGAGATATACTTCCCCCATGCCATTTTTGCCTTGCCAGAAAAAAACTGCTCAGATAAGAGAGAAATTTGTTCTTATATGCCATTCAGAATTTTGTCTCTCTGGAGGGATGTCAGAACGTGACTGCTGTGCAGAGGATTTTCCTTGGTAGACAGTCTCTTTGATAAGAAAAGGATGGAGGCAGCCAGCTTCTTTTGCAAGAAGAGAGGATAGAACAGGGATATAGAATCATAGAATCAGAGAATGGTTTGGGTCGGAAGGGACCTTAAAGATCATCTTGTTCCAACCACCCTGCCATGATCAGGGACAGAGAACCAGAGTATTTTAATTTTTTGTAACTAATATGGACAGATATGAATTAGTAACTAGTCTTTATATGCCATTATCAGTCTCCTGGGATCTGTCATTTCCATTACAGAAACCTGGTAGTGTTGCAAAGAGTGGAGAGAGAACAGAAGTATATTCAAGACTCTCAGTCTTTGTGTAGCTCATCATTGGACTTGTAATTGCCTTTCGTTTGCTATGCATGTCACTGCAAAAGAAGCCAAAAATGGGGACGAAGTTTTGACTCTTCCTAAGCATTAATCCAAGTAAGTTGCTCAGGAAGGGGCAGGTTTCTTGAAGCCTAAAGTTCACAGACTCCCTCTCTGAGTGATAAACTGGATTATTTGATGGTGCAGTTTCACATCCTTGCAAAAGGTATCAATGTGATTGAATCTGGATGTGGTTGTCACTGCGTCACTTTAAACAGAAAAAATGTGAAGAGAGGAATTTATTTGAGCTCTGAGCAGTAGAAGACCCATGATATGTAGCTGAATTCTTCTAAATTGATTGATCCAGCAGAGGGCAATGATATGTCAATACAGTGGTTAGTTGTTAAGAACTAGATATGGGGAAAAAAAGGAAAAGAATAGATTTTTTGAAAAATCTTTTTCCGTATTTTACTGGAAGTGTAATGAAACGTAGAGTGCTACACAATCTTCAGGGTTCTTTGTGAATTTTTGCAAAAACACACAAACCACCTTATTTCCAATTAAAGTACTATTTTTACTCTATGAATATTAATTTCTTACCAATATTTAGTATGCTAAAGATATATTTCATTGTCAGTAGAATGAAAAGAGTTGTACTTTTTTTTTTTACAGAGAAGTTGAACATAATAGCATAAAGAAGTAGAGTGTATTACAGTCATGTACGTTTGGAGAAGCTATTAATGATACAACTTATGGCTGCTACTTTGTACAGCTAAGAGGTATCTTTAATTCCACCACAGAAGTGCGAGTACGATACAGTCAGGTCTCTTCAGAGCTGTTGCTCTCACTGTGTCTCTATTTATTCTCAAGAAAGAAAGAAATTAATTGAGGGTTGTATCATAAAATAATGCTGATGCTTGTTTGTTCTTCAGTGTTACAGGATGTTCTTTGTGGCTTCCGAAACTGGATTGACCAGACACTAGGAATGGGGAATGAGGGGAATATCTGATTTTGTGACTTAAAAGGTTTCAGACAGACTTAATAATGCATGTACATAAATTAAAATAATGCTTCATAAGGGAGAACTTGTCTCTTTTGCACTGAAAGAAGGTCAACCCCCTTGGGCAAAACTTAGCAAAACCCTGCTGGTGTCCCCTGTTGATCTACCTGTAGTTGTTTTCTCCATTTTTCTCACCTCATTGAGTCTCAGTGAAGCTTTGTGAATCCACTACCTTCTTTGACTGATGCTGCTGTTCGCAAGGCTAGTGGAAGAGCTATGCTAGGTGTCAGCTAACAACACACACAGATGGCCTGATACTTCCATTTGGCATTTCAGACAACAGGATGGTTCCATTTGTTTTCCAGGGGTAACAGCAAACACTGACTTGATCTGAAATTGGGAACTGGTGTGTATACACGCTCCAAAGTGCACATGTTCAAAATGATGTAACTTGCTGAGTCGGGTAGGAACCAGCATTTTTCTTGTCACAAGGGCCTTTGAGACTGGTCAGTTTAGAATTATGTGCAGGCACTAGTATTTTCTGCTCACTCAGCACTCCTAGAAACAGCAGTGTAAATCATTCAATATTGTGCATCTCTGGTCATTGAAATAAGGCAAATTTCAGCCTTCTTCCCCTTCCACTTTTCCTGAAATATGTTAATGAAGCTCACAATGAGTATTTTCATTGTGACCTGGGTTTTGTTCAATAAGCTGCCTCTATAGGGTTGATTTTAATTGTACTAATATGAGTCAGAAAATAGTTTATAACACATTTCATGGTTAATTTCAAATTCTGTGTAGTAGACCTTCAGGTTTTGAGCTGTGTGCCCCACAAATTACAGTTAAATCCTTCTTATAAAGAATTTCAGACTCTTTTGTGTCTCTAATCTAATCAGGTTTGGCATTTTCTTACGTTGATTTTTTCCCCCCATGACAGCGACTTGGGAACAGTGTAGAGAAACCCATTGCTGATGCTGCAAAGCTCTACTGGGTCTTTGTAAGAGCNGAGGAGTCAGGGATTCCTGGTGCCTTAATCACTGTGATGCTTTATGCAGTCCTGTTCATCATCTCGTCGACAGTGTTGTACCTGTACATTTTAAGGTATGTCACTTTATCTCATTATTCCCTTAGGAGCTTAGGCTCAAGCCCCTTCTCCTGTAAGGTAAAATAAGGTGACATCAGAAAAGACACATCAATGTCACATGTCCAGAGCCCAGAATTGCAGCCAATCAAGGAGGGGTTAGTTCCTGCTTGACACAGCAAGTCAGAGAGGGAGCCACTTATGTCCTCAACAGGAAAAACTGATGCAATGATTTTTCATAGAGTCTAGGAGCTTCTGTTCCTTTGGCTTCAGACAATGGTGTCTGTGTCAAAAGTTTAAGCTCTAAAGTGTGTGTACCTTTTATTTAGGTACTTTGAAAGACATTGTCTTCAGTCTTCTAAGCAGTTTTTTTGTGAGAAATAGGAAAAATTCAGAAAGATACATATGGTGTGAAGTGCAAAATCTCTCTCTGAGTCTGCAGTGGCCCCCAGAGTCTTACAACCTTTTGATCATACAGGATTTTTGACTTGATGTGACTGAGGCTTTAAACCACTGCATGACATGATTTAATCCAAATAATAATTCCATGACTTTAGCCCATTACCAGTTTTCAGTTCATCATGAAATTAGACCAAGTACTTTTCCTGTCACTTTTCTAGTAGGCATAATTGATGGTATAGTCAATAGGGGCAGGTATGCAACCCTGAAAAAGAACAAGATAGGTTGTCTAATGAAAAAGTGTATTTTATTTTTTCTATGTGACTCGTATATAATGCAGTATGAATTCTATACCGGCCCTTGACTCACATAGTGATGAACATTGAGTGGTGCCAAGCACCAGTAAAAATCTGTATGCAAAGGCAAGATGCAGGCAGGTGTAAGGTAAGAACACAAACGCTCAGCACACGCCCTTCATCCGACAGGATCATCCCTCGGTCTCCTTTCCACAGAGTCTGCTGCAGCAGGCAGAAAAAGATAAATGGCAATCTAAATTTCTGCAAAGTATTTTGAAACTCCTGCATTCCTGGAAGCTGTACACAACTCCAATGTACTGGTAGTCTAGTTAATTAGTTTTTGAGATGTTAATGCCTTCTTAATCATTGACTTAATAGTTTTGAATAGCTTCATAAGTTTTAGCTGCTGTCGTTTATTACTCAGGCAAATTAATTTAAATTAAAACATTTGTAAGGCAGGTTTTTATGAGAATATTACCAACATCTTCATTGTCTAGGGAACAGGTGCAAGATCATCAAAGGTTCCTTTCCTTCTGGATCAATTTTCCCATAATGTTTTCCAATAAAGGGGTGGGGGGAGGATGTTACTAGGGGAAAAAAGTTATCTTAGTACAACACATTTTAAAAATGATTCATAGCAAAGTACAAAAACAAAAGGAAGATAACAAAATCTCTTACAGCGCATAAGGTCTTTGAAGTTCTTTGCTTGATAACAAAAAGAAGTATTTTGAATACCAGAGTCTGCACAGAGTGGTTATACAATGAGCTTCTGAAGTTGGATCAACTTTCTCTTCCTCGTATGTCCACCGCCCAACACAGTGGGAAACTTGGACCTGGACAGAACTCTTGAGAAGCACTCTGTCAGTCCACTAATGATAGCATTAAAGCCTTTTAAAAAGTTTTCAAGGAAAGCATCTCTGCAATTCATAACATTGTTTCCTGAGTATTGATATAACAGCATTTGTTTTCAAGGGAAAATAGTATTATAACCAAGGCAGTAGTATCCTTTTGTGAGAATATTTTTCAGGTGTTATATCTCAAAGAGATTCAAATGTAATGGTGCTCGACTCAGATAACACATTTTTTACACAGGCATCCACCACATCTTTCTCTCTTAAGGTAAACCAATATAGATATTGAGGGCTGTCTTCTTCATCGTAAGACACCAGTCCACAGGGAAGACTTTGGCTGCTGGATGATGGAGTTGTGCCTTTGGTTAGAATTACTCCACAATTTGCCGTTTAACAGAAGTGTTCAGCAGAGTATAAAAAAGGGCTAAGAACAGTGAACCCACCAGACCACCAGTGCAAGTAGGGGAAGTGTCTGTTCCTGCCATAGCTAGAAAGCTTCACGGCAGCACTCTTTAACAGCCAGGAAGCAAATGAAGTCACTGGCAGCGGATGAACAGGACTAGGTATCTATTTGTGTCTTTATAAACAAATATACTTCAATAAATCTGGCTCCCCTTGGGTGTCTTGGGACTCTGTAGTACATCTAGCATGGAGAGAAATTCTAATTACTTTTTGGAAAAAATGAAGCAGCACTGGTTGCAATTCCTTTATTTTAATTCCACTAGGCATTAGAAACAGTTAGGAATTTGTTGGTGAAACGTTTTCTGCACCGTGAGAAAATGTAGGCCCATCTCAACTAAAAGTATCTGCTGGAAAGAGTCTAAATTTCCTGGTATTGAAATAGCCTGGGGGGAAAAGCATCAAAAATCTACATTTTTCAGTGTTAACAGCAAAATTATTTATATATTTTTACAGTTATTTTCCAATAAAGGATGAGAAATGCTCAAGTGAGGATATAAGTTGTTTTAAACCACAGTACCATTCAGTGTTTGGTTTGTGTAAATTTTTGAGAAGTCAATTTTTTGATTTGACTCTGGATAGCAAATAATTGTAATTTTTTCTGTTATTTCTGATAAAAAAAAATAACTAGTATTATACTGGGTCTCAGATTTCTAGAAAAGAACATCTGAGTTTTATTTTGCTCTTTATTGCATTAGCAATAGAAATTATTACAGTCATATTTATAAGAAGCCATGTTAAGATAGAAGAAGAAGCCTTTTATTAGTTTTCATGCCAAAGAAAAAAATTAAACCAGGTAACAGGAGCAGACTGAGTACTTCTGGGCAAAAGGAACGAAGCTGGAAGACAGGCTTCATGATTCTTAATTAATTCAAAGTTAATTATATTGTTTATAACCATGTGCTTAAAATCTTCATATAGAAAATGTTTATGGCAGCAAATAGACAGTAATTTAACTGCATTAAATTTTACTTCATTTGAAATAAGAAAGTTACATTAAGTGAGCTTAAATAAATGGCAAGGTCTTTTTCTTGTTATGCAAGATAAGTGGCAAAAGATTTAAATTGTTGACCTGGAATTTCAAAGACAAACACCATAGAATATTTTTGTTTCAAGATGAGTGGAAGGCCAGAAAACCCAGAAGCTTAACTACTAGTTTTTCAACTAAGCAGAAGACAATTTTGAGTCAGTGTTTGCAAAAATGTATCCATTTTGTCAAAAAAAATCTAGTGTAGATCCAGGGATTAAGACACAAACTTTTCTTTGAAGACACCGTGGAATATGGAAAATAACTTCATGAAGGGTATTACTTATTTCTAAAAAAATTCTTCTGTAACTTGTTTTCAGATACTTTAGTATCCTACTCTGCCTTAGCACTAATTCGCATTTCTCACTTTAGAGCTTTTTCTATTATTTCTTTGTAGCCAGTTTGTTTATATTCTCAGGACTACCTCCATCTTGATTAGGTTATCTTCCAGCTGCTCTCCACTTTTGATAACAGAATCCCAAAATGACATCTTGGAAGCTACAGGAAATTTAGGGCTGCAGCTTCAAAAAGGCATATTTCAAAAAAGAAGGATGGAGGGAAAAAGTACAGAGGGCGCCTTTGCAGCAAAGCAGGAGATAGAAGTCCCTAATCTGATGCTGAGCCAGGCTGCCAGATTTCAGTATCAGAATAGCTACTCCATCACAGAAACTCTTGGATATAGAGCTTGACTCTGAGGTACATACTCCCTTTAGAAGACAGAGCTAAAGCTTCTCCAGAGATCAAGTTGAAAATCAAACTAACTGTTGGTGCGTCTCCTCATTTCTGTTCCACACTAAACCTCAGTTGTGGGCAAAACTGTATTAAGCAGCTTACTGAGTGTGCTTCTCTGCAATTACTGTGTGCACTGTAAGGTGAGGTGTAGAGCTAGTGTAAATGTGAACTTCATTCTGATTTACCTGCACAGTCCCCTGCCCTCCACCCACATGCATGTTGTCTAGTACATACATGCCAATACAAGACCCAAGAAGAAGGGTCACCCAGAAGAACTGCATCTAGTGCTGCTGTACATGAGAAGGATGAGAGTTCAGAAGGTGAAAGGAGTTATGCCCGTGCTCTCTCTCCCACCTGCCAAGAAATGAAGGACCTGTACAGCTGACAGAAATCTGAGCGTTTTGTTGGTTGCAGCATCACACAGCAATCTCTGCACTTCTCATGACTGCCCAGCCAATCTCTGGGACTGATGACTGAATTGTAATGAAGTATTTAGCTTGGAAGAGAAAAAGGGAAAATACTTAAGTTCAATATTTAAGACTGGGATTCTAAATACTCTGACATGTATATTCTAAACCCCTGGTTTTGGAACAAAAGTAGAATGAGAAAGAGATGAACTTGAAGAGGTTCCTTTTGAATTAAACAGCAGTGTTTTGAAGTTTTAAAGTTCATCCAAGGCTAAAAATGTGACACTAGGCTTTTCCAAAAGCCCCACAATATTTCTTGGTTTCACCTACATTAAGAAATACCACACAGCAAGCCTTTTTTGTGGTAGACAATTTTACTGTGTAGTGCTGATTCAGTTCCTTACCACAGCACAGAAATGTCATAGAAAAACAAAGCCAACAAATGAAATGAACTTGTCTAACATTAAGAGAAGTTTAAATTGTATAGACTGCAGGCTTGGGGTTGAAAAAAACGGTGAGTAGTTCCTTTCTAGATGATATGGTTTGCCTATTATTGAACCCTGGTGCAGCAGGACTTCCATTCGTGCCTAAGTGAGGTACTTCATGTAAGCACTGGAACTAGTTACACAGACCAATGATGAAGACAGACATTGAACATTTCTAAAGGAAAGGAAGATCAGGATCTTTTTGGGAAGTTAATATCTTGAGAGAAATAAAAGAAATTGTTGCTCAAGTTTATGTGACTTGGTTCAGGCATTGTAAAGACTCTAGAGGGTTGGGGAGGGTTGTTTGCTGGAGAACTTGTGGGAAAGAAGCTTCTTATTCATGGGTAGAGTACAATGTCATTAAGAGAATACCAAGATTTAGAAGTCTACAAAAGGGTAAGACATATTTTTCTTTTTTCTGTGGCGAGTCCTTTCAAAGACAAACCAAATGTGTCGTTTCTACCCACAGGCTACACAGTGAAGGTTGGCTGTTGGATGTATTTCGACGCATTCATGGTGAGGAAGGCACATTCTTTGTTCCACTGGACTTAGAGATTTCAAGTCAGGAGCTGAGTTACATCATGAAGAGGGCTGAGCAGTGGAGAGGAACCAATGGTGAAAGACGGATGGTGAGTGGCGAACAGAGTCTCCAAAAGGAGTCTCTGACACACTGGTCCAAACTAACGCTCAATGTTCCCGGATATTACCTGAAAGGACCTAGGTGTACAAGAAAATTATTCATGGGGTGTTTCTTTGAATGGAGAAGTTAAGAAGCATGTTCAGGAGAATTTTGTGGGATTGTATGTGCATTGCCTGAACATTCTGAGGGGTTACAATCTGCTTAGTATCTGAAGGCTTATCAGAATCACTGACGTAAAAAAATTATCTGTGCCATCTGGTGATTCTTGACTGTGTCGCAGACACTTAATACTTGTTTAAAGGTCAGTTTCTTCCCAGATAATTTCTAAGTCATCTTAGTAAACTGGGGAGCTGCATGGACAGGTAGAATTTTCTCTCTGCAAGGGCATGGATAGCATTGCCCTGAGGGGGGGATGTGAGTTTTGTGAGTCAGATGTGATAGCCATGATCTCCTTCCTGGCCCTTTCCTTCCAGGATAACCCGGAGGCATGGACTGAGTTAGAAATGTGCAGGGGTAGGTAGGAAAGGTCTGAAGTTGATTTGCTCTACTTTGGTTATCAAAATAATTCCTCTTTCTTTTCTGTTAAACCACTGGCCTCTAGTCCCATAAACAGACTTTAAGCTGTGATGTGCAGGAGATATATCTGTGTTTATAAAGTGTCCAGTGTTGGAGATGCCATCCACAAATGAGGCTTCTGGTCATAATGGCTTTCAGAGAATTGAAAAGAACAGAAATAACATGGTCAGTAGTCTGTGAGGGACCTTGTTTTCTTTCTGTGAGGGACCTTTTCTTCCATGCTGTCTAGCTTTGCATCAGCATTATTAATTCCCGTAGCATTACCTTATAAAACAGCTCTTGGATCATCGTTAGTGCTCATCAATTGGATTTAGACATCTATGAGTGCCTCTGTGTACAATGCTTTTTTCAGCAAGTTTCCTGCTTTGATGTAAAAATGAATAGATTCCAGACAGGAAGGAAATTAGTCATCCTAAGTATGTATGAGTTTTATGGTTTGTTTTCTAACCCACTGAAACAAGTGATTTCAGATTAGGGTCTGCAGGTTGTTCAAGTCTCTATAGCCACCACTGAAAGATCAGCAGTTTCTATAAATATGTAGCCTCAGTTGTCACTGCTTTAAATGTCTGCCACAACTGTAATTATTTTCCACTTTTTCTTTGTGATGACAGTTTGGACCCCGGAAGGAAAAATAAAAAGGTGAGAGTGCAACTGAATGAAAAAGCAGATACTCAGGAGGCTTATTTTTTGTGGGAAAGTGCAGAGCACCGCATTGCATTTCAACAGAGGAAGGGAAAAGGTTTGAAGGACTGAATGCACTACCACAGCCACCTGTCTCAGACATTCCCACTTTTTATACAGATAGCACTTATCTGCTTTACCCCAGTAAGCAAAATAACCCTTTTTTTGAACTTAGAAACTTTCTACAGTAAGTCAAATCAGAGCCACAGATGATTGGTTTCTATTACCTTTGTGACAGGTTAAGCAAGTTCAAACAAAGAATATATATAGTGGACCTCATTTTACATTCCAGGACTACCAATGCCATATGGAAAAAGTGACAGATAAGGCAACTGCAAATAAATACTTTTCTGTTTCAAGTGCTGAATGCATTTCTAATTATAGTGGAGGAAAAGAAGGTTATCAGGAGTAGTCAGCATGGATTCACCAAGGGGAAATCATGCCTGACCAATCTGATAGCTTTCTGCGATGGCATGACTGGCTGGGTAGATGAGGGGAGAGCAGTGGATGTTGTCTACCTCTACTTCAGCAAGGCTTTTGACACTGTCTCCCGTAACATCCTCCTAGGGAAGCTGAGGAAGTGTGGACTAGATGAGTGGTCAGTGAGGTGGATTGAGAACTGGCAGAATGGCAGAACTCGGAGGGTTGTCATCAGCGGCGCTGAATCTAGTTGGAGGCTGGTAACAAGTGGTGTCCCCCAGGGGTCAGTACTGGGCCCAGTCTTGTTTAACTTTTTCATCAACTACCT
>Ga0065711_1029692_pt1 | contig 35193 bp, 16 predicted proteins | sample Hoacrofraction12_FD_59098 | JGI IMG/M metagenome (GOLD analysis project Ga0065711, IMG submission 59098) | Hoatzin crop microbial communities from Cojedes, Venezuela - Epithelial fraction 12 v2 (version 2) | ecosystem: Host-associated > Birds > Digestive system > Esophagus > Crop | place... | reverse complement strand
GTAAGTCTTACAGCATCTGCTAACAGTTACACTCAGAACTAGCCCAAATAATGATTAAACATAAGGAATTAATGGTGTTGCTTCCATGCCCATCTTGAGAGACTAAGCCTCTAGCTCTATGGCAGATAGATATTCATAAATTAAAATCAATCTGGCCTGCCTTTGGATCTGGAGACTGTTTTCTTATCAGAAAATACTACTGGCCCCTAAAGAAAGTGGCAGGTAGAATTTTGCAAAACTGGTATAACCAGAAACCACAAATTTTCGTGGATAATCTTTAGCTACACAAAAATTTAATTCAGTAATACTATATAGTAAATCAACAGTATGCTTTTTTTTGCAAGTCAGTAGGAAAAACTAAGTACTGTTTCGTCTCATTAAAGGAAAAAATAATGCTGATGGTAGGCTTGCATGGGTGAAATCGGAGCTGAGGAAGAGAACTCAGATATAAAACCTGCAGATTTTGCCTGTTGTTTTATCTTCGGTTGCTTTGTTATGCCACTAAAAGCAGCAACATGTATTGGGGGGAGGGGAAGGGAGGGATGACACTGGTGTTTTCTCAGAAAAATAGCCTTTAAGGTTAAATATCAGCAGAACATTAATCCAAGACATTCTTATTCCTTGCAGACTTGAAATAATTCAACAGATCCATGGCAGACCTGACTGCACTGAACGTTACAGTAACACAGAGCTACAGCAGGAATTTGGCCTATAAACTTGCAGGACATACAAAGCATTAGCATTCTGAGTAAGCAATTCACAGGGTTGTAATGAAGGATGTATTTTCCCTTTTGTAAGGGAAAATAGCTAAGTTTTAAAGAGTACAGAATATAGAGGCAAATGTAATATTGATTTCATCATTTAACTAAACAATTTTGGAGTAAGTGGGAAGAAGCATGTCTTCAAATACTTTTATAATAATTTATACTACATTGAATTTAGTACAGCATTTTTTGATGACAGCTTGTTCTTTTTTAGAGGGAAAAACGGTATGTTTTAGGTAAAAAAAAAAATTGTTTGCACCTTTGGGATGACTACTGGCTTCACTAAACAACCTGATTACTAAAATAGTTCAGGAAGTTAAATTTTTGTTTGAGAGTCATGTTAACCCTTTGTCTCACCTCAAAGAAAAACTGTAAGCAAGTGCCAATAGGTGAGCATGGACTGACAGCCAGTAATTGCTGAAATGCCACCAGCTACTGTTTAAAGACCTAAGAGTCTGTCACATGTTAATTGTGGACTGAAGTGAAAATGGCTGAAAAGTGAATTTTGTTCGACCGAGTGAACGTTTTCCAATGTTCTTAGTGACTAGACATCCAAAGAAATAAATAATAAAGCCTTGTGTGCAGGACAGGAGCTCCTGTTTGTTTCAGGACACGAGCTCCGCTGCCTGGGCAAGGAAAGTGGGCTATTTCTCCCAGGAAAACAAGGCCTTCAAAGCCCCGCTTGAAAGCTCTGCTGTGCAGCCAGGGAAGCGACATGTCATGTATTATAATCAAACCTGTCTTCCCTGGAACATGGTCTGCATAGAAGATTTTTTAAAAAATTAAATCAATCTGGACGGTTCAGGCGCTTGAACTACATATTTACTAGATAAACATTCACAACAGATTAGAACACGAAGTATTTTATTTCTTGTTATTTCTTTCAGCTCTGTTTGTTGTTTTACTGCTCTCACAAAAAAGCGTGCTCCATGGGAAGGCATGCCTTGCATTTATGCTGACTTCACCCAGGAACCCTTACTGGCTCGTGTGTTTACCTCGCGCACAAATAAAGCACATCCAGATTTGAACTCTGTCACTTGGATTCTGCTGCAAAGGAAAAAACAAGTTGCCTTGGCCTGCTCTTCCTCAGAGCTTTGGCTTGTTCAGGCTCTCGAGCTGCAAGCAGCATGTTTTCTGGAACACATAGCCTGGTTATATCAATCATACAAGTGCAGGAGGACGCATGTGATGCTCTTTGTCTACTTTACAGCTTGGGAATTGTCAACGGTGCTTGTCGCTCCTCTTTCCTCTCAGTCTGCTTTGTCTTGGGTTTTCTTGTGCTTTTGCTTGACATTTGGTTTCTTATCCACTGGTGCAAGAAATAGAAAGCATCCAAGCAGCAGTGATGGAAGGATGCACTTTTTCACACAACAGATAACAGTGGAACTCATTGTAGCATGGGTTATTGTAGAGGTCAAACACCTAAATGCATTCAAAAGATCACAGAGGAGATGTTCATTAGGGGCTACTAAATGCAACAACTTGATGTCACCTTGCCTCAGAGGTCCCTGTATCTATACACCTCTAGAAGTTTATACAAGGAATAATCTTTTGACATGTGCTGTTGTATGCTCTTCCGAACATCTGTTACTTGTCATTGAGAGAGACAAAATGATGGGCTTGGATCAATCTCTGATGTGTACCAGTATGTCTCTTCCTATGGCATAAGCTCTAACAGAGCTAATTCTGAACTACAGGAAGACCTGCCTGGCTTTTGCGTCTCTTTTCCTAATCATTCCCGATGATCTGCATGGGATAGCTTCTAACTGAGCATCCTGCTCTCTGTAAATGCTCTGCTTAAGTGCCCAGTTCCTAGGTTGAAGCTAAAAGTTTTGCTAGGTGGAAAGATACTCAGGGTCAGCAAGCACAGTGTTGCTCCAAGAGAGAGGATGAGTTGGGAGCCAAGGGTGACACTGGCAGGGCAGTGACCCCAGCAGTCAGGACACAGTCCCAAAATATCAGAGGACACAGCTGGGTTACTCTTAGAGTCTATTGACAGTCCCATACATGGTGAAGTGATGACATAAATCCAGTGTCCACCCAGGGATGCCAGTCAGGAGCAGCAGGCGGTGGGGCTGGAGATATCGCACAACATAGGGCTGAGGTTCATCCAGGAAAACCAGTCAGCAAGTCAGGACACCAAAGGATGAGGCCAGGTATGGGTGGACCTTCAACAGAGCTCAGGGGCCTGAGCTTAAATAAGCCATGGAAGAAGCTGGGTGGGAGAAAGGCCAAGGTGAGGGTGGTCATAATAATCAAGGTCAACTGGTGGACCAGGTTCCTTTACAGACTTAACCCTTTGTGTCAGGTATTTTTTTTTTTCTTTTTTCTGATCGTCAGTAGGTTATTAATATGAGCTGGAGTGACAGATGAATCTCTCGTAAGTTTTAATGAAAGAGATCACAAGCTGAGTAAAAATGATGGGGACTCTGCAGCACTTGGGAAATGACAAAGGAGAATCCAAGCTCCCCATGCTATTTCAGTAGACTAAGCTATCAGTGTCTCACCAATCAGTAAAAGTTAATGCACAGTGTTAGGATAACAGGCAGAAGGAAGTCTGCAATAACCAAATACTTTTAATCTCCAAGACTTCAAAGTCAACATCTGCAGGAATAATAGGCAAAAACCAACAATTAAAATAAACAGAAAAAATAAACCCATGAAAACTGTAATCAATACTGAGGGAATATCCTAAGCCAAGTTCTACACTTATTTGCAATCAGTGGATTTTCAGGCATGTGCATTAGCTTAAATCAGAGTAAATTTGGCTTGTGTTTCAAAGATAGAACACTACAGCATATTTTGATATAAATTATAAAAATCCATTTTAATAGAGTAAGATGAACTCCTTTGTAATGACCAGAATGATTTATACATTTGTTGTAAATCAGAAAAAAGCTAACATAAATAACTTCTGTCAGGTCCACTACATGATGATTGATTTTTAGTGGGTTTTTTTTTGCAAACTAATGTGCAATTTTCTGACAGTTTAAGAATCTTAATAACTGCTTAGATTTAAATCTTAATTGATGAAGTTGTTTTCGCTGTATCCAAAGCCTCTAAATGTCTTGTTGCTTATCCATAAATAGGAATTGAGGTCCTGCAGGATGGATGTAGCTCCGGCAGAGGGAGATGGTGGTTTAGGGGATTTAGACATAAGACTGGCACCATCCTCTGGACCAGGTTACCCTAATAGCAGGCTACTGCTTCATAAATGCCTCTGCTAAAGTGGATCGAATGAAGAAGTCCAGTGATGTAGAAACACAGAAATGTGTTTCTGAGGTTCATCCAGGAACTCTAAAGCTCTTCTGATCTGGAAATGCTGCAAATCTTGAGTTAATATTTTTGTAAATTGCCTGTTTATTTTTGTAGGAACTGATATTACACTTTTCAGTCATGTAGAAATGCTGGTTGTATTATATAAGGGTTTGACAGCAGCTTCTTAGAAAATGATAAATTCTGAAAATGGGTTTAATATTAGGCATCCTTCCTGGCAGAGAAGGTGGTCTTCCCATGGGTAATATTAAGTGCGTTCAAGTTTTGAGTACTTTAAAGCTGATTTACAGTGGTTTTGGTGATTTTTCTTTATAACGTGAAATTTAACCCTGACTTTTAATGATACTTAGTCAAAAATACAGTGCCATAGCACCAGTGAAATGAAGGAAGCCAGAAAAATAGCACTGGTATCCTGGTATGTATCTCTCACATGATATACAGATTAATAGGAAACCAATAGTAAACTGACTTGAAGAGATGGACTAGAACTGTCAATGTAAAATCCTGGGCCTGATGCTGATATGAGGGTTAGTTCCATTACTGGCAGCTGGGCAGAGAGAATGACCAGGCAGAGATGGAAGTTCAGAAATGTTATTTGGTTTTGGGGGGAGCGGAATGGGAATAGAAATTGGTTTTCTACAGTATTAGTGTAACAGAGTTAGTATCTCTGTCTTAAATGTATTGCATATCCAGTTGTATCAGAAAAGGCCAGTTAGCTTGGCTTGCTTTCTTCATCTTCTTTCTCAGAAGCTCTGAATAATGTCTCAAACGTATATTTTATGAAGAAGCCCAGATGCAATTTTCTTGTTTCACATAAGCATCCTTCAATTTCCTGTGCCATTTTAGTTCTAAAATACTATATTTCAAAGCATTTTCATATGTTTTTGATAATATCATGATCAAAATTGGCTTAACAGATTTGATGTATTGTCTGGCAGAGACAAATGGAAAAAAAAAAAAAATCCCACAGCTGCTATTGTAGACCAACTCTATTGCAGACTTTTGAACTTGTATGAATAATAACAATTAATAGCAATCTATGCCAAGAGAAAGCATATATTACCAGTTTGTATAACAGTCCAAATTCTAGTTGATTTACACAGCTCTAAATTTTTGCATCTATAGCTATTTTCTATTCTCCTTTGTCATCCACGCACAGCCAATGTTCCTTCTCCTGCATCATTCTAAAAGCAGCACAAGGAAATCATCCAAATGGAAAGTGACACTTTTTGTCTAAAAGAAAAACACAACAAACAAAAACAAAGCAAGCAATCCAAAATTTTCTTTGAGAATTTATAAATTAAAAATTGAATAGTGTCATTTGACTCTACTGGAGAAATGAAGAAAAAATTATTTCAGAAGGCATGCATTTTCAGAAAAAACTTTTGTTGAACAAATAATTTGTTGTTGAAAATTTTCAGTAGAATTTCTTTTGTGGTTGAAAAAAAGAGGCAAAAGGGTTCTTTTTTTCAATGCAAATTTGTGATTTCTTCTGAAATTTCCCTATCCCGAAATTGCTTTGCTGAATTTCTTTAGCTTCTGGCATGTTAGTGCTCACATTTTACAAATATTATTACAGAATCACAGAATGGTAGGGGTTGGAAGGGACCTCTGTGGGTCATCTAGTCCAACCCTCCTGCAGGGTCGCCTACAGCAGGCTGCACAGGACCTTTTCCAGGCGGGTCTTGAATATCTCCAGAGAAAGAGACTCCACAACCTACTTTATAGTAAAGAATATTTTTCTATAACTTACAGGTGGAAAAAGTATATGTACATGGCCAGATAATTATACTCACTGAATATCCTATTTTTTTCTGTTAAGGCTGCTGATAAATTTTGTAAATCTTGTGCTTGATATACAAAGAATGTCTTCCCATGTTAAAAACATTTCTGAGTGACTTAAAACTCAATATATAAAATTACATAATAGGCACCAACATTTTCATTATATTCCTGTAGAATTAGGTGATGAAACATCTCTCGAGACCTGGCCTCTATTGCCAGTTTCTGAAAGGCTTTGAACATGTGCTTGCGTGAAGTTATGAACAAAACCTATGGAAAATGTTTGGGGAGTTGTAATACTTCAAATTTCCACACCTGACTTCTTGCTCCCTCACTCTCTTGTTGAGCCAGCTTCTCTGAGCTCAGTATTCAAGTCCCTGCAGGGTACATGAAAAAAAGTAGGCAATAAAAATATTATTTTTAAAAAGTCAGTGTATTCAGCAACCACATATGGTTTGCTTGGGCATTTTCTTTTGATTATCTTTAGTCACTTAAAATCCCATATGTTCATTTGGAAATGACCAGTCCTTCTTCTCTTCATTCCTGACTTCTTAATGAATAGTCATCTTTTCCTAATATTGCCTCCTTTTCCTTTTTACTTATGCAGATGCATTATTAAACCTTCTCCTCTGCTTCTGTCCCACTTGCTGGTACCTCCTTTCACCAGAAAAAGGTCTAAAACTAAGGGGAAACACCCAGTCGCAGTTCAGACCTGTGTAATGGTTTGATATTTTATCGGTGATTTGGGCTGAGCACAGCGATCCTTACAATGTTTAGTAGCTTCTGGTTTTATTTGTCCCTGGCTGGAAAGACTGCCTGTGTGGTCACCAGCAGGGGTGTTTTTGTCCTGAAGACAGTTCCCTGATGTTGGATGAATGGGACATGTTCCTTGTGGGGACCATGGCTTCAGGAAACTTCTTTGCTGCTTAAGTGAAACATGTGCCTCACCTAATGAGAAAATTTTGATTGTAACTAAACAACTTAGGACAGTGAGAGTCTAGTTTTATTCAGCAATGTGCATTTTAACAATGTACTTCTTTCAAACAAAGACTTATTTTGTTTCAAGCTATAGGCATTATTTTAAAAATCAAAGGTATTGGGCTGCTTTCTGTTTTCTGCTTTTTCTACTTAGTGAAAGAATAACCAAGACTTCCCAAAAACTTAAAAGCAGAACTGAGATCCAAGCAGACAGCTGGGGTTTGGATGGCTCTGATGCTAAGCACAAGGGCATCAGCAAGCAAGGGCAGAGCACTGATAATTTAATCTGGAGAAATATATATATATATATTTATTGGAGATCTCAGCCTTTACATTAAAAAAATATAGAAGAAACAGGAGAAAAAAGAAGAGCTGAGGGAGTAATACTTTTTTTAACAAAAGTATCTTGATGGTGGAAAAGAGAACAGCAGAAGACTGTCATCTTGTTTCCTTTGATGTCTGCTACAAAGGACTTGTCTAGTGTCTCCTACACATATTTAGAAAGAAGAAACCCTTCTCAGAAATACATTTTCCAGTCTCAAGTCTCTAACTTTGCTAAAAGATTTTTAAATCTGCGTACATCTTTACCCTGAACTTTGCTCCTTCAACAATTCTTTTTCATAGAAACTCGTAACACAGAGACATCTGTGGTATTTTCTGCTGACAGTAATTACAAGAAAAAATGAAATAGCTTCTGAAACAAACCTTTATTTCTGAAGGAGATCAAATGTTGGCAGCTCAGTCTCAGATTTGTGTACTTAAATCAGCTTTGAAAGAGTAACTTCAGTAACAACACTTAGCCTTGGGACCAGCTTTGAAAAAAAGTACAGCCTTACAATGTACAGAAAATGCAGTTAGATTCTGCATTCTTATCCATAGGATAAAGTACATAAGTAGTCCTTGGAGTAGGGTCTAGAAACTCCTTTCCCTTTCCACTGATGTTCTTGCCTTGCCAATAAAAAGTGCCACCATATTTTCTGTCAAGCCTGATCTTGTTAATACCTAATGAATAAACAGCTGGGAACTTCAAGACTTTTCCCTCATAAGGGATTTATGCAGAAAGTTTCTACTTTTTGTGACTTGATATAAGGAATGCAATGATCATTCAGTACCAAGGACTCTTAAAAATATTACTTTTCTGTGTGTGTCTGAAAGCAGAATTTTTAGATATTAAGGATATTTGAATGTCCCAAGTAGCTGCAACAATAGTATCAGAATACTTCTATGGTAGATATCCAGGTGGATATCTACCGCAGGACAGTAACTCCAACTTCATCTGAAATCTGCTTCAGGCCCTGTTTAGGCATCTACACCCTTTTTAGCTCTAAAATTTGCTATTTTTGCTTACTTTCCCCATCAGTAAAATAAGGATAACGGGGATTCTTATCTGCGTCTATTTTATAGTGTAAATTCTTTAATGTATTTCTGTATTCGTAGAAACATAAATTTCAGTTGCAGGCTCTGGATGTACTTCTGGTACCTTAATAGGCTATAAAGTAACAGTACATAAAAGGAGAATAATTAACATTTTCCACCAAGTACTAAAATTAATATCAATTAAATGCAATTTTAGCACTGAAATACTGTTTCACCTTATCCTTGTTTTAATATAAGTATGAAGTATTAACACCCCCAGGGCAAAGCAGCTCCTGTAATTTAAGACCACCCCGAAAATCTCTAAAATATTCTTCCAGGGTAATTTTCTAGATGTTAAAAACTAGCTTTTATAACTTATCTACAGCACTGTCAACTATAACATTAAATGAAATGTATTGTTCATGGAAACACACACCACTGCTTCTACAAACACCTCTCCTTCTCCCATTAGAGCTTTCTCCCATGGTCCATGGCTGAGTATCTCAGGCCAACACTCTGTCAAGGCCAGGGTCAGGCTTAAGGTTGGGAGAGCAAGCCTACAGCTCCAAGTGGTGTTGGAATACAAAGGGGTGCCAAAGGATGGTGTAGACTGCAAAACCAACGCTCCTCAGAGAGCTTGTTCATGCAGAACATGATGTTGGTCTTTGCCTAAGGCTCGGCCAAAGCCTAGAGTTCAGTTTTGAGTAAATGACTGGATAAAAACAAAGCCTACAGCTCCAGGTGGCGTTGGAATACAAAGGGGTGCCAAAGTATGGTGTTGACTGCAAAACCACTGCTCCTTGGAGAGCTTGTTCATTCAGACATGATGTAAATGATTGGCTAAAAACAAAGCCAAGAGCTCCAGGTGGTGTAGGGCTGCAAAGAAGCTGTCAAAGGATAGCATAGGCTGTCGTATGAAGTCTCCCCTGAGACTTCATCACATTTATCATTGCTGTGGGACTTGGGGTAAGGCTACCTAGGACCCTAGAACTCCAGGTAGTCCATGGCTGCCAGGGGCTGCTGAAAGATAGAGAAAGGTGCAAGATTTCCTCACTGAGGACTTCTTTGTGCCCTAACCATGGACTTGGGGTAAGCCTCTGTCAAGGCCTAGAGCTAGGGTTAGTGTTGTGGCTAGGATGGAGAGATAGCCTAGACCCCTGCAGCTGGAGTTAGGCTGCAAAGAGTCTGCCAAAGGATGGTTTAGATTGCAGAAAGATTTTTCCTCCAAGAGCTGTTCATGTAGGCCGTGGCTTGGCATCTTGAGCTGAGGCTTAGCCAAGACCAAGTGATTTCGTCAGGTTTAGGTTTAGAGTTAGGAAAAGGACAAAGCTGAAAGCTTCAGGCAGTGTGAGGCAGCAGAGGAGCTGCCTGAGGGTGGTGTGGGCTGCAAGAATTCTCCCCATAGAGCTTGTTTGTATGCACCGCTGTTGGACTATAGTAAATGTCTGTATTACATCCCAAACAGTAGAGTGTTTGTAATAATCGTTATTTAAATTGGGTTGGTTGGGATTTTTTTTGGTTTGGAGTTTTATTTTTTTGAGAATCGTATAAAAAAATACTTCAGCAGTTGAAAATATATTTTGCAATTCTTGTTTATATTGAGGCAGAGGACTCTAGAGGAGGAAGAAGATACGGATACCGCAAAACAGTATATTTCTTTCTGGAAATGGAATATTAAATAACAAAGCACACAGTAAAGTGTGACCAAAGGCCCTTTGATTTTCATTACTTAGGTGCATGATGTTCTGTGGTATTCAGCATCTAAATCTTATCAGAACTTCTAAAAAATGTTTCCAATAAAATATAAAGACTTAAGTAGTACCAACCTAGTTCTCCTCCTTTGATTTCAGAGTGTGTGGGTGTGGGTGGGTGCAAAGGAAAGCGGTGGTAAATGAAAACTGCAGAAGTTATTGAAGGACCTGTCACTTCTAAATTTGTATAAACTGGTGCACAAAGAAGCACACACCACAGTAATGTTCCTTAATTCCATCATTTTCTGTCCTGTCTAAAGCAAAGTTGATTAATGAAAACTGTAGAAATGAACCTTGCAAAGTGGGTACTATTTACACATTGTGTAGGTCTGAATGTGGATTTCTTTCTTTAAGTCTCCTTACCAAAAGTATTTTATTTTGAATTGGGTTCACTGTAAGACGATCACAACCATCAGCTCATCTGTCTGCATTTCTTGTGACAAATTTGATGTCTACTGCGTAAAATAAGGGCTTACCCGTCAATGAAAATCAAAGGGCCTTTGGTCACGCTTTACTGTGACACAAGTAACCCCAGTTACTGCTCCTCTCCCTCCTCCACTGGAGACACAGAGCGGGTGGGCAAGCTTTGCCACTGAAATCTTCAGAGTTTCTGCTTTACCATATGCAGAATGTGGACTTCGCCCCCACAGGCAGAGAAAGGGCGCAAAGTGGCTGGCACAGCTTATTTGCCCCGTGGGACAAGCGGCAGCGTGGCCAGAGGTGCTCTGTTCTGAGTCTGTATTATTTCCACAGCACAGTCCCCACACATTAGGCTCAATAGACCCGGACTTTGGTCCACCCTCAGAAAGCACTTCAACGATAAGGCCTTAAACTGTGTTCTCGCACAAAAGTCTCCGATACGCTTACAAATCGTGTCCAAACATGAAGTCTTCTTTTAGATTTCTGAAACTACTGGGCCAGAACTCAAAACCAAATTAGGTTTGGTTCACATAATGCCTTTCCTGAGTGCCTAGAAAAGAAGGTGGAGGAAAGAGGAGGCACAGGCAGGACGAGTTGTATTTTTCATTCATCATAATTCATTGCCTGGGAGCAACTTACCAGGCAAGGCATTTGATCTATTTTTCAGAAGCAATGAGGGCTTGCAAACAGTAACCTTTTCCCAGAAGCAGGTGGAAGTGAAAATACTTGTAAATAACAAACCCACACGGGTTGAATCCATGCTCTGCAGTGATACCAGCAATCCCTTGTTCTTTTCTAAGGATGCATCTTACAAACATTGCTAGCATATGTTTAATCTCTTTCATTTTTACAGGACAGTTAAAGAGACTTGACAACACACACTGTGGAGAGAAAAGTGAGAGTACTTTTTGCACCCTGATGGTGTATACTATCAGATCCCATTTGGACAGTTTAACCCACAATCAGCAATAGGGCTTGGGTGCAGATTTGAATTGCTTTAGACCCAAGCCAAGCCAGTCTTTGTCTTCAATTACTAAAAGCAATGCCTATGTAGCCATAGAAGATAGGTTTAAAAGGAATAGAGGTTAAAGCAAAGGAGGTCAGGAGACTCCCAAGCTTGTGGTGCTGTCTGATGGAGTCAGCTTGGGAAGGAGGCTCTTCAGGAGAGGCAGGGACTAATGGGCTGATGAGGAACTGTTCCCTGGTAGCTTATTAGGATCAAAATTTAGGATTGGAAGTCATGTCATGACAAGCAGTTCACAAGTACCACAAGGTAGCAGGCTGGAAGGAAGCAAGGGCTTACTGTTGTTCCCAGGGCAGGAGGCATGCTCTTTCCTACTATTCCAAAGACAGTGGTAGCATCCATCACAACAGGCACAAAATCATGTTAGATGATGTCTGGCCCTTGGTCAAGTGTGCAGTGGGTAGCAGCCTACAGGGTAAGATGTGAGCTTTGAACTCAGAAGCGTAGATTTTTCCCTTGCTACAATGCAGTATTAAGAGGAAAAATCTATTAAGTGTTCAGATAATGCTTGGTAAGCAGAGGACCCCAAAGCCACACCAGAAATCTAATCGTTCCTGCCTTCTCCTGTCCCCTCAATCTAACATGTGTCTCCCTCAGGCGGGATGAGTGCTGGGGAAGAGGTGTAAAGCTGTGCACCAGTCCCTGCTCCTCACTGACCAGTGCAGATGCTTTGTGTGGCTGCTCTTAGCTGCACTGCGTGTGGCAGCTTCTGGCCTGGCTGGGTGGAAACCCTTGCTTTGGCCCCAGGTTTGGTGTTTTCCCTCCTCAGACTTTCTCATTTCAAAGTGGCAGTGAAAGAAATATCTGCTGGTCCAGGAGTCCCTTCACTAGAGCTGTGGGGGAGAAGGAAATAGAGCATTTTGAAATCAAATTCTCATGTCACTGTCCACAACAGCCCTAAGAATCACTGGGAGATAAGAAGGGGAAGACAGGACTGTCAGGGTCTAAAATATCATCAGGCAGGTATCCTGAGAAGCAAGGAGGGCATGGACTGTCACTCAGAAGATCAGGCAGCAAAAAGGCATCCTGCCTTGGTGCTACAGAAGCCAGATGGGTTCTCATGAATGGCCTCCATATGACTTAGGAGTAACCTCCTCAACAGATGAACTGCTCTAAGACAGAGCAGCTAGTCTAACCTTATTTTTGAGGATGAAAGTGTGATAAAAATTATGTGCATGCAAGCTCCTAGGTTGGTTCATATTATTTATAACTTTTCACAGTCTAAGCTTCTGTCAAGTTTAATTTCATTGCTTCTAAAAATGATATTCTAGACTGGAGTGCTAAAAGGGGAAAAGCTGTCAGGGAAGGAGAAATTTCTGCTATTTAGCTCTACGCATTTTTTCTAAACAAGTTTTATTTCTTCTGCTGGAGCTGAGGTCATTTCATTCTGAGAGTCTGTGGCATGCATTTGTTATGATACTGAAAAAGAAAAGCATCTCATATATGAAAAACTCCCACTAGATCCCCCAAATATCTCACATAATGTTATTTTTTGTTATGAATCTTCACTCACACTGAAAAGCTCCTGGTACATTCAGAAAGAACTATTTCTCTTTTCTGTTGTGTTGAAGTCTGAATTTAGTTAAATATAAATCTAATGAGAGCCACAATAAAAACTAAACATGTTACTTTGATTAATTGTGATTTTTCAAGAGTATGTTCTCATGGTTTGGGTTATGAATTCACCATTTACACCACATTCCTTGAGATCTTTAGGTGGAATGGCTACTTCAACAGGAAAAAGCTTAGACGGAAATTAAGATATAGCAACGGGAGAGGAATTGTCAAAAATAGCCAATAATTGACGACCATTGACAGACTTGTAGGGCCAAGCAGGCTGTTCTGGTTTGGCTGCAGCCGGCAACAGAAGCGCCACGCGGCCGCCCCTCCCCCTGCCAGGGTGCGGAGGAGAATGGAAAGAAAGAGGCAGAAACCGGTGGGTCGGGATAAGGGCAGTTTAACAGAACAGCAAACAAAAGGAACAGTAACAACGATACAGATAAGGAGAAAACACAACACAAACCGCACGACCCACAGAGCCGCTCTCCCGGACCACCACCCGTGCTTCCGAGCCACGAGTGAGTTCCCTTCGCCCAGTGCCCACCCAGCTGCCCCCCACCGGAACCCAGCGTGACTGCACATGGTATAGAATACCCGGCTCTGTTTGGCCAGGTGGGGTCAGCCTGCCCAGCTGTGCCCCTTCCTGGATTCTGGTGAAAATTAACCCTGTCCTGGCCAAACCCAGGACACAGACATTACAGAATATCTTCTTGTAATAAATGCTGCCTTTTTGGATGGACAGATGAATATAAGAAAATAAGAGCTCTTTCTGCAGGTGTTGAAATCACCAAAAGCAGTCCCATACCTTCAACATCTGCTGAAGCAGCCCACAGCTGAGGCACTTCATCAGAACAGACACTACATTTTGTTTTTCTACTGCAAACAGACATTTGTGTCTGTTCTTTCTTCTTCTCCTTTTGCATTTTGCAGCTGCCTTATTGCAATAGTGGCTTCATCTTGCTGGAAACTAATCATTAAATGAGTCAAAGATGGAACAAATATTAATTTATTCTCTTTGGTATGTTACAGTGCTATCCTTACTTTGCTCAGAGTGAACAAATGTTTGAGCTTCACTCTGCAGTCCCTTTTGAATGGAAGTTCTTATAATGTAACTTGTTGAGGAATCTGTCTCCAAAATATGTATGAATGCATATATACTTGATAAGGAGATTTGAACCGGCAAACTCATTTAGGTGTTAGTTGTTTTTAATGTAAAAACAAAATCTCTGGTGTTTTAAAATACATCTAGTATTTTTTTCCTTAGAGCTTTTATTTCTATACTTGTATAGAAATATTGCTGGTGCTTTCATGTCATGTGTATCCCTTTAAGAGGTAATTCTTCATTTACTTGTGTAATTGTAAAGGAAAATGTTTGCTAACAAAATAGGCATTGCTTTGGCTCTTAATTTCCTGTTTCTGTTGGAATTGATAGGTGTTTCTTCACTGGTATCAATAAGAAAGGAGACGGTCATCTATGAGTAACTCATTTACATTGTAATCACAGAGCTACACCAGATTGTAACCCCTGATTCAATAACCAAAAAGTGCCCGTAGGTCTCAGCAAAGTGGATGGCCCAAATCTTGCCCATAAACCCAATCTAGAATGAATCAAAGGGCATCCCAGCAATCTGTGTAGGATAATCAAGAATTGGCCTAGTATTCAATAACACGGGGTAATGTATTTATTACTGTAGCTTTATTGTTCCATTTTGTGATTGCATTCATTCCTACCAGAAGCCACTGACAGAAATGTTGAAAAATATATTTAGCTTTCTGTGATGTTGTATCTAAGTAGAACCTAGACTTTTATTTAAATATTCATGTTTGAACAGTCAATCTCATTTGTTGCAATTTGCTTTAATTTGTACTTGGTTTCAAATTTATTTTCCCAATGATAGTACTTTCATTAAAAAGTATTTGAGCACCCCATTCTCATTGATTTGAAAGGAGGAAAGTAGACAGGCATGTTGGAGGAATTGGCCTGAAGTCCTTTGCATGTCTGCAGAACACTTAGCAAAGCATAGACAAGAGAAATTCACAACTTGCCATAGCTGTGCAGTGGCAGCAAGTCTGTTTTGAACTGAACATGTCTAAAAAAAATAAGGTAGTTCCATCCACATGCTAGTTCTGTATTTGGCTTTCAATTATCGTTTTGGATTGACACCACAAGTAAGAACCAAGAATACTGGTAGATTTCTTTGATGATTCAGAAGACCATTCAGTAGAAATTAGATGGATGCAGCCATATTCGGTAAATCCTATATACCACCCATCAAGACTGATATGGCTTTCAGGATAAAGCTGAAGCTTTTCTTACTTTGTGAAAATCTCTTTTCTTTTTTACAGTAGGATAAACCAAATGGTTTAATGGATTTCTTTGAGAACCTGCTACCCAAAAGATAACTTATAAAAGACGTGACATGTAGTTAGTACAAAGTGTCACCAGAATCATTTATATAACATCCCTCCCACCGTACTGCTCATAATATCTTCAAAAATGCAGGTGAAGAGCTACAACAAAAGTGATAATGTAGGGGAAAATCCTGAGATGTGAAATGACAGCATAAGAGGTACAATTTATACTTCACCTTCTAAAAATGATAAGGCCAAGGCATTTCCAGGTCATAAACAAACCAGAAACCCTTATGAAAGGAAGAAAGCATCTCTGTGCTTTCATAATGTAGTGAGTATGCATTTACACTGTTGTACACGTTTCTGCATTAGTCAAATAACCATGATGTTAGCCCACAGATCAGTAGTGGACAAAACCAAAACACATTCATATTAATGAGAATTTTTTTAAATCATGTTTTGTAGCAAAATGGTGGCAATTGGAAAAAGGTAAATAAATTGCATTTGTCAACTTCACAGAGAGAACTTATGCATCAGTGATTGGTTCTCTGTTAATGATATGGTCACGACAGGTGACCATAGCAGGACTTGGAGTGTCACCGGATCTGATAAAAAGTTTAAATCCTGTTCTGCATAGTTATTACTGTGCCAAAGAAACTTCCACTGTCCTCTGCATATTTACTTACATGCATTTGTACGCCACTGGGCTTAGGTTGAAACAGGAATTCATCATAAGTAAGTAATTTTAAGACAACTGAAAATTAAATCTAAGGACCTAAATCTTATCTGTCTTTATATTCATGTAAATTGAGATTAATATCTCCAAGGTCAACATAATCAAAGAAACAATATACTTTTAAGAGGTCTGCGCAGGAAGTAGCTGGGAATTGATTTTTGCACGGTGCAAAATGCCTGTGCTGCCTAACGCAGGTCACTTACGGTGCAGATTTTGAACAAAATAGGCATCAGACTTCTCTACAACTGTTTTTCAAGCAATATTGTTATTATACCTTCTTCACCCCAGTACTTGGACTCAGGCTTTTCCCATTCCCGAAACAAGTCATCTTCCAGACCTCCACCGCAGGACTAGTACTCCCATTTTGCTGTTCAGTACAGCAGCTCTTCTCAGAGATCCCACCTGCCACACACAATGGGCTGGCAAATCCAGGATCTCCCACACAAATTTGCCACACAGAGTTGGGAGCAGAGCCACATTTAATCGAGAGTAATGGTCTAATAAAAGACATTTTGCTCAGCAAGGAGCTAAAGCTGCAGGCCCTCTCCATCATGCCACTCATGATTGCCTCTTTAGCTGATGCTCAGACTGATGCCTGAGGGTACTTATACTTGGGGACCCTCCACCCACACCCTCTGCCCATGGGTCCAGCATCTCCATTTAAGCCCAGCCCCGGGCTGTTGGTCTGTCTCTTGGTTAAGGTGGTGGTTGTGCTTATTTTTAGCCCTGTGTCCTGCTGCCTCTGGCTTGCAGAGAGCCCCAAGGTCCTGGGGCTCCCTGAATGATCCCTGGGCTTGATTCATCCCTGGCTGTGCCTGGGGCTGTCAATGGACCTATTTCCAGTACAGGCTTTGTTTGTCCAGCTGAGCCCCTGTGGGACCATGCCACGGTGAGTGAGGATGCTGTCCTGCCAGGGTCACCCTCAGCTCAAGGCTCGTCCCCCATCGTGGGGCAGCCCTGCTCCTGCTGTTCCTTGGAAGAAGAAGAAGTATATTTTAATCTTTTTACACATAAGTTTCTTTTCTCTTTCCACACTAAGCTCTCTTCAGAGACAGAAGAAGCTAGACTGTTTTAAAAAGTAATTTTTATGATATGCAGCTGCATTAGAATGCTGTCACGATACGTGTTAAATAATATGAAGGGATGGAAAACAAACTAATAACGCATAGCTGGCATGTTTTAGTGCGCACTACTCTGATCCATAGCTGCTGACAACATAAGACCTCAGGGTGAGGTGTTTGTATTAATTTAGTCTTAATCTCCTATTGCTCTTTACCGTTTTGCTTCGTTTTCCTCAGTCAATTTCTGTGCTTTGTCAAAATGTTCCTTGACTTTCTCCAGGAGCTACAGTCACAACTTTACAACCAGCACATTTTGCCATTGTCTTCTAATTTTGCAGTCCTGCTCTGGTATTGTAAAACTAGGAAATAGCTTAATGCAAAACAGCACTTGTCTATATGCCACACACTAAATCAATTTACACAATTAATAGAGGAATGGATTTGAATGGTGTGCCACATAAATAAGAGCTATTCACCCAAGTAAGGGTTTTCAAGACCTTGTCCATACAGTTTAAGTAGAAAAATATTTTTCATGAACTTCCACCACTGATCAGAGAATCCAGGATTCTCCAATCTTGACAGGATTGACTGTGAAAGTAAATACACCTGACCTGCTAAACAGCGTGCCTATAGGGGAATTACACTGGGATGAGTCTTTCTGCATTAGAGACAACTGTCTGTCAGCAGCAGGCTCATGACATTAGCTTCTCCCTGCTCCCAACTCTTTACCTCACAGTTTACGTGACACCTGCAATGGTGTGTTTTCTAGCTATTGGTACACCAGCTATTGAAAATTATATATTTGCATCAAAGCAATCATTCAATGTAAAATATGCAAGTAGGGCAGTATCTGTGCTGATAACGATTCCTGATTCTGCCATGGAACAGGGTCTAGCCTAGATGATTTCCTTGCATTCTTTTTTAGTCTTATGATCTGTAATACAGTATGATACACTCAATAAAACCACTCATTGTTACATTTTTGTTTCTCCAACAGATGAATCATTAATATCTATGTATACTGATGCCTAACTAATGTTTTATGTGACAGACACCCATAATAGTGAAAATCTAATATAATGGAGAACTGCATTATGTATCAAAAAAGTCTGAGCTGAAGACGTTAAAGCTACAGTGGATGCAAGCATGTTTTCATAGTTTTACAAAAATAAAAAGCCCTTCTTTTTCACAGTGAGACTTTGCCATGGTGATCCACATGTGTTATTATAGAGAACTCTACTTCAGTTATGATTTCAAATTTAGAAGCTGAAACTCATACAAATTTTGGTTGCCTAGTGCTTAACAAAATGCTTCCTTGGGTTGTGTAATACAATATTCTCAGCTGGGATACAGGCAGAGGGCATTTCTGGTGAAGGATCTTTCTCAATTAAGAAAAATTTGATCTGGTACCCTAAGGCTTGGATTTACAGACAGCAACGTCATGCTGCAATGCAGAATTTCCACTCAGTTCTTTTCTGACGACAGCTCTGAAGTGAGAAGGGGAGTAGATTAAAAAGGGCTGTTCTTATAGGAATTGGTCTACTTTTTATTAATTATTGGGGTTTTCCAGTCTTTTACATAATTCTAATTTTAATAAATCCAACTCAGTAAAAGTAATGTACAGTGCATTCAAATATTAGTGTCATCTCGCTGTTTTCAAGCCGATGTTGTAAAAGAGAATGAGGAAACCATATTGCTTGCTTATAATATTATCTCATCGATTTTTTTTTTTAATACGCTTGTACATATGTCACATGGTTTGGAAATCTTACAATTATGAAAAATTGATAATATGTCAATATTGTAAAGATCACAGTCGTGAATCCCTTTGGATAAGAGAATGACTGTTCTCTAATCATCTTCCATACCGTGCTGGGCTGCTTTACTCTTTCTGTTAACATTTTTGTCCTTAAGTTTCAGCTTAGTTCAAGCTGCAGCACTGACATGTATAATCTCGGTTACTAGAATTCCACACTGCTTCAGCGCCAAGAGCTGTGCAGCTGTGCTATATTGTGGGGTCTGCTCTGTACAGGCTCTTTTGTTGCCTTAATTAAGAATATAAGCGTATTGTAATACTACACTAAACTTCTCAAGACAGTAAGGAATATTCAAAGTAAAGAAAATACTCTGATGCCTACGTTAGAAATAAATATGTATTTTCATTGAAAAAAGGAATTTTTAGGGTGGGTGGGTTTTTTTTCCTGATCTTACTTGTCTGTCTGTATTTACAGATACCAGGGCTGGGCCAGGCAGCTTTAAGCACAGGTATCACTTTGGTAACAGGATTCGTCAGAGAGAGGTATCACTAATTTCAGCTGTGGTGGATTTGGCATTTGATTCTGCATTTTCTAATTCATTATCAAATTATGCACACTCTAGCTAGATGTTTGTAGATACCCGATGAATGTTTTCAAAAGGGGGTGTGTTTTGTTTAAAGGGTTATTCAGACATGTTGGAAAGAAGTCTGTGAATTGCCTGGGTTTGATTAGAACACAGAGAACTTCCTATTTCTTCTTAACCGAGAGAATACTAAGCCAAAGTTCACCAAAATTATTTCCATAAGCCAAGGATACAAAAAGTTTAAGAGACCTTGTGCTCCAGTTGCCTGTGACCACAAGATCACTATTGAAATGATTTACCCAAAGCCAAGATGTAACTGTTCCAGTACTTTGTGTGAGTAATGAGGTATCATTACCCTGATTTATTTCTTTGCCATAGGCAAAATTATTAAAATATTGTAGAGGTGAGCAGATAGTCTAAGTAAATTTCTGCAAGTTGCAAGTTTCTGCAACTAAAACGTAATTACCTAACTTGGTACAAATGCCTGCGTAACGTTGAGAACAATACTATAGAAGTTAAACAGGCTTATTTTGTCTTTTTAGCAGCACGTTACTCTAACAAACAAGGGAACTGTGATTCAGTGCAGGGAATAACTGTAGAACAGAATTTGCCAAAATCCAGGAACAGGTGAAGAGCTTCTGGAGGATCCTTACATGCCTCTCCTAGTCAAAAAGACTTTGTATAATACTTCCAGTTTCTACAGCATTTCTATTCTCTAATGATCTCTTTTCACAAATAGGTGTCTTCCTGATCTGTACCCTTTATGCATACAGCATCGCTTGGACGGTCCATAAGCTTTTGCTGGTCCACAATCAAATCCATTTTTATAAACTAAGCAATATCAGGCCTCATCATGTGTCTAGAAGACCTCCAAGAAACACACAACGTTACAGCAGTGGTTTTAGGGATTCCACATCAGTAACTATCTGCTTATGACGCCTGGCATCACAGCTATTGTAGAGCGTTGTGTTTCAAGAAGTATATGTGTAAGCCATCTTTCTTACTGTCTTTTGTAACACCTGTGATCAGTGCATATGACTTGAAATAATTCATTTCTCTATAAAATAGCTCCCAGAATCAACAGTGTTTTGCTTTTGTCAGTTTTTTGTCCAGAAGTTTGGGTGCTTATGTGAGAGGAAAATAACCCTCAGCTTATTACTGAGTTTAAAATTAGCTACTTTTTGTGTTTTGGTTACAAAAAAATGAAGAATATTTTTGTTCAGGTGAATTTCCATGGAATGCCCTAAAGTTTAGCAAGTACAGAAATTTTCCAGTGAATTCTCTGTGTCATAAAAGAGGTTTTAAATTAATCTTTTTGATCATAACAGAACCCAGAGTAGGCGTCTATATGGAGGAACAATATCTATCATGCTTCCATACAGAAATAGTCTTACACAAAAATACTTTTGCTTCAGGGCCTTTTCGTGATGCTGTTGATATATAAATGCTGATGGAGCTGTAACTATCCAGAAACAATGAAATTCTGCCTCTGGATGTTTTGTTACTAAATCCATGCAGAACTTTGATATGTAAAATCATTACAGGTTATAATTTCCTTCACAGTATTTTAGAATATGTTCCTCTGTTTCTCTCTCCCTATTGCCAAATACATGTTGTCATAGAGCTTGACTATGCTTTTTTTAATGTATTCTGTGTTACTGTTCTTCATCCTGCTTAGGATCAACATTATGGAGCATAGACAGCAATATTTCGAAAGGCAAAGAACAGAAGGAAAGAGACACACTTTTAACTTACTTGAAAACCAGAATGTATCTGAAAACTAAATCAACTATTGGACAAGTAGAAGAGTCTTCTACTCCAACGTTTTAAAATCCAAGGTGGGCACTCTCTGTGATATCTGTTCAGCATCACTTTCAAGAATGGTAATATTCAGGTGGCTCAGAGGTAAAGGCTTGAGATATTTTACTTGAAGTTGCATGACATTAAAATTTTAGAGTTTTAGTTTACTTAAGGTAAAGGTAGGGGATGGGGACTGACACTCAGACCAACAGGATGTATTTACACAGTGCTTTAAATACAATTGTCTATTAAACTATGTTGAAATACTACTGCATTTTTGTGCACTACTTTCTATACCACATTTTACTTTGTTTTTCTACTGAGCTTGAAGAGCTGCTCTAACAGCCGAAAAGTAAATAGTGCAACCAACCCCTTGCCTGGCTTATTGCAGTGTTTGGTGGACCTTTGAGGGGTAAACCACAGCCAGTACTGGATAGACAATACTCAGGAAAGTTTTCTCTCTAAATAGGTAGCTTAATCTGGTCCTGGAGAGCACAATCGTACAAGTTAACTTTTAATTTTTTTTTTTTTAAAAAAAAGATAATGTTCTATATTTTTGCTCTTAGAGAACACTTTCTGGGGAGACGTATCTTTGGATATTCCCATGTTATTGACATTCTAAGACACTCAGTGGGATGTAATGCAGAGTTCCTTTCTTGTTTTATTTCAAGAAATACCTTAAACTGCTTGCTCCTCCTTCAATTTGCCACTGATGACCCAAAGTACTGATTATTCCTAATATAAGAATAAATCTCTGGCAACATTCTGAAGTCAAAGGAAATAATTTTTCTTCAGTGGTGAATAAACTGAAAACAGAGACCTGTGTCTCATTGCGTCAGGGAGGAGCATTTCACTACATGTTGGTTGCTACAAGAACTGAAAAAGGGAGGCTTCTCTAAGATATCGCCAATATTTTATACAGAATCATAGCTAATTTTTGCTATGAGAGAAGTATAAGTTGAGTGAATTAGAACTGTCTGTTTTTATGGTTTGCCCTAAACTCCAGATCAAGCACAGCGTGTATAATTTATTTTCAAATGCTTTTTCATTTACTATACATTATGATCAGGAAGAGGTCTTGCTTTCTGTTTTACTTTGAAGAAATGTTTGTCTGTAAAACAAAGGTGGTCTAGGTTGGCTGCAAATCGACATCTCCGTGGATTTGCATTTGAAGGGTCTTGATTGTAGGGCATCAAAGAGACAAGCAAGTATGACCTTCTCTTTAGGATTACACATACCTCAAAAGAGCATTTAAGATTACAGACCTAGTTCTACCCAAAAACCAGGAAACTCCTTGAATTTTACACTTACTCAATTGCTATCGGTGTGTGGGTTTTAGGGATGTTTTTTTTCTATTTCAACACATAACTCCACAGTAGCGCTTGCTACCTGCAATATATTTATGTGAATCATTAAAGGCACCTAATGAATACTTCGATAAGGAGCGATGTCAGAAGTTAGGTAATATTTACCTATCAGACTAGAAAGAATGCGAAGCTATTCTTTCTTCCTCAGATACCCCTACAGAGGATTCCTTTCCATGTCTCAGGATATTGAAGTACCAATTCTCAAGCAGTTTTAAATTTTTTTATTTTTTAGGGGAAAATGATATCACATGCAAAAAATACAGTAGCAAAATAACCCTTTTTAAACTTTGGAAAATAGCTTTATGATTTGTTAGTTTTATTCTGCAAGATAATAACAAGATAAATGTCTGAAAAGTAGGTTTAAAATACAATTTAGCTAGAATGTATGCAGTTCTTTTGGAAATGCAACAAGCTATAATTTTATTTACAGACTTACACAATGCCTTAATTGGGACATTTTATCCTGTTTTAAAAGAAGGAAAAAACAGCATTAATAATTCATTATTTAGAGTGAAGTACATTAAAAAGGATGCAGTTAATGTCATAGCCCAATACACAAAGCCTCTGAAAATAAGGGCAGAATTTAAGCAAAGCTGTCATTCAGTCTTTGGCTACTTTCAATATAGCTAAGGAGATTAAAGAAAAGTGCACTCAGCCCCCCCATATGCTCTTTTATGACCCTCTCGACTTAAATTATTTTGTTTTCCAGACTTCCAAAAAGTGCATTTAAAATTTACAGAGCTTTCTCTTTCCATTAGATTTGCCTTTTCTGGGGACTTAAAAAAGGCCCGTATCGCAGTGGCATCTGGCTTTCAGCTGAATATTTAACCACTCTGCCCATATCATTCAGATGGATCCTAAATACTGCCTATGTTCATGCTACAGTCTGTCCATTAAAAATGGGCTTAACTTTTGACTGGTATAAGGTAATCATCATTTTTGCTTTAGTGTATATTTCCTTTTTATTTCTAACAGAATATGCTCTTAAACAGCAAGTATATTGTTCATGATATCAAAAACTATAACTATAAATTCATAAGATACAGTGCAAGCAACGTTAGTATACATCATTTCAATACTCTAGGCATTTTTTACTTTTCCTTTAGCAGTATATTCAATAATGAAAAATATTATTTCTTTAGTTGGTTCAGAAATAATTTTCTTGCATCACTAAATCTTTAAAGTTTTTCATCTGTTTTTTTTAATTAAGCAATTCCCAACTTTCAGTTTCTTATGAGACTTGAGCACAAGAAGAAACAGCTGTGGGTTTTCTCTAAGTTGATTCATCATCACAGAATGCTTTTAATGAAATTAAAATAATTTGTTTCAAATAGGCATCAAGTTCAGGTTTTTATTGTGAAACATAGCATCGCTAAATTTATATTGTATATATTATGAAAAGTCAATGACCTGAATGTGTTAGTCATAATCTTTATGTACTTATCGCATGTGGGGTGAAGAATTATGTCTTCAATTCTGCAAGGACAGGAAAAATAGAATGCAAAGAGATCAGTAAGAATTTTTCCATCACTTTGATCACATTCTGTAGGCAGCAGGCAACAGAAATATTTAACACTGAAGTATTTCCGTTTTTCATTGCGAGAACAGGAAAGATAGCTGGAGCATTTCACACGGTTGTTACCACACGATGCCATGACGTGGCACACTAATTGCCAAGCATTGGCAGCACCCGAACTGCTCCGCCTGGGCATGCAGCACCGCTGCCAGGTGTGAGCACAAGCCTGGGTGCAGCAGAGCGTGGGTGAGCAAGGGGGGCTGCAGTCGCTGCCACCAAACCAGAGCTGCGCGGTGCGATGTGGAAGGTGACAACCTTCTCCCTCCACATCCACACTCTGGTTTCTTCTCTATTACATTTAGAGGTACAACTCAAGCAGCATTATTAAAACCGTCTGTATTGTATAGAAGTATGCTTTATCATATGCAGGTTCTGTCGCCATATTTCTTATCCCTGCAATAGATGTGAATAATAGTAAAATTACACTAGTGCCTATGAACTTCTTTGCTGCTGTTCTCCCTTAATAACAGCTATACCCTCATTGGTATGCATTTCTTGGGCTTGACTGAAAAAGGGAAAAAAACCTTCTGAAACCACTAAATTATGTAATGCAAAGAAAAGGAAGATCCACAGGAATCAGACATGAAGAATAAAACCAGGCACATTTACTTTACATAGGATAAAGTATAGTTCTACTTCCACGCATAAAACACCCAGTAAGTGCCAAGGGTTAGGAAGAGACTTTTTAGTTCTGTAATTGTGGTCACTATGGCAGCTACCTGGATATAAAGAAGCACCTGGCAATGACCATTGTCATCAGCAAGATGTACTACTAGGAGATGTTGTGGTCTTTAGGAAGGCCTGAAAATTATTAGAGCATCTGTGCTGTAACTAAACCTAATATAATTGTGGGATGAAGTTCATATAAGATTAAACAGTACCACTTTACTCCAGTTTAGGCTTTCAAATCAACTCTGTGATCCTGAATAGAAAAGCAATGGTTATTTCATTAGATGGAGACTGGATTCTTTCTCTGGAACCACAACCTGGTGGCCACAGGAAACAATAACTTGAACATCTGTGTGTGGCAAATGCAATTCAGTGGTTTGGAATTGGTTGCCGAGTGCCTTCTGAGAAGGGTACCAGTACTGAAAGCGTTCAAGGTGGAGAGGTCTGATAAACAGGATAACAAGCAGGAAATGAAGAAACATAGAGGTGCAAGACTGGAGAAATGTAACAAATATATTTTTTTAACAGAATATAATGTTTCTGAGATTAGAGAAATACTGTAAAATATTAACAGACCACTTATTTAATCAATTTGAAGATTTACAAATCAGAAATGTCATGCCCAGCTGTTTGAAAACATGAGTCTTTCTATCTTATAATCCTATGAATCCTGAAAAAAAGAGATAGAGAAAAACAAATTCAGATAATAGTAGGTAAAGCTATAGTTTATATATTATTTATTTATATATTATTTATTTATATATTATTACTTTACAGCATTTTAAAATTCAGTGTTTTCTGTGCCAGGTGAGAGTTCCATTTCAATGGGAATAGATCACTAAATTGCATGAAGGCAACAGTTCTGTGAAGAGGCCTGGAGTGAAACTGCACTGCTGGTATTTCACTCCCACTAAGCTGCTACTGGCATTTTATCTGACGTGCTGTTGCCTGGCTCTTCACATCTTGCATTACTAAATCAACAACTACAGAAAATCAGAAAACCTAACGACTCATAAATTGGTATGTGTGGTCTAATATGTGAAGTATTTTTCTGGAAATGTAGGAAATCAGACATATAAAGCTAAAGTATCCTTTTGAAATGAGAAAGGAATAAGTAGAAACATCACTCATTAAATACTTTTTATAAAAGAAATGGCTCATTATCCTTTTGTGTGACTCATGAAGTCACCATCGATCAGCTATGTAATCCTTCTTTATATAGTATTTCTCTGCCAACATGTGTGCAAAAAATCAATAGCTAGAATCTGATTAACTGACTCAAGAGACTGCTAAAGGATACTGGACTTTACACTCGTGATTTACAGAATGACTATTTAATTTGCATGCCTTAATATTTGGATTTTCAGATCAAGATACTTTCAAGACAACTTCAGAAACAGTAAAGTACCCAGCCTTTGAAAGTCAGTCCCTTTTAAGCCAGTTCACTGACTTCCTTCTCCAATGTCCAACACTAAAACTATCATAGAACAAATCAGAAACCCTGCAGCAGAAAATTATTAAGCAACAAAATTATGTGTTTCTTAGCACCTTGAGGTGACATTTTGCTTGTAATAAACATGTAGTGTAACTATAAGTGTTTTCATTATGCACATGCATGGCTAATTGTGTCTAAAAGCATGATACATTGAGTAAAAAATGAAAAATCTTCTGTCCTTCACTGTTTTATTTCAAAAGCATTTTCTTCTGTTTACTTGTTTCACTGACTGCGAATGGCAATACTCATCTTTTCTTCTACATGCTGATTTATTTTTCTATATTCTTTTTACTATCAGCAAAGTTTGAAAGATTCCCTCAATTTTATTTTTAAATACAGGCTTAAACCAAACACCTTCCGATATTAAGTACTATGCTCCCTCCAAAACCTGGCTTCCACTGTTCTCTCACATCCCATTCCCTCAAACATCTCCTTTAAATTACTCCCTCTCCCTCCCCAATCCATACCCCCAAGAAAACCTTTCACATTTCTATTTCATTATCCGATGACAACATGAAAAGTGGTATGCAAGGTAAGGATAGAACGCTAATTGATACAGATGTGAAATGACAGTAACGGTCTCTGTTTGGGCCATGGCTGGACACTTCTGTATAATGAAAAATCCTCCACAGTTAGTATTTTTTGTCCCTCTAGTAATATTAGCTAAGATCATGTTTTAACAGATTTTTGGACAGAAGTCTTAGTTCTGCTGTGCAATGTTGAAATATACCAATACATAAAAGATTTTTTTTCATCTTTGTAGCATTTCTAGACTGGGATTTCTTTTTTCCAGAAATATGGAAGAGAAAAAAAACATTGGCAACCTTAATTGTAATTAGTCCATTTCAAGAAGTGATAAGTGGTTTCATTATTATTAATTTCTGTCCTCTCAAGAGATTTCAGAAGTTATATTCAAAATTAGAATATTTTTTCAGGAATAAGATTTTATGTGTGTGTGTGACTGTAATAAGAAAACTGACAATTACCTTTCCTTTCCTGAGTCAAGCACTGTGACTGTAATATGAAAAGAAAGATGATGTAACATTAATTGCTTCTGTGGTAAGAAGAAAAGGTTCTGGCAAGGTGTGAAAATAATGCAGTGTTGCCTTTTACTTTGTAAACTGTTAGAATTGGATCTTGCATTGTAAAATTTTCTTGTTCTTTGATATACTGCTAGTGAACTATGCCAAAATAACAGAAGTTTCTACTATGCAACTCTAAGATTTGAATCATAGAATCATTAAGGTTGGAAAAGACCTCTAAGATGATGAAGTCCAACTGTCAACCCTCACCATGATGCCTGCTAAAATCACAGCAGACAATAAACAAAACCCCACCACTGGAAATCATCATCAATGAAGATGAGAACAAATAAGTGAAGCATAAAATTGTCAAGAGTCTTCCAGGTGACCTGCAAAAGTGTGGCTCTGGGTCTTTCTGCTTCTTATGGACCACCCAGGCCAGTTTGGAAGAAGCAGCTGTGTTGCACAGCAGCTGGGGATCAAGGCTCTGCCGCCCTGCACCTACTGACCTAAGCATTGCTTCCCAGTTGCCTCTCTGGAAGACTCTTAATTATACTTTATTTCAAGAGAAAGAAAGGGATAGCTGCTTGATAGGTGGAGATTTATTTTAAATAATAATAATAAAAATCTACTGGTTCAAAAATAACATGTTAAAGATGTCTATACACTAGAAAATCATTCTAAGAGATGTTTCTCAGACTCTGTTTTAAAAATTTAGGTTGCCTTTGAACAGCTGGGATTGAGGTTCTCGGATACTAACACCTTGGTCAAATTTCAGTGACTATTTCTAAGACTGCTGACAAAGCATGTATTCTCCCAAGAGATGACCTGTTGTCTTACCAAATTGAAATCCTGCTTAAAAATTTCAAGGAAAAACAAGAATTGTTAACCTCTCTAAAATGATAAATTGCCTTTCAATTTTTAGAAATCCAGAACATTTTTTTAGCATTTTCAGTTTTCAAAGAGAGCCTATGGAAGAAACACAACCTGGGAAATTTCAACCTGAATGCCTGAAGACTGGTAACATGGTAAGCAACTGGAGAACACCATCCCGCAAGGAATAGAACCTGATAACATGAAATTACAGATACTGTACGTGCACTGGCTGCTACAGAAAAAGCCACATTCACTAGTTGGGTGTATGGAAGGTTTTACTAGATTCAACGTGACTTTAGCTTCACTATTTAAGCTGAAAGAATCTAAAATGTGGGTAAGGAAGGTGCATTGTTGGTGAAGTGATCCTCCTCCGATGACTTTTGGACAGAATAGACCAGAGCAGTCTTCATTTCCACAGACAAAAATTTCAGCCACTTGCTTAGCTATTATACAGTATTGTAAATAAAACATTTGTTAAAATGAGCCTTTCCTTACCCATCTAGAACCAAGCAACAATTACACATACATACACGCATACCTACACATATGTTTTGCTAAGCATTGGCAGCCAGTCACTCGGGTAAGGAGCTAACATAATAGGTGTTACTGTTTAAAATAATTGCCAGTGAAGAAGAATAGGTCGATTATCTGTGTTTACATGTGTATTCTGAACCCCCAAAAGCTTCATCAAGCTGTTCACATAAATACGGTTAATATCAAAACATCAGTGAATAAAAATGGATGCAGCAGAGCTTCGGACTCTGCAGCAAATGAAGCATGGTAAGTTCACGGCACCTTGCTCACAGGTGAGCGTTCTAAATATGTGGGTTTAAGGATGCATCAATTTGATGAGTATACAGTGGATAAAGCTGGAAGCACTCCTAGGAACGTGGGTTGCTCCTGGCTATTTACACAGACAGGTACTCCATGTTCCCGTAAAACAAAATTAAGTAGTATCAGGACTGCAAATATGACATTTTTGTTGTATTTCTTCTAATTGAGAGAGTTTAGCTGACTGTCCAGTTTAGACAATTGTAATTTCCTGTGTATAATGAACATTTGCTTAAGTCTTTAGAAAAAATGAACTGAATGGAGCTTTGAACCTCTCTCTCTCCCTTATTACGGTTTTCAGGGCTCATTTGAGAGATGTATATTGGAGTCATACAGGTATGTGGATTATCCGGTATCTCTCTGTTCCTACAGCCAAAGTCAGCACTGAAAACCAATCAGTAAGAAAATCGTTTGAAAAAGCATGCCCCCTCGTGCTGTTACATGGTATGAGACTTCAGTTTTTAAAGAGTAGCTGAGTAGGTAAGTCCACAAATACCTACCTGAAGAAGGCATTTGAACATTCCTTCATTAGAAGGCAACCTGATGGATGTCAAATGCATGCAGAGAAGATTGCATGGCCGAGATGCCGTGAATTTTTACCCACGAACAGGTAACTAAATGCTAGGCAGGTCACCTGCTTATGCAGTGGATTTGATTATTTGTCACTGGCTGTCCTTCAGCCTTTCAGAAAGACATCCAGATCTGGTATTACAAACTTGCAGCAAGAGTCAAACTCAGGAAGAAGGTGTTACGTGGGGTTATTTTGCTGGTACTATACTGAGGGTCAGGCCAAATAACAGTGGCCCTTTTAGCTCACAGAAGTAAAAAATCTTTTTGGTGTTCCAGTGCTGGCTTCTCATACAGAATATAAAGTTTCTGTCTCTAACCCTTCCGTTGTAATCGAAACAAGGAACCACAAAGCAAGCATTAAAATGCTTGAGCATATTCAACATTGATGGGCTGAAAAATGTCAGAAGGAGCATAGAGAACAAAATAACTGAGTATATAAATTTTTTTCATATATTACTTTCAGAATTTGTTTTGTTCTTATATTCAGGAAATTATTTTCTAATATCCATGCTCTTCAGTCCCCTCTACGACCTTTAGAAACAAACCCAGACTGATGAACAGTCCTTGACAAATGAACAAAAAGTATAAAAAAAGTATAAATCAATTAATGTTTCAGGTAAACATCTATGTTACAACCTGGGTCTTCATTATTTCTTACCTGGCAGTAAATACAGCTAGTTATTGGACCTTCAGCCTGCTGTGCAGTGGTGTCTGCTTACACAGCAGCCCAACATAAATGAAGCTGTGCTAACTTACTACGATCTAACCCTATTTGTCTAGCATAGATTGCAGTCTTAGGGACGATACTTGATTACTAGCTACATCCAGTTCATAATTAGAATCTGACACAATACAGAAACGTTGACAACTTCAGCTGAATGACTTAAATGATGAACACAGTTGCATACATTGCACACAAACTCAAGGGATTTTCAAATCAAACTGGAGCCTGCAGCAGTGGCATTCTTCCACTGTCCTGAACGCAAAAAAGCCTAAGCTTTCACAATAGACATGTACTAGCAAACAGCCCCACTCTGTGGACACAGCATGTACTAGTAAAATAACACGCAAATTTGCTGTACTTGAGCTGTCTCGTCTCACCCAGCTCTGCCAGGATGCACTGAAAATGATCAGGTTGTGAATAATTTAACACTGATTTTCATACTAAATTTGTCTAGAGTATTGGGAAGAGGAAGAACTTTTCAAAAAGATGGTAGATTTGGAATTTTTTTATATTTTTTTTTTTTAGTTGATCAGAGAAAAAAATCAACTGCAGAAATTCTCAAAGAAAAGCTTATCAGTGGCATATGGTCCTGGCAGCCCTTTGGGGAGCAGAACTCAGTAGAGCTTTGTAGCAGGATTAGTGGGCATCCCACACTTGGTAACTGAGAAAAAAGGCTATGCCAGAGCATAACAGTAATCTCCCAGAGACTTGTTGAACATGAAGATTTTTAAGACTTATTCTCTGAAAATTAAGGTTTTAAGATTCTTCCAAGGATTCAGCAGACTTGGATACATAGCTCTTTACAGGACATTGCAGAATCTTTCTTCCCCTTCTAACGAGCTGCTTCTGACCTCATCCTGGATCTATCATCTTCCTTTTGTTCTATTTTAAGACGGGAAAAACAGGCCTTTATAGAAATTTCTGCCTTTTATTTGGCTGTGGGGTGGAGCTGCTCTGGGCACAGAGAACATCCTTGGTAGCCACCCACTGTGTAGCACTGCATCTGGAGCTGCAAAGAAAGGTTGTTTCCCAATTTGCAAGCAACAACCGTATGTTCAGGAATGAAGAAACGCATACTCCACCTAGTCCCATGAGCTTCCTCTCTCCCTTGTGGCCTATTTAAAGTTATTCTAGTACTCTTTATTGAACTCTAGCTATTAAGTGAATACCTTCAAACTTTAGGTCCTTCAAGCTAAGTAATTGTAAGCAAAGCTGGGGAAAAACTGAGCATGCACTAACCGTTGTTTCTACCGACTCATAGGATCATTTCCCAGAGTGACTATATTGGTGAGACTCCAAGGCTCCTCCCTTTCGAGCAGATGGTAGAAAATTCTTCATTTGGCATTATTACTGTATCACACCAGCAATCAGGATGACAGTTTACGGAAAGATATAGAGACAAAATCCCTGTCACCATGTTCTCACGTTTTGTGAGAAAATAGTTAAAAAAAACAGATGGGGACTTTAAATTGCCGAGGGGCTCTCCTTCCTCTCAAATATGCAAAGTGACTTTTATTTTAGAATAGAGTCGTAGACAATAATAATGTAAGACATTATATCATCACCAGCATTAAATGCTTATTCATTTCCAAAACATTTAATTAGTTTTCCAAACCACATGCTATGAAAAATAAAAAGAAGAAAAAAGTCTGATTTAGGCTTAATATAAACATCTAAAAATACATCTCAGGAATTGGTGTCCCGCCACTCCTTACTGTTGCATAGACTGTTGCATTGCATTTAGTGTGGGTATAAGCAGTTGGAAAGGAGCCTGTCCAGGGTGGTGCAAAATCTCTCGCACTATGGATCTGCTGAGGAGGCAGAGATGGAATTCATTACCTAACATCCTTTGACTCCATGGGGAGCCAAATTGTATCTCAGGTAATAACTTGGCAAAAGAGGTACCTGGCAAACATGCCAAAGAGTAGCAATTCCTCCCTAGACTTCTATTTTAAGTAGCTTAAGGGCAATCAAGGCACCAGGAGGTGTCTCTGAATATCATTTATGCTGCAGAATTTGCCTTCTTTTGCATGGAATAATAAGCTTCTTGGCTAGAAAACAGGATGCTCCACAAGAAAACTGTACTCATACCCAAGTGGATAAAAGTGGGTAAGAAACCTTTCCTTGTACTTTCAGCTTGAATTATTGCAATTAAAGAGATCAAATTACAAATTACAATGTGCACCACCATGTAGCCAATAATTTGTTGCGTGGGCCTCTTTATTTCCTAAACTGTACACTCAGAAGCATGTATATTTAATTCTGATATCTACTTCTTGCATAGTGCCACGTGACCCTTTTGGATTGTTTTTTGATGAATTAATAAGAAAATTATAGAAAACAGCAACATAAAGTTGCTTTGTATATTAATATTATATAATGCTGATGTGATGTGTGCTTTGAAATGAGCTTGGGATTTTTTTTTGAGTGATTGCAAATCGTGTGTTTTAATTGCAACATCAAGAGAAATGGTCTTGAGAAGATGCCTTAACTGGTTAGGCTGAACAGGAATTACAATAGAGGCATCTAGTGGAAGTGTTTGAGGACTGCAGCTGTCAGAGAATGCATCAATGCACAGCTGATTTTCTCGCATTGCTTTTTCCCAGATTGAATTTCAGGAATCAAATGACAAACACCAAGGTTGTTTATGTTTCATTTAAGAAGAGGCGAATCTTAAATTTAATTGTATTTAGGCACTGTGAGGCAAACGTGATTCAGGAGCCTAAGACATATTTTTCAAAAGTGATCTAAGCAAGTTGGGCCATGGAAGCATCCACATGCGCAGTGCTTATAGTGCCGTTTCTTTAAGACATGGCCAGTCACTGTGCAAATTATAGTCCTTGACTACCTAAGCTACTAGGCTCCTTATAAAACATAGTTTTAGGCGTGCAGAAAAGTGACCTTTCAGTCAGCTGCCTGAATGAGCAGCCACTCAAAATGGCCCATAGGAAACACTAAGGACAGGTGTAAGTCTTCTACACAGTCTTTCCACCGTGGTGGGTTGAAGGGTATAGTTTCCAAATATGAGCCACAGTCTCAAACCCTCTGACTTTAGTTTTTATTTTAAAAGCTGACAGGTTGGAACAGGGAGTGTCAGTGTTCATTGCAAACACAAGAAAAGAAATATCCTTTCCGACTCTTGTACCCAATACTTTAATAGTTAAAGCACTCCCCCAGGACACAGGAGAGGAAGTTCAATTTCCTTCTCTGCCTGATAGCACACCTGCACATTTTTTATTTCCTATTATATGCTCCGGGGAAGGAGAAGACAACTGAGCAGAAATTGAAAGAGAGCTCTTCTTAAACCTAAGAAGAAACCCAAACTACAAAGCATACAGCAAGCATGAAGGTCTAGGGCTTGGTGACACGTTTGGCTGCTTTTTTAACATTCCCTTCCCCCTAGGCTGTAGGATAAAACACACCACAGAAGCGTCGGTACCAACATATTCAGAACACATTCCAGAAGTATTCGTAGGCTTCCTGCCCAAGCTTAATACACTGTGCTGGTTAGCCAATTAGCCCAAGAAGTCTAACACGGCTGCATGTTTCTCTGTGATAGCAACAGGGCCTTGTGATAGCAAAGTCATTTCTCCAAAATACTTCACTGCCTGGCAAAGGTATCTTCATAGCTTTGGTCAGCTGGACTCTACGATCTAACTAGAGGAATAAAATTTCAATTGCCAAGGAATGTGAGTGAGGAAGTGGTCAGCTAACTTCGAGCAGTTTATTCCTAGACTCGTCACAAAACCCTCTCAGCATTTTCAAAACGTAATTTTTGAGCACGCTCCATCTCTATCCATGTGTCCTTGCAGAAGAACACTATATTTAAATACGGTGTGGATCCTCACAGTGGGTTTTCCATCTCTAGACAAATTTCACTTACATTAAATTAAAACATCGGGCTCCTATTTGCCGATTCCTCTCCTTCTCTGAGTGCAGGAATTAATCATATAGCCTACCCTCACCACTTTAAACCACAATTTTATTACTTCCTCTGTTAACTGCGCTGCCATTTATTTCTTCCTCGGTTTTCCTTCACTTGCTGCGATGGATGTCGTCCTCAGACTGCGCGGTGGGCCAAGATTTCTCGTGTCTCCCGCTCTTCCCCTGCCATCGCTGCAGAGTGTGATCACCGACGGCGGGCTGCAGGCCGGGCTCTGAGCCCCGCGGTTCCGCCGCCGCCTTCCCGCTGAGGTTCCCAGGCGTTTGCTGTCTCCGCGCCTCTCCGGCACGGCTCTGCCGTTCGCCGCGGCCGTCAGCTCCCCAGCCCGGGGTCCCCGCGGGCGGAGGCACAGACAAGGCCCGAGGGGCCTCGCTAGCGGTGGCTGTATTTTACGCCGGCACTGATGCCGGCGTAGGCGGCTCCCACCTTCCTTTAAAACACAAAGGACGAACATTCCGCCTTCTTGGCTCCTTCTCCTCCAGGCGTGACGCCATACTTGGGGCGGGCGAGCTCCCAGCGGCTGCCCCGGCCTGGCTGCCCGGCCCGGGCCCATGCCTGCACCCCCGGCAGCGACCCAGCCCACCGCGTCCGCCCCTCCCCGCTCACCGGCCCGGCCCCGCCCGCGAGCCCTCCCCCCTCTCCCAGCGCACCCGGCCCCTTCCGGGCCCGGCCCCTCCCCCGAGGGGCGTTGACCCGCTCCGCCCCAGCCTCCGCCGCCGCGGGGGGTTCCCGCCTCTTCGCGGCCGGCCCCGTTCCGCGAACGCTTCGAGGCGTTTTGGCCCGCGCCAGTCGCCCTCCTCCAAGTGCCGTCGCGTTGCCATGGCGTTTTCGGCTCCGACGGGCGGGGCGGCGCGGCCTGGCCGGGCCTGAGCGGCGGGGAGCCCGCGGGGCCGCAGCCTGGCCGGACGCTGACCCTGCCC
>Ga0065711_1029691_pt1 | contig 35195 bp, 15 predicted proteins | sample Hoacrofraction12_FD_59098 | JGI IMG/M metagenome (GOLD analysis project Ga0065711, IMG submission 59098) | Hoatzin crop microbial communities from Cojedes, Venezuela - Epithelial fraction 12 v2 (version 2) | ecosystem: Host-associated > Birds > Digestive system > Esophagus > Crop | place... | reverse complement strand
GCGCTGCCGAGTGCCCGGGGCCAGGCACCCACTGGGCGGGCAGCGCTGGCACGGGCGCCCGGCACGGCCCGGGGAGCGCTCACCAGCACCGCCCCAGCGCGCGATGCACGCCGAGCCTGCACGGTACCGGCGTTCGGTTCGGTGGCGTCACTTATCCATTTACTTGACAACTTCAGTTCAAACGTGTTTGGTTTTTTTTTTATTAAGCACATTCCACAGTACAAAGCTTTAGATCATGAACGATATCTGTACAATTTAACAGTTCCAAGAAGCTGTTCATACACCAACTTTCCAAACAGATAATTGGCAAACATAATTACAAGTTAGAATCAGACTACCCCAGTGCTTTGAAACATTAATATAGCAGTAATGTACAGTTGCTCAATTATGGTTAGCAAAACAAAGTCCAGAAGAGTGCAGCCAGGATCACTACCATTAATCCCAGGAGTCAAGGTCCTTGGGTGCCAGTCACGAAAGTCCACCGCTATGTTACACAAAGCACACAGAAGTTTAGCCCGCATGTTCAAATACCATCACCTCCCGAGGAAAACCACGCATTGAAATCTTTACACATGCATTTTAAAAAAGGACTCCGTTCTTCGGAAACAAATACCTCTTTCTTCAGGGCTGCGATAGATTTTCCTTTTTAAACAGTTTTAATATTAAAGCTATTAGATGAGAAGGGGAAAGTAAGACACTCTCACGAACTACGGTCAAGCTTACCAAAAAGTGGTCTTACGGATGCTGAGGAGCGCGTTTTTAACCTTCTGTACTTCATCGCATTCGGTCATCTCCAAGAAATAAATACCGCTGCAGCAACACGTCAGTGGGAGTTGAACTGAAACACTGATCCCAACACCTCTCTCAGTGTGAAGGGTGCAGAGGAGAAAACCTCAAGTCGCCCTTCGTCACGGTTCGGCAGCGCCTGGACGCGCGCTTTCTCTGACCTCGCTTGACACCGAGGCGACGCGTCTAAGCACGGCCGTTCCGCCGGCAACGCGGGAGCGATCCCCGGCCGTCGGACATCCCCTCACCTCTCCGACCGCGAAAGGGAAAAACGCAAACCCGGAAAGCGCTGCCAGAGGACAACCGCCACACGACGTACAAACGATCAGGGGAACGGCGCCACGTTTCTGCGCCGGCACGCATCTTCCCCGGGAAAAGAGGCGGATTGCACGCGGAGCTCGGCTGAAGCGTTGAAGGAAAGCCGCCAACGGGCGTAGTCACACAGGGCTAACGCAGGTAAAATGCTCACGTTTGCATTTATCCGTGCTTTATTCTGACATCAGAAAAATGCAGCAGCGTTTACATGACCACAGAAATTAGAGGGGAGACTGTGACAACACACGGAGAAACTGCTGAGACTTCCTAATAAAGGCGTGCCACCGAAGAGGAACTGTGACCGGGACGTCGCAACGTGGTCACGCAGTTGATAGTTACGGAAAAGGACACCAGCACGGTGATCAGCACGGTAACCAGAGCGTCGACCTGAAGGGACCGCCACTGCACCCTAAGGAAGTGTCACAAACCAAACATAAATAAATTGAACTTTGGCCCATGGCGTCTTCTCCACTGAGCAGCCAAACTAACGCTAGAGAAGGACATCAGCAGGCATTTGTGAGAACCTACTGGTGTTAAAAGAAAGACATCTGTAAATACTGCGGCACAAAAATATAAGATACAGAACATAAATTAAACATTTTTTAATTTTTAAAAAGTTTAGAAATTACATTTTAAAATATGTAGTTCCCATTTTAAAAAAAAAATCCTAATGAATACTGAAAAGCTCCTTTCGCAGAGACAACGTCTAGGTAACTCCTACCAACCCCGACAGTGCCAGTAGTTAGAACATCCCGCTGCCAAGTGCCACCACGTTTGGGATTAGTGTGTAGTGTCAGGAAATCCCGACTCCTAGCACCCGGAGGTTACACTGCTATGTACATTATATCTACATGCTTATACAGTATTTGAAATGAGGCAAGCACACAGGGGAAGGTTTTACTATACCAAACATTAGGAAGCGTAGGACGGCTGTAGTACAGAGCACAGGTAAAAGGAAAAGACGGTGCTATACAACTAGTTTAGATAACCTAGCCTGAATTACAGGTAATCTTTAATTTAAAAGAAATTATTGGTGCAGAAACAAGTAAACTGTAATCCAAAAATATTACTGAGCAATTCAGAAATATTTCTAAGAGTCCACCGTACACTCCTATCAAACAAAACAGGCTCTGAATCTGTCAGGAGAGTAAAGTCTAAAGGACAATGGTGACTTTGAAAGCAAAGCTCTGTACATTCTGGGTATGTGTTTGGCACCCAAATTTCACTGGAGACTGTTTTTTTTTCTTTAAAGTCAGACAAAAGTGCAAAGCAATATAAATTAGGCCAAGTCCTTTCTTGACTTCTGATTTATTTCTGAAAAACAAGCCATCGGAGTTCAGTTTCTACGGACAATTTACACGTGAAGCTTTGGATTTCTCATTGCAGGGAAGGACAGGCTTCTGAAATTCATCTACTCGAAGTCAGTGAATTTGTAGTAAATTCAAAGACGACCACTGAGAGCAGGAGAGATTAAGAAATTTAGATATAGAATTGTGCTGCTTTGCATCTACACAGCATCTAGAACCAATTCTGACTTTAGCTGTCAATCAACATCTTCAGGCATGTAGTCGCCAAAAAATCCAGTAGTTCAAGACTGTGAAACCCTGAAAAAGACAAAAGACAAGCTGAACCGACAGAAGATACAAACCAAAAAGCAACATCTGGAGACGTCTGGAGGAGGTCGGGCCCACACCATCGTTTGCACCCCAGGCTGAAACTAACAGGGCAACAGACCCCCGAGGAGCACAACACTTCTGCGACGCGTTAAGGGGCTGCTCGCCGTCAAATCACGCCCTCTGTGCCAGAAGTCCTTCCCCAGAGGAGAGACGCCCCTCCACGGGACTCCATCTTTGTTGCAGAGCGAGCTCTGACTTCAGCTGGAGTAAGAGCAAGATTCTCACTAGCACTAGTCCCGGGGGGGGCTCCTACAGGCTGGCAGTCTTCCGACGTGGAGTAAGAACCAAAACCCCTCTTGGGGACGAACAGGGGAGCCACCAGCTACTCTCACTAAATGCTGATGCTATTCACGGAAACAGTGACCTACTACAACTGCGAGAACATTTCCCTTTCTTCACACTGCGGGGGAGCAGGCTTTGCACGGGATGCAAGTTCAGTTGCTTTAATATGTGAGCTTTTAAGAAAACCAACAAAAAAATCAAGTAGTTTTCTATTTCGGTTACCTTCTCCAGCCACGTGACTCCACTATCAGCTTGGAGCCAGCGCTAGTTCTTAGCGTAATTAAATCTGAACTGTGATTTCACCTGCCATTTTCCAAAATCCTTGTTATGGACTATGGAGAGCTACCCTCTTCTGAGACCAAATTCCCAGGAAAGGTTAAAACATCTTCAGACACCTCTCCTTGACTTCCCTTCCCCCAGCCCAAAGCCTGGTGCTTAATGTAAGAATATTAGACTATCATATGGTAACAATTTTTACCATGTTACAATAAACAACAGGAATTCAATAGAAAGCAATAAAACTCTCGCAGCCAACTGCCAGGACTGTCAAAAGTGATCTGCTCTGAAGAGGCGCAGCATTGCAAGCCTTGTAGAAGACTGCACAGGGCTGCTTCAAAATTCAGAAAACTATAATGTCTGAAAGCATATAAAATTGTTTCATTAAACATCATAATGAAATATTAGCTGTTTGACTGTAATTTTATGTAGATTTACGTTTTTTGGATTCTGAAGTCAGACAAACCTGTCAAAAAGCGACATCACAGCATCTCTCCTACTTAGGAAATAATTATTAAGGGACTGTCGTTACCAGCACCAACAGCTCCCAGGATATGGAGCTCTGCGTGGTGTCAGTTGTGCGTCACGGGACAAGTCAGACGTAAGCTGTGCAAAACTGCCAGGCGTGCAGAATTTGCATGGAAGAACGCTCTGCCAAAGGCATTTCATATCTCACTGACAATTCCCAATGACAGTGGGTCTTGCGGGCCACATGTGGCAAGCGAGCAAAGTAAGACACCAGCATACTGCTGGTCAAGCGAACTGATACAAATTTTATTCAGCTCCTAATTTCTTTTGTGCTTAAGACACGCTACGTACAGTTTTTCCATGAATCAAAACTAGTAAGAGAAGCTTGCCAAACAAACTTCTGCAATTTTTTTTTTTTAAACAACAAAAGAAATTGTCCATCTCAAATTATCTTATGAGTTAACAGAAGAAAGCACTGGTGTATGAACTGGAAGATAGATGGAGATTGTTCCTAAAACTATTGTCGTCTTCTCACACAGCCTATTCTATATGCCTGAAAAGGCAACGGGGGGGGAAGAATTATTCGAAAAGAAGAAAAAAAGTTTTCCATAGACAGGGAAAACCATTCAGCTTCAACAAGCCTTGGAGTTTCCACAGCAGAAGTTCACCTTGGTACAGACTTGGGTGGCACAGAAGCCAATGGCAGCACCTCTGTCTTCAAAGGAGCAAAGTCCCCTGGGACACTACCAGCAGCACCGGCACCAAGCCCCCACCTCCAGGCAGAAGTCACCCCAGATCAGTTGACATGGAAGTCACAGGTAGGCGGTGCTGAAGGACCCGGCTCTTCGGGTAGTTTCAGGATTTATCTCCCAGGAAGCTGTGTCTTTAGCTCCTTCCCCACCCTGTACAAACATTACCGTTAGCAGTTCAGCCTCTGCATGTTTCTGTTGGCCTCCTGCAGGCAGGATACGGAAGTCCATGAATTTTACAGAACTACCCTCATGTTCTTAAAATGTGGTTTTAAGGGAAAGTTCCGTTAACTGCTGATTCTGCACACTAGCTCATCATCATAGCATAAGACTTCTTCCTTAATCAGAAGCCTAATTATATTAAGTAATCACAGGTTTGGAAAGACAGGAAACTCAGTTCAGCAATGGCCAGCTTTTTGCTTTGACGCTCTGTGAAGCCTAACGAGCCTCCAGATCCGAGTGTCATATCCAGAGAGGACGTTATCTTGGCTTTTTCTAACATGAGCAGGAGTTCCTGAGGAATGCTTGCAGTTGAAAGAAAACTGATTTGTAAGAACCAGCATCTCAAAGCAGCAAAGTGTATCTTCACAAGGGAAGGTATTTCCTAGCCAGAACAGAGATCCTACCGAAGGAGCAGAAAAACCAGAGGAACTCATCGCCACAGCAGGGATAAACATACACAGACAGATACCAAAAATCCATGCTACATGAAGACAGGGAAAGCTTTTCCCACAATGTTTAAGCAAACTGTTAATTATCTCCTTCAAATAAAAGAAATCCTTCCTGTTGGGGCAATGCTACTCCTAACTCCTCTCGCTGCGGTGTCTCCGCTTCCTTGGCAGCATCCAGGCTTCGGCTGGCAGAGACAGGGCACTGGAGAAGGGGGCCACTGCTCTGCTTTGCTAAAGCAATTTCTGTGTTACCCAGTCCCAGCACTCACAGCTATTTATAGTTTGAAGTGCAGTTGCTGGCAGCAATATAGATGACATAGGGAAAAGAATCTGCTGTCCCAACAAACAGATCTACAGCGGAGCTTTTACCCACCGCGCTTCGAGAACTCAATGAAGCTGACTCGCAGAAAAATGGAAACAAAAATAGGCAGAGTTCATATGCACTGTTCCTGACAGCCCTCAGTTGTCATGCTGCCTAACACGATGTAATTTTTAGTGCTGAAAGCTTCCCCTACTATTTGTGGTTGTCACACAACTGCTCGTTCCTGATGAGCGTTTGTCCAGAGATCACACACACGTTCCGTTTAGTAGAAACGCACTACAGCGCTCATTACAAAGCTTCACACAGCGAGCAGATGCATCAAGAACTCGAAAAGGCTCTGATTTCCCAGGCTATCTGGAATACCTGAGCAATACACCAAGTCTCCTCAATTTCCAAGAACACGGTGAATATGTAATAACTTTCCACAACACCGCCTAGACACAGTCCTGTGCAGCCTGCTCTGGGTGACCCTGCTTCGGCCGGAGGGTTGGACTGGATGACCCACAGAGGTCCCTGCCAACCCCGACCATTCTGTGATTCTGTGAACAGGAGGGATTATCATATACAAGGGGGTAAGATAACATGATGTGACAAGTGTTCTAAGCTGAAGCATGACCACAGACTAAATACTGAAACAAAGTGGCATAAATAGGTTTTATTTTCTTAAGGAAAACATCAGTTTGTTGTTTTAACTAAGCCAACCTGCAAGCAGAGTGGTAATGTAACATATTTATAATACACCCAGCAAAGAGAGGGAGACTTACCTTCTGAGGGCAGTAAAGTGCAGACTGTTATCTGGAGATGTAAGTGTATGTTCTAGATGGAGAGCGGGTCTCATTCTGGGCACTGGGTGGCACATTTAAGAAATCCCAAATCAGAATTGTATCGTCATGGGAACTGCTAATGATCTGAAACTCGTCAAATTGGAGTCTAAAGACACGTCCTGAATGTTCCTGTGAGCAATAAGAAACCAGTTAGCACGGCAAGCAGCGGGTAACACGCCATTACATGAGTACTCGCACGCGTACCTGGGCACAGAACGGTGCATTCAAACCCTGGAGTGCTGGCTAAGAAGCCCTTAGTTGCAATTACACTCGAATTTAAGAAAAGCTGATTTTGTGTGTAAGTTTTTTCCCCAAAACACATGGTTCCCAAATCCAGCGCTTGCAAACCCTGAGCCTCCCCCGGAGGAGCCAGCCGTAGGGGCTGAGCTCAGAGACAAAAGCAGCCTCAGCAGACTGGCCGGCACTGACGCCCTGCCAGGGCTCCTTCTCCTACACAGCGCTTGCGTCCACCACTGCTGCTCGCTCCGTCTTCGTGCAGCCCTCACCCACCCATCACAGCTCCAGCTCAGACACGTGCCGAGAGGCTCAGTACGGCTCGCTTCCCAGGCGAGACAGACCGCATGCACAGGCTGCCACGAGAACGGAGGTGGAGGAGTACATGCTCCATCAGCTCTTTCAAGAAATCTCCAAACGGCACTAAGAGGACCAGAAAAGCTTCTCCTCCTCATCCTGCTGAACCTTTTTCAGTAAATTTAAAAGGAGTACACTGCGCTCATCGCAGAACTAACCGAACCCGTCCGACTGATCTCCAAACTATAACCCGAGCTACAGTACACCCACAGAAGGGAAAGAATCGACTTTTTCAGTAAAAGTAAATACACCGTGTTCACATAGAATAAAAGGATAGTTAAATCCCATCTCTATGCAAAGACTACTGAAAAGAAAGAAAAATTTGAAGCACTTCTGGCCATGTAAGCACTTCTTTAGGTGTTAGAAAGGCCAAGCACACGCTGAATAAGCAGTTACCTTTACACAAAGACAAAACCTCTGGGTTGCTACCAGCTTGTCAAACTGGCTCCTGAAGTAAAACTTCATGCACATTGCAGTGAAAAGAACAATGAACTCATTCCTCCAATTTATTTTTAATTAAGTTTACTGTCATAAACCAAAATCCTCACTACAAAGAAGAACATAACTTAAGCAGCAGCCTTAAATCTGATAGTCCCCTGAAGTGACTAGAGTTCCTGTGGTAATCCCTCCAGCTCAACCTCCCTTCCCTCTTCACGTCTCTTCCTCCCACACTGAAGCGTTCGGAGAAACGTTTGGGAAAGGCTCACAAGATTCCTCTCCCCTTTCTAATAAAGGCAAACGTCAAGCCAGCACTACAATGGCATTAGGGAAACACACCAGTAACTAGAATTATTTGATATAGTGTCATGCTGATTTGTCTTTTTAAGAGTATCCGAGAATCTGAAACTAGAAAATCGTGATCTTTCTTTTAAGCTCACATCCAAATCATTCAGCAGGTAACAATATATAAGTTTTTCCTTATTCTTAGAACAAGCAGCAGCCTAGGCTTTATAAAACATCCTGAGTTTTTCACCTATGCCACTACAATGTAATAAAATGCCTCTCACTTACAAATAAAAGATTTCAGATAACCCCAAATGAATTAATTTTACATACCACTAATGTACGCAAGCATAATGTACTTGCTGGGGCACGAGGGTCAAGAGCAGCTTGCAAGTCCCAAACTTTAATTTTGCTGTAAAGTAAAATAAGAAGGTCATTAAAGCCTTGTTTCAAGTATAAGCATAGAAGAAACATCCAAAGTAATGGAAAGTATGCCAGATTTTCCCTACAGCTAGTTGATCAGGATCAAGCAAAATGTTAGAATCTATCTTTGTTAAAATACTAATGCTAAATCTCATAAAACACACCTTTTTTTTTTTTAATTTCTTTTTAGCAGCAAATACAGTTGATGCTTTTGTGATGGACCAGGTGAGTTGGTTATGTGAAAGACAAATTAACTACGTAGGCACAAGCCATTTTGGAACTGAGAAGATCTCGAAAGCTCACAGCACTACTGATGAGGTGCAAAGCTCCAAGGGGAATTCAGCTGGGACTGCCAAGCCCAGTGAGACACTAAACCCGAATAAAAGGCTAGACACACACACGGTTCCAGAATCGTTTTCAATAACTCTACTGTTCACATGAAATATAAATCAGGCAGAGAAAGAAATGGAGAATTTGGACAGGGATGTAAGCTGTTCTGAATCCACTACACACTGAAAATACTGAGCAAGTCACAAGTGCTAACCGTGGGGCTCCTGCCTTCAACCCACCAGCGACGGTCACTGGAGAGTTCCAGGAGCCCCACAAGATATATTTATGCTCACAATAAACATTTTCAGTGCTGCTCTCGTATAAAGATAGAAAGTGTGAACTAAACACACAGGACCTGGCAAGGAGCAGTTCCTGAGGGAAGAAACAAAGGAATGCACTGAAGAGTGGCTGTCACTTCAGCCAAACAAAAGTTTACTTTCTACGGACAGTCAAGCTTGAGTGATAACACAATGCAGGAGTGCGCTAAAGAGCGCCAGGAAAGCAGTTTCTTGGCTATTTAAAACTGCAGCCTACTGTGTTGAAATGCTCAAGCAGAAGGCACTCAGTCGAATATTGATCCATCAGTCAAATCAGAAGAGAACCCTTATACAAGGGAACAAAGGCTCAATGGCGTTCAGAAGATGCTTTGCTAGGAAAAATAAAATCTGTTAAATGGCTTTCAAAAACATACCCATCATAGGCTCCACTAACAATCCTCTTATTGTCGAACCTGATGCATCGAACCAGTTCTTCATGGCCTTCTAATACTCTTAAACAGGCACCGCATTCGATGTCCCATAGCCTTAGGAGAACAGAGGAGAAAGTCTTTGAGTATTTCAGGATCAGCACTGTCCCTTAGCCTCACACGCGGTCATTTAGACACGCTACTGAATGGTTTTCTGTGGAAGATATCACACTTTTTGCTAAAAAAGGCAGCTGGTAGAACCATGCGACGTTCCTTGCGCAGAGGCACATTTGGCTTGCAGCTACAGTATATCAAAATTAATCAAATCATTCAAAATTACATACAACGTTGGATACTTCTTAAATTATCTTGGGCAACTTTAATATACGTTTTTCTGTTCTGCACGAACCAGTGATTAAAAGTTAAGAAAGTGGTTAAGAAAACTGGTGACCAGCATACTCCTCATCTCTCCAAGCAGAAGACAAGGCGATAAACTACAGAAATAGGTAAGAAGTTTTGCCTGCCTTTGACACAGACCTTCAGTTCCCACTTTTTCACAGGGATGGGATATATTTACTCTCACACCGATCTACGTTTCAGTCATACATCATCTGCTCCAACAACAAGACATACCAAAGATGTTTTGCACGTGCAGCAGTGCAGGACAGCATGAAAAGTCGGGAGAAATCCTATTTTCGCATGTGCAGAAGTACACTGTTACACACCGACAGCAGCTCGTGGGCACCCACCTGATGGTATTGTCTGAAGATCCACTGACAACTAGTCGATCCCTGTACTGGAGGCATGCGATGCCACGCTTGTGCCCGTTCAGGGTACGAACAAACTCGCATGTGCTTGTACTCCACACCTGTGAAACACAGGGTAAACACTCCTCTGAGAATTACACCCAAAGAAGGTTTTTGAATCTCAACAGAAGCCGTTATGAATTCATAAACAGCAGAGGTCTGAGGCTGACCTTTGCTGGACAGTGGGACTGAAAACGAGCGGAGTGTTTTTACAGGCAAAGAGTAGGTGTCTGGCATGAGTGGAAGACTGGTGCCACGGGACCTAGCAGTGACAAGAGCCACAGGCACTGCTACTGCACATCGAGTGAATGAGAAAACTTGGCAGAAGGTTATATATAAAATATTTACAAGTGGTAGAGACTGCCCCAAATGATTTTAAAAACTTGATTACACCTGAATCTTGATAAATTAGTAATCATTTTTAAAAGTGGAGGTTATTCCATAGACAAAAACCCCATATTTTTTTCACCAAAGAAATTGCTAGCAATCTACTAGTAAGAGAAGGCCAAAACCGTGGCCTATAAGAGTCTGGTGGCTGCTTCTTTCTTAACGTTAAATGATTCAATCATCTTTGCTCATTTTTAATGAACTGTAATTGAAGTCGTAACGTAGAGTATCCAGTGGCTCATTTTCCAATACAGAGTGCAGCAGGATCTCTGGCAGATACTTGGACACTAAATTGCCAAGAGCTTTTTGGCACAGTCTAAGGTAGCTCTAGTTCTAGAGAGGGAAGGGTGGAAACGCCTTTGTTATATTAATACACTCCGGGTAACTCAAAGCTTCTGGTATGTAATAGTCTTCAAATACAGCCTCTTAATTCTTCAAACACAGCAAAGTCTGGTTGAGCTGCTGGGAAGGCGTGGTGAGGAAAGGCAACTGCTGATAAATTTCACGTCTGGAACAGGACTGCCAATTGAAATAAAAAATACCGCTTGGAAAAAGGCACAAAATGTGCCACATTTAACAAGCAAACCGATCTTGAGACTAGAGTTCAAACAGCAGATGGGCTTTACTTTTTTGCAGTTGTACGACAGAAGCCACAAAAATGTTACGAGCCTAGTTATGTGCATAAAGACATTAACAGCTAGCAAGAGGAAGCGGCCCGCCGAATGGTAAAGAAAAGGGCTCAGAACTGCTTATGAACACCTTGGCCCTTCGGAGTTGAATCATGTTCAGAAGCTTTTCTGGCTCGGTAGGCGTGCAGACCTAGATCAGAGCTCTGCCAACTTACTTTAATGGTCCTGTCACCTGACGCTGACACAATATACTTGTCATCGAAGTCCACCACGTTAACGGCAGCACGATGGCCAACTAAGACACGGCGCAGGGTGATGTCAGTAGGTGACGCCATATCCCAAACAGCAATTGATCTGTCCTTCGAGCATGTCACCATTAAGCCGTTACTGAACCTCAAATGAAGCACTGCCTCGTTGTGATGAATCAACGTGTTCAGAACTTCACCTGTATTTACATCCCAAACTCTGCAAAAAAAGAGATTTTGTCCCACATGAAGGAAGATGGTTATGCATGGTATAAAGCATAAACATGCCCAGGTCTGCTACCGTCTCTAATGGAGAGCTCTCTGGTTGTTCAACACCGCTTAGGGCTTGGGGAAAGCAGGAAGATGGGTGCGGGGGATGGATCCCAGTTCACATCTCGACTCACAAGCAACAATTAGCAGCAGCAAGCAGTTAGGCCAGGAAACGCCTAAGCTGGGATCACTGCTAAGAGAAAGGTCTGCTTAACAATTCTGTAACTCTTTGCAGGATGACTAAAACCCGTATGATGTATAAATTGATTTAACAGACCAAACCAAATACTATCCAATATGTTTTTTTTCAGTTTTATACCCTTCATTAGATTTAGCACACACCAATAGCAATTGGGATATACCATTTTCCAGGGCTACCTACCAGCTTATACAAAGTGAAAAATCACTACATTTTTAGTACCTGAAGGGTGTTCTGATCAGTTCCTAACTTTTTAAAACTTTTATAGAGATTGGCATTGGTATACCAATGCAAGACACCAGGAGGAGAGATGACCCTTGCCCTGGACTATACCTAAGCATCTTTGTATTGGACCACTGAATTCACACAAAATTTTAAATTCATTCAAAAATTTACACTCTGTATCACCAAAACTGCAGTCAGACAAGTGCTCCATATATACCAAGTGCCCCCTCATTAGCAGTCACAATCAAGAGATGTGAGAAGGATGGCACAAGAAACCACAAATGAGGAAATTATTGTATTATATGGCCATCAGTCACTCTACAACTTCAGGATATATCTTAAATCATAGAGGGCATATTCCTCCAAAATTCTTAACACTAAAGAAATGAGACAGAAATTTGAGAAAAAAAATAATTGATTGTGCTGCTTTGCGAAGTGTGAATATCTTGCTTTTGGAATAGTAGTATCACATTCATATTGGGGATGTTTTCTGATATTTGGTTATTACCGTAAGTATTCCCAGCCCTGATACTCCAATAATTTTTGTGCAAAGACTTAACACTCACCTCACTGTAGAATCTGAAGATCCAGTTACAATGACTCTCTCATCATACTGCAGACAAAGAACCGAGCCAGTATGTCCTGTTAATACTTTCAAACATTCCAAGCTTGTTTTGTCCCAAATCTGTTAAAAATGAGAAGTATAAACGGCTTATCAAGAACAAGACTTGAACACTGCCGCAACAGAGAAGGAGGAAGAAAACCGGAGATAGCAGGAACAATCCATGGGCAGTTAACCTGTCCAAATAGTGGGCCTGTCTTCCCTTTCAGCTTAAGGAAGTCTCCTTGATGGAAGTTTTTGACAGAACAGTGAAATAAGCTACGATCACAAAAACACAGAAGCCTGTCTTGTGAAAGAAAATGCCGTGGACGACTGGAGCAAAAGCAACCTACTTGCACGAAAGCGAACCACCGGCGACGACAGAAGACACAGCTACGGACAGCGGCGGTCTTCACTCGTGTTACGTGAACTCTGACTTCACAAGCATTTCTTTGCAGTCAATGGTATCGACCTCTGGCTGGCAGCCCCCAAAGCTTCCAGAGCAAAGCGCAGGTGAGAACTCTGCCAGGCTACAGCAGACATGCCATGCTCACAAACCCCGCGCAGATAAATACCGTCCCATGCAGAGACAAGCAGAATCAAGGAAACACAAGCAGCCAGCTTTCCAAGGCAGAACCACCCGCTCATCTCTAGAGCAAAGACTGAAAAAAGTGTTTACCTTAATGGAGTTATCTCGTAGGCCACTGATAATCTTTTCATCATCGTACTGTAAACAGTAGACACCTTTGCTGTTTTCGGAGCGGCACTGAATCCTTTGTAAATTGTGTCGCCCACATCGCCAGTTAGATTCTATCGTCTGACAAGAGGGGAAGCGACCAGGAGTTAGGCACGAGGCTTCACGCTTCAGCATGGCTACTCCAACACCTACACAGAAATCTTTCCACTTCTACATACATCATCCTTAAATTTGAAGTATATAAAACTTAAATGTATCTTTCCCCCCCCTCATAAAAATACACAAAATACAACGAGTAAGAATTAGGATTTCTATGATTTGTCATGACAAAAGCTGTGTTTAGTGGTGAAAATTACAGTCAACTAACCTTAATGAGAATTTCCAAAGCAGACACTGGAGAGATACATTTCATAACAATTCGGTTCCCCCCCCGTATTTACACAACCATCTGACAAAAGCAGCAAGGATTAAACCAGGATAGCTAACATCAAACAATAAAAGATAAACCTGAATAACTAACATTACAGAACTGCTGAGGCCAACAGGGAGGTCACGGGAGTCCTTGGACCTTTCCTTCCCTTACCAAGTCATTTCAGCCATTAACTGTTGTTATACATCTTAGAAAGGGATTTTGAGATATGAAAGCCTCCTCTAAGCACCTTACAGCCTGATAAAAACTGAACTTTTCCCGCCCCCCCTTAAAATCCGTGGAAGTGTAATTCTCCACATTTTCATTGAGAGATATTTTTAAGGAGAGAGACCTGACACACCTTAAAAAGCCACAAACTATTCCTTAGCAGAACCAGGATGATTTCCATGTTTGAATCAGCTTTGTTACTTGTAAGAGAACCAATGCTGGTTTCAAAGAAAAGCGGGATTTTGGATAGGAAGTTCGTAACAACGATCCTAAGCGAATGCGTGCACAGAACTCCAGACCAACACCTGCAGTACCGAGACAGGCTGGGATGCTTTCTGTCTGCAGGGATAGGCACCAGAACAGGCCGTTCATTCAGCTGTTTCCCTGGGATCCCCTCCCCAAATACTGCACAGAAACCTGGGGAGAAGCTGATTGACTGCCAATTCGTTTGGAAAAGTGTATTTATAACCAAATGCTAACTTTCAAAGCAATAGCAGGCACCTCTGCAGCTCCTCCAAGACTGGAAAACAACTGAAATGCTTATTAAAGACAAAGTGCAGTGAGACTATGATGTCCCAGTTCTAGAAAAACACGTCTGCTCCAAGGGAAAACTAACCCACCACTTTGTTTTCCGTGCATTTGCTCCTTCAATTGTCTCCCATTATACAATTTGGAGAGAATTATACACAGTCATAATATAAACCTGATGTGCCACAGGAATTTGTCTAAATTATAAGTACTGAGAGATGCTTCTAGAGGAGCATGCTGACAAGTTATTTATCCCCTCTCGTTCTCTTCCAATTTGGTGGGGAAGCCAACGAAATTAAGATAGCAAGTCATCCGTCAGCTTGGGATCAGCTTTTCTGGCCAGCTAGTGCACTGCTGATTGTCAGACTGGGAACTGGGCTTAAAATGCTCAAATCCGACGCTGCGCTGGCTCAGCCTTGGACGCCTGCCCTGAAGGTAGCAGGCTGCTCATTATCCTACTTGTGCAGCATGGGATGGAGGTCTCGAGGAGGAAGGACAGGCAATTCTCAAGCTTTATCTGACAATTTGTCATTTGTGCTAGGAGGGCAGAACTGCAACTCATTGACTCCTTGGCTGCTACAGAGGTGACCCTCAGAAACAGGAGAGGACTGTAGACTTCCATAGCATGAACCAATATAATTCTAGATCTGAAGGCAAGATATTTAAAAAAGCAATACTAACACTGAAGACATAGGAGATAAAGCATGACAGATTTGAGATAGCAAATTCAAATAGTTTTAGAAACCTTATATTTCTAAGAAGTCTTAAGGGAGAGTTTCCCTAGAGCAACACTCTTGGAAAGGTCTCAGATAAGCAGTCGTGTACATAACATGCGCCGGATTACTCTAGCTGCCGAGTGCTCAAACACTGTTTGAGTAGTTTCACGCTTCACCGTCCTGCGACGGTGATTACCGACAGCTACAGAATACATGAAGAACACCACAAATCAGAAATTTTGCTTGCAACGGTTTCCCTAACCAAACAGCAGTCTGTAAAGCTATGCTCACCAGACATTCGGGACGCTAGCTGGCTTCATTCTTACAAGTTCACCATAGGAAGCTACTTAATAAGCTCCCCACAAGAAAATGCTGGCTTCAAATAAAAGAAAACTAAACTATCACGTGTATCTATGTGAAGGCACTCTGAAGCAGTAAGTCATATGCAGGTGCACATTCTGATTCTGTGAATAGATGTCATTTCATTTCGACATTATACGGTGTGGCTACTGTGGGAAAATACTTCATGTTTTTCGAGAACTTGTAAAATCCCCTTACACTGCGTAAATTTTCAATATGCTGGGAAAGTAGCCACAGTACACAGTGAATATACAGCAGCATTTCAATTGGCAATAGAGTGAAAACAGATGTGGACGTATAGAGAAATAACATTATTTCAGATGACTAAATACAGCTGAGTGGGTGGGCAACCTGGAGGACCCTCTGAAAAGGAACATGCTTAATACAATACTGGCAACCACATTAAAGCTTCTCGCTAAAGGAAATTTCTGGTTGTTACCGACTAGTGCAGCTAGAAAAAGTCTTCCTCTGCAACCTCCTTCCAGGAGATATCTTCACAAACTGCGCACACGCCAGGTAGGCAGGCATGGATGTACAAGGTGCGAGGAAGAAACTGCTGTGTTTTATGGACTGTTACAAGCATCAGGGAGTCAATGATTAAGAGACCCACAGTTTATTTGCATATTTATTGTACCAAACCTAATACCAATATATGCAACACCCACTACTGTATTTTCTGCAGATCCCCTCAAAGTCTCCAAGACAACCGCCTCTAAACTTGAGTTTCACAATTAGTAGCAAGATATTGCAGAACACTATCTCCTCAGTCCACACACAGAGGAAAAAAAAAAAATTTCTCACACTTTCCTGAAAGCTCACTAGAGCAATAGCAGCAAGTAGCTGACAAATGGTGTATAACCAACAAAATCTGGACGTACAAGGGATAAAGCCCAAGCATGAAGCCAAAGCATCTGCCACAGCAGGAGAGCCATTTGGCAGCTGAAGAAATGCGTAAGTGGATAAAAAAAGGCATTTAGAGAGAAAAGTACACACAGAAAATAGTCCAAGATGTAGAGGTATAGCCAAGCCTTGACCATGCCAGAATATGTTCACTGGTACAAAGATGCACCGTAAAAAGAGATGCAATTCATCTGGATTAACAGTTGGAACATTAACTATACATTGGAAATGTTAAGGATATAATCTACTAGGAACAGGGTTTTTTTTTCCCATTTGACAAATGTACATTGTGTTCAGCTCCTTGGCTAGAAATTGCATTTTTATCCTTGTGAATGATATTGCAGAGTAAGTGGGTTTATCTTAATCCCATAAACCAAGGAGCTCCTGTTCCCTCTCCTGACTACACAATTCTCCTGCAGGACAAATGGGGCAGAAAAAAGAACAGACATTTGTTACGTACGTAGGGGGTCCTCCTGAAGCATTAGGCATTTACACCAACGGCAGTTAAAACCCAGACTCTTGTTCTTCACATGCTTTCTTCAAAGAGAAAAAAGAAAACCCCTCCTGACTGTGGCAGAGGAAAGGCAGAAGCAATTGAACTTACGTCATCAGCATACAGAGCGCTTAATATTTCATTCATTAGGAAGTTACGAGGGTTTGATAAGCAAAGGCAAAATGACAGCTTGGCCATGGCACCAGGCTCCCCACATCTTTGAGGTCCTTCCTCTCAGACTCTCTGAGGATGCTACAACCATTAGGAGGGAAAAACAGCATCAGGCTCCTGAAGCATTCCCTAGATCCTGGCTCGAGTCTGGAATTCGCTGTTGGGTCTCCAGCCTGTTGTTAGACAGTGAAGGCCAAAGAGCTTTTGTAGTCTCTGTATCAGCCTGAAGAAGGAAGACTCCATGATGCTTATTACCTAGAAGGCTTGAACTGGTCCTGAAGAGGAATCTGCAGAGCGCTAGCTGTCCTGTCATTACCACAACAGCATAAACCACAAGATTTCTGACTACACAGAGATGACTGCCTCACAGCATCAGATGACAGAATGTGCCAGCAGCAAAGCCTCCTTCCAACGCAGCCCGCAGAGGGATAAAATCCCTGCCAGTAAAGAGCAGCACCATCTTTCTTGTGAGTGTCATCACTTCTATAAACCACTGTTCAGGAGCTCATTGCTGGTGGTAGCCATGTAGCAGCAAAGGCAGCTAAAAACTCGTAGACCACAGGACCTGGATCAGCACTGGCATGAGTACTGTACATGGACAGCAACAAAATCCCAGTGCCAAAGCAGCACGGCAGAAAAAGTACTTGCACTGTGTCCAAGATCGCCTTCATGAAACACCTCCTCCTCAGAGCAACTGCGTAATGGAAGTGAAGAACGAGAAAATTATGTGGTCAGTAAGGTCTACACAGAGCTCACATCTCCATGGAGCAGCTGAAGAGTTTTGGCTGCAGGCACGGTATACCTAATTATACATTGACTAAGACCTGAGCATATTGTCATGGGAGCCAGTAAACCTGTCTGTGGAAGCCAGCAGCAGGGTATATAGATGTCCGTACCCACATCTTGAACATAAATCGGCACTGCTGTCAGAAGACAGAACACCAAGTGCTGCAAACCATACATTACCGCTTCTTGCCATTTATCATCCTACTTTTACCATGGTTCACGCTACAGGACTCAGAAGAGTGACTAGATTTGGATTTTACCCTCAAAATGCTTTGAAACGTCGAAGGCAGCAGCTATACAACTGGGAGCTGCATGACAGTGTCCCTCATGTTCAGTGTTTAAGTTAAAACTCAGTAGCGTATGCTACTGATCAAAACATGCAGGCACTACTGCTCATAAGAATTTGTGCTTTCCATTACCACGAATTCTTCATATTTTACATTATTCACGATTAGAACTAAGTGAAAGTCCAGAAGAAAACAAAAGTTACACAGAAGAAATTGTTGCCATGTTACATGGGAAGAGGTAGCGAGGTAGCGAACAGTAACATCCTCAACAAATGCAAGGAAGTAAACCTAAGCAAAGATTAATTCAAAACAGCTATCAACTCATTTTTTGTATTTACCTTATTTCATGCAAACAGAAGAGTCAAGTAAGAACAAAAACTACTTTCAGGAAGAATAACTGAAGCAAGCCTAACAAATAGAGAAATAGGGATTCATTACACCTCCCTAACATATCACATATGCTAATTTTTATACATATGGATATATATATTTAAAGTTCAATGTGTATTTGTTTAATATAAGCAGAAAGGCCCACTTTCACAAAAAAAAAGGGGGAGGGGGGGGGAAGAGGGAACTTCCAATAACTGAAAATTGGGCTTCTGGCTTCATTTATAAAAATCACAGAATACTCCGGCTATGTTTTGAAGAACAGTCTGAAATTCAAGCAAGGCCAACAAGCTAGGAGTGTACTGCTGAGAGCCACTCCCTGTCTGAACACCACACAGGCTTTCAGATCAGGATGGGGTAAAATATCACTTTCAGTATGAACTCCAAGACCAGAAGAAAAGCTATAAACAGTGAAGTCCAAAAATCTAAACAACTCTTGAGAAAAAGGAATGGAAAGCTTCTCCTAGCAAGTGTTACAATTAAATGATTTCTTGGCAGAATTAGAGACCTAAAAATTAATTTTCTACTGTTTACAGCTGGTTAGACATGATCCAAATGTGGACAATATACACTGATGAAGTGTTGTCCTTCTGCATGCGACTGATCCAAGAACTATGAAGCTGCTCAAAAGTCCACCAAGTAAAGCTGTTCCTGAGTCTCGCTGCAGCTTTGCTAAATCCTTTTTAAAGCCACATTTAAAAAGAACAGATCGACTTTACGATGCTGAGCATGATAAATCTGGACAGTGGAGTATGCTAATGTCTTACAGAGGGAGAGGAGACAACTTGCAGAATCTGCATTAAAGGCCACTGACACACCAGGAATATCGGAAATCCCTTTGGGAGAAAGCTGACAGTACAATACTGACCATGTCATCAAGCACAAAGAAAAGCCAGCATGTTCTCCAAGTGTCAAAAAGGTGGTCTACACCAGAGAGCTTAGGCAAATCAGACAAAAAAGGCAATATAGACTGACGTTTCAGACCTATAGAACAGTAATTCAGCATCAGGACTATCCTACAGCCCAGGATGGTGGTAGTGCCTGACTTGCTGATGGACATCAAACACACGGCAGAGGCGGGACAGGAGAGACCTTGATTACTCCCACGTAAATGAAGCGTAGCTGTACCACATCCCCGCACTCTGCCCCGTGCATCCGCTACCGGATGCTGTCAAGACACGGGATGCTGTGCTGACCAATCTTTGACCTGACCGGTACAGTTGTTCCATTTCCCCAGGGAGCGAGGAAAGAATCCTCTCAACTCCTCCTCAGGAGAACCCGTAACAGGAGGATGCAGATGAACCAAGCGGTTGCTCTTCCCTGAATGGTCTGGCTTCTCTATCCAGCACCTCTGCAAACGCAGCCACAAAGCACAAGATCCCAAAAGAGACTCAGGGCCACCATCTGTGCAGCTGCAACGATCACAGTAACAGCCACTGTGTCTCGCTGGTTTTCTCTTGAAGGATCCCCATTTCCACCAACTTCCATCAACCAGGTCTAACAACACTTCAGAGTAAAATTTCAAGCTTTCAGGTTACAGATGCAACATCAGAATGTATTAACTTTAAACAGACTCCTGCTTACACCGAAGCGCTGAAGAAGTACTGCTGTAACTTCCAGATCTGGAGAAGAAATCTTAAAAATAGCCAACAGCAACGAAAAGAGAGGTCCTCTGAGGCCCTTCAATGACACATGCATCCAGACAACACTTGACAAAGAACAACGCTGCTGAGAAACAAAATTATTGCACCTTTTAAGTTCCACTGGAGACAATAACTAAGTTTATGTGCAACACCATAAAAATATAAAGTTCTATTTAAACAGGTAGTTATCAGCCCCTATCAGAGCACAGTGACATTCAAAGTATTCAAACAGGAACAATAAATCCCTCTTTCAAACCTGCAGAAGAAAACCAGCAGTCTTAGTTTGCCCATTTGTGGAAAAAAGTAATTGTGACGTGGGCAAAGTGAACAAAAAAAGCCAAGCCAGAGATCTGTCCCATGCTAGGGGCATCCGAAAGGAGTCTTCTGCCCTGTTCAGACAGGAGAGCGCAATCTGTGCTGTGCACCACAAGAACTTCATCCCTGCCACTCCGAAGCCTCTCCTTTCCTCGGCCAGCTTCATTTTTCAGAAATGCCTTTTGGAAAGTGCCTGTGGACTAGAGATTTCAAAGGCTGGCTGAAAAAATTTCTAGTTATATAATGCTAACTAGATTCTCCCTGCGCGCGCACACAGACACAAAATTTCTCCAGCATCATAATTAGGACAGTACTAAACAAACCCATTTCCCTCCGAAATTATACACCGCAACTTTCATAAACAAAGACCTCCCAATGCTGGCAGTGACTTTGGGCGAGAGCTGACTTGTTCCCCTTTTCAAATATTCCCAAGGCTTTAAAATTTCAGTTCCAGTCCTCAAATCTGAACTTTTTCAAAATTCAGAAGAACACATGGTGTTTATTTGATGGCCTGGCACCACATTTTCCTTAAGTCTTCAGGAAAATCACATTTTAGTTCTCATCTTAATTAGGTGGATGTAAGTCTCCATGGAAACAAGACGAGGGCACTTGCTATGTGCCTAGAGATAAGGGGAACATATACGGAATGAGTCTTCCCAACTCATGACAAGAAATAGATACTTGTGCTAATCCTGAGGGGAAACAGAAGAGTCGGCCAAGCTTCACAAGTAATATGGACAAAATCCAGGAACTTGGGGTTCTGGAATCAGCAGTATTCAGCTTCCCATCCTGGCAATGTGCTAATTAACAGAGTCCCACTAAAACAGCTGACCTGCCCCTGCAACGCTTTGGGAGCGCACCTGGGCACAGGATACCCTGCACCAACCGGATCATCTCCACAAACAAGGTCTTGCAAACCCAGATTCAGTTTTCTAGCATAAGCCTCAAATCAGGTTTTCATTTTAAAAAAAAAAAGCTCCCAAAGCAGTCTGGCAATCCAACATCTGACTTGGAGACATTTGAAATTACCAGACCACCTCTTGTGAAATGAAACCTAATTAAATATTTGGCTTCACAGTGGAGGTGGAGCGACTACCTCTTTCCAAGAATTTGGTTTCAGATGTCTAAATGTCCTCCTCTTTTCAAATCTAATGATTTGAGAAGTGACATTCTGTTTCTAAAATACGTTTGGCATGAAGTAAACAGATATTGGCACTAATCAATTTTCAGAGAGGCAAGGGAACCTCAGTTTGCCAATCACTGCCTCTATTACGTTGCAGCTAACAACACTTTGTAGCTGCATGGACTTTTGACCCAAAATGCAAATAGAGCCCAACAGAAAGAATTCAAATTTGCTATTTATCATTCCTCATTTTTCCTTCCAATTGTTCATTCTGGTTTTGGATTACTTTTCAAATTCTGTCAGTCAATCCAAAGGAGAGAGTGCCTTCTCCCTCGAGCTCATCTCTACCCACAACCCGACCGAGTACCAGCTGCAGTAAATTGGTAACCTTTACCATTAGAAACAGTCTTGCAGAATTTGGTTAATCTTTGTGTTCCACAGATAAACACTGACAACATTTGTCTGTTACATCAAATATATTTTACTGTAGTAAAAGAAAGTCGTTTGGACACAAGATCAATGTCTTACAAAAACACATATATTATTATATAAATGCTAATAGGGTAGCCTTTGGCTTGTCACTAGTTCCTTAAACTCTGACCCTCTGACAGAAACAGGAAGATCTTATTAAAGGTCCAGGCAAATATTTGAAGAAAAAACATTTTGGTATTCAGAGATACAAAATTCTTCATCACAGCTAAGATGAAAGTTATTCAAGAGCTACTGCACATTGCTTTGAAAAATGAAGAAATGGGAAAAGTATGAAACTGAGGGGGAGCATGCCTTCAGGCTTAAAAACAGAATCAGGGAGGAAAAAGTTAAGAAGTGCTCCTAATCTTATAGCTAAGTTTTGTTGTTACTGTTACTCTCCATCTACATTTTTAAACAGTGCTAAAAGCTTCTTTTGACAGTCCTTTAGGGAAGCAATTTGTGAAAAGTGCTTAAAGGGGGATTTATTAGAAAAATTGTAATAAACTTTTGGAAGTGGAAGAATTATTGGACCCTTAACTATTAGCAGAAACACTAATCCCACTGCAGGTTGGAAACCCGGAAAACACCAATATTTCAGAGGGCTTGGAGGAAATATGTAAACAGGGAAAAATCTGACGTGGCACAATATCCCCGGTCCTTCTGCCTTCCCCCTCCAGTTCAGCAATTTCGAAGAACCAGGAGCGGGAAGCGCGCTGCCTGTATAAACCGAGCAGTGATGATTCTGGAAGTAGCCCTTCGTTTTCGAAGGGAGACCTCACCACTCTAGAAGACCAGACAGACGCGCGTGTTTCCTGAATATGGGCAAACAGAGGCTTACACTTACTTTTGCTTAAGTGAAGTTCAGCGGCAAGAGCCCACAGCTGACAGGTCCTGGCTCCTTCCAGCTTTACTGCTCTACCAAAGCATCCACGGGGCCATGGACAGTGTTGAGGTTAGTTGCCAATACCTTAAACTCTACCCCAAGTGACTGACAACCACTAATGACCAAGGGGTTTTCACAGGTTTACAGACACAAGCGTGGAATGGAAAGTACAGAACTACAGGAGATAATTTCCTGAACAGCCCTAATTCTGCTCCTCTGTTGTTGCCTCCCTCCATCTAAGTTTGAGACGCACAGGAGTTCCCCACATGCCCCAATAATATTTAACATCGTTAAGGATATAAGCATTAGATAGAAACTACGGAAATGATATGTAGAAGGAGCTAGATTGCCAGGCAGTTTGGAATGGGCAGAAACTATGGCAACAGCTTACAGTTTACTCTTTGTACACCGCAGAAAAGACAACTCTCTTCCCACGCTCATTACTCACGTTACTATTTATAACTACTAGTGGCATGGCGTGTTTTACATACAGCACGTTCTACCATTCCAGCTCCACCTCAGAGCTTGACACGAGATAACCCCTTACTCTGCATATTCCACATTTAGCACATCATCCAACTCAGCATTATGTAATGAAAAATAAAAATTTATGAGGTGAACCTCTAAAAGAAAGTTAGGGTTCAAAAGAGTATTACAAAACTGTCTTTCGTGACTTCCAAACACTGATGCATTTTCTACCCAAATTGAATACATGAGCCCTTACTTTCCAGGCACTGCGTGCAAACTTTTCTCCTAATTTGAGGGTTCACTAGCTTTACTGTTATCTTAATGAAATCTAGTTTTTCAAGAAATATGCTCATTACTACGATATATTTTTAGTGCCATACTCGTTCCCCACTGAAAATTTTTTCATTTAATGTATTAGCAACAAGTGAAACCTGAGGGGGTTTTGGTTTCTTCCTGCTTATTTCGTACCAGGAAAAACTGCCCAGTTCAGGAGCTTCACTTCTCTGCGTTGTACCAGCACATCTAGAGCAACTACAGAATGAAAGTATTAAATAGCAGATTATGACAGTTCAAGGGCTGAATGGCCTCAGAACATCTCTAAGGAACACTCCCATCACTAATAAAAAGAATTCCTATACAAATGTTCCACTTACACCTAAACAAATGAGTTTCAGAAAAATAGCTCTAAAAATCTGAGTTATAACAATGCCAAACTCCTTCAGTGTTCTGCATCTTCTGAAAGGTCATCTTTTCATACCGCTTTTCACCCATTTTTGTTACTGAACTGTGCAGAAAGCAAGAAAATATCACATTAAGAGTTCTCTTTCATCCCATTGGCTTCTCATCACTGCAACATCACTCTGTCATTCCCTACCGAGAGTAGACATCTCCCTTCAAACAATGTGTATCATTCAGCTCACAAGTAAATATCAAGTTTGATCTTATTTTGTCTAGCCTACATTTCATGCTTAGTTCTTTAAGTGTTTGTAAATTATGTAGCAAGGGTTATAAAAAATAGTTGAAAATTGGATGATGTTTTCCAGCAGATACATTTTACAGATAGGTTAAGAGCTCTGAATAATTTTGTTTACCAAGTGCCAAGCAACACAAACTCACATCTGCCATAGCAGAATGATTCCATTACTTCACATCTGTCTTCAACATCACAACCTGTGTTTCCCAACTAATAAATTTCAGACCAATAATTTCACATCCATCACGTGGTTGAAATAAGTTATACCACAGGCTGTAATGGATTTAGGAGTTTTGTGGTGGGTACACAGCAAATTGAGCAAGACAGATTTTCTGCTGGTAGGCAGAATACCAAGATGATCCCGATTTATCAGAAACATATTTTAAAATAAGTGAGCAAGCCCAACTTTGTAACTCTTAAACAAGACAAGCAAAATATTATGCCAAAGAAAAGAACAGTAATTTCTACAGTCTTTTTACCACTAATACCCCAACTGTATTTATCATTGTAGGACTGATTGTTCTCATCAAACCACTCGAGGGGGAAAAAAGCATCCCACACCCTGCAGAAAGCTGTATTTGCAACAGTGACTGCTTTAGAAGTAGTAAGTTACTAAATAAGCAATGTTTCAAACAATTGGTGTTTAAGACGCTAACCTTCACATCACTTTCCAAGTGAGCGTCACCGATATATCAGAACATTCAGCGATACATGGAATTGTCTGGGAGTAGTAAGCTCCCTCAGACAGTTAGTTTATTAAAATTCACAGTCCCAGAAGAATTCCAAAAATCTTTAAACTCAAAAAAGATGGTGTTAACACTTAGAGTAACACATTAACGCATTTACTGCGTCAGTAAGCTGCTGAGGTTGTTTTTTACACTGTCTGAAGAGCCAGAGCTCACGAAGCAGTAGTGATACAGATATATATGATATGCTTCACTGCTCCCACACACACTATCTTTGAAACACTAACAATATGCAACATTATTTCTCCTGCAGATACTATATATCAGAAAACATACCTCTATATCCTGTATTATCTTTGGGTATAAGGACCTGTAAAATGAATTTGGGGGCCCATCTGTTGGTCTGTTTTTAAACAGGTACTGATCCCTAGAAAGAACCAGAAACATATTTTTCATTTTACCACAAAGAATCCAAACTTTCAAGAAATTCAAAATCTGCACAGAACAAAACCTCATGACATATTCTCACAGAACACTTGTAAGAATTTTTAGTATTGCCGTCACAACCCTTACGACTTTACAATTTGACAGCTGTATTTGAAATATCCAAGACTAAAAAGATAACGGGTGTTTTCCTTGTGGTTTTCCAAATTAGAGTTCACGGCTTCACAAGGAGTTTTAGACAGCAAGGAGTCGTCCTCTTGCTCTTTACAGCATGCCTTGCATTTTCTCAGGCACACCACTAGAGAGCACAGAAAAGCAGTTTTCTAAAGCAGAACACCTTGTTTCTTCAGATACCGGTAAAGGATAGAAAAACTCCGTTGACACAAACATATATGGTTTCTCTTTGAGAGAAGCTTCTGCAGCCCAACCAGCTATTTTATATTTTAAGCGCGCAAAAAAAAAAAAACCAAACAAAAAAACCCAAAAAAACACCCACAAAGCTTAACTGGAAATACTTCACTCAAGAAAAAGCCCTGCAAAACACGCTGCTGCTAGTTTTTGTGAGCTGATTCTACCTGTTAGTTCTCCCTGCAAAACAGAAATTACAAATTTGCAGACAGACTTACCACAAGAAAGCAAGTGTTGAAAGACACCGGTGCATGAACGGGCAGGGGACAAAGCCAGAGCAGAAATGGGAGCTGACAGCTTTCCCCACAGCCACCCCCGCCAGTGCACGGCGGAGATACGGATCTCTGTGACACCAGCTTACTACAAGCTTATCGTTGGCAGAGCTCACAATTAGGGAAATTCACAAAGGAGAACGCTGTGAAAGGTGAATTTAGTTATTGCCGAGGTACTTACCAACCCCTTCTTTCTGACAGTCCCTTCCATAGCGGATCTGTGCGTACCATTCTTTCAATCAACTTTTTCCATAGCATTCCCTCAGAGATGACTCTCTGCCACTCCTTACATACCAGCTCTGCTGCACAGAGCGATCTGGCATCAAGATAGGAAAGGATGTTTTCTGCTATGTGATCTAAGCCTTGCTCTACAAAGAAATAAAGGCAATCAAAATGTCAATCACAACACAGTAAACTACTAAACAAGCATTGCAAGACATTCAGAGAAAGCCAACATAGATTTAAGGCACTGAAGCAACATGATAATTGAATTATCATACACAGAAGCACCAGTTACAAATTAATCCATTCAGGCACACCAAAATATCTCTTAACTCTTTACTCCTTTTCTGGTACAATCTGCCTACTGGACTGTCCCATTTTCACAGAGCGAGAACGGGTGCAAACCAAAATTCAGCATAGTGTGCAAGCAGCAGAAAGCATTCGGTTCTTCTGGGCACAGAATCCTGGACTTTCTGAGCATGTAATGCACGGGGCTACACGATCCAAAAAGAAGATAAACCTGAAGCAGATGCTTTACTAAGCAGCAGTAACAAAAAATTAAATTATTGATTCTTTAACCATTCCCTTACATATAACAATGGAACAAATGCAAACAAATCCAGTAGAAGCACGAGCAAAGATTCTGCAAAAACGTTCTTGCATCAAGTGCGGGGACATCTTTTCTAATTAAGCTCTTTCTGTAAACTGCAGGTGCCAAGTCCACTCCTGAAGTTCGTTCAGGACTCTGGTGGTAGAGGATATGCCAGAGCCACCATGCCCCACAGCCTGGTGTAGGGAGGGGAGATCAATGAGAACGAGTTTGACAGTAATTTGTTAATTGCAAATGGTGCTTTAACATCTAAGGCAGCTCTCCCCATTCCGGGTTTACACCATCACTAGATTCCATACTCGGAGAACCTACTATTGAATGGCTTTGACCAGAAGCTGGGGGTTTTGAGGCTTCTCTTCATCTAGAGAAAAATTCAAGTGGGACAGGTTTCTTGAAACAACTTCAGGTTGAGTACATTAGACTGCAGCATTCAATAGAGCATTTATTTTGTGCGAATGGATGCAATTGTTTCAGCTAAGAAACCTCAGGATCAGCAGCAGTCAAGCAACTCTCAAATAATGAGAGGTGACAGCTCAGCTTCTGCATCGCAAGTTCCAATGCAAAGTAAATTTAGTTTAGCTTCACGAAGATTTCCCAGTGTATTTACAACAGCCATATGGACAGGTATTATCTTAGCATCTTTCCTGCACCTGCTGCTCTCCCACCCTCGGGGCACACCGCCTTGTCCGGCAGTGGAGTGACCTGTGAGTTTGAGTACCGCTGGTTTGACGGCGCTGGCTTTACTGGGTCAGAGAATGAGGTCAGCAATGTCCTGCAAGAACACTCTCCAGTAAAACACCACCCCTCCAAATGAGAGCCCTCTGGCAGCGCTTAGACATCCCAGAAACACCATCTACCTGGGCGACTCTCACGCCTCACTGCGCCGGCACCATCAGGCATGCTGCTCAGCAAGCAATAGCTGTCAGTGGACTGGGGAAATGCTGACTTCCATCACGAAGGCCCCAGCTACCAGAAGCAGCTTCTTAACCCCTGTGATCCTTTTATATCACAGCAGGGTTAGAAATACATATTCAATGCACTCGCTGGCAGAAGTTCACATACACCAGAACTGGGGTCCTGCCCATTGATCCAGGTCTGTGTAAGGCAATGTGCTGCGTGTATTATTTCACAAATATCAGTTAATGCTTATCCAAAAGCCCTAGGTACTTAAGTTGAAGCTGACAGAAAGAGTAAGCGCATCAACAAAGACGAATCATACAGTAAGGTGCCACCACAGATCTATCAAGGCATACGCTGCATGCATTTACTTATGGTCTTTGCCTAGAACTTCTCTCCTGGTTAGATTTTAAAACCTAATTGTAGTTGAATAAAGGCACATACATGGAAACCACTTAGATAATATACTTGCACTGAACTTTAAAACAGCAATCAAACGTTTCTTGTTCATATTCCAACCACAGTACCATTGGTCCCACAAAAAATCACTGGTAAGTCTGTTACTGATGTCAAAGGACCTGCAATTTTGCTTTCTCAAAAACTCCACTAAATCAGAGATCTAGAATAACTTCACTTTCATGAATAACACATGCCAGTTGGCCAAGCATGAACAAAATCTTTCAAACTAGGAGATGACGACCTTTTTAATTTTCCAATTTATCTCATGACAGCCTACTTTAGGCTTCAAATAGTCCTGAAAAATCAAAGAAACTACTGTTAATATTTTTTAAGAATTAAGAAAGTGTGTTCATATAGTCCTCCACTGCATGCTAAATTTGGCATGGCCTTCATAAAAATGAACAGCAACAGCAAAGAGAATCCAACGCATGTAGCTGAAGAGCATTTGTTCGTTTCTTCTACTTAATTTAGAGAACTGTAAAAAGGCTTTAAAAAATAGTGAAAGCTCCTACAATGTAAAGTGGGTTTATACAAATTTTTCAACACCAGTCATAATATCAGATTGAAATAACTGAAACATAACAAGGTCCAGACAACGGGTGGATCTCCAATCTAACCACTTCCAAAGCAGCAAGTCCTCTCCTAGCAATACCACGCCTCAGAGCAGCTTTAAGCTGCGCCATCTCCTACACCAGCGGTTTGCAGGAAACACCAGGGCATTTAAATACATTGTAAAAGTGGTCTTCCAGTCTGCTGCATCCCTAACTCTCTAGTAAATATCAGCTTTGAGATTCTATATACTGTTTACTTTGGATGTATTTATCTTGCTGTGATGTTCTGTGATTTGAAACAGTTCTCAAGGTTTTTCTGGAAAATATAATCATTGTAAGGTCATTTTCAAGAGTTAGTTTAAAACCGTGAATTCTTGGGTAGCAGGAAGACAAGCTAATTCTTTGTGCAAAGTGGAGGACACAGCTAGATAAAAACAAAGCAAACAAATGAGTCTGCTGAGCAAGCATTTCTCTGCTTTCGAAGGTTACAGGGGTGATCCACAGGGCACACGTTGTGTTTTAGCGGACAGAGATCTAACAGTTACTTCAGACTTCAGTACAAAACGGTTGTGTTCAACAATGTAAGCTCAACCTACACAGCGCAAGTGACTGTCTTGTACTTCTCTAACGCTGCAATCATACAACACAGTCCCTCCCATACTTTCCCAGCACACCACACATTACATTTTGAAGAGGAATAATTTTCCACATGCAGCATTGCAGTTCCCAAAGCAAACAATGCACAGGATAAGGCAATTAACCACCATAATTGCAAGCCCTGTATTAGCAGGGCAGCACACTGAGGTTCCTGTCTAAAAGGTATTTCAGGCTCCCATTTCACTGCACCATTTTTCTTGCAATAGCCATTATACCACGTCTGAGCTTAGATCCCCCTTCTCTCCCCCTCCAGGGCACCAAGCTAGCATGCTCACTACCCTCCCAGCATGGGTACCACAGTTCAGGGCTAACGGTGTATTAATATTCACCTCACGCAGGGATATTTAGTCAAACCAATAGGTACTAAGAGACTGTAGAGCTAAGAAATTACAGAAATCATAATTCAGCTCAACCAGTATCAGGCTACTACGTTTCAAGCTTACTAACTAAATATAAAAATGAATGATTGCAGAGTTTGGAAGAAGTTAGAAGAAACGAAGAGTAAACACCAAAGGTTACAGTTAAACCAGAGGACCCAGAAATTATTAAAAAGAGATGCAGACCCTCCAATGCCAACAGTACTTCTGTACCACGTGGCAGAATGGCAAGAGCAGCGACTTCTGGCTTCCAGCTCTCCCAGAGATACAAGGATGCTGTCCTGCCTTTTCCATGGGAAAGGCATTTTTAATCACCAGTGCTGTGGCAGAAGAGCAAAGGCACACATCAAACTAACCTTTTCAGATGACCTTAATTCCTCCTTGTTAGAAGAAAAACATGCTCCAGCTATCTCTGGGTTCCAAACAAGCCAGTAGCACAAGACACGCTGCCAACAGACAAATCTTTTAATGTCTGCACTTTTAAGGTGTAAAATTCTTTATTCCTACACCTGAAAGATTGCAGGTGAACGAGCAAATGAACGACACAAAGTTCATCAAATAAACTGGCCGTACAGCCAAAGGAACAGCTGACCTTCACAGGCACATTTTTGGTCAAACCACCGCTATTTATCTCTAGCAGTCGTCATGACGGGACGGCAGGATCCGTGCCGAACAGATACCCATCTACTGGATGCTTTTCTCATCCCAAAGTCAAGAAGTATAATTCTGCCTAATTGGCATAATTTCATAAAACAACCATATCACATGTATACTACCCTCCTTAGAAGGGGGAAACTTCATACTACTTGACTAGAAGTGTTTAAGCAAACCCTAACTCTGCACTTCTTTCAACCATAAACTTACAGAAAGGTTATGGGACAAGGTAGCCACGCTGGCACTGGAACACATTACTAACACCTTGCTTATGGTTTTGAGCAATTTTTGAAATGTAAAGATCATGAACATGTCAGATGTGAAATGAACAATTCCCAAGGGAGAAATAAACAGACAAACAGAAGATGTTCAAACTATGTTCATGCACAAAATAGTATTTTAAAAGTTTATCTGTTACTGCCATCTCCTGGCAACAAACTAAATACTTCTCCTGCCCCAAAAGAGAGATGAGAACTCCGAGGAGCTGTACAGTTACCAACAACCAGCCTAGCAAAAAGGCTGCACTGCAAAGCATTTTTTGATATCAACAAGTGCATGGTTCTGTGGGGTTTTGTGGGTGGGTTTTGGGGGTTTTCCCCCTTATTCTAGCATTCCTGTATCACCTTTCAGAAGACACTGAACCGATCAGCTTGCGAGTGGACTTTGCAAGGCCGTTCAGAGTTAGCACTACCGCATCACTCACTTTTCAATAGCAGGCAAGTGTTTCTGAATCAACTACAAACACTTCAGGAGTTTCACACGCAGCACACAGCATGTTCCGTTATTAGAAATCCATATGTTGTGTTTTAAATCCCTTGTGCAAGTAAGAAGATACCTGTCATTTAAGTAGTTTCAGAAGAATTTGATTTAGATTATAACTTTGACACCATAAAAAAAAAAAGTACTTGGATGTCGTCAGGACGGTAGACAGCACACACCGGGGCTTGCTTTCTATCCTCCTCACACCTTTAAGCACAACGTAAGCACAGGATTGTTAAGTCCGTGGTTTTATAATTTTCTATTCAGAAATGAACATGATGTCCAAGTAATACAGTATGTGTATTCATCAACTTCTGTTCAAATGCTGAGTTTTATTTTCCTTTTGAAATACTGTGTTTCAAAAAGACAGTTATCTAGATTAAATATAATTGCACAGAACTGATTAAGAAAAATGATACATGACAGAGCAGGAGCATTTTGCAATTGTTCCGTCTTTCAAACAGCAGCATTCAGAAGAGCAGCAACAATCCTCTGAAAACCAGTCGTGAAAATGTGGATCCAAAGCCACCTCTCACGCTTCAAGTCTGGAAATACAACCTGAATGACCAAGGCACCACCACCAGTGCGTCCAAAAGCTAAGCCTTTCTTGGAGAGACCAATGCTGCCACTTCCCACTGTCAGAAGGGTGATCTGAAGCAGAAGCGAAGAGCTGGCAAACCCCGCTAAGGCACCGTGACTTCATTATTGCCATTTCCTCAGGCAAGAACAAAGACAAACCTCACCACGCCACTGGAGAGCTGGCGCCAGCACCCCCAACCAAAGCCTCTCCGCCACTTTTGGGAACGGTGCAACAGGGACTAGGCTCCAGAGCGCAAACGGGACTGGGCATTACAATGTGTTTGGTGCCTTTCTGTGGCACGTGCAGAACTCGGAAGTATCAGGCTAAGACACAGGTCCTTCTCAAAATCCAAGTTATTAAAAAAATCATTTCATTCTAACATACACACCAAGCATTTAGAGACAGGGCTAGAACGAAGTTCCTAGGGAGAATAACTCCCCAAACAAATGCAAAGTACGAGGATAATCTTCCTTCCTAAGATGACTTTTGTTTTCTACAAGCTGGAAATGTTCTCGAGAAGATACAGGCTTGTCTGCTACCTGCAGCAGGATGTTTTACAGAACTACCAGACTAAGTGCTTGGAGGGACAAAAACCAAGCAACAAGTGCCCAGCTTGTTTTTATTCACTTCACCAACCCAAGGGTTTTTCAGACGCTTGCTTGTGGTGTAATCCTAGTACCAAATGCTCCTTCATGTTTCACTGAACTAACCCAAGGTTTTCAATATCGGCGACAGCGGACTGCAATGAGCTTATCTCCACAACAGCGACAACATGCACATGCAGGTATGTCAGCCTGGGACTGTACGCTTCCAACACACACGCCCTGTTCATTACACAGCCAGTAGGTCACTGAGTTTTAAGGATCAACTGCGAATTACTAGGTAAAAGCTATTTACTAAGATGCGTAATTTTCACAGTTCTGTATAACGCGGTCACGGTTAAAACCAGATTTTTAAGAAGTCAGAAACTCCAGCGTTTTCTGATGTTAAAACACAGCAATCTTGTCTTCCAGGAACACGGAGAGCCTTGAGAGCTGCACGCTGAGCACAAATGCTTTGCAATCAAGCCGGTTCTTTAGATTTTTACTGCTTGCAGAAGTGCACGGATTTAAATTGTTCACATTAAAAATAGACAACTAGTGAAATATTTACCCTAATTAACATAGCAGGAACAGGTCCAAAGCACAGATACTTAGACAGGCCCACTATAATTATTTCAGACAACATGTAGGACTAAGTTTAAGACATACTAAGGCCTGAAATAGCTGCTTATACCTATTTTACATTAAAAGACACTAAGCATTTATTTTTATAAACAATTTCTGAAACAGGCACTAAAACCTAACAATTTTATCTAGTAAAATGCATCCAGCATTTATTAGTACACTTTTCAAAGAAAATCATTACTCCCAACTCTTCTGCCTCTACAAGCGCTTTTGCAGTTTTATAGAAAATGGTGAAAAAATACAGCTGTTGTTGATTATAGGTACCAGACAAAGGTTTGGTTGAATTTCAATAATAAATTAAAACAATTAAAATCCATTGGGATTGCAAAGCTCAACGTGTAAATATCATTTAGTATGAAAATGAAACCCAAATGTGGGATGTCAACTCTGTAAAACTGACTAACACTAGATATGAAACAGTCACTTAGATCACGCAACTGCACAGGCTTTTATTATTTTAGAAACAAATTTCCGAAGAAGCCTGGCAGGGTTTGACTTGCCTGACACAGCATACAGTTCTCTTACAGTTTTAACACACAAAAATACGGAAGGGACTTTCTTTCCTAATCGAGGGTGACAAGGTAGTGCTCACAAGTCAAAGTTCTAATTCGTTTAAGGAAAGGGCACAAGTCGGATGAGACCATGCGAGGAGTATTACGATTAACATCTTAAAGATAATTAACACAATCAAAAGCACAGGGGCAACAGAAGTTATTCTTGCAATTATGCTGTCCACTACAAACCGCTGTCTTTTGAGAGTTGTTTTTCACATGCCAGAGGAAACAACGCTGGCAGATGTGGAAAAAGAATGAGTCTCGGCTTCCGAGCCACTTGATCACCGCACTCGCAGCCGCTGGTACAACTACACGGCACACAGCTACAGCTGACACAGCTACTCATACGCCCACAACGGTGATCTGTAGTAAAGGAAAGAGCCCAACCACAGCTCAACGTGTAAGAACAGGCGCTGCAGACTAAACATTCTGCCACCACTTACAGAAAAGCACACCAGAATTATCAGGTTTTTCCACTGAAGTGAAGGGAAGCCAGATACAACAAACTTTTTCCATTTTTCCTGCATTCTCACAGGTGTAAAATCAGTATGGACGATAGCAATCAAAAACTGTTTCCATTTAAAAGAAAGGAGTTTTACTTCTTTAAGACAAGTGAAACTATCTTTTAAAAGTTAGTACTTTACTGTTATCTTTTAATGTGATGTTAGTCCAACACAGGATTGATTTCAATCAACTCAGATGAAGTTCTTGGGTAAATTTATACGGAAGTTCTTCAAGCACCACATTACCTCTAAGAAAGGCTGAGTATGGGAACAGTTCCAAGTATTTACATCTTCAAAAGCAACAGAAGTTGTAAATATATATACAAATGTGGTGTAAATAAGTGTCAGCTGATGCAGCTCCCAAAAATTTCTTAAGAATAAACACATAATATGAAAGAACTTTGTATCTCCATGGTATCAGCCCTGAGGTATAAAATAAAAGCAAACAAAATAAAATTATAACTGAAGCTTATACTTGCATAGGATGACCATGAATGCCTATTGCATTTTATATATTAGTTAATTCCAGATACTCCCTAGAGAAATCAAAATTCAATATTTTGAAAGCAATCTGGAATAAACATCCACACTAGCTAAAGGAGACAGCTCTCCAGTCAAAATGAGGAGCACTTCTTTGTATGTGTGGCCAGACAAGTGAAGTCTTCCATAAAATAACTTCCATGAAACTGAGCTGTGGGGCAAAAGGACATTTCTCCCTTTCATAGCCCTCTTTCACATTTTTAAGCCTGTTTTTTAAGAAAACAGAGCACACATGAGATCCCGTATCACTTCCTGTGTCCTACCGCACGTTCTTCATCCCCCTCCAACTACTAAGAAGTTCATTTCAGTCATACTTGACAGATGAGCCAAAAATCCCCTGCATCGCCTCCAAAAGTTGAATTCCTCCAGGTTTTGTGAAAATGTCACAGCACTGCAGAGATCAGAAACCCACAACACGCAAGCAGCATCCTGTCTGTTTTGGCTTGGCCTGGATAAATGCCAGGTGACCACCAAA